>JGI12635J15846_10004174_pt1 | contig 12493 bp, 12 predicted proteins | sample BlaSpr_A8_OM2_M2_FD_15846 | JGI IMG/M metagenome (IMG submission 15846) | reverse complement strand
CTCCATAACCGATGCCGCAAGCCAGTCGTGACCGCGGTTCAAGGAATTGTCTTCACNATCGGCATCGAAATAATGCTGGCCGGTGACATTGTGATTGCAGCGGATAACAGCAGATTTTGCCAGTTGGAATCGAAGCGTGGCATTGCGCCGCTCGGTGGCGCCCATTTTCGCTATCTGACACGCGCTGGCTGGGGCGATGCCATGTATCACCTCTTTCTTTGCGATGAATATGGCGCTGCGGAAGCCTTCAGAATCGGCTTCGTGCAGGAGGTAGTTCCGACCGGTCAGCAGATCCAACGTGCGATGGAAGTGGCGCAACTGATCGCTAAAAACGCTCCGATAGGTATTCAGGTCACCAAGGAGGCCGCGCTGCAGTTTATCTCCGGGGATGAGCGCGCGGCGGTGAGCTACATTCCGAGAGTGTGGGACCGAGTCATGAGCAGCGAGGATGCTAAGGAAGGGATTCAGTCGTTCATCGAGCGGCGTGCGGCAGTTTTCCAGGGGCACTGATTAGTGCTCATCGCTGAAGTTATAGAGGTTTTTTGGACTTCAGATGCATTTTGAGGTCCGGGGTCACATTCTACAAAAAAGGAGCAAATGCTATGTCATCTACGGCTTCCACAACAACCGCTACAAAATCAAACTCGAAGAAGACATCAGGCCGTCTCTTCTTTCTGAGTCTGAGTGCCGGCCAGGTTTTGTCCGCGAATCCGGACGGCTCCGATTTGAAAATTGTCGTCCAAGAGGGTCGAAGACTTCCGGACGGCGTAGCCGTTGATGTCGCGGGCAGTCACATTTACTGGACCAACATGGGCGAGCCAAGCGCGAATGATGGTTCCATCGAACGCTCGGATCTCGACGGAGGAAATCTCAAACACATTGTTCCTCCGGGCGGCACGCATACGCCGAAGCAGCTCCAGCTCGATAACAAGAACGGCAAGCTTTACTGGTCGGACCGGGAAGGCATGCGTGTGATGCGGTGCAATCTGGATGGCTCGAATGTCGAAACCCTCGTTGACACGAGCCAAGGTGACTCCCGCCCCGGCAAGGACGCGAGGAAATGGTGCGTGGGTATCGCTGTCGACGTTGCGGGTGGAAAGGTCTACTGGGGGCAGAAAGGCCCTGACAATGCCGGCCAGGGTCGGATCTTCCGCGCCAATGTGGAGATTCCGAAAGGTGAGACTCCAGCCAATCGCAAGGACATCGAAGTCCTTTTCGATAACTTGCCTGAGCCTATCGATCTGGACCTCGATCTTAAGAACCGGATCATGTACTGGACCGATCGTGGTGACCCGCCTCGCGGCAACACCGTTAACCGAGCGCCCATGGATGCGGTGCCTGGGAAGCACAAAGACCCGGAAATTATCTTCGACCACCTGATGGAGGGAATCGGCATCACCCTAGACCTGAAAGGCGGCCGAATGTTCCTAACCGATTTCTCTGGTTCGGTCTACAGCGCGAATCTCGACGGTTCAAACAAGAAGACGTTGCTTGTCGCCGAAGGGAACCTGACCGGCATCACCTACGCCGAACTTCCCGTGAATTCTTAGCGAAGGCCTCGACTGGCCTCGCAATCTGAGAGGAGATAGTGATGAGTTCGCCGGCTTCTGCATATTTGTTCTCGGGACTTAANGTGCTTGACTTCGCCAGCTTCATCGCGGGTCCTGCGGCCGCGACAGTGCTATCGGACTTTGGCGCGGAGGTGGTCAAGGTGGAACCGCCCGGNGNCGGNGATCCACATCGATACCTNTATCGCACTCCACCCAACCCGGCCCTGAAAGAGAACTACACATGGCAGCTTACCAATCGGAACAAGCGAAGCCTCGCACTCGACTTGAAGAATCCCAAGTCGAGCGAAATCCTCAAACGGCTGGTGGGCTGGGCGGACGTCCTGGTGACAAACTTTCCTCCGCGCGTCAGAAGACGTCTGAAGCTAACCTACGAGGATGTCTTCCCGTTCAACCCGCGTTTGATTTACGCGGATATCACCGGATACGGGGAGCTGGGGCCGGAAGCCGACAAGCCAGGATTCGACATCACAGCGTTTTGGGCGCGTTCGGGACTCATGCAATTCACGCGCGACGCTTCGAGCCCGCCGGCAGTACCAGTCCCCGGCATTGGTGACCACGCGACGGCGATTTCCCTCTATGCTGCCATCGTNACGGCCCTTTACCGGCGTGAGCGCACCGGGGAAGGGTGCTGNGTGTCCACGTCATTGATNGCCAATGGAGCCTGGGCAACCGCCGCTTGGCTCCAAGCGGCNCTGTTTGGCGCAAAGTTCAGTGGAGAGATCGATCGAAAAAATCCGCCGAATGCCCTTACGGCGAGCTACCGGACCTCCGACAATCGATGGGTACTCATCCTATTTGTTGAGGAAGACAAGAACTGGCCTGTTTTCGTAAAAGCGATTGAGCGTGCGGGCCTGCTGGAAGACCCGCGCTTCGCTGACTCAAAAAGCCGTCACGCCAATGCCGCCGCGCTCGTCGCGGAACTTGATCGTTTGTTTGCTTCCCAGCCGTTGGCAAACTGGACAGCGCTTCTCGATGCCGCGAGCCTGCCGTACGGCGTGGTACAAATCCCAGAAGAAATCGTGAAGGACCCGCAGCTTTTCGCAAATCGAATCGTGGTTCCGATCAACGACGGCAGCGCCAATCCAAGATACACGGTGGACAGTCCGTTCATGCTAAAGGAACAGCCCAAGGTCGCTCCCGGTGTTGCTCCGGAACTGGGCCAACACACGGATCAGATCCTGAAGGAACTCGGGTTTGATGCCGATCAGATCGACGACTTGCGGGCATTTGGCGCGGTCCCTCACGTCCCGCATTCGGAAGCGTCCCTGTGAGGAAGCGGGATCCGAGGAGTCGAGGTTGCATGTCAGTGTGACGACGGAGCCTGCCCGGTTACCGCCCAGAGACAGCAGTCGAGAACCGCTTTCGAACGACAGAGGAATGAACGATTACTCAAGCCACAGCGATCGGCAGTTTGTTGAAGATCACCGTCACTCGCAATGAAGGAGAGACGCTAGTCTGCCTGGGTGGTCGTCTCACCATCGATACGTCGCCCGAGCTTCGAGAACGGCTTCTTGCGGTGCTGCGCGGGGAGCCATTGGAGAGTCTGGCCCTCGACCTGTCGGATGTTCCGTACATCGACTGTTCCGGCATCGCCACGCTCCTTGAAGCACTAAAGATCGCGCGAGCTTGCAAGACTAATTTGCGATTGACAGGGTTGCACGATCGCCCACTTTACTTGCTTGAGGTCACTGGCCTGCTGTCTCTATTCGAGACCTGTGGCCACATAAGTGCTGTTTCCTCCGTTCAGAAGGCGCAGTGATGGCAGCTCTTATCGAGGGCGTCGGAAAAAAGACCCTCAACCAACTCGATTACGTTGGCGGCCTCAGCATTCAGTTGTGGGCGTCCCTCCGTGCGATGGGTGCATCGTTCCCTATTGTTGGGAATCGCTATCGATGGAAAGCATCGGTCGGCCAGATGCTACAAATTGGCGTTTCAGCATTACCTATGGTTGGGCTCATGGCGGTTTGCAGCGGATTCATTCTCGCAATGCAGGGAGCCTCTGAATTGCGTCGACTCGGGGCGATGCACTACGTAATTGACCTTGTCGCAGTTGGCTTTACGCGGGAACTGGGGCCTCTTTTGACCGCAATCGCCGTCAGTGGCCGTTCAGGTTCCGCATTCGCGGCCGAAATTGGGACCATGAGAGTGACCGAGGAGATCGACGCACTCCGGGTCATGGCTTTCGAACCGGTTGAATTCGTGCTGGCGCCAAAGTATCTAGCGGCGTTGATCATGGTCCCCTGTCTCAGCATCGCGGCAAACGTCTGCGGCATTTTGGCGGGCGGAATCTTTATGTTTTTCAGCACCCACCTTGGGCTAGGCCTCTATTTGCAGTACGTGTTGACCTCGATTCAATTGCGAGACGTGATCAGCGGGCTGATTAAGAGCTTGGCGTTCGCCACCATCATCGTCCACGTAGGTTGCCTGGAGGGATTCCGTGTTCACGGGGGACCCGACGCTGTCGGCCGATCCACCACGACCGCTGTGGTCAAGTCGACGTTTCTTGTCATTGTTGCTGATGTTCTTTTCACCGCCATCTTCTACTTCACGGGGAAGCACTGATGGCGATCATTTCGATTCGCAATCTCATTGTTGAGTACGACGGGCGCCGTGTCTTGGACGGGCTCAATCTCGACATCGAACAGGGAGAGACGATGGTCTTGTTGGGAGGCAGCGGGTCGGGAAAAAGCACGCTGCTGCGTCAGATCCTTGGGCTTGAACGGGCGCACTCCGGCAGCGTCTTTGTGAAAGGGATTGACATCACCCGCTGCTCACAGCCGGAGCTGAGGCTGGTGCGGCGTTCCGTCGGAGTAGCTTTTCAAAGTGCTGCGTTGTTCAATTCCTACTCGGTGAAGGAGAACGTTGCACTTGCTCTGCGCGAGCATACCGCGCTCGCGCCATCCATCATTGACCTCGTGGTCTGGATGAAGTTGGCCGTGGTTGGCCTGGCGGAATTCGGCCATCTACACCCCCAGGAACTATCCGGAGGCATGAAGAAGCGAGCGGCTGTTGCGCGTGCCCTTGCGCTGGATCCCGAAATCCTCGTGTTCGACGAACCGTCTGCTGGACTCGATCCGATCGTTGCTGCGGAACTCGACGAGCTGATTCTGCTTCTCAAGCAGGCTTTCCAAATGACCGTCATCGTCGTGACTCATGAGCTGCCGAGTGCGTTCCGCATCGCCGATCGCATCGCCATGCTGTACAACGGTACTTTTCTCGCAGTAGGAACTAAAGACGAAATCAGAAACAGTGAACATCCCCGCATTCGACAGTTCCTCGATCGCGTACCCGGCAATATTGCGAAGGCTCCTGCGGTGGCCGCATCTTTCGAAAAATACCTGCAAGCGCAAGAGGCAAATCTGTGACAACCGAGGCAAAAGTTGGAGCTTTCGTCCTTGCGTCCCTCCTGATATTGACGTCTACGGTCGTTTATCTGGCAAACGCGCAATTCCGCGGCGGCAAGGTGCCTTATCAAACATACCTGCGTTATGCGGGCGGACTTGAAGCCGGTGCTCCCGTCCTGTTCGGAGGCATCAAAGCCGGCAACGTCACCTCAGTGCGTCCATGGCCCTCTGACCCAACTCGCATCGAGATTCTGGTAGAGCTCAAAGAAGGAACACCAGTGAACCAGAAGAGCGTGGCGAAGCTCGGATCGGTGAGCGTCATGAGTGAACCCGCCCTATTGGTCAGCACTGGCACCAACGAAGCAGATCGGATCGCACCTGGCCACGCGATCCCCTCACAGGAAATTCTCACCCTGGACGAGATCGCAGCGAAAATGGCTACGGTGGCCGGCAATGCAAATGACTTGATCGTTCAGGTACAAGGTGAACTCGGCGGCATCAGCGGTGATGCACGGACCCTGCTCGCCAATCTGAACTCAGTGACCACGGACGAGCGCCCGAAGCTTGACCACATTGCAGATCAATTGCTGGCGCTGAGTCAGCACGCGGATGGAGTAATCGCAAAGGTCGGTCCGGTGGTCGATCAGGCGGATTCCACCATTCAGAATGTAAATGGCGTGATCAGGGATTCGCGTGAGCCGATACGCGTGGACCTCGCCGAAGTCCAAAGCACACTGCAGCAGGCCAAGAGCGTTCTGGCGGACATGCAGGGTATGGTGCGGGCCAATGATTTCAGGATCGACGACACGGTGGAAAACCTACGCGTGGCGACCGACAACTTGGATCAGCTAACGGACCAATTGAAGCAGCGGCCGTGGAGCTTGATCCGAATCAAACAACCCAAAGAGCGTAAAGTCCCGGAATAGGACGAACAAGTATGCAAAGACAGGGCGCAACATTTCTCGTCATCACCCTCACAATAGCCACCGCCTTCGCGGGGTGCGTGGGAAAAGTAAAATATCCGACCTACTACACGCTTCACGTGCCTCCGGTGCCGGACCCGTCGTCTGGACCAGAGGCGCGCACCTCCGTTGCCGTGCGCGAATTCAGATCGCCCGGTTACCTGCGCCAAGGACCGCTCGTCTACCGTGCGTCCGCGGAACAGATCGGGTTCTATGAGTATCATCGCTGGGCGACTGACCCACGAGACTTCGTGACCAGGGCGATCGCGGATCGCCTACGCGCCGGCGGCAACTTCGCCGAGGTAAAACTATACGACGGACGGTCACATACAGACTACGTTTTCAGTGGGCAACTAGAGAAGCTCGAAGAGGTCGATTACGAAGGTGGGGTCAAGGTTGAAGTTGCGCTCTCTGCCCAGATGACCGATCTTCGTACGGGCACAACGGTCTGGGCAAATAGCGCGTCCGATATCGAGAAGGTAGCCCAACCCAACGTGCCAGCAGTTGTGAGCGAAATGAGCCATTCCATGGATCGTGCAATCGAAAAGCTCCTGTCATCCATTCCGAGTCTGCCACCGCAGCCCAGCCGCTAGGCAGCTTTGCATGGAAGATTTCTTACAATGGATTGTTTCACTGCCGCTCAGTCTAAAGATGGTGTGCGCAGTCTTAGGGGTTCTCCTCATTCATACAGCATTTCGCCTACTCGAGCGAACGCTGCCTCGTCATTTTCGCCAACAAGATGCGCGCTACCGTGTTCGTAAGTTCGTTGTTTTTGCTGGTTATGCCGTCGGCATTCTTTTCGTAATCATCCTCTTTGAAGATCGGCTAGGCCGGGTCAGCTTTGCATTGGGAGTAGCGGGCGCAGGTTTGGTCGTAGCCCTGCAGGACGTAATCGCCAGTTTCGCCGGCTGGTTCGCCATCGGCCTGTCAAATCTGTACACAGTTGGACACAGAATTCAGATTGGTGAGATGAAGGGCGATGTGATCGACATCTCTATCATGAGAACCACCGTTATGGAAACCGGGAGTTGGGTTAGCGAAGACTTGTACAACGGTCGAGTGCTTCGTATTCCAAACAGCTACATCCTGAAAGGACCGATTTTCAACTTTTCACAAGGCTTCCGCTTTATATGGGATGAGATAAAGGTGCGGTTTACAGCCACCAGTGAACCGCGTCTCGCGAGAGAGGTTCTTCTACGGGCCGCAAAAGAGAACGTGGCTGCCTACTTGGCTGAGGCGGAAAGGTCATGGAAGACCGTCGCCGATAATTATAGGCTCGAAAATCCCCGCCTGGAGCCTACCGTGAGCTTGGTCGTGAGTGGAGGACAGCTGGAATTCACACTGAGTTATATCGTCGACTATGCAAACAGGACCGCAATGAAGGACTTACTGTTCACTCAAATCGTGGAGCAAGTCATAAGCAGCGATGGAAGGCTTGCTTGGGCGTCGTCGACGAGCGGCGCTAATACGACTTCAGCCGCCGTAGATCCCTTACCGCCCGACGCTTTTCGTATGCTCCGGCAATAAGCATGCCTGAATGCAATACTTCAGTTTGTTGGAATCGAACTAAACAGGAATGGAAAGAGTTTCTATTACTTGCTCGAAACCACTGCTCTGATGTCCGTCTCCGCGGCTGTCTTCGCCGACTCCGAGCCATGGTGATTTACGATGAGCCTGGAACCCCGCTGGCCCGTCAAGTATGTCCAGACCCACTGCAGGAAGACGCTCACACGCAGGCTCGATTGCGCCAGGAACTGGAGATGGACCGCCGCCCATGCGAGCCATGCCACGAAGCCGCTTATGCGGACCTTGCCGCTTTGCAAGACGGCGAAGCCCTTACCGACTACCGCCATACTGCCTTTGTCAAAGTAACTGAATGGTCCGGGCACGGCTTTGCCGCCGACACGGCTGTGAATCAGTTTCCCTGCGTATCGCCCTTGCTGGATCGCCACCTGCGCAACTCCGGGCAGCGGCTTTCCGTTTTGATCGAGTGAAGCCGTATCTCCAATCACAAATATCTCGGAGTGTCCGGGCACAGTGAGGTCATGTTGGATGCGCACCCGCCCGGCGCGATCTGTTTCTACCTGCAGCCACTTTCCTGCGGGCGAGGGCGATACTCCTGCAGTCCAGATCACGGTTTTGCTGACGATGCGCTCCCCCGCCACCATGATGCCGTCCGCGTCGATCTGATCGACGCTGTGCCCCAGTCGAACCTCGACGCCTAGGTTGTCAAGCCGATGCCTCGCAGCATTGGAAAGTTCCTCCGTAAAGGGCGGCAGTACCCTGGGAGCCATATCGACCAGCACAATTCGCGCAGATGCGGGATCGATCCGCCTGAACTCGGATTTCAGCGTGCTGCGCACCAGCACGGCGATAGCACCAGCCATCTCCACTCCGGTGGGACCGGCTCCGACCAGGATGAAGGTGAGCAGATCCCGGTGCCGACTCGGATCTTCCTCAGCTTCCGCTTGTTCAAACGCTTGCAAGATTTTGTTTCGGATCGCCACTGCATCCGCGAGGCTCTTCAGCCCCGGCGCAAACTTTTCAAATTCGTTGTGGCCAAAGTAACTGTGCGTGACGCCTGTTGCCAAAATCAGGTAATCGTATGCGAGTCGTACCTCTTCGCGATCGATGTCGCGAACGATAACGCACTTCTGATCCTTGTCCACGCCTGTGACTTCTCCAAGAATCACGGTCGTATTCTTTTGGTGTCTCAAGATTCCGCGGATTGGGGAACCAATCTGGCCGGGCGTCAACACCGACGTCGCCACCTGATAAAGCAGAGGTTGAAACAGATGATGGTTTGTTCGATCGATCAAGAAGATCTGAGCGTCAGTGTTNTGCAGNGCTTTGGCTGCTGCCAATCCGCCAAAACCCCCGCCGACGATAACGATTCTAGTTTGTGGCATACCTTCCCCAATTCATTTCTGCCTGNNGTANATGATGCGGCCTTCCGACTCATGGGAACGACNACGAGTCTTCCTATGCGACCGTTGCCGTCTCCCTTATTTTCGTGAAGTCCGGCGGCCGCTTCTGCAAAAAAGCGGTCATCGCTTCTTTTGTGTCTGCCGAGTGCAGCCGCGAGCTGAACTCCTGATTCTCGATTTTCATCGCCTGTTCGAGCTGCCCGCGTGAAGACTGTTTCATCAGTCTCTTGCAGGCCTGTAGCGCACTCGCCGGTTTTTCTGCCAACTTCTGCGCTGTTTCGGTCGCGGTGGCCAGCAGTTTCTGGTCGGACACGACCCGGGTCACCAATCCCAGCTCGGCTGCCCGCTTGGCGTCGAACGGGAGTGCCAACAGAATCAACTCGGTGGCGCGGAGGTATCCGATACGCGCTGGCACGGAGCAAGTGGTTCCGAATTCCGGCACCAGGCCGAGATTGATGAAGGGCATTTGGAACTTCGCGCTCTCGCCTGCATACACGAAGTCGCAGTGCGTCAGCATGGTGGTTCCACCTCCGACGGCTGCACCTCGTACGGCGGCGACCAGTGGCTTGTCGAGGTTCATCAGCGCCGTCATCAAGAGAGCTTGTGGACTCTCGCCTGGACCTGGAGGGTTTTTTAGGAAATCCTCAACATCGTTGCCCGCGCAGAACGAATCTCCCGCACCGTGCCATAGCACGACCCGTATGCGATCATCCTTCGCGGCGTCATTGAGCAAGTCCGCGAAAGCGATGTACATGCTGGAAGTCATTGCATTTTTCTTCGCCGGTCGGTTGAATTGCACACGCAGGATGCTTCCGGATCGTTCGGTTATGATGTCACTCATCGTCCACCGCCTGCATTTGCTGTGTCCAAATGCCAAACATGCGGGATAGTGCCGCTCGCCCGCAAGCCGTCGATATCTTCACCGGTGAAGCCTAGCTGCTTCAGCAGTTCTTCATTGTGCTCACCGAGTTCGGGGGCACGCCGCGCTGTCACTTTAGGGACGCCGTGCACTTTCAGTGGACTGCTCACCGTGAGCTTCAAGTGTTCTCCCCCACCCTCGATTGGCACGATGATCTCGTTCGCTAGTACCTGTGGATCGGTAATGCATTCAGCGGGCGTCCGCACAATTCCGTAAGTAATGCGGGCGCGATCCAGGACCTCGCGCCAGTACGCCAGGGGCTGTGCGGTAAACACCGAGTCCAGGATCTCCGCCAGCTTCGCCGAATTCGCTCCTCGCGTCGCATCATCGGTGAATCGCGCATCCAACAGTAGCTCTGGGTGGGCAATTCCTGTTGCAAGAGCCGGCCAATCCTTCCCCTGCACCACTATCAAGAACCAGTGGTCATCGGCAGTCTGATACACATTAAAAATTGCGTTCGGCGGATTTTTTCTATCGTGCAGCGGGAAGAATTTGGCACCACACAACGCGGCCTGAACCGACATCGCGCAGGACCAGATGCCTTCGCTGATGAGAGACGTCGTGACGTGTGCGCCTTTTCCGGTGCGCTCTCGCCGATACAGACCGGTAACAATTGCGGAATACAACCCTATCGCTGTCGCATGATCTCCACTGGCCGGCACGGGAAGCGTGGGTGGAGCGCCCGCATCTCGCGTCATCGCTAGCAGTCCGCTGCGTGCCCAGTATGCAGTGATATCAAATCCTGGAAGGTCGGCATCCGGGCCATCATCTCCGTAGCCGGTGAGGTCGGCGTAAATCAGGCGGGGATTCCACGGTGCAACGTCCTCGTACGTCAGCTTGAGGCGCTTGCGGACAGGGTGTGGAAAGTTGATGACCAGCACGTCGGCCCATTTGACGAGCCGTTCGAGAATCTCTGTCGCGCGTGGCGATTTCAGGTCGATTGCCATTCCGCGTTTGTTGCGATTCGAGAGATGCCACCCATAGTTCTCGTTGGCAGTCGGGTTGGGCGGGATCTTGTACGTGATCCGGTGTGGGTCGCCCATTCCGGGCGGTTCGACTTTGATGACTTCCGCACCGAAGTCAGAGAGAACGGTCGCTGCGCCTGGACCTGCCAGGAAGCTGGCCAGATCGACGACCTTCAACCCCGAAAATATGCTTTCCTCTGCCATGGCATTTCCTGACTGTGAATTTCGATCAACGTGTCTAATCAACTACCACTTCACTATGTGGACGAGGGTACATCCCTGCCTCCCGCCCGCATTCACCATTGCCTCACCGACCCTGAAATATAGGCACGCGTTTCGCTAGAAAAGCTGTCGTGCCCTCTTTCTTGTCTTCCGTTGAGAAGCAGATCCCGAACAGCGCAGCTTCAATCAGCAGGCCTTCCGCCAGGCTCGTGTCCAGTCCTTTGTTCACAGCATCGAGGGAGAACGTCACGCTTTGCGGTGCGTTCGAAAAAATCTGCTTCAAGACGGCCTCGGCTCGCGCGATCAGATCGCCACCCGGGACGATTTCGTTCACCAGGCCGATGCGATAGGCCTCCGCTGCATTAATAATTTCGCCGGAGAGAATGAGTTGCAGCGCCCTACCCTTCCCAACCAGCCTTGGCAGGCGTTGTGTTCCGCCGTACCCGGGCATAATTCCCAATTTCACCTCCGGCTGGCCGAACTTCGCGGTTTCGGAGGCCAGTCGAATGGTGCAAGCCATCGCCAGTTCGCAGCCACCGCCGAGGGCAAAGCCGTTCACCGCAGCGATGACCGGCTTCCCAAGGTTTTCGATGAGGATCGTGAGGGCTTGTCCATAACGCGTTTTCTCCTCTGCCTGGAGCGGAGTATCGTTGAGAACTTCGCTAATATCCGCACCAGCCGCGAACGCCTTATCACCGCCCCCGGTCAAAATGACACCCCGCACGGCGGAGTCATCACGAGCATCCTCGAATGCCGCTTTCACTTCGGCGATGAGCGCCTTGTTAAGCGCGTTCAGCACCTTCGGACGGTTAAGCGTCACGTACGCGATGGCGCCTTTTTTCTCATAAAGAATGTTGTCGAGTGTTACTCCAGCGACTGCCGTGCTCATAGAATTCTCCCGGTTAATCTGAAATCTGACAGAGCTGCGTGGAACGCCATCCACTGGGCACCGACACCAAAGATCTGGGTGTTCGCCCACGTGGAATAGCGCAGAGTAAATCCGGCCGCGCTGATCTTTTCTGCGGTAACGTTCAACCTCAAGGCCGTAAAGGACGCGATGTCGAGGTGGTTGAGCGCTACCAGAATTTGTGGGATTTCTTCGAAGGGCTCCTCAAACTTCACGACATGCTCGAAGCTCCTCTCTCCTTCACCATCATTGAAGGGGCGAAAAGCGTAATCGTTATCAGCGACAGCGTGATTGCCAGCTTGGATATGCATTGGATCGGNCGCTCCCTGACAAGTGCAAATCGACAGCCAAACCGCGCGAGACCGCTCGGCACCCAATGCCGAGAGTTCGTCGCCATTAGGGCTCTTGTACTTGCCAAGATGGAATCGAGACGAAGAGAGCTCGTCCGAAACCGATGAAGTGCCAACTGGCTAGCACCGGCTAGCCTGTTATCACAACGGCTTTACCACGTTCTCACCTTATTGATCCTCACGTTGTCAGTTCCGTATTCCTGCTCAATCATTTGCGCTGTGAGGAGCGCCCTGTTGTTGGACGGCAAGGCGATTGCCTTCGACTCTGTAGAAAATTGAATCGACTGTCCGACTTGTACCAGAACGTTGAGCGCATAGGCTAATCG
>JGI12635J15846_10004173_pt1 | contig 12493 bp, 9 predicted proteins | sample BlaSpr_A8_OM2_M2_FD_15846 | JGI IMG/M metagenome (IMG submission 15846) | reverse complement strand
GGGGTTTTGCCGGGATTGGCGGTCGGTGGCGGAGATCTCGGCGGTGTTGCGGATGCCGCTGGGGGTGGCCCGGATCTTGATCGCTGATATGGCGGCGGAGGGGCTGGTGCGGATTCAGCAGCTGGATCACGCGGAGGGCCGCCCAGACGTCCAGTTGCTGGAGCGGGTGCTCAGCGGACTTCGCAGGCTGTGATCGGCGGGGCGTCCCGCTGCTAGGTTGGCAGTCCCGGCCGCCCAGGCCATCGCCGGTAGAGGTTGTGTTCCACGCCGAGCTGATCCAGGACCTTGCCGCAGGAATGTCGCAGCAGATCGTCGATGGTCGAGGGCTGGTGATAGAAGGCCGGCACCGGGGGGAGCACGATCGCCCCGGCCAGCGTCACGGTCTCCATGTTGCGGATGTGGATGTAGCTGAGCGGTGTCTCCCTGGTGACTAGCACGAGCTTGCGCCGTTCCTTCAGGGTGACGTCCGCCGCCCGGGTCAGCAGATTGTCGGAGTTCCCGGTGGCCACCGCCGCCAGCGTGCGCATGGAGCACGGGATCACGACCATCCCCATGGTCAGGAAGGAGCCGGAGGAGATGGCCGCGCCAAGGTCGGCCGGGTCGTAGACGGCATCGGCGAGCTTCTCCACATCGGCCGGATCGGCGCCGAGCTCCAGCTCGATGCTGCGCCGGGCGCCGCCCGACAGCACCAGGTGCGTCTGGATTGGCTGCTCGAGGCCCCGGATGGCGTGCAAAAAGGCGACGCCGAGCTGCGGGGCGCTGGAACCCGATATCCCGACCACAAGTCGGTTACTGCTGGGAAGTGTCATCAGCTAGCCTCTGGCCGTAATGCGGCATGGACACCAGTACATCCCGAATTCTATGCTGGCGAGGATCGTCGGCCTGAGAGGAGACGAACAGCCGGATGTCCGTCTTCGACCTGCGCCAGTGGCTGGCGGACGCGGAGCGGGCCGGTGAGCTGCAGCACATCCTTGGCGCTGACGCAGTACTGGATATCGGGGCGGCCAGCCAGCTCAACTACCGGCGGAAGCACCCGCGCGCGCTGCTCTTCGATGAGATCGCCGGCCATGCGGCAGGCCAGCGGGTTCTGACGTCGAGCCTGTCCAGCCCTGCTCTTATGGGCATGTCGCTCGGTCTCGGAGCCGGTCTCGATGACCAGGGCCTGGTCGAAGCGCTGCGGGGCCGCCCGGCCCGCTGGGCGGCGGACGCGGCAGGGCATGCGGCCACACAGGTCGGCGGCGGCCCGGTCTTCGACAACGTCTCGGCCTCCGGCGACATCAACCTGCTGCGCTTCCCGTGTCCGCTCTGGCACGAGCTGGATGGCGGCCGGTACATCGGGACCGGGTGCGCCGTCGTCACCAACGACCCGGATACCGGAGTGGTGAACGTGGGTGCCTACCGGATCCAGGTCCAGGATGACGGCGCGGCGGCCAGCATCAACATGGAGCCCGGCAAGCATGGGGCGCAGCACGTCCGGGCCTGGTTTGCGAAGGAGGGCCGGGCACCGGTCGCCGTCTCCCTCGGCCACCACCCGGTGTTCCTGCTGGTGGCCGGCACCGAGGTGCCGCTGGGGATCAGCGAGTTCGACTACGCCGGCGCGATCCTGGGGGAGCCGGTGCCGGTGGTGAAATGCCCCGACACCGGGCTGCCGGTGCCCGCCGAGAGCGAGCTGGCGTTCGAGGGCTGGCTCTATCCAGACCGGACCCGGCCCGAGGGCCCGTTCGGCGAGTGGACCGGTTACTACTCGGGTGGGGTCACGCCCGTCCTCACCGCGGAGGTCACGGGCCTGTTTCACCGCAGCGACCCGGTCAGTCTCGGTGCACCGCCCGGCAAGCCGCCGCACGACTACTCTTATATGCGGTCGGTGATGAAGTCCGCGATGGCCGCCGACGCCCTTATCTCCTCCGGCCTGCCCGGAGTGACCGGAGTCTGGTGCCACGAGGCGGGCGGTGGCCGGTCGATCATCGCCGTTGCGATCGAGCAGCGCTACGCGGGGCACAGCCGCCAGGCCGGGTACCTGGCCGCTCAGCACCCGGTGACCGCGTACATGAACCGGCTGGTCATTACCGTCGACCATGACGTCAACGCTCGTGACCTGGACGAAGTCATGTGGGCGGTGGCAACCCGCTGCGACCCGCAGCGGGACATCGACATCATGCGCTACTGCTGGGGCAGCCGGGTCGACCCGCTCCTGCTGCCCGGCGAGCCCCGCTACAACAGCCGAGCGCTCATTGACGCCTGTCGCCCGTACGAACGGCTGGCGGACTTCCCGGCCGTGGCCGAGGCCAGCGCCGATCTGCTCCGCCGCGCCGTCCAACGGTGGCCGGACCTGGCCGAATGAGCACGCCGGCGAGATCGGTCACTGCGCCGGCCGTCGCGGTCGTCGGTGTCGGGGCGGTCGGCGCGGTGTTCGCGGCGGCGCTGCAGGAAGCCGGCCACCCGCCGGCCGTGCTTTGTGTCCGCACGCGGCGCAGCCTGGCCGTCGAGGATCCCGCGGGCCGGGTGACCGACCTCACCGCGCCCATGGTGGCCAGCCCAGCCGAGGTCCGCGGCCCTGCCGACTGGGTGCTGCTCGCGGTGAAGGCGCACCAGACGGCTGGCGCAGCCGCCTGGCTGCGGAAACTGGTCGGCCCGGAGACCACCGTGCTGGTGCTGCAGAACGGAGTGGACCAGGCAGACCGGGTAGCGCCGTTTGCCGGACCCGCCACAGTGCTGACCACGGTCATCTGGTGCCCGGCAGAGCCAGCCGGGCCCGGGCTAGTTCGCCAGCGTGCCTCGGCGCGGATGCTGGTCGCCGACGACTGCGCCGGGCGCCGGGCGGCGGCGCTGCTGGCCGGCGGCCGTGTGTCCGTGGATTTGACCGCTGATTTCGTGACGGCCGCCTGGCGAAAGCTGTCCATGAACGTGGTCGGGGCGCTGATGGCGCTGTCCGGCCGGACCGGCGAGGTGCTGCGGGACGAGGAGGTTGGCCGCCTGGCCGAACGCCTCGCGGCCGAGTGTGTGGCCGTCGGCCGCGCGGAAGGCGCCCAGCTTGACGAGTCGGTCGCGGCCGAGGCGGTGGCCCAGCTTGCCGCGCGCCCGGCCGGAGCCGGGTCGTCCATCCTCACCGACCGGCTGGCTGGCAGGCCCCTGGAATGGGAAGCCCGCAACGCGATCGTGCGGCGCCTCGGCGCGCGTCACGGCATACCCACCCCGGTCAGTGATGTGATCGTGCCCCTGCTCGCCGCCTGCGGGCCACCGTCGCCGGGCTCCGGCGGCCCCGGCGACCGCTGAGGCTGTCCCGTGGCTACGTGGTGGCCGCTGCCCGCTGCCCGCGGACAAGCCGGCCGACCTCGGCCCGCAGGTTCACGAACGCCGGAAGTTCCTTGGTGGCGATCTGATCGCGCGGCTGGGGGAGCTGCACGGCCAGGTCGGCGCTTACCCGCCCGGGCGTGCCGGTCATGACGATGACCCGGTCGCCGGTGTACACGCTCTCGTCGATGTCGTGAGTGACCAGCAGGATGGTCATCTCCCGGTCCCGGCGCAGCCTCAGCACGAGGTCTTCCAGGTCTTCCCTGGTCTGCGCGTCGACGGAGCCGAACGGCTCGTCCATGAGCAGCAGGACCGGCGCACAGGCGATCGCCCGGGCGATCGCCACCCGCTGCTGCATGCCGCCGGAAAGCTGCCAGGGGTACCGGTGCCCGGTGCCGCCCAGCCCGACAGCCTCCAGCGCGTCCTCCGCGGTCCTGCGCCGCTGGGCCCGGCTGGCCTGCGTGCGGACCAGCGGCAGCGCGACGTTGTCGCGGACGCTCAGCCATGGGTACAGCGAGCGGGAATAGTCCTGGAACACCACGGCGAGCCCCTCCGGCACCACGGCGCCCACCACCGCGCCGTTCACCCTGATCGTGCCGCGGGTAGGCCGCTGCAGGCCGGCGATGCAGCGCAGCACGGTGGACTTGCCGCAGCCGGAGGCGCCCACGATGCTGACGATTTCCCCCTTTTCGGCCTTCAGGCTTATCCCGTCGACGGCCAGGTGCGTGCCGCCGCCTCGCCCGTACGAATGGCCCAGGTCCGTTATCTCTAGCACCGCGATCCGTTCCCTTTGGGTTGCGTCAGCTTGCGAGCCGCCGAGCGCCGCGGTGCCAGGCAAGCACGAAGTGCTCCACGCCAAGGACGGCTGCGTTCAGGACGTATCCGAGGATGCCGAGCAGCACTATCCCCGCCCATAGCGCGGTTAGCTGGTAGTTGCTGCTCGCGTTGTTCATCAGGTACCCGATGCCGTCGGTGCTCCCGGTGAGTTCGGCCACGACCATCAGGACCAGGGCCAGCGAGACACTGATCCGCAGCCCCGCGAAGAACTTGGGCAGGGCGGCGGGCACGATGAGCTTGATCAGCCGCTGTCTCGCGGTGAGGCGGAACACCCGCGCGGTCTCCACCTGCACGGGATCGACCGTCCGTGCTCCGTCGATCGTGTTGACCAGGATCGGCCAGACGATCCCGGACGTGATGAACGCGATCTCCATCTGGTCGCCGAGCTTGAACAGCACGATGAACACCGTGACCAGGGCTACCGGCGGCAGCGACCGCCCGAAGTGCAGCAATGGCTCCAGGTAGCCGGAGATGACCGGGGACCGCCCAATCGCGATCCCGGCGGCCAGGCCAACGACGATGGATATCCCGAGGGCGATGCCGACCCGGCCCAGGCTCGGGAGGATGTTGCCGATGGCGCTGGAGGTCAGTGCCAGATGGCGGGCCGACCCGGAGAACCACAGGCGGTACATTTCCGCCACGATCGCTGAGGGCGGCGGGAAGAACGCGCTGTGCCGCCACTCGGCCCACCCCTGCCAGGCCAGCGCCCCGGCCGCAAGCACCACCCAGCGCCAGAGCCAGCGCGTCGTCGCGGCGGCGACCCTGCTCATCGCCAGACCTCGGATTCCTCGAGGAGAGAGCGGTGCCACGGTATCAAGCGGCGTTCGCCCCAAAGCAGCAGCGCGTTCAGGGCCAAGCCGAGCACGCCCGTCCACAGGGCGGCGGCGAGAACGGGGTTGATGTTGCCCGCCGTGTTCTCGTCCGCGATGAACGCCCCGATCCCGTTGCCGTCGATGCTGCCGGTGAGCACGCCGGTAGCGATGCTCACGATGATCGCGATCGACGACGCGACCCGGACTCCGGTGGCGATGAAGGGGGCGGCGGCCGGCAGGCTGACCCGCCGGATCACGGCGAGGCGCCCGAACCCAAAGGCGCGCAGCGTCTCCTTTGCCAAGGGATCCACGTCGTCCAGGCCGTAGATCGTGTTGAACAGCACCGGCCAGATCGACGCGTACACGACCAGCGTGATATTCATCCGCTGGCCGGGGCCCAGTACCAGAGCTGCCAGCGGGATGAGCGCGACAGCGGGAATCGGGCGCAGGAACTCAACGATCGCTCGCGTGGCGCTGCGGACTCCAGGCACGCTGCCAAGGATCAGGCCGAGAGGCACGCCCACGGCCACCGTGATGGCCAGGCCTGCCGCCCACGCGCCGAGCGTCGCGGCGGTGTCGGTAAGAAACTGGGTGTTGCCGAGTAAGCCGAACGCCTGGCCGAGCACGGTCGATATCAGCGGCAGCGCCTTGCTGATCACGCCAATTCTGCCGAGCAGTTCCGCGAGACACAGGAAGGCCACCACTCCGGCAAGTCCGCGAAACCATACCGAGCGGCGGACTCGCTGCGCTGGCGGCGCTGCCCCGATGTGATCGCTCGTCGCCACGTTCCACCCAACTGATGCCAAAACCTTTTCGGATGCTATGTGGCAGAATACCGATGATCGACTTCATTCGACGTTACATCCCGGTAAGGGCATCTCCAAGCGAAAACACTCCACTTCGGGGGCATACGCGGAGATCTCTCGCTGATCGCCGGGCCTCACGCAGCTAGCCAGATTGTGAGGGGTGCCGTGGAGGACTTGCGGGCCTGGCTTGATTACATGCGGTCGCGCGGTCTCGTTTGTGAGGTGCTGGGGGCGGATCCCCACCTGGAGGTGGGAGCCGTCACCGACCTGAATGCCAAGCAGGGCAAGCGGGTGCTGCTCTTCGATGAGATGAAGGGGTATGCCCGCGGCTTCCGCATCCTCACCGGCTCGCTGCTGGATGCCGAGCGGGTCAGCTACACGCTCGGCTGCGGCTGGCAGGGTGACAGTCAGGCGCTCGTGCGGGCGCTGCGGTCGCGGCTGCGGAACCCTTCGGAAACCGGGACGGTGCGCCGCGCCAGCGCTGGCAGCGTCGGGCCGCTTATGCGCAACGAGCTACGCGGAGCGGACGTGGACCTGTCCATTTTCCCGGCTCCGCAATGGCACGAGCTCGATGGCGGCCGTTACCTCGGCACGTTCGACGCCGTGGTCACCCGGGACCCGGACACGGGGTGGGTGAACGTCGGGACCTACCGCATGATGGTCCACGACTCTCGGCGGCTGTGCCTCTTCGTCAACGCCAGTCACCACGCCCGGCTGCATATTGACAAGTACCAGCGTCGCGGCGAGCGGGCACCGGTTGCCGTGTCCCTCGGCCATCATCCGGCGCTTGGAGCCCTGGGGGGCATGGAGTTGCCGGCCGGGGTCTGTGAGTACGACGTGCTCGATCAGCTGCATGGAGGCCTGGAGCTGGTCCAGGCGCCGGTGACCGGGCTCCCGGTCCCGGCGGGAAGCGAGATCGTGATCGAGGGCTACCTGTCCTCCGGCACCGTGCCCGAAGGCCCATATGGCGAGTTCCTCGGCTACTACGCGGGCGGCAGGATGCAGGTGCCCACCCTCGAGGTGGAAGCTGTCTACTACCGCGACGACCCCATCATCCTCGGCACGTGCGCGGGCATCCCGCCGTACGACTATTCGTACTTTCGCTGCCCGATGCGGTCAGCGATGATCTGGGATGCCCTGGACGACGCTGGGGTGCCCAACGTCGTCGGCGTCTGGTGCCACGAGGCGGGGTACACGCGTGCCTTCAATGTCATTGCTGTCGACCAGGCATATCTCGGTCACGCGCAGCAGGCGGGACTCGTTGCTGCGCAGGTCAGGGAAGGCGCCTTCGGCGGCAAGTACACCGTGGTGGTCGACGACGACATCGACCCGAGCAACACCGAACAGGTGCTGTGGGCGATCTGTACCCGAACAGATCCGTACGATTCCATCGAATTCATCAGGAATTCCTGGGGCATGGCACTCGATCCCATGGTGGAGCGGCCTGATGGAGGCCGGCTCGACACACTGCCGATGTCCCGCGCGATCATCAACGCCTGTCAGCCTTACCGGCGCCGGGTGCTCGGCCAGTTTCCGCGGTCGGTTACCGTCCCGCCGGAGGTCGCGGCCCGGGTGACCGAGCGGTACCCGCAGGTATTCGGCAAGCCAGCCTGACGTCAGCTACCGAGCAGCCTGCTCACGTCGAAGGGCCGCTTGATCTCGCCGAACGTGAGCATGAGGTCGGCTACCTGGCTGATCTTGACAGGATCCACCGTGGTGGGGAACGTACCGGTGGCCATCACGTCCGCGACCTGGGGCGAAAGGTGCAGGCTTGCCGCGAGGGCGCGCTGCAGGTCGGCCGGGTTGGTGTCCGCGAGGGCGGCACCCTCGGCGATGGAAGCCGCGAACTCGGCGGCGGTCTTCTTGTTATTCGCCAGCCACTTCGCAGTGACCGTGTACCCGGATGTCAGCAGGCCCTGGGCGGCGCCCTGGTCGGTGTCGGCGATCACCTCGGCGCCGTACTTCTGCTGGATGTCGGTGCAGTAAGGCTCGACGCAGTAGGCGGCATCCACCTGATGGGCCGCCAGCGCTGCACCCATGTCCGGGAAGCTCAGTATCTTGACCGTGACCTGGCTCGGCTTCATGCCATACGAGGCGAGCACGGAATCGACAAGCAGCGGCGAGTCCCCGATGGGCGCGTTTTCGGCGATCGTCTTGTGCCTGAGCTGAGCGGGGTCGGTGATGCCCGACCACTTCATCGCCAGGATCTCGTTAACACCGGGGCTGAGCGTGAGCCCGCTCGCCAGCAGCCGGAACGAGCCGGTGCCGCCAACTTCCGCCATGATGAAGCTGGGAAGCTGCCCGGAAGCGATGTCGATGCTGCCGTTTGCCATCTCGGGCAGGATGTCGCTGGTGCTCTGGATGGCACGGATGGTCACGTGCAGCCCGTGCGCGGCGAAGATGCCGTGCTCCTGTGCGATGTACATCGCGGCGCCGGTCTCCGCGGGCACGGCGCCGATTACCACACTTGTCTGCTGCCCGCCGCTCGCTGGGCCTGAGGTGCCCGGCGAACTGCACGACGCTGCCAGCGTCAGCGCAAGCACGCTCAGGACGGCCGTTGTAGCTAGTTTCCCGCTGGGGGTCCTCATGTTTACTCCTTGGATGCAGGAGACTGCCCGGCCGGTCCGAGCCCGGCGGCTGCGGCTCGCAGCCGGCCGCCGGGCCCGGGGTTACCGCTATGACTTGGTGAGCGAAGCCACGTTGAAGCTTCCTTTGAGCTCGCCGAACTTGACCATCAGGTTGACGACCTGCTGCAACTTGGCCTGGTTGACGGAGGTGGGGAAGGTGCCGATGGCCACCGAGCCGGCGACCGCGGGGGTGATGTGCAGGCTGGCGACGAGCGCCTTGGAGAGGTCGGCACGGTTGCTGTCAGCGATCTTGCTGGCCTCGAGGATGGAGGCCGTGAACGCGGCGGCGGTCTTCGGGTACTTCTTCATCCACGCCGTGGTTGCCGTGTACCCGGCGGTCAGCATGCCCTGCGCGGCCCCCTGGTCAGTGTCGGCGATCACCCGGGCGCCGTACTTGGCCTTGATCTCGGTGCACGTGGGCTCCGTGCAGTAGACGGCGTCCACCTCGTGCTGCGACAGCGCAACGCCCATATCAGTGAACGGAATGACCTTATGAGTCACCTTGCTCGGGCTGACCCCGGCGTCGGCCAGCACCACGTCGGTCAGCAGGGCTGAGTCTCCGGTCGGTGCGTTGACCGCGAGCGTCTTCCCCTTGAGCTGGCCCGGGGTGGTGATGCCAGAAGACTTCAGCGCGAGGATCTCGTTGACGCCGGGGCCGAGCGTGAGCCCGCTCGCCAGCAGGTGGAACGAGCCGACCCCCTGAGCCTGGGCGGCGATGAACGTCGGTATCTGCCCGGACGCTATGTCGACGGCGCCGGACAGCATGTCGGGGACGATCGTGGTGGTGCTGGTGATGCTCTTCACCGTCACGTGCAGTCCGTGCTTGGCGAAGATGCCCCGCTCTTGCGCGATGAACATGGCTGCGCCGGTCTCCGCGGGCACGGCGCCGACCACAAGGTTCGTCTTCTCCAGGCCGCTGCTCGCCGGCGGCGGCGAGCTTGATGAGCTGCCGCACGCTGCGGCCAGCATTAACGGGAACACGCCCAAGACGGCGGTCGCGACGAGCTGTCTTACGCTGGTTCTTCTCATGACGCTCCTTAGCGGGTTAAGAACTCGGAATGGCGCGAAAGCTCATCGGGGGCACCGGGGCGCAGCATCGTACGGCCAGGCTGTCGCGAGCAGAGTGTCCGATCCGCTGAACTACAGCGCTGTATGGCACGCCGTATCGTCAATGGTCGTAGTCGTGATGATAAACGGTTGAAGCGTAGCTTAAATCAGATCTCAGAGCCTTATATCAGCAAATGTCTCATCGTGACCATTCTGTAGCTGCTCACGCCGGCCTGCCGCAGCTGCTCACGCTGGCCTGCCGCAGCTGCTCACGCCGGCCTGCCGCGCGGTCGTGCACCGCACCTTCCGATGGCGGCCCGATTCCCGGCCCGAGCTACGTCCGGGTAGCACCGATCGCTCTGCTGTAGGTTGTTCACACGACTTCGGGGCGGTAGCTCAGCCGGTCAGAGCAGCGGACTCATAATCCGCCGGTCGTGGGTTCGAGCCCCACCCGCCCCACGGCCGTGACCGCGCTGGCAGGGCCGGGGCGGCCTCGCTTGGTCGATCCCTCGGCGGATGCCACTCGGCGTATATCAAGAGAAACGGCCCGGCCGGTCCGCGTTTGCGGGTCGCTCCGTCCGCGCCCCCGGCGGGCCGCGGAGGCTGCGGCGCTTTGACCGTCGCTCCGGCCGCGCCCCCGATGAGCCGCAGAGGCTGCGCGGGTTGCGGCGTTTTGATCGCGTATGGTATATTTTAGCAGGTATTTTCGCTGCTGGCAGGCTGGACTGTACCGCTGCCTTCCTGGCAAGGCGGTGGCCCTAAGGAGAAGGCCGGAGTAGTGTGCATGCGCCATAGCATGTGATGGCGTCAAGCAACAGAGTTGCGTGAGTGTCGCAGGGGTCGCTCGGCTAAGTGCCGAGGTCGGCACCACTCAAACTAAATCTCCAGCCAGCATCGATTACATGTCCGTATCCGTTTTGTGCGGCTAGGGTTGCTCTAAGCTCTCCTGTGCTGCGGCGACCTACCCGGGAAGGGGGACGGATGCCGTCCGACTCCTTGTCTGGCATGTCGGCATGTGTTCCGACGTTTTCCCAACGCCGCGAGGTGAGGGCGTAGTGCGCACACGTCCGACCGACCAGTCCGGCGCCGGGTCCGCACCTGTCGTCGATCAGGCTCCCGAGTCGCCTGAAGCTGTCGGTGCGCAGGGCGGCCCGAAGGAGGGCGCGGAGCGCAGCGCAGCCGCAAGGGGATCGCGCTTCGCGCTCCGCAACTGGCGGGTGAGCTGGCGGCTTATCGCACTGATCGCGATCCCGACCGTCACGGCCATGGCCTTCGGCCTGGTACGTATCCAGGAAGCCATGAAGAGCGCCGCCTCGGACCAGCGCGTGGAGCAGATGGCGAACCTGGGCAGCGCCGTTACCCACCTCGCTTTCGCGATGGAGGATGAGCGCGACGGCCTTGCCGGTTACATCGCGATGGGCAGAAAGGGTGCCCTGCATACACCGACCGGAGCTCCGACGTCGGCTCTGGACGCTGACTATGCACGGACTAATGCTGCAGCCGCCCAAGTCACGAGCCTTTCCAGCGGGATCACCGGCAATTCAGCCTTCCCCGCGCAGGTGAAGAGCGACCTGTCCGCGGTGCTGGACCGGGTCACTGACCTGCCGCACTACCGCTCCGCGGCGGTGCACAGCGAGGCTCCCTCGCTGAACATCGTCGGCGACTACTCCGAGGCGATCGCCGACCTGTTCACGCTCAACGACCAGATCTCGCAGGGCAGCAGCGACGCCACGCTGTCCAACACCGTCCGCGCCCTCGGTGCGCTGTCCCGGACCGAGGACGAGGCGTCGCAGCAGCGCGGAATCCTGTATGCGGCGCTGCTCGACGGGCAGTTTGAGCCCGGCGCCGAAGGCACCCTGTCCAGCGCGCTGGCGGCCCAGCAGGCGGAACTCCAGGAGTTCCAGAGCGCAGCGACCATCGGCGAGCAGCAGATCTACAGCAACACGGTGGCCGGGCCGCCGGTCGATACTGCCCAGGAAATGGAAAGGCAGGCGATCGCCAGCGGGGGCAGCGGCGGCAATGTCGTGGTCAGCGTGCCGTCCGGCTCCCCGCGGTCAGCCTCTCCGGCCGCGGTATGGAACAGCGACATGACGGCCACCTTGACGGACATGCGCAAGGTGGAGCAGGGCCTGGTCAAATCGATCATCGGGCAGAGTCAATCGCAGCACAATGCGCTGACGCGGACCGCCGTAGAGACCGGGATCGAGGTTCTGGCCGTCCTGATCGTGGTCCTCATGATCACGATCATCGTGGCCAGGTCCATGGTCCGGCCGCTGCGCAAGCTGCGGACCGGAGCCCTCGAGGTGGCCGGGCTCCGCCTCCCCGATGCGGTGCGCCGGATGAGCGAGACCGACGGCGAGGGCGTCTCGCTCGAGGTGGACCCGATCGACGTCAACTCTTCGGACGAGATCGGTGAGGTGGCGCGGGCGTTTGATCAGGTGCACCGGGAGGCGCTGCGGCTGGCGGCGAACGAGGCCGCGCTGCGGGGGAACGTCAACGCGATGTTCGTGAACCTCTCCCGCCGCAGCCAGTCGCTCGTGGAGCGGCAGATTCGCCTGATCGACGATCTCGAGCAGGGCGAGCAGGACCCGGAACGGCTGTCGAGCCTGTTCCAGATGGACCACCTGGCCACCCGCATGCGCCGCAACTCGGAGAACCTGCTGGTGCTCGCCGGCCAGGACCTCTCCAGGCGCTGGAACCAGCCGGTGGCGCTCGTGGACGTGCTCCGTGCGGCCCTGTCCGAGATCGAGCAGTACGAGCGCGTCACCCTGAACGTGCAGCCGGGCATCGCGGCACGCGGGCAGGCGGTCAGCGACGTGGTGCACCTGACCGCCGAGCTGGTGGAGAACGCCACCTCGTTCTCGGCCGCGGACACGCCGGTCACGATCGCCGGTCACCTGCTCAGCAGCGGGGGAGTGCTGCTGGAGATCACCGACCAGGGTGTCGGCATGGGGGCCGAAGAGATGGCGCACGCCAACTGGCGGCTGGACAACCCGCCGGTGGTGGACGTGGCGGTGTCGCGTCGCATGGGCCTGTTCGTGGTGGCCCGGCTGGCGGCCAGGCACGGCATCAG
>JGI12635J15846_10004171_pt1 | contig 12496 bp, 8 predicted proteins | sample BlaSpr_A8_OM2_M2_FD_15846 | JGI IMG/M metagenome (IMG submission 15846) | reverse complement strand
ATCTCGGCGCGGGTCCCAGGTCTCAGGATCGAGCGCTCGAGAGACAGGTTTCTCCGAAGACTGCGTGGACTCGTCGGCGTCCGTGGTTAACGTGCCACTGGTCGAACCGCCGCACTCTCACAAGCCAACCCCACCGCCTCTTCGAAGCGCTTGCTGAACGGCGCCTTGCTCGGTAACTGCACCAGAAATGCATCGGCTGGCACACGTTTCGTCACACGTATTCGACGCTGCTGAGAAGCGTGGGTACGGAGTTCAAAGTCATGCAGGAACTGATGCGGCATTCAACTCTGCGATCCACGTTGGATGTCTACACCCAGGCAATCACGCCGGCCAAACATGCAACTCAGGCAGCCGTCTTGTCGTTGGTGTTTTCGTGCGAAACGAACGGAACGTCACAATTGTCGGGATCAAATGACGTTGCCGCGTAAGAGCAAGGGCAAATCGGCTAGAGCGAAAAGGGACACCAAAAAGGGCGCGAAAACGTGCCCTTTTGGGTCCTCGATGGTTTCGCCGAAATCAGCGCAAGTGGTTTGGAATGAATGGCGGGGACGACGAGACGCGAACTCGCGACGTCTGCCGTGACGGCAACAACTTACAAAGACCGCGGGGACTGCCAAAGTACGCGGAAGTCGTGCAAGACATCGCATTTTGTGGGTTGGGTTGTGGGTCTGGGAATTTCCGACCACGCTGGCCATAGTGGAGTGTTTTTGAATTTTTCCACCTCAGTGAAATACTCAAGTTTGAGACCCGCCTCCGGCGACCGGGAGCTAGCCGTTGACCGATCGCTTGGTGACTTCCCAGAAGAGGACTTCTGGCCAGCGTCGTCGAGAGTCCGTCCTTGAGGCACAACTTCCGGCTTGCCCGTCATCCGCCCAGAATCCGTCTTGTGGATGCCTTGCCGGAGCCAAGGCGGGACTTTTATCTTCGTGCTACGTACCTTGGCTTAGGAGGCGAGGTATGTCGTTGCTATTTGCTGTCGCTTTGCTCTCCCTAGCCTTTTCGAACCGAGCATTTGCGAACATCGCGGCATCCTCCGCAATGCGCATGATCTCTGTAGACTAGGGTATGGGCGTGACTGGGAGTTGTAGCGACGAAGCCGGTTGCGGCAACCGTCGGAGTTGGCCACCGCATCTTCCTTTTGCACGAGGCCCGGTTGAAACTTGGTCATTGGGCAATTCGGTCTCCGACAAACTGAAAGTCCTGTGATCGTTGGCGGGAGGAAATCTGCATGTTGATTCAGGTCGGCTATGAATTAGTCTTTTACTGCCCGCAAGCGACGCCGATGATCCTCATGGTCAACGTCCATTACTCGCGCGCCTCGGATCTCGTCACGCCCGATTGCCTGACCACCGATCCGGAAACGCCAATCACGGCCTATCGGGACGGCTTCGGAAACTGGTGTACCCGGATTGTGGCACCCGTCGGGAGGATTTGCTTGAAAAGCACCGGGGTGATTAGAGACTCGGCAGAACCCGACGTGGTGACGCCCTCCGCTGAACAGCACGCTTTGCAAGATTTGCCAGAAGAGACTCTGGTCTTTCTGTTGGGTAGCCGGTACTGCGAGACCGATCTATTATCCTGGGAAGCGTGGTCGCGATTCGGTCAGACCACGCCGGGATGGTCGCGCGTCCAGGCGATCTGCGATTTCGCCCACAGCCATATCGCTTTCGATTATCAGAAAGCGCGCTCCACGCGAACGGCTTGGGAGGCGTTCAACGAGGGTGTGGGCGTCTGTCGAGACTACGCGCACCTGGCTATCGCGCTCTGCCGGTGCATGAATATTCCGGCGCGGTACTGCACCGGATATCTTGGCGACATGGGGACGCTGCCGCCTTACGGCGTGATGGACTTTGCAGCGTGGTTTGAAGTCTATCTCGGGGGCGCCTGGCACACGTTCGATGCGCGCAACAACGTGCCCAGGATTGGGCGAGTGCTGATCGCGCGAGGCCGCGACGCGGCCGATGTCGCCATCGCGACTACGTTTGGCCAAAATACTCTGGAGAGCTTTAAAGTCTGGACGGATGAAATCGCGGAAACTGTGCCACAGCTCCGCCAGGCATGAACGGGATTAGAAACTCGGGCAGGCTATTGGCACTGGCGATAACTAGGAATCGACCGGCTCCATGTCAACAGCGACTTTGAGCGTATGAGCTCCACCACCCAGGATTAAGCCGCGCAGAGGACTTACATCACCGTAGTCCCGACCCCAGGCGAGCGTCACGTGGCCATTCGAGGGGACAAGGTTGTTCGTGGGATCCACGTCAAGCCAGCCGATTCCCGGACAATAAGCAGACACCCAGGCGTGGGATGCATCGGCGCCCACCAGTCTCGGCTGCCCGGGAGGCGGATAGGTTCGAAGGTATCCGCTTACATAACGTGCCGCGAGATTTAGGGAGCGGAGGCAGGCGATTTCCAAATGTGCGAAATCCTGGCACACGCCCCGCCGTTTCTTGAAGACTTCTTCAGTTGGCGTCCGGACGTTGGTCACTTTCGAATCGAAGCGAAAGTCTTTGTGGATGCGGGTGGTCAGGTCCAGAAGCGCCTCCGGCATTGGCCGCCCGTGCGTAAACGACTGGAGCGCATAGGAAGCAAACTCCGGCCTTACACGGATGCGCGGCGACTCAAAGCCAAACTGGTACGCTTCGAGCCCCGCTGGGCTGTGGTCGTTGGGAACCGATTTGGCTGCTTCTTCCCAAGGCAGCGGCAGTTGAGGCCAAGGCGCCGCATTCCCGTCCATTATTACTTCGCTCCGTGCCTCTACCACCAGTTCCCTATGCGGCTCTCGAATGGTGAAAAAGCACAGAACGTTGCCAAAAAAGTCCACACGCTCGGTTCGGGTCGCCGGGCGCGGCTGGATACGCAGTTCGCTCCGAGACAACTGGTGGTGCGGCAAAGCGCGCGGCTTCAGGCACGCCACGTGGGTTCCGACCGAGACGGGATATTTGTATTTATACGTGGTCCGGTGAACGATTCTATAGATCATTGTCCTAAGATCATTCTTCGAAGATCATTGGCCTATGGTGATCGGCAAGGTGCGAGCGTGGCTAAAGTATCTGCTAGATAAGTTATTCGACCAGGAAGGCAGCAATCCTTCCAACTCCCGGAGGAAAGTCGCAAGCCGGGAGAGCCCATCGGAAACATTCGCCGCCGCGGCACCCGGCAATGGGTACTTTAACTTTCGTAAATCGAAACTGCGTAACAATGCCAGCGCTGCCCGCATCGACTGTAAGTCAACCGGGAGGTGCCGGGGAAGCTTTTGATAGAGATCCGCGAGGTGGCTCAGTTGGAAATCCAAAGAGCGGGGATTCGTCTCATCCGCCATAAGCACATCCAGCACGGCTAAGGGCTGCAGGGTCGTGTAGTACCGAGCCCGGTAGGTCATGGAGCTATCCGCAACTTCGAGCAAACATTCCAAAAGCGACCAGTCCTCCTCAGCCAAAGGCGCAGTGATCTCGCGCAGTTGCCGGGTCAGATAGATCGCGCGCTCCAGACGCCGGCCAATGGTCATGAACAACCAGCCCAATCCGCGGTTGATGTTTTCCCGCTCCATTCCGGAAAATGCAGAAAGTAGTTCTAAACAATCGGTCAGCAGCGCCGGATACTCAAGAAACGCTGTGCCATGCCCGATCTGAATTGAGTCCCGCAGCTGGCCTAGGAGAAACATCATATCGGCCGACAAGCGCTCGCGAATATTGCCGCCAATCCGGGATACCTCCGTCAGAGTGCACGCCAGGCTGTCGGGCCGCTTGGCATCCGTCAACAGCGAGGTTATTTCCTGTTCAAATTCAACGGAGGTCGGCTGCCTGTGTTTAGCCTTTGGCAACTTGCTGTGCCGCGACTCCAGGCACCTGTGCAGGCGGATCAGGCAGACGAATTCTGCCTCCTCTGCGCGCCGTACGCGAGGGATCATGGCGCGTAAGATCCGGGCAATGTTTTCGGCTCGCTCGACATATCGTCCCAACCAGAAGGCATTGTCGGCGACACCGCTGGGCACCACCCGCGATACACGGCGCAACTCCACCGGCTCATTCCGCGGACGCAGCATACTGAACGTGTCGACGGGGCTGTCCCACAGGACCCATGCGTCCTTGCTGTGGCCGCCCCGCTGCATCGAGACAACCGATCCTTCCGCTTCGGCAACCCGTACCAGTCCCCCCGGAATCGCAATCCACCCGCTGCCGGTATTGAGCACGTAAGTGCGCAACACCACGCTGCGTGAGTTGAGACGTCCGTTGTCCCACACCGGTGCCGTGGACAAAGCGACCTGCTCCTGCGCCACATACTCGTGCGGGCGGGCCCGCAATTGCTCGGCAAACTTGCCCTTCTCGGCGTGCGGAAGTTCGGCCCCAAACACCGGTTCCATACCGCGTGAGGGAAACGCCGGTTTCACCACCACCGAGTCGAGATGATCGAGCACCCAATCGAGCGCGTACGTCTGCCCGCACCACCAGGTAGCGACCGACGGAAGTCTGAGTTTCTCGCCAAGCAATTTTGTGCAGAGGCCGGGTAGAAAGGGCATGATCGCGGCCGTCTCAATCAGGCCGCTTCCCAATGCGTTTGCCACCTTAACATTTCCAGCGACGATGGCGTCGACGAGGCCGGGTACGCCCAGAAGCGAATCGCCCCGCAGTTCGAGAGGATCGCAAAAGCTATCGTCCACACGACGCAAAATCACATCGACCTTCTCCAGTCCGTCGACGGTCTTGAGATACACGCGCCGTCTGCGCACCGTCAGGTCCGCTCCCTGAACTAGAGTGAATCCCAGATAGCGCGCGATATAGGAGTGCTCGAAGTAAGTCTCGTTCAACGGTCCGGGAGTAAGCAACACGATTCGCGGACTGTCGCGCTGGCTGAAGTTGGTGAGCGCTTCGCGTTGCGCACGGAAAAATGGGGCGAGGCGCAATACATTCGAGGTACGGAAGAGATCGGGTAGAACATCGGAAACGATGGTGCGGTTCTCCAGCGCATAACCGCTCCCCGAAGGCGCTTGCGTGCGATCGGCCAGCACCCACCACTGGCCGTCGGGCGAACGGGCAAGATCGACGGCAAGCATATGCAGATAGCTGTGCGCGGGAACACGGACGCCCACGAGCGGCCGGAGAAATGCCGGGTTGGCGTAGAGAAGTGCGGCAGGAAAGTGGCCATGCGCCACCAGATCCTGGGCCCCGTAGAGATCCTCGAGGAGCAGATTGAGCAACTGGGCGCGCTGAATGATACCCGCTTCGATGTAGCGCCACTCGTCCGCCGGAATCAACAGCGGAATGATGTCGATCTGCCAAGCCCGGCTTGCCCCAAGCGGATCGCCGTAAACGTTGTAGGTGATTCCGTTCTCGCGAATGCGACGCTCGGCACGGGCCCAGCGTCGTCCCAGTTCCTCCGGCCCGATCGCCTGCAGCGACTCCATCAGATGTGCCCAGTGCGGCCGAGGAGTTACGCCATCGGCCGATAGCTCGTCATAGGCATCTCCGTAGCGGAGCGGCGTTTGAATCAAATCCACAGTCATGGGACAAGCCCCGCCTTCTCGATGTGGGTCTTTTGTCCGGGCGGCGGGAAGCGCAGGTCCAGAGTCATAGGAAAGATCGGGTTAGTCTCTTCCTCCGGCGCCGCCATCGGCCCGGGCGTAGGGTCGGATTTTTGGAAGCGCTGTCGGCGGCGGTTTGCGGCCTCCGATGCATTCACTGGGCGGGCGGTATAGGCGCGACCGTCGGGTGATCCCACATGGTAGGCGCATCGACCAATCGAACGCTCTTTCCAGGAGTCAATAATGTCGAAGATCAGAGGCGCATGCACGGGAATTGTCGGATGTAGCTCCGCTGACAACTGGCGGGCACGATACCGTACGCCAGCGACAGCCTCTCCCGCTTCACCAGTAGAATGTTCGCCAGTAGGATGGAGTGGCACTCTGCGACCGTTGCATGCAACCACGTAGCGGGATTGCGTGGCGATCCCAGACAGCTTCACCTGAATGCGCTCGAACGATGAGTCCACGGTGCGAGCCGTTCGGCCGGAAGTAGTCTCTTCCGCTAGCACGTTCCAAGGCTCGAGCGCCTCACGCAGCTCGAGTTCGACTCCGTCTGCAGCGATCGACCCGATCTTCGGAAAGCGAAACTCTAGCTGCGCAGCAAACCACTTATCCTCGAAATTGTAGTCGGACCCGCGCAAGTAGGTGAGCACCTCGGAAAAATCGCGCCTTACAAAATGCGGCAGCATAAAACGGTCATGGAGCGTGGTGCCCCAACGGACGAGGCTGCCTTCGAATGGACGCTTCCAAAATATGCATACCAACGCGCGGATCAGCAGCATCTCTATAAGACCCATTCTGACATGCGGAGCCATTTCAAAAGCACGCAATTCGAGCAAGCCCAAGCGTAACCCGAGACCCTCCGGGGAATAGAGCTTGTCGATGCAGAACTCGGCGCGATGCGAGTTCCCAGTAACGTCGACGAGCAGGTTGCGAAACAATCCATCGATCATGATCGGCGTGCAATCGTTCGCGGGCAAGTTAGTAAAAGCGACCTCCAGTTCGTACAAGGCATCCATGCGCGCCTCGTCTACTCGCGGAGACTGGCTCGTTGGGCCGACATACATGCCGGAAAACAGATACGAGAGCGACGGATGGTTCTGCCAGAATGCCAGCATGCTGCGCAGCAGATCCGGACGCCGCAGGAAAGGGCTGTCCAACACCGTTGCTCCGCCGATCACGATATGGCTGCCGCCGCCGGTAGCGATATGGCTCCCGTCATACGCAAATTTTTCAGCGGTCAACCGATTATGGCGCGCTTCCTCGAACAGCACTGTATTGATCTGCTCGAGTTCATCCCAATTGCTCGCAGGCGGCAGGTTTACTTCCAGAACGCCAGGATCGGGAGTGATGCTGAATGATCGCAACCGCGGATCCGAAGGCGGAGGGTAGCCCTCCAGCCACGCCGGCTGGTCCAGATACTGGCACGTATCCTCGACGGCGGCGAGCAGGTCGAGATAGTCCGCGAGCGTGGATGCATACGGCAGAAACACGTGGAGGCGGCCCTCTCGAGCCTGCACGCACAGCGCTGGACGGATCAACTCCGGCGCAGTTTCAGCCGTGCTCGAGAGAGCGGGCAGCGGATCGGCCACGGGATGTCTCTGGAAGAGATCCATCCGCCGGCTCGGGCGGGATGGAAGTTTGATCCGGGCTGCGAACGGCGCAGGCTCGTACTCGTATTCGAGCTCATCAGGCGCTACCCATGGCATCAACGCGGTCGGTATTCGGTAGCCGATGGCGGAATCGCCGGGCGACAGCAAAAGACGCTCCGGGCGAGCGAACCACAACTGGCTCGACCAGCACAACCGGCCCGCGGGTTGACGGCGGCGAATAGGCAAAATGTACCCGTCCGGCTCCGTCGACTCCGCTTCGCTGTCGTAGGCGGGCAGCACGTTTTCGAAGCTCACCTGAAGGCGACGCGATAGCGCTTCTATGAACTTGAAGGCATCGACCGCGCCGAAGCTGTTCTTGTGATCTTCGCGAGCGTTTTCTCGAGCGATGAGATCGATGTTCTCCCAAACAGGGACGCGGTCGACGCGCCAAGAGCAGCTCAGCGTCCAACGTGGCAACGGCTCCCCGGGATACCATTTACCTTGTCCGTAGTGAAGCACTGCGCCGGGCGCTACTTTCTCGCGGAGGCATTGGATGAGAGCCAATCCCCGGGTTCGCTTCATCGGTCCCAGAGCATCGATGTTCCATTGCGGGCTTTCGGGCTCGTCGATGCCGACGAACGTGGGCTCACCGCCCATGGTCAGGCGTACATCCTGCGCTTCCAGGTCCGCGTCGACACGATGCGCCAGCTGTTCGACTTGCAGCCAATCCTCTTCGGTAAAGGGCTTGGACGGCCGCAGTGCATCATTCAAGCGGCGAATGGACATGGAGTAGCTGAAGTCCACGTCGGCTAGCTCGACAGTGCCCTCGATCGGCCCAGCCTTAGAAGCGTTCGGGGTGCAGACGAGCGGGATGTGACCCTCGCCGGCGAACAGGCCCGAGGTCGGATCCAGCCCAATCCAGCCCGCACCCGGCAAAAACGCTTCTGCCCAGGCATGGAAATCAGCCGAGTCAGTTTGTGGGCCGCTCGCAGATTCCGACGCGCTCTCGTCCGCCGCCAACTGAATCAGATATCCGGAGACGAAGCGGGCCGCGATTCCCAAATGTCGGAGAATCTGGACCAGCAGCCATGCAGAGTCACGGCAGGAGCCCGTGCCCTTTTCAAGCGTCTGCTCGCATGTCTGGACGCCCGGATCCAGACGCGTCACATAGTCAATTTCGTTTCGCACGCTCCGATTCAGGTCAACTAAAAAGCTGATCGTTCCGTGCTTCTCGCGGGAACGCTTCCGAAGAAAAGCCTGGAGTAGAGGCCCGACCGGATCAACGCCCTGATCGACCCAACGATAGGGATCGAGATCCCTAGCCAGCTCCGGAGCGTACTCGAAAGGGTAGTCTTCGACTCCTGGTTCCAGAAAGAAATCGAATGGATTGTAAGGGGATAGCTCCGCGACGAGGTCCACCTCAACGGTAAACTTGTTAGTTTTGTCCGGGAAAAGAAGGCGCGCCAGATGATTGTTGTGGAGGTCGAACTGCCAGTTGAGAAGGTGCCCGGCGGGAGTGACACCAAGCGAGTATCTGAGGATCGGTGTTCGACAATGCGGGGCGGGACGCAGCCGTATAACCTGTGGACCGACGGAGACCGCCTTGTCGTAACGGTATTGTGTCCGGTGATTGAGAGCAACCTGTATGCCCATCCACCCTCATGCAGCCCACGCCTGGAGTTTCTGTCTCGTTTCTCACTTCGCTACAAACCCGTAAAGGCGCCGAAGCTCTCGCGGAACCTGCTGCTGCAAGGGTACCTTAGCGACGTTGCTAAGTGAGGGGCAATTTTCAGATCCATTTCAATACGCTCCGAGGTTCTTTGGGCCGACGACCGCCTGCAACCAGAACTTCTCCGTCAGCCGGGTCGCCAATGTCGGGCTGGTTCAGAGCAGATGCGGCTTGGGCTCGCGTCGAAACCGGGCGAGTGCCTGCGGGTCACGGGGCCACGTCCTTCGGCAAGAAGTTGAGGGAGGCGATGCGATGCAGCCGCGTCTTAAACTTGACCCACTCCAGCTGGGAGCAATCTCTTCGGACATTGAATTCCAGTCTTCAGGCAGCGAAAACCCGGCGCAAAGCATCAGAGAAGTCGCGCGATCCAGGGCATCGGCTCTCTGGATCGCTCGAGCCGTTTCTTCGATGACGCGAATCGGTTTTCTCGATCCGCAATTCGCCTCCGATACGCTATTCTGGCGAGGAATACGGAGCCGCAATCATGATTACAGAAACGGATCCGTCCGATCGTAGCGGTGCGAAAGCCCTCCACTGGTACGAACTCAATGGCGCTTACGACGAGATGTTTAGCGCCGTGGACCAGCCCCGGAAACAATATCGTCCGCTGCACAACTTGCTTCTAAATCTGGGGCCGGACGAGTTGCGGCGCAGCAAAAACGAGGCTGACCAATCCTTCTTCAACCAGGGCATTACTTTCACGGTGTATGGGAATGATAAGGGGACGGAACGGATTTTTCCCCACGATCTGCTGCCCAGGATCATCACGGCGGCGGAATGGGAAAGGATTGAGCGTGGACTGACGCAGCGGATCACAGCGCTTAATCTCTTCCTCAAAGATGTCTACCACGAGGGCAAAATTATTGATGACGGCGTCGTGCCCGGCAGCATCGTCTACACCTGCAAACATTACCGCCGGGAAATGCGCAATGTCAAAGTTCCCCGCGACGTGTATATCACGGTGGTCGGTACCGACTTGATACGAAACCCAGACGGAAACTTTGTGGTCCTGGAGGACAATCTGCGCGTTCCCAGCGGGGTCTCTTACATGCTCACCAGCCGCCGGGTGATGAAGCAGATATTCCCCGGNCTGTTTCAAAAATGTCACGTGCGGCCAATTGAGCAATACAGCCAGGTGCTTCTCTCGACGCTGCGGTCTCTCACTCCCGAGGACCGTTCCGAGCCGACCGTGGTTTTGCTGACGCCCGGCTCCTACAACTCCGCTTACTTTGAGCATACATACTTGGCTCGGCAGATGGGTATTGAACTCGTCGAGGGGCGCGATTTAGTAGTGCACGACAACGTTGTCTACATGCGAACGACCTTCGGCCTGCAGCGTGTTGATGTGATCTATCGTCGAATTGACGACGATTACCTTGATCCCCTGGTTTTCGAAAATGGCTCGGCACTGGGTGCGGTGGGCCTTTTTAACGCCTATCGCGCTGGAAACGTAGCTTTTGCAAATGCGCTGGGAACGGGCGTAGCCGACGACAAAGCAATCTATGCCTTTGTGCCAAAAATCATCCGCTACTATCTCGATCAGGACCCGATTCTGGAAGGCGTTGAAACTTTCTTGATGTCCGATCCAGGGCAACGTGACCACGTCTGCCAGAGGTTGGATGAGTACGTGGTGAAAGCGGTGGGCGAGTCAGGGGGCTACGGGATGCTGATCGGCCCGCACAGCACTGAACAAGAGCGCTCCGAATTTCGACAAAAGATTTACGCCGAACCGCGAAACTATATTGCGCAACCTACAATCAATCTCTCGACCGCGCCGTGTTTTGTAGACGGGATAATTGAGCCCCGTCATGTCGATCTCCGTCCTTATATTCTTTACGGGGACAAAATCACTATTGTGCCTGGTGGCCTGACCCGAGTGGCGTTGCGAAAGGGCTCACTGGTAGTGAATTCGTCTCAAGGTGGAGGTTCGAAAGACACGTGGGTCTTGCAGAATTGAGAGTTAGAAGAATCGGGTACAAAACATTATGCTTTCCCGCGTCGCCGACAGTCTGTACTGGATGAGCCGCTATTTCGAGCGGGCGGACAATGCCTCGCGTGTGCTCAAGGCGACCTACGGTCTGATTTTGAATCCCGCAAAGCTTTCCACGGAAGAGCGATGGTTCCGCGCCGTGTCCTTGCTAGCGCCCGGNGCNGCTTCTAACAACGTCGACCCACAGCGGGCTTTGTTTTCGTTGGTAGCGGATCCGGAAGGAACTTTTTCGCTCGTGAAATGCATAAGCGGAGCTCGCGAAAACGCTCGACAAGTCCGCGAGGAAATCAGCTCGGAGATGTGGGAGCACCTGAATTGCCTGTTCCACGATGTGATTGGCTTTGAGTTACAACCGGATGATGATGCCGGCGCCATGCGAGTGGTGAGCCTGGTTCGCGAAGGCTCCTACAGGTTTAATGGAATTGCCGCCGCGACTATGAATCACGACGAGGCCTGGCATTTTATCCAGTTAGGCAAGTATATCGAGCGAGCCTGCAATCTCTGCGTCATGCTGGATGCTTATTTCGTCATTCGCAAGCATCCTGATGATCTTGACTGGGTAGGGTTGTTAAGCAGTTGCGCTGCCTTTGAGGCCTATTGCAAGGCATGCACGGCCGAACTCAAACCGGAACGAATCGCGAATTTCCTGCTGCTGAAGCCTGAGTTTCCTTATTCGGTCCGTTATTCTGTGGACCGAATGCACGAGGCCTTGGCTGCGATCAGCAATCTTTCCTTGAGCCGCCGGACGGAGAATGTCGAAAGATTAATCGGGCGATTGCGATCGATGCTTACATACGTACAGATAGGCGAAATCATTGCTCGACTGCACAAATATCTTGCGACAATTATTGAGCAGTGTCGCGAACTGCATGCTGCTGTTCATGAGCTCTACATCGAATATCCGATTGAAGTTGCTTTTCAAAACTAATGTTCTATGCCATTCGCCATTTTACGAGCTATCGCTACAACCGCTCCGTCTGGCAGAGCATGATGGAGGTTCGCATGCACCCCAGAAGCGAGGGGAACCAGCGCTGTTTCGTCTTTCAGCTATCGGTAAATCCGCGCGCCCGGATTTTTGGCTATACCGATTCCTACGGCAATCTTGTTCACCACTTCGACTTGCCTTCCCGTCATTCCCAACTCACCATCATCTCTGACGCTCTGGTGAATATTGAGGCGCAGCCATCGATTCCCGACTTCATGGAGTACCAAGGGTGGCAGGAACTGGAGGAACTCGTGGAAAAAAAGGATTATTGGGACATGTTGATGCCGAGTCATTTTGCTCGCTCATCACCAGAACTTGAGCAGCTGGCAGGCGAGATCGGAGTAACCGAAAGGAAGAGACGAAGCCCCTTGGCATTCCTTCAGGATATTGCCTCCGGCGTGCATCGAAGTTTCAGCTATGTAAAGAAGAGCACTGCAGTAAATTCACCGATTGAAGATGCCCTCCGGTCACGGCAGGGCGTGTGTCAGGATTTTGCTCACATCATGATCGCACTCGTGAGAAATGCCAGGATCCCCTGTCGCTACGTCAGCGGGTACCTTTACCACAGTACCGAAAATGCGCATCCTGCGACGGACGGCGCAACCCATGCATGGGTGGAAGCACTGCTCCCAGGGCTGGGTTGGGTAGGTTTCGATCCTACAATAGATCGACTCGCGAG
>JGI12635J15846_10004169_pt1 | contig 12496 bp, 11 predicted proteins | sample BlaSpr_A8_OM2_M2_FD_15846 | JGI IMG/M metagenome (IMG submission 15846) | reverse complement strand
GGTACATCGCCTCGCGCACATGCACCGAGCGTGCGTGGAAACCCAATGCGGTTGGAGTTCATCCGTGAATGATCTTTGTCCGTCTAGGCGCCTGGAGCTGATGGGCGCGGGAGGCCAGCTAGGGAGCATGGCCGCTTGGGAACAATATGATGGTATCTCTCGCGGCGGATAGAGCGCAAGTGCTAACTAACGGTAATTTTGCACAGAAGTAACTGGATCGCTTCTCGGTCCAGCTTCGGCACCGGCCCACGACGAACCCCGCCTACGTTCCGCGACTGACCTCGCGCGCCCATTGCATGGCTTGCCAGTAACACTCCGCAACCTCGCTCTCCGTGATATGAAGCCGGCTGGTCAGGTCACTGGCTGTTTTCCACTCGCCGGATTCTTGCGCCAACATGAGTTGATAGAACAGCCGCAAGCGGCTGGCTCCGCCCAACAGCACGGACTTGGTTTCCTGATCGATGGGAATGTGATCAAGCACCTGGGACATGGGTATCTCCAGAATGGCATCCATCAACGAGAGCAGGCCCATCAAGAACAAGTCGGAGTCCCCGTGCGGGATTCTTGGCGAGAGCAGTTCACAAAAGCGGGCGCGGACCATGGCAGAGAGCACCAGTTCACTGGTCTTGCCTTGTCCAGCGCCGAGGGTAGCCACTAAGCGGATCCAGCGGCGGACTTCCCGTTCTCCCAAAATCGACAAAGCGTGCCGGACCGAGTGAATCTCGTTGGCGAATCCGAAGGCGGCGGAATTCAAGTAACGCAGCAAACGGTAGCATAGCGCGGCTTCGCTCTTGATCAGATTCTCGATCTCGCGCACATCCAACTCGGGCTGCGAAACTGCCTTCAACATACGCAGATAGTTGAGCCGGTTGGCTGGAATTTCATGGGCAGTGAGTATTTCCGGACGGCGGAAGAAATATCCCTGGAAATACAGAAAGCCGGCTTTCTTGGCGGTTAGAAACTCCCCGTGCGTTTCCACCTTTTCGGCCAACATCCGGCAGCGCCAGGGTCCGTAACGTTTGACCATGGCGGCAGCGTCAGCCTCCGATGTCGCCCTGATATCCACCTTAATGATGTCGGCGATATCAGTCAGCGCTTCGCGCGGGTCGTTCACCGCAAAGTCGTCCAAGGCGATCGTGTATCCCGCTTCTTTCAGGCGGCGGCAGGCGGCCACCACCAGTTCGTCTGCTGGAACGGTCTCCAGCACCTCGACCACGGCCTGTTCCGAAGGCAGCAGAGTGATGTAGTCCTTGAGTAGGACGTCGCGCGTGCAGTTGACAAAGGCTCTACGCCCGTCGCAGAGAACGTCAAGGCCCAGCAACATAGCGGTGTTTAGTGTGCTGCGCGAAGCCAGGTCCGGATCGGCGTGGCGGAAAAAGTCTTCCACGCCATCGCGAAACAAGAGTTCGTAACCGAATACCTTTTCGTCCACCGTGAGAATCGGTTGGCGAGCGACAAACTGGGTTCCAGGCCCTGGTTTGCCGTGGTCGGGGTTGAGAGCAGAAGTAGGGGCAGTCACTCCCTACATATCGGCTCAACTCCGAAAGAGATTAACCGGGTCAAGTTGTTAACGGGGAACAAGCAAAACGACACGGAGTCGTATTTTATTCCTCAACCCATTCGATGCCGCAGGTGTAGCACTTCCAGCTGTTCTTGCGTACAGGAATGGGAAAGGTCAAGAGCAGCCACAGGCCATAAGTCCAGAAGCGATTGAGTTTTTCGAATCCGATGTCGAGCGAATAACAACGAGGACACCGCGGCTGCGCATAGGACTCGCCAACTTCTTCCTCGTGGAACTCCGGCGGGATCGGTTCGTCCAGAATGGCGCGAGCCGCCTCGGCATCTTGCTCATGTACCTGCAGGCGAATGCCGCCGATGGCGTTCGAGAGCAGCCAATCCATGCGAACCAGGTTGCCGTCGGCCAGAGCGCAGGCGATTCCCGCCGACTCCAGCTTTCCCTTGGCCAGCAGGGCTTCGGGAACATCGCGGAAATGCTGCAGTGTGACGAGTTCGGTCGACACTTTCGAGTAGCTCCCGATTCGGGGTAGAACCGTCCCGTGCCGCTATTCTATTGCACCGTAAGCGTGATCGTTACGGGATGCGAAAGAGTGCCTCCCGAGGTGGCCGCCGTGACCGTCACCGTGCTGGTTCCCGCAGGAGTGCCCGGATTGGATGGTCCGCCACTACTCCCGCCGCAGGCTGGCATCCACACAGTGGAGAGCGCCAACACCGCGACGAGGCTTAACAGACGCACACCGCGCAATCTTCGTTTGCGATTTCCCGCGGATATCACGAGTCCCAAGAATCCCGGAAGCAACACGGCATAGAAGATACCGCCGTGATGCCCGAAGGGGTTTTGGTCCAACCTTGACGAGGGCGCGGTAGTCGTGATGGTCAGCGTCCCGCCTGTCGCTGCAGTCGGGAAAGTGCAACTGGCTTCCGGAGGCAGCCCGGTGCAACTGTAGCTTAACGCCTGGCTGAAGCCGCCGAGCGGCGTGATGGTCAGCGTCGTCGTCCCGCTCTGCCCGGGGGCAGTTACGGTGACGGTCGTGGGATTGGCCGCGATCTTGAAGTCCTGCACGCTGTAGGGGACCGGAGATGAGGTCGATCCGGAAAAGTTCGTGTCTCCCCCGTAGGTCGCGGTGATCGAGTACGAAGCCCCCGCGAGCGCGGCGCTGATGAACGTGGCTACGCCTGAGCTATTCAACGTCCCTGTCCCTAGCTTGCCAAGAGTTGCGTCAGAAAAGGTCACGGTTCCGGTGGGTGTTTTGCTGGAGGCAACGGATGGCTTCACAGTGGCAGTAAGCGTCACGCTGGTTCCAGCATTCACCGGCGAGGCGGGCGAGACGGTTAGCGTGGTAGTAGTGCCGATAGTGGATGAGCTCCAGTTCGTGAGCAGGTTTGCGACATTGATGGAACCAAGTCCGGTCGCTTCGTCGTAGCCGGTAGTGACCAGGTATCCGCTAAGACCACCGGAAAGCCCAGTCGGACCAGCCGTGCTGTTATTGCACATGCTGGGCGTCGTGACTACGCAGCCGGTGACGCCACTGGTGGCCACCGTAACGTCATGAAAGACGGCGTTCGAGGGCGTCGCGGCAAGGGTGTAAAGGGCGGGATTGAGCAAGCCTTGTGCCGATCCTTCCTTCTGATCCAGTAGTGCCGCGATGCCGGCCATGTCCGGCGCGGCTGCAGACGTACCAGAGAAAACTTCGAAGCTAAAACTGCCGTTGTTCACTACGCAGGATCCTCCACCAGCAGCCAGACAGCCGAAATATCCGTCGTGATCGGAGGCGCTAAAAGCAACGTCCGGGGTGTACCGGCCGGTTCGCGCAGTGGGAACGCCGGTACCTGTCTGGTAGGACGGTGTCGGGATGAAAGCGCTCACTCCGCCGCCGGTCCCGGCGACCTGGGGCTGGTTGCTCCCGTTGAGCGGTTCATTCCAGGCGCCCTCGGGGATGTAGCCGAGGGCCGATTCAAAGCCGTTGCCGTTAGTCGAACTCCAATATTGACTGGGGTTCGTAAAGTCAGCGAACTCGGTGCCGCCCACGCACGTGGCATAGCTCGAGGCGCAAATAGCATTTGGGCTGAGAATCTGGTTTGCAGGCGGTGTGGTGAAAGCCGTATCACAGCCGGCGGCAGCCGAATCTCCGGATGATACGAATACCGAAATACCTTCCCCAGCGGCTTCTTGGAACAGACTGTCCCAGAACTGGACCCCCGTTGCGCCAGCCTGCTGCTCGCAACCACCGAAGCTGATGCTCATAATTTTAGGAGCAGGCGTCGGCGGAGTGTCAACCACGAAGGTAGCAGCGATGGCTATGCCATCCATCGTGGAGGTATTTGCACTGATCACCAGATCGAGGGTTGCACCCTGCGCGACGCTGCCGGAGCGGGTCACATCGAGGGTTGCTTCACTCTGATCCCCGGAAGCGCTCCCGCTGCAAGCCGCGGGGCCCGGGTCGACACCCAGCAGCGGGACGATGACTTTGGGCAGGTTCGCCGTCACCGCCGCCTGGGTTGCAAAGTTCGTAATATCCGCTGTGCAGACCCGCGAACGGCCAACGATGGCAATGGTCTGGCCGGCCCCGTTAATCCCTCCCGTGACGTTGTTGAGATTGTAGATGGTGGCGAAATCTGCCGGAAAGATAATGTTCTGGCAGACGCTGCCACTGCAGAAGGTAGCATCGGGGACCACGCTCGTCCGCCAATTCGACGCCACGTTATGCGAGGGTGCCTGTACGGTCTCGGCTCCATGTTGCGGATACAGCTTGACCGTGTACAAGCCGCTGACGGACTTAATGACGGCGGCCAGCGCGGCAGGTATCTGCGGCTCGGCGTTGATGGAGATACGCTTCTCACCGCTGACGGTGAAGTAGTGCATCTCCGCTCCGAAGGCATTGCCCACCGCCGAGGCTGGACCGCTGAATGTGATTCTTTGCCGGCTATTCGAGACGGAGTCCACGTGAAGATTCTGCGACTGGAGCCAGACTGTAACTGCGTGAATGTCGTGTGCGGAAACTCCGAAACGCTGGCCTATCTGAGCGGGCGTGAGCCAGTGGTGGTAGTCGGGCGATCCCGGGTCCTGCTGGTCTTTTAGGAATTGCGTATACGCCTGCTCTAGCTGCGGTGAGCGGGCGAGGACCAACGTGAGTCTCTCAATCGGAAGATCGGCGGGAACTGCGCCCGCATCGTTCTGAGTATTTGCCCACGCCGGGTGATGGCCTGTGAGTTGGACGCGATTTAGAGGGTTCACGGGCATGCGCACGAGATTGTCTGTAGTCTGCGCATGGGACGTGAACGTGAGGGCCAAAAGAAGCGTGCACAACGTGTAGAACACTTGCGCAGAGCGGCGAGGAACAGCGCTGCGGTTCGGCGTTGCAGATACCATTATCTCCTCCAACACTCAACTCGATCGCACAGGGATGTACCTACTACCAGGGGAAGGGTGAAACGGATGCGCCGATTATCGTGGAGGGCAAGATGCTCGTCAACCTAATTATCCGGTCGTATCAGACCCCTAACCGGAAAAGGGAATCTCTTGGCATCGTTTCCCAATTCCCAGTCAGAAAATGTGTCCGCATACCTACGTGATCTGGGTGGGCTCGCTTTCGACCCTTACATTGGGCCCATGGGGCTGCGTGGCAAGTTTTATCTAGTTGTTATGGCGGTCCTGACTTCGGCTGCTGCCGCGGCTCAAGGTTTGCCCGAGGTTCCAATTGCACACGGTTTTTGGGACCGAGCGAACAAAATTCTTTTTGCCAGTCACGCCGCATTGGAGGCAGTTGACTTTGGTATTACGCATCACAACTTGAGCGATGGAGGAAGGGAAATAGATCCTATGGCCAAGGCGCTTTGCGAGAGTGGAACCGCTGGCCAGTTGGTTTTCTTCGGAGGCAGAATGGCTGGGGTAGTTACGATCAGCTATTTGTTGCACAAAACTGGACATCACAAACTGCAGCGTGCTTTTCCCGTCTACGCCAGCGGCGATTCCGCGTACGGCGTGGCTTACAGTTTCGCGCACCGGTAGAATCGTGTGCCTGTAATGTGCTGGGAGAAATGAACCGATCACCGCGGCGGTAAGATGAAACAGCAGGTCCCTCGACTCCGCTTCGCCCCGGTCGGATGACAGAGTTGTGCGGATGATGGCAGACCTATCTCGCCCGGGCGAGCACGAGAGTGACATCGTCGGGCTGCTCGTTGGGGCCAATCCAGTCGTCCACGGCGGCAGTCACAATTTCACTGATGCGCGGAAGCGGCAACTCACGATTCTCACGTAGCAAGTCGATCAGCCGCGCTTCGCCGAACTCGCCAAAATCATTTTCCGGCTCAGTTACACCGTCGGTATAACCCACGAATATCTCGCCACGGCGGAGCTCGACCGAAGCCTCATTGTAGCTTCTGTGATCGAACAGGCCGACCACGGTTCCGCCGCATTCCAGGCGGCGAATGGAACCGTCTTCGCTCATGATGATGGGCGGCAGGTGGCCTCCGTTGCTGTAGGTGAGCTTGCGCTCTACGCCGTTGTAGATCCCCAGGAACAAAGTCGCATATTTCTCAGCCGGCGTGCTTTCGTAGAGTTGGTGGTTTAGCAGCGAGAGCAAAGCTCCGGGAGACATGTCGACGCCGCGCAATCCCGAGGCGAGCATGATGTCCGGCCCACTCGCCGCGCCCACCGCAGCGGGCTCGCGCAAGACGGGAACATCCTGCATGCTGAGGGCGCGCACCGCGGCATGGATGGTTGCCATCAGCAGAGCAGCTGAGATTCCTTTGCCGCTAACGTCGCCTACCGCCAGAATGAGGCGATCCGAGTCCAGGGCCAGGAAGTCATAATAATCGCCGCTGACCGTCCGTGCGGGACGGAAGAATCCGTGCACTTCGAGCGACGCGAGTTGAACACTCTCCTGCGGAAACAACTGCGCCTGGACTTCCTTGGCGATTACAAGCTCGTTCTCCAGCCGCTGCTTGTCTTTCTGCTCTTCGATCAACTTCTCCAGAGACGCAGTCATAGAGTTGAACGAGTTCGCCAGCGTCGCGACCTGATCGTTGGACCTCACCGGAATGCGGTGGCTGAAGTCGCCGCGGTTGACATGCTGAGTGCCTTCGTAGAGTTGTGCCACCGCGCCCGTCACTGTGCGTGTAAGCCAATAAGAAATGACGAGCGCAATAAGCTCGATGATGCCGAAGATGATGGCGACGAACAGCAGGACGAATTCCACGGTGGGAGCGAAATCTCCCAGCGCGCCAAACAGCCTGTCATACAACTTGGACACCCGGGTTTGCACAATAATGGCGGCTGGATTGAAAGTGTCTCCGGTATCCCAATTGACCACGAGCACGGTAGTGGGAAATGTGACTTGACGGTCCACACTCGCCGCCGGCGGAGGGACAGTTCCAGCGATGTAAGTTGGCGGGCGTCCATTGCCAACATCGAGCAGATATTCTCCCTCAGGTTTGCTCACGCCGACCATGTTCTGAGAACTTGCATCGCCGATACGCACACCGGACTTCGTCTGAGACTGGTCTATTTTCTGCAAACTGAGGCCGGTAGCATAGAGCGCAACCTGGCCCAGATCGGCAGCCAAGTCCTGCAGCATTTGCTGATCGAAGGGTTCGCTCGAGAGCACAGTCAGCGCTTCTCCGCTCACGGGAGTGGTCTCCACCGCGCGCACAAAAAGTTCACCCTGATCTCGCACAACGCCGCCGAAAGCGCTCTTGAGGTGAGAAGGAATTGTAGGGGGCTGCGCAGTCGATCCCTCCTGAGTGCTGTTCAGAATTAATTTCTTATCCAGCCAAACACAGATCTGGCGGCGTGCCCAACTCTTGTCGGTCTGGCGTAAGCTTTCGATGGCAGCCGTGCTGGTGCCCGCGCCGCGCTGTATTTGAGACGCAAACTGATGCGTGATTGCGGAATTCGTGGCTTGAAGGCTTTTCAGTTCGGTGGTCAGGCTGGTGGTCACAATAAAGGTGGCGAACTGCCCGGCGAATAGATAAAAGGAAAGAAGCGCCAGCGTGATCAGCATGACCACCGGAATGACGCCGATGAACACGTAGGTGACGATGAGCCGGTTGCGCAGCCGCCACAGTGCCTTCGCCTTTATCCACCGAAATGCCAGGATGGAGAAAAGAACAATAACGAGGAAACTGAGGAAGCTGACCCATCCGCCGAGACTGTCCCCGTAAGAAAGCCGAAACAGGCCAAAAATCTTCTGCAAGGCAAACAGCAGCACGTCAAGGCCTAAAAGGTACCACGCGATCTGCGCCACTCTGCTGGTGGGCAGCAATCCTGCCTCACGAAGCCGCAGCCGAAGATAACGATAAGGCAAGGCCATGGTGTAGAACCGAATTATAGATGGAGAGGGCGAGGTCAGGCTTCGGGCGTCAGGCTTCAGGACGGGACGATGTTAAGCCTGAAGCCTGAAGCCTGCCCGCCTCAAATCTCCGGATAGAAATCGAAGAACGCTTCCAGGCTGGTCTTTAGCTGTTTTTCGATTTCATCCTTGCTGCCTTCGAGCAAGTGCATGGTCACGTGGGCTTCATGGCCGTTCTTCAGCTTGAGGGTTGCGTCCCCAACTTCCGCAACTTCCTCGGAGGGCAACAGCCGCAGTCCATACACCAAAGTTAGGTTTGCCATGGAACGATTCTACCGCGATAGGAATGCAGACGCCTGAAGCCCTGCGCCTGCTTCGCGTTCTTCGCGATTTAAGATTTTTCGTAATCTTCATTTAGAATGCCCACGTGCTCCGAAACATCTTCGTAATTTTGCTTAGCGTGAGCTTGGCGCAGCTGGCCAGCGCCCAACAATCNTCNCAGCCGCAGGTCAAGCTGAACATGCTGAATGTGTGCTCACCTTCGCCTGAGGAGCAGCAGGAAATTGCTTCCGCGCTGGCNCGGATTCCCAAGCAACCGCTTTTCAGTCCTGATTTCGAAGTCGATCGCGGGCGCTCGACGCTCGATCAGAGTCCCGATTTTCTGAAAGCGGGAGCGAGCGCGCAATTCTCTTCCGACTCCGGAACTGCCGACTGGGTGAGGATTCGTCGCGAGTTCTCCGTACAGGCCCTGTTTTCAACCGTGCAGTACTCGTTTAGCCGCGATCCTAAGAACATGGTCGAGACTTTGATCTTCCACGTACGCGATCCCAAGGACCTGATGCAGGTAGCTATCGAGGACAATGCCTCCGCCGTGACCACACCCGCGACCATGCTTTCGACCAGCACGCCCGCCAGTCGCATTAAGCTGGAGCGCTTTGGGAAGTCGTCGGTGGTGCTGGGCCGCTGTGCTGGAACGGAAGGAAATCCTGCCCCAGATCAAAGCGCTTACGAGCCGCTGTTTCAAAGCGCCACGGCGATCGTGAACAACTATCGCAATCTTCTGGCGGCGCGGACTACCGTGCCCGCGGAGTTGGCGCGGGTCAGCAGTGTGGAAGCGAGCAAAACAAAAGCCGCAGCGAAGGCCGCGGCCAAGAAGACTGCGCCAGACAAGTCTGCGTCGCAAAACGAGTGACCAAGTCCGCGTGCTGAACCCAAATCTGAAATTCGTAATCTAAACCGTTACGCCATGGACAATATTCGCAACGTCGTCATCATCGGCTCCGGCTGCGCTGGACACACTGCCGCGCTCTACACGGCGCGAGCGAATCTGAAACCGCTGGTGCTCGAAGGCCACGAACCAGGTGGCCAGCTCTCGCTCACTACTCTAGTGGAAAATTTTCCCGGCTTTCCTGAAGGCATTCAGGGACCAGAGTTGATCGAGAACATGCGCAAGCAGGCGTCGCGCTTCGGCGCAGAATATAAACACGGCCACGTGACCAGCGTTGACCTGAGTGAGAATCCATTCAAACTCCATGTCAGCCACGAAGTTATTCATACTCGCACGCTGATCATCGCGAGTGGCGCTTCGGCACGCTGGCTGGGATTACCTCACGAGCAGCAGTTGATCGGACACGGCGTTTCTTCCTGCGCCACTTGTGACGGCTTCTTTTTCTCGGGCAAGGAGATAACCGTGATCGGGGGCGGCGATTCTGCCATGGAAGAAGCGATTTTCCTGTCTCGCTTCGCCACGAAAGTCACGCTCATCCACCGCCGCGAGCACTTCCGCGCTTCGAAGATCATGCTGGATCGCGCTCAGAAGAACGAGAAAATTGCGTTTCTGCTCGATACGGTCGTCGAAGACGTACACGACATTCAGAAGAAAGAAGTCACGAGTCTGACGCTGCGGAATCTCAAGACTGATAAGGTCTGGGATTTCCCCACCAGTGCGATGTTCCTGGGCATTGGGCATATCCCCAACACCAAAATATTTGAGGGGCAACTCGATATGGATCAGGACGGCTACCTGAAAACGAAAGATTATGTCTTAACCCGTGTCCACGGAGTCTATGCCTGCGGCGATGTGCAAGACCGGCGTTATCGTCAGGCGATCACGGCCGCTGGCTCGGGATGCATGGCCGCATTGGAAGTAGAAAAGTTTCTGGAAGAATGAATGTAGGCGCGGGCGTCCTCGCCGTGCGGGGCTAGCCGAAAACCATTCTGGAGGAATGCATGCCAGACGAACAGTCAACTTGTCCGCACGTAAAAGAGATTCGAAAAGTGAAGCCAAGTGGCAACGGCTGCAAAGAGTGCCTCGAGATGGGCGATACTTGGGTCCACTTGAGGGAATGTCTCATCTGCGGCCATGTCGGCTGCTGCGACTCATCCAAGAACAAGCACGCCACCAAGCACTTTCATCAAACCAAGCACCCGATCATGCAGTCTTTCGAGCCGGGCGAGAACTGGCGCTGGTGCTACGTCGACGAAGTGTTCTTAACTTAATATTTCACTCGCCCGATCGCAGTCACACCCCAGCTCACCCCACATGTGATACAAATTCCTGTGAACTTCATGCACGTGCAAGGTAGTTATAACTCCATCTTCTCTACCTGCGCAGGCGTACGGTGCTAAGAGCACTCTTCATTTCTCTATCGGAGAGCCACTGGCTGCGCGCGATTGCCGAGCGTTCTTCCATTGGCCAGAAATTCTCCAGCCGCTTTGTTGCCGGCACTCAGGTCGAAGATGTGCTTCGGGCCACGCGCACGATCAATGAGTCCGGCCTGAGCGTCTCTATCGACAACCTGGGGGAAAACGTCAGCAACGCCGACGAAGCCAGAGCCAGCGCGCAACTCTATCACCAGTTGCTGGACGATATCGCCGAACAAAAGCTAAACGCCAACATCAGTCTGAAGCTCACCCACATGGGCCTCGACGTGGACGAGAAACTGGCTCGCGAGCAGGTTGCGGGGCTCGTGGCCAAGGCCGCTTCCATGAACCCACGCAACTTTGTTCGCGTCGACATGGAAGGTTCGCCCTACACCCAGCGCACTCTTGATTTCGTCCACGAACTGCATCGCGCGCCCGGTAATAAGGGATGCGTGGGCGCGGTGATTCAGTCCTACATGCGACGCTCGGAGAGCGACGTCGAGAAGTTGCTGGCGGAAGGCATCCGCATTCGCCTGTGTAAAGGCGCCTACAAAGAACCCCCGGAGATTGCCTTTCAGCAAAAATCTGAAGTCGATGCCAACTATGTCAAGCTGATGAAGATCCTGATGAAGAGTTCCGTTTATCACGGGCTTGCCACGCATGACGAAAACATCATCAATCAGGCCAAAGCCTTTGCCACCAAAGAAAGGATTTCCCGCGACGCATTTGAATTTCAAATGCTCCACGGCATACGTCGCGATCTGCAACAGAGCCTGGCGCGCGACGGCTGGCGAATGCGCGTCTACATTCCCTTTGGAACCGAATGGTATCCCTACCTGATGCGGCGTCTGGCTGAGCGCCCGGCGAACCTTTTCTTCATCGCCAAGAACCTGTTCCGGCGATAACAAATCATTTTCCCTGTTCCATCATTCTTCTTGTCATTCCGAGGAGCGAAGCGACGAGGAAGCTGGGTTTAGCCGACCGCGCGAAGAACCTGGATCCCTCGCTTTGCTCGGGATGACAGACCGGCCAGATGCCAAAACCAGCTCGGGATTCGGCGATAAATCCCGCCTCACTTCTGCTAGCATAAACAGATGGGCAATCATGGCCAGACAGCGATTGCGGAAGCATTCGCCGCGTTAGTCGGCCCCCAAGTCGGCGACGAGGATATCGATCTCGTTCGAGCGGCCTTGACCATCGCGCTCACCGAATATCCCGATCTCGACATCGAATCCTACGTTGCTCGCATCGATGAACTCGCGCGCATGGCCGAGGCTCGTATCTCCGAAGTCGGCGACGCCGCCCAGACCATTGCTGCACTGAATCGCACTCTTTTCGAAGAAGCCGGGCTGCGAGGCAATCGCGAAGAATACTACGATCCCCGCAATTCGTTTCTAAACGACGTACTCGACCGCGGACTCGGCATTCCCATCACCCTGGCCCTGATCTACATGGAGGTCGGTCGGCGTCTGGGCTTTCCTTTGTTCGGTGTAGGCATGCCCGGACATTTCCTGCTCAAGCACTATGACATTGACGGCCGCGAGACGTTGGTGGACTGCTTCAGCGGTGGAGATATCCTCAGCCCACGGGATTGCCAGCGGCGCCTCGACGAAATCTACTCGGGCCAGATGACTTTACGCCCGGAATTTCTCTTCGCCGTGAGCCGTCGTCAGATATTGACCCGTATCTTGAACAATCTTAAGACGGTTCACCTATCCGCGCGCAGCTTCCGCAAAGCCCTGCCGCTGGTCGATCTGGTGCTCGTCATCTATCCCCGCTCTCCCGAGGACGTCAAGCAGCGCGCTCTTTTGCGCTATAGCCTCGATCAAATGTCGGGCGCAGCCGAAGATCTGGAACAGTATCTAAAGATGTCGCCCGATGCTTCCGACGCCGATGAGATCCGCCAGACTGCATTGTCGATCCGTAGGATGCTAGCTTTGATGAACTAGCACGATCCTCTCTCGCTCACCGAATCGCCTCGAAATCAACAGAACTGCAAAATCTTTCATCTTGACAGGGTTTCCCCCCGGGGACCAGAATGTGTC
>JGI12635J15846_10004168_pt1 | contig 12496 bp, 13 predicted proteins | sample BlaSpr_A8_OM2_M2_FD_15846 | JGI IMG/M metagenome (IMG submission 15846) | reverse complement strand
TCGGTACGACGCCGGCCTGCTTGCCACAGCCGCCAATGTGCTCTCTGGTGTGTTCGTCATCTCCTCACTCCTTTTATTTGCGCGGTACTCGGCGGTCCGCGTGCCCGGCTTCGGTTTCGCATTAAGACCCGTTGATCCTTGGAACAATCGGGTGCCATAACGATAACACCGGCTCGGTGTTTTGAATTGATTAACTTTGAGGCTGTCGCCGAATTTGGGAACAGGTTAGCAAGCCTCCCCACGCGGGCAAACTGACCTCCACCGGCCGCCATCGCGGTCAAGCGTGAGACCCCCCCCAACCGTTCACGTGGCCGGTGATCGCCCTAAACAGCTCGATCTCTCCCGTGTCAGTCGAATTTGGTTAACCGGGCGACGCGTGTTCCACCCTGATCTGGTTGGACTCAAACGGCTTGCCATTCCGGCGAACCGTTCAATGGATGGGGTGACGCAGATCCCGCCGCCGCGGCCCACGGCAAGTCCAGCCGAAAATCCCCGATAATATGAAGGGGATTTTCGGGTGGGACGTTTCGCTTCGACGCAAGACCGCCTTGGCGATCCCGGGCTTCCCCCGGGGTGTTATCGCCAGTGATCCTCTGGTGTGGCCCGGCTGCGCAAGCTATTGTCTTGATATGCTGCCGGAAACCGGGCNTGCCGGTGCGATCCGACCGTCGACTCCGGCCCCGCCACCAGTCGTTTTGAATGGAACCTGGAACCGCCCATGAAAGCAATCAAGCTCGCGACCTTCAACGTCAATGGCATTCGCTCACGCCTGCCCCATCTGCTCCAGTGGTTGGATAAAGAGTCACCGGAGATCGTGTGCCTCCAGGAACTCAAGGCGCTCGACGCGAGCTTCCCCATCGCGGAAATTCGCGATGCAGGTTACGGCGCAATATGGCATGGCCAGCGCTCTTGGAACGGCGTAGCGGTTCTTGCCAAGGGCACGGACCCGGTTGAATGTCGCCGCGGACTTCCGGGCGATCCGTCGGATGACCATAGCCGCTATCTCGAAGCGGCTGCATTCGGGATTATCGTCGGTTGCCTGTATCTGCCAAACGGCAACCCGCAACCGGGGCCCAAGTTTGACTACAAGCTCGCGTGGTTCGGGCGGCTCATCGAGCATGCCAGGGAACTGTTTGAAACCCGCCATCCGGTCGTGTTAGCCGGCGACTACAATGTAGTTCCAACCGACCTCGATATCTACAACCCGCGTTCCTGGCTGAAGGATGCATTGTTGCAACCGGAAAGCCGGGCCTGCTATCAACGTCTGCTCAGTCAAGGATGGATCGATGCGATTCGGACCCGGCATCCCGATGCGCGCGTCTATACCTTCTGGGATTACTTCCGGCAACATTGGCAGACAAACTCGGGACTTCGGATTGACCACCTATTGCTGAGCGCGCAACTCGCGCCGCGGCTCGCGGACGCTGGCGTCGATACCTGGGTGCGTGATCTCGACCATGCGAGCGATCACGCTCCTGTCTGGATCACGCTCGACATGTCGCCCGACGAAATGAGCACAATGGCACCCAGCGAGCATGCGGCAAGCGAGCCGAAATCGCGCTTACGGCGATCATCGTAGCTTTCTTGGATGGACTTTCACACGGTTTCGGGCGCCCCGGCGCCGATAATCGCCGGCAGGTTCGGAAATCTTCCAAAAAAAACGGGGCCATGCCCGGGTGGCGGCCCGATTTAAGACTCTGTATATTCATTCGATGCCGGCGAAGCGTCGCAACGGGCACCACTGCCCTGATCGGGATCGCGCTCCGTCCGGGCGCGAAGGTCGATTCTCTGCCGGCGGCGCAGGCAGGCCTGGGCATGCATGGAGCCGATCGCACCTATGCACGGCGCGTTACCGGTCGCTTCTCGCGACCTTAGTGCGGGCGTCTGGGAGACACAGGCCGGTGAGGACTCAATGAAACGTCTTGACGAAAAGCTTGCGCATATCCGAGGCGGCGGATACACGCGCAAGGACTTCATCATCGCCGACGCGAAAGACAGCGACATGGGGCCGAGTCTGACCGGTGCCGGCCCGCGCCGCGCAGCAGATGGCAGAATCACCGGCTATCGGACGCGCGCGGAGTTTGTCGATCAGATCCGCGCGATCGTGCGCCAGGATATTGTCGACATCATGCTCGTCTCTGCATCCAACCTCGAGCGGTTGGTCGAGGAAAGGCTGTTTGACGACAGTGCGGTCAAGCCGGCAATCCGCGCCAATGACACGACCGACATCTGGCGGGTGCGCGGCGGAAGCTACCATGCCCAGCCGTCGCGGCCGTTTCGCACCGCATCACTGTCCCGGGCCATGTATGACGCAGCGATGCCTAGCCCGGGGGCCCCGGTCACCGGCACGGACCTGGGTCTGTACTCCATTACGTTCAATCACGATGTCGACGCGGATGTTGCGTCGCTCAATGCTTTCAGGGATTTCAGGGCCGATTGCGCAGCTTGCGGGTTCAAGTATTTTCTCGAGGTCTTCAATCCGAATATCGATACCAAACTGGACCCGGCCGTGCTTCCCCATTACGTGAACGATTGCATCGTCCGCTGCCTCGCCGGGGTGATGAAGGCCGATCGGCCGCAGTTTCTGAAGATCGCCTACAACGGCCCGAAGGCGCTCGAAGAACTCGCCGCTTACGACGAGAGTCTGATCGTCGGCGTATTGGGCGGAGGGGCCGGTACGACACGGGACACGTTCGAACTGCTGCAGCAAGCCGAACGTTACGGTGCGCGCCTGGCCCTTTTCGGGCGCAAAATCAATCTGGCCGAGTCGCCTCTGGCGATTGTTTCCCTGATGCGCCATGTGGCCGATGGCGCGATATCGCCGACCGAGGCCGTGAAGGCCTATCACGGTGAATTGCAGAAGCACAAACTGCGGCCCGAGCGATCTTTGCATGACGACCTCGAGATCACCGAAGCGCCGCTGAAGGCTGGTTGAGGAGGCGGATCAGCCGTGCCGCCGTCACTGCGGGGAACCATGAGCATCGACCCTGGTCGCCGTAGAGGCATCATCACGGGCGGAACTTGGTGCATCGACCGCAACAAGCTGGTCGACCTCTGGCCTGCCGAAGATTCGATTGCTGAAATCCTCCAAGAAGACTCCCGGGGCGGCGGGTCCGGCTGCAATCTCGCGATCGATGTGAAGAGACTCGATCCCGCCTTCCCGGTCGAGACGATCGGCCTGGTCGGGGACGACGATGACGGACGCAGGTTGATCGCGGCCGCGGACGAGACTGGAATCGAACGGCAACAGCTTACGGTGACCGGCGCCGCGGCGACGCAGTATGTGGACGCCTACAGTTCGAGCCGCTCCGGGCGCAGGACCCATATCTTCCACCAAGGCGCCGCAGCGCTCTTGACCCCCGAGCATTTCAACTTCGAGCGAACCGGCGCTCGAATCCTGCACCTCGGCCTTCCCGGCGTGCACCGACAGATGGACAGCCCGTGGCGCGGGGATCCCAACGGCTGGGTGACGGTCCTCGTTATGGCCCGCAGCGCCGGACTGCTCACCAATCTCGAACTGTGCAGCCTCGCCGCCGAGCGCATCGCGGCACTGGCCCGGCCGTGTCTGCCGCATCTCGATCTGCTGATTGTCAACGACTTCGAAATCGGCGCGATCGCGGCGCAAAATACGGTCACGGGCGGCCGCTCGGATGCCGCCGCCTGCATCCGTGCGGCCGAGATAGCGCTATCAGCGGGGTCGATGCGACTTGTCGTGGTTCATTTTCCGGCCGGTGCCATCGCCGTATCGCGCGACGGCAGCATTGTCACCAGAGCGTCCGTTCGCGTGCCCGCGCCGCAGATCGTCGGAGCTAATGGTGCAGGAGACGCGTTCGCTGCCGGCTTCTTATACGCTTACCACGAGGGCTGGACGGTTCCCGATGCGATAAGATTGGCTCATGCGGCTGCCGCGACATCGTTGCGAGGCATCTCCACAACGGAAACCGTCGAGACCTGGCAGGCCTGCCTTGCGTTCGCCGAGTCATGCGGGTGGGGGAGTGCGCAAAGCCTTGCAGGCCAGGTGCCCGTGCAGTAGACGCGAATGATGACTGTCGTGACGCGCCCTCCGGCAGCGTACAGGGAATTTCGATAACGCACTGATCGACGACGGTGCGCTGCCCCTCGAACAGCGCATCGACGAAGCGGATCAGGACGCCGCAGTAGTCATGACGAACAGACCTGCGACGACCGTAGCTTGGGAACACTCCGTCTCCAAGCATTTGGCCCCGAGAGGTGCGGATGACCGGGCTGCGGGATGTTTCGATGAGCGTAGCGGAGAAGACCCTGCCCTGAGGCCGACGGTCGGGCCGGTTGGGCGGACTAACCAAGTCCTAGCAGTGAATGCTAACAGACCCAAGACCGTTGAAGTGTCCAGAGCAGACAATAGCATAGCCTTTCGGCTCGGCATTTAGCGAAGCGTGAAGAGGACCTTAGCCATGACGACCCAGTCTCAGCGTAGCGTGAACCCTTATTGGCTGGTGCAGGATGACTGTCGCATCGACGAGTTTGCCAGACTCGTCGATCGCGCTACGACGCTACGCGACTACCCCCTCGCTACCGAAGTGCGAGCCAACGTGCTGGTCTATGACTGCGAAGCGGTGCGCCGCTCGCTTGCCTCGGACGACGTACGCAAGGCGCTGCTCGCCGAATGGGGTGAGGCGTTCATGCACGGGCCGGGCCTTATCGTATTGAGCGGTGCGTTCAGCCGCTTAGACGCGGTCGACGCCGCGACGCGCGTCTTTCAGGAGCTCATTACCGAACAGCGTGCTCAGTCCACTGGCGGCGGCGACCACTTTGCGAAGCCCGGCGCGAATGACCGCATCTGGAACGCACTGGAGAAGCTGTGCCTGCGCGAGCCTGCCGTGTTCGCGGCTTACTACGCCAACGACATGTTCGCCTTGGTAAGCGAGGCCTGGCTCGGTCCCGCGTACCAGATCACCTCTCAGGTCAACGTCGTCAATCCGGGAGGCGACGCCCAGCTGCCGCATCGGGACTATCACCTGGGGTTCCAGACGCCCGATCTGATCGAGCGCTACCCGGCCCACGTGCATCGCCTGTCGCCGGTGCTGACGCTGCAAGGCGCCGTGGCCCATTGCGACATGCCGCTGCATAGCGGTCCGACGCTCTATCTGCCGTATTCCCAGACTTACGGGCCGGGCTACCTGGCTTGGCAAAGACCCGAGTTTCGTGAATATTTCGACCGATACCATGTGCAGCTGCCGCTAAAGCGCGGCGATGCGGTCTTTTTCAACCCGGCACTGTTCCACGCGGCTGGCAGCAACTGCTCGACGGACATATACCGTAGTGCGAACCTGCTGCAGATCTCTTCGGCCTACGGTCGAGCCATGGAGAGTGTGGACCGCGTGCGCATGAGCATCGCACTCTATCCCGTCCTGCGCTCGCTTCGGACCGACGGGCTGCTGAGCGACATGGAGTGTGCCAACGCCATCGCCGCATGTGCCGAGGGTTACTCCTTTCCCACCAATTTGGACCGCGACCCGCCCTTAGGTGGCCTAGCTCCTCAGACTCAGCAAGCGTTGATGCTGAAGGCGCTGCATGAGGACTGGGACGTGCCAACATTCAGCGCTGCGATCGAAGCGCAAGCCCGGCGGCGGGCAACGTGATCATGAGTTGCAGCCAGCATCCCGTCCAATCCATGGCGTCACGACGTTCGGATTTTGACCCGGTGCGCGGCAAGTGGAAGCGTACGGCTCATGGCCTCAGCGTATAACGCTATCGTTCTGCGGCCATCGTATCGGGATCGATTACCGCGTCCATCGCCGCGAGTTCCGGTGTCTGCGACGGAATGGCGTGAGGTTGTCCATGATCGTCGTCTTGCCGCGGCCGCTGTCGCCGAGGATCGCAACAAGTTGAGAACCGCGGGCGGGGCGGACGAAAGTCAGAATGGCGTTCCAGGTGATCGCGAAACCACAAAAGCCGTTGAGCGTTAGCGGGATGCGTTTCATTCAGTCCCTTCGGTTTGCGCCATGAGCCTACCGGTGTCGAGCATTGCGATGGTGCCTCAAGACATCGACGCTCGAGGCGCAGCCCGTGCAGGCCCCGGACCCGGACCGCACACTGTGAATCGATCGAGCGTTGGTGAGGCGGTCTTTTCTTTGCGAAGCGCCTAGCGATAGGTCGACACGGAACGAGACCGGATCCGGCCCGAGAGATGCCGGGAGCGGATGGAGCGGGATAGGGGCATGCGCCCGATAGACACAAGTCCCCGCTGTCCCTATATCATGTAGTGCCCATCAGGAACGTATTCGCATAGAAACTGGAGGCGGCCATTGTCGTGCCTGCCTTTCATCCACCCACGCCACGCGAACCATGATCCGCATCCGAGAGATTGATCACCTTGTGCTGCGCGTCGTTGATCTGAACGAGATGCTTCGCTTCTATTGCGAAGCGCTTGGATGCACCATCGAGCGCCGCCAAGACGAACTCGGCCTGATCCAATTGCGTGCAGGCCGGTCCCTTCTCGACTTGGTGACGATCGACGGAAAGTTGGGAAGTGCTGGCGGCGCCCCGCCGGGAGCAGAGGGACGTAACCTTGATCATTTCTGCTTTCGCGTAGAGCCGTTCGATGAGGCGGATATTCGCAACCGCCTCAAAGCCCACGGAGTAAGAGCTGGACCCACCGGTTCGCGATACGGCGCGGAAGGAGAAGGTCCCTCTATCTACATCGCGGACCCAGAAGGCAATGTCGTCGAACTCAAGGGGCCGCCAGCCGGCTAACCCATCACTACGGAGACGGCGTCTACAATGGAAGCGCCCCCGATCAATGTCTCTGTTTTCCAAGTGGCGATTATTTATGTAGCGTACCTGCTGTACGGCTGCGCGCCGCAAACCGCGCGGCTAGAGCGCAGTGTCGAGTCCACCAGAGCGTGGGTCACGGGCACCGTCGCTTACAGCGAGCCGCTCGCACTCGCTCCCGGCGCCCGGGTTCACATCGTTATCGAGGATGTCGCCCTCGCCGATGCTCCGGCTGCGGTAATTGCAGAACAGGTCATCCAATCCCCGAGGCAAGTTCCGATTTCATTCGCCCTTCCCTACGATCCCGCTTCGCTGAACCGCACGCACGAATATGCTGTGCAGGCCTATATCAACGACGTTGACGGTCGTCTTCTGTGGGTCAACGGAGCAAGGTATTCCGTGGCCACGCTCGGCAATCCGAGCAAGATCAAGGTTTTCGTCCAATCAACCCGTGTGTTCTCGTTTGCTTGTGACGGGCTCAGGTTTGCCGCTAGGATCGTGGCCAAGGGTGTTCAACTAGCCTTGCCCGGGCGAAACTTCTGGCTACCGCAACTGCCGCCTGAGTCGGGTACCGAGTATTCGGACATCTCGGTTAGGTTCTTCTGGCGCAAAGACGATGAGGCACTGCTCGAGGTGGACGGGCAGACCTACAGGGACTGCAGAAGGGTGTCGGACGGGGTTTCGTGAGCGGTGGAAAGGCGAACGCAGCAAGAAAGGCGGGGCATTCGGCTTCAGACAGCCCAACCTGCTTTGGCCGGCGGCGGGGGGCGAAGCGGTGAAGCTCATGGACGGAGGTGCGCCATGCCACGAACGAGCCCGTATCACATTGTGCTCTCCAGGGAAGAAGCCCGAGAACTGTCCCGACGCGCAACGAAATATACGTTACCGTATTATCAAGTTGTCCGAGCCAAGATGATCCTTCTTGCCGCCGACGGAATGAACAACGACCAGATTGCTGCGTGCTTGAATACCCGTCGGGAAATCGTGAGCCTGTGGCGCAAGCGGTTTTTCGAAGAACGCCTGGCGGGATTGGAGGATCAGGCTCGCCCGGGCCGGCCTCGGGTTTTTTCCCCCAGACGTCGTGGCGCAGATCAAGGCTCTGGCGTGTGAGCCCTCGTCGGTGAGGCGTGGCGGTCAAAAAAATCGGCGAGCGTGGTACCAGCTGTCGTGGTTGCGACGATCACGACCCAGAAGAGAAACGGGTGGGACCCTTCGCAAAAAGCTGAGCGCCGACGGCGATCAGGACGGTGGTGGCAAAAAGGGCGGTGCCGACCAAATACCCCCGATGCAATCGACATCGTGACTGCGTCACCGGCGGTCTCGCCAAACGTGGTTGCGGCAACCTTGATGATCCAGACAATCAAAGTGACCTCGGGAACCTTGCCAAAATCCGTTTTGGCAGTCGGGTTCATGCGGCTTTTCACTTTGAATGGTATTCATGTTTTTTCGAGACAAACGGTTCTCACGGCGGCGCTGCTGCTGCCCTCCGGGCACCATCATGTACGCCACCGACCCAGAATGATTATGAGAACATGCTGATGCCGGGCGTTCCCGGACCACCATTTGCCCGAGCTTGGAGGGCAAGTCTCCAAACGACACCCTCCCTTTGTACGGTCCGCTGCGACCCGCTAGCGAATCTGCTTAATCGACGTCTACGGTGGAAGGCAAGAGGCGACTCAAATCTCAGAACTTCTCGGTCAACGGGGCACCGGACTGACGAAAGGCCGCGACAGGATCGCAGCAACGACGCCGAGCGCTATACCGGCTAGAGCATCAAGCGCAACGTGCTGGCGGGTCGCGATTGTTGAATACACGATGGCTGCACACCAGAGCGCGTTCAAGTATCGGCTGAGCGGGTTTCCGCCAAGCTCGCGCAGTTGCCGGTCGAGCCACACGCAGGAGAATACGGCGCTGGCGGCATGCAACGACGGGCAGGCATTGCCGGTAAGATCGACGCTCTTCAGAATCCCGAAGCCGGGATAAAGGGCCCAGTCGATATCGGCCGGCGGCACCGCGGTCGGCCAGATCAGGAAACTGATCAGGCCGGCCAGACACATCGCAGCGGCCGCCATCCCATAGGCGATCAGGCTCGATCGGCTTTCGATCAGCGCAGGCGGCAGCGAAACATAGAGCCATAGTGAGGCGTAAATGGGGAGCGCGATCGGCGAGAACGGCACCAGACGGTCGATCGCGGTAGCCGGCATGACGCTGAAGGGATGAAGCGGATTCTTCAGGATGTATCCGTAGGCGATGAAGAACAGCACCATGAACGCGCTCGTCCCGACCGACTTCAGCAGGAAATTTTTCCGGAGGCGGCCTAGCACCGCGAGGAGCCAGCCTTGGGATGCAGGAATCGACATAGCGAGCTTCAAGTCGGTCCTCGAGGCTTGTATTTTAGCGGGATCGGTAACACGCCGACTAGGTACGAATCCGCTTTCCATTCCATTACCAACTCAACGTACTCGTCGCCGCGCCGCAACGGTGCGTCCGCGTGCAGGTAGTAAAATCGCCTCGCCCGCTTCTTGGGCGGCATCGTCTTGCCAAGCTGGATCATGCGTTGGATCCATGGCTTCGGACGGCTCGGTGTTGGATCGTCACAAGTCTTTGGTAGGTCATTTGCTCCTTTGTCTCGAGAAGCATCCATCGTCGGCTACGCTCTGCGATTGCTTCGATTGTAGTGGAACTCGGGCCATAGTAATGCCGTTCTGCTGTCCTCGAGACAGCGGGTGATCTGTAGGTTCTGGATCAATAATAGGCCGCTCTCCCGCCGGCGTTGTTCGAACCGTTGCTTGTTAGGCTGAGCGTCGCACGCCCGCACCGAAGCGCGCTTTGGAGCCACGCAAAATACGGAGCTCGCTCTCTGGGCATTCGGCATGCCACTACGCGTAAGCACGGAGAGAGTTCTTTTCGCCAAGACAAACCCCAGGCGAGCCGAACGAACGGCCCGGCGCCCTCGATGACCGGAAGCAGGATGCAAGCGCGGACAAAGATGTCCCTCCCATCGGCAACACATGGCTCGGAGGTGAGTTCTGCGTGTCTTTGTCGTTCAGCCTTGGGTCTCGAAGACCAAGTGCAGGAGCGGTAGCGCCGAAGCATATTGGGCAATGGGTCAGGATGTTGCCGGACGGCAGCGGTAGGAATTGAAATTGATGACAGCCATTGGGGCTGCTTAAGGCCATGAAGTGCAAGCAGTTTGTCATTTCCGCGTCCGTATTAACAACCCCGAAGTCAAGGCACGGTGCGCGGGTGCCGCGCCCTGATCTGTCGCGAGATCTTTGCTCACCGGAGTGACACTCGTGGGGGTCGAGCGGTTCCTTTGCGCATCTTATCTCCGAGTCCGACCGGGTACGATGGGGTCGCGGATTTGACGAAATAGGCGGCGCTATGTACGGTAGCGCACAGATTAGGAAGCGGCCGGGAAGGCAACCTGCCCGACTGGGAAACCGCGCTCCGCGGTCGGGCTCCCGGCTGTACGCGTCATAGGCCAGCAACGGCCGAGGAAAATCAGAAAGGGAACCAATGAACAGATTCGAGCGTTATTCCAAGCGACTAGTATGGTCTATTGCGTTGCTTCTGACCGCGTTGGCGGCAGGATGCGGAGGCGGCGGCGAAGGGCGCGATCCAATCTTCGGCGCGGGCGGCGCCATGGCTATCATCCCCGTCCCACCGCCGGGCGTGATCGCCCCACCACCGGGTGCGATTATCCCAGGTGCTGTATGTCCAACCGCGGGACCGACCGTACCTGCGGTGACCGCGTCGGATCCTACCAATGGAAACCAGTTCGCCACGACCAGCACCAATGGTGTTGCCGGCGGCGGCAAATTGGTCACGGCCACCTTCAGTCTGGCGATGAACCCGACAACGATCAACGCGGCAACCTTTGTGCTGGCGCCAACGGGTGGCGTTGCGCTGATACCTGCATCGGTGAGCTATGACGCGGTCAGAAACGTCGCGACCTTGACCACCTCGTCGGCGCTGTTGCCGGGTACCGCTTATACGGTAGTTATCCTACGTACCGTCACCAGCGCCGCGGGCACGGCCATGGGCTGCAACTATTCGTGGAGTTTCATGACGGTCACTCCCGCCGCTACGGGTCTCGCCCCGATAAATCTCGGTCGGGCGGGCCCGTTCGCGGTTGCGGCGACCGCCGGGGTAACCAACACCCTCACTGTGCCCATCACTCACATCAATGGGAATGTGGTGCTGAATCCAACCGCGACTTGTAATGCTGTGGCAGCGGATAATGTCGGAGGTTTCGGTCTGTGCGGAGGTTCTCCGCCAACCATCAATGGGACGGTAGTGACTCCCACGTTTCCCGACACCACCACGGCAAATGCTGTGGATGCGGACTTGAAGGCGGCGTTTCTCAGCATCACTCCTCCTGCGGGACCCCCCGCTGCTGGCTCATTGGGAGGAGGAACCCCGATCGCGGCACCCACGGGTTTGGGCGCGACAACCGGCAGCCCGGCCGTGGTCGGACAGAACGTGTTCTTTCCTGGCGTTTATACATCCATCACGTCGATCATGGTAACGAACGACCTGACGCTCGACGCCCAGAACAATCCGAATGCGGTCTTCGTCTTCCAGTCAGCGAGTACTATCGGCTCGGCCGCCGGCGCCGCCGCCCCGGGGGTGCACACGCGCATTCTGCTCATCAACGGGGCCAAGGCGTCCAACGTCTGGTGGCAGGCCGGCAGTTCCGCAACCCTCGGAACGAACTCCGAATGGCAAGGCAACATCCTGGCTTCGGCCAGTGTGACGATGACCACCGGCGCCACTTCGTGCGGCCGGTTGTTTGCCGGAGCGTTTACGGCTGGCGCCTTTGTGTTTGACTCTAACGTCGTTTCAGTGCCGGGCAATGCGAGTGCACCTCCGACTTGCCAATAAGCAGGCATGAGGCATTCGGTGTGAACGCAGGACGCGTTTACGTTAGCTAATACCCGAACATTGGTCGGTACTCGGATGAGTTCCACCAAGTCATTTTGGAGAAAAACATGAAATCAGGAAGCGCATCAGCAACGCTGGGTTTGGTGGCACTCGTTGCAATCGCCGGCCCCTACGCAGTGGCGGACGACTCAGGCTGGTACGTCGGGGCCAACGTTGGCCAGTCGAGAGCGAAAATTGCCGACGACCGGATCACCAGCGGCCTGCTCGCCGGAGGTCTTAGCACCCGGTCGATCAGCGACGACGACCGCGACACCGGCTACAAGCTTTTTGGCGGCTACCAGTTCAACCGCTTCTTTGCCGTTGAGGGCGGCTATTTCGATCTGGGAAAGTTTGGTTTTACGGCGAACACGGTACCGGCTGGAACGCTGAACGGCAACATCAAGTTGAAGGGCGTGAATCTCGACCTTGTCGGCTTGCTGCCCATCACCGAAAAGTTCTCTGCGTTTGCCCGGGGCGGAGTGAACTATGCCCAGGCGAAAGACTCCTTCAGTGGAACCGGCGCAGTCCTGGTGACGAATCCCAACCCCAGCAAAAAGGATACGAACTACAAGTTCGGCCTGGGGCTTCAGTACGCTTTCACTGAATCTCTCGCGATGCGCGCCGAGGCCGAACGCTACCGGATTAATGACGCCGTCGGCAACAAAGGCGACATTGATCTCTACTCGGTCGGTCTCATCTATCGGTTCGGCGCGAAAGCGCCCGCTCCCGTCCCGCAAGCGCCTGAGCCGGAACGTGTTGCCGCCGCCCCGGCGCCCGAGCCCGTGGCTGTCGCGCCTGCGCCGCCCCCGCCCCCCAC
>JGI12635J15846_10004166_pt1 | contig 12497 bp, 5 predicted proteins | sample BlaSpr_A8_OM2_M2_FD_15846 | JGI IMG/M metagenome (IMG submission 15846) | reverse complement strand
CAGCATCAACTCGGGCGCGGATTGGACAGACTGCCGCCCGAGCTGGCGGTCAAAGCCCGCCAGGCAATCGAAGCGGCGCCCGGGACGGTCAAGCGTGCGCTCGAGATCGGAGTGACTATCGCGCTTGGCACCGATTCCGGCGTTTGCCGCCACGGAATAAACGCTCGCGAGATGGGACTACTGGTGCAGGCCGGCATGAGCCCGATCGCAGCGCTCAAGAGCGCTACCTCGGTGAACGCGGAATTGCTCGGCCTCGGCGGCAAAATCGGAACCCTGGAGGCAGGCAAACGCGCCGACGTCGTCGCGGTACCGGGCGACCCCGCTGAAGATATCAGGGTCACCGAAAAAGTGATGTTTGTAATGAAGGACGGAAAAGTCGTCAGTCACACCGACCGCTGAGGTAATTCAAATTGCGGATTGATATCGGCGGCTGCAGGCTGTTCTTCGATATCGAAGGGGCCAAGTTGCGGCCCGACGGTCCGCGGATGCGCGAGGTGCCGACGGTGCTGATGTTGCACGGCGGTCCGGGCGCCGATCATTCGATCTTCAAGCCTGCGTACTCGCGGCTCGCTGACATCGCGCAAGTCGTCTACTTCGACCATCGCGGCGATGGGCGCAGCGACGGGCGCGACGACTCGGCGAGATGGCGGCTTGCGCAGTGGGGAGATGACGTGAAGGCGCTGTGTGACGCGCTGGAGATAGAACGGCCAATCGTTATGGGCGTGTCGTTCGGCGGTTACGTCGCGATGTCTTACGCGCTGCGCCATCCGCAACATCCCGCCAAGCTGATTCTTTGCAGCACGGCAGCGTCGCCCAGCAAGAAGGATATACAGGTAAAAGTTTTTGAGCGCCTGGGCGGAGCGGACGCGGGCGCGGCGGCGCGAGCTTTTCTTGACGATCCGACGCGCGAGGCAACGCGCGAGTTCCTGCGTTTATGCGGTCCACTCTATCGCCGCAGTCCTCACGATCCGGACGTCAACGCGCGCACGATATGGAACGCGCGCCTGATGGCCGAATTTCGCCGCGGCGAGAGGGAGACGATGAACTTCATCTCCGACTTGCATGGGATCCAATGTCCGACGCTGGTGATGGTAGGCGAGGACGACCCGATGACACCGGTGCCATGCTCCGAGGAAATCGTCGCGGCGCTGCCGCCCGATCTTGTCCGCTTCGAACGCTTCGCCGACGCCGGTCACGGCATCGTCGCCGATCAGCCGGATCGATTTTTCGAAGTGCTGCGTAGCTTCATCGCCGCGTGAGCAAACACAACTCTCAAAGCGCGCCGAGAATTCCGCTGCCCACTCCGTCCCATGCGCGACGCTCTTCCTCGAACGGCGCCTCGGCGACGCTGCTGGTTTCGCCGAACAGCATCGTTGCGCGCCGCGCCTCGGTGTAGCCGGGCCATCCGGGATTGCCGTCGCGCGCGAACGCGAGCCACGCGTCCTGCATCTCGATTGCCAGCTTTTCAGCCGCCGGACCCTCGCCCGCAAAACGACGCATCCCGGCCAGATGATTCGTGCCAAAAACGAAGCCGAGCTCCAGCGCGTGACACGACCCCAGCGCGCCGCGCATCGCCGGCGAGCGCCAGGTGAAAAGATAGTTGTAGGCACGCCGTTCGCTGCGTCCGTGGATCTCCGCCAGTCGCACGCCCGGCATGCGGAAGACGCGGTCGGTCTCGATCGCTGAGAATAATTCCGGCGGCGTAATCGACGCGCCCGCGGACGTCCGCGCTCGCTCGTAACTCGCAATGATGGAGCTCGCGAAGTCCGCGGTCATCCGCTTGCTCATCCGTGCGACCAGGCCAGCCTTGTCGAGTCTCTGCGCCGACGGATCCATCGCGGAGAACAATTTCCATTCCTCGAGATTCGACCCAACCATCACGGCGACCCCAGCCGCCGATCCTTGCGCCACCATCTCGATCAACTCGCGCGGTATAACGGCGCCGTCCACCACTGGCTGATACGCCATCCCCAGCTCGCGATCGGGCGTCTTGCCGTCAGCGCCGAACACTCCGGTGAGCAATTGAGCAACCGGAATCGCGCGGATCGCGTCAGCGTCGCCCGCGGACACGCTCAGCTTCGACAGCACTCGCTCGGCGGTCCGGTTCGCTCGCGCGATGGACGATACGGTGTCGCAAGATCCGCTCTGCGGGATCGCCTTGTGGAACAGGCCGCGCGCCGACGGCATCGCGAGCAGCGCCCCGACGCTCATGCCGCCGGCTGATTCGCCGAAGATCGTGACGTTGTCCGGGTCGCCGCCGAATTCCGCGATATTGTCGCGCACCCATTGCAGCGCCGCGAGCTGGTCGAGCAGTCCTTCGTTGCCGCTCGACGGGATTCGTCCGTTGGTGACGTCGTTCAAGCGCAGAAAGCCAAGCGGCCCGAGCCGGTAATTGATTGTGACTACGACCACGTCCCCGCGCTTGGCGAGAACCGAGCCGTTGTAAATTTCCTGCGAGCCGCCGCCGATCGTGAATCCGCCGCCATGAATCCAGACCATCACCGGCCGCCGCGCGCGATCGAGTGCCGGCGTCCACAAATTGAGATTGAGGCAGTCCTCCGACTGCTGCTGATCGATCTTCATCGCCGCGAGCGCCTGGTTGGTGACCGAGTTTTGCGGCGCAACCGCGCCAAAGCGGCGCCCATCGCGAACGCCCGTCCACGGCAGCGGTTTCTCAGGCGGCAACCATCGCCGAACATTTTCGGGAGCGGCCGCGAACGGCACTCCTTTGAAGACCGTCAGCCCAGATTGTTCCTCACCTTCCAGTTTTCCGTATCGGGTCGATACAATCGCGCTCATCTATTATGTCCTCGGCGGTGCTTCGCCTTCATGATTGCGGAGTCGCTGAGCCTGCGGGCGCATCGTGAGATTCGCTTTTCGCCGGTTCAGAATCGACCCGCTTGACTTTAACTCGAGCGACACCCCGCTTCGTCATACCGAGTTCTTCCGCCGCATGTTTCGACAGATCGAGGCTCCGGCCATGGGCCTTGCGACTGCGATCGTTTATGCGCACCTTCACAGAGTGACCGGTTGCGGGATCAGTCACCATGACTGAAGAGCCAATTGGTAACGTGCTCGACGCTGCCGTCAAATCCTTGGGGTCGTACGGCTCGCCACTGGCGGTGCGATCCCCCGCAGTTGCATTTCCCTGGTACGAAGCCCGGACGGCACTCGCCCGACTGGCACGGGTTCGCCGAGTTGCCGGCACTGAGACGGCGTCTGCGCGCGGCATCTCCGCGGGAGCGGCCACCGACGGTTGCGACGATTCTGCGGGCGCGGCCAGCGACGATTGCGGGGTGATAGCGGGCGCGGCAATCGACGGTTGCGCTGACTCCTGATGCGTAGCGCATGAGGCCGCAAGCAGTATGCTCATCAACGCCAGCGCAGCGTGGATACACCTCTTTCTCAAAGGCCGCGGACCAGCCAAATGACGATAAGGACTAGGACAATGGTTCCAAGCGAGATCGGTAAATACATGACAGCCTCGACGGGCCTTCATACTGGGGCGTTTGGTTGGTCCAGTCGCGGTGGCTGAAGGCGAGCCACGGTAAAACTGGATCAAAAGTCGGACTGCGGTTCCTATATCGACCCGACCCTTCGAGACTACATTCGGCGCGGCGCGAATAACCATCGGGATACGCGGCGTTTGGTTATATGGATAACGAAGACACCGACTTGAACAACTGAACTAGATTGCGAGCGCGTTGCAATCGACAGACCGTAATGTCACCAATTCAGAGTTTGTGATGTTCTCTGAAGCACTCAAATCTTAGACTGGACGGGCACTTGCCTTGACCCCTTGAGTGGGCGCGCCCAGACTTGAATGGTCTGGACCGACAAATGAATCGGGTCCGACTTTGATCCGGTCTGACCGTGGGCCTCTCTCTCGCCTTCGACCACTGTCGCGACAGACCAACCCCAACCGCACGCAAGGAAGGCCCCCGAGGCTCTCATGATACCGCCTCATCTGTCGCAGGGGGAACCGATTGCACGCAATCGCGGCACAGGAGTCTCTCGTTCGGGTAATTCCACGGCATTCGTGGCGTCTACTAGTACGCAAGGGTCAGTAACGGTGAATCGAACTCGTGCCAACGTTTCCAACCTCGTCGAACTCCTTCGATGGCGCGCACTCGATCATCCCGGACATCGGATTTACACCTACCTGATCGATGGAGAAACTGAAGGCGGCCATCTGACCTACGAAGTATTGGACGCGCAAGCGCGGGCTATAGCTGCGATGCTCCAGAGCTACAACGCAAGCGGGCAGCGCGCGCTCTTACTCTATCCGGCTGGTCTCGAATTTATTTCCGCATTTTTCGGATGCTTATACGCCGGGGTTACTGCCGTCCCACTACCACCGCCGAATACCGCGCAACCGGATCGTGCGCTCAGTAGGTTCCGCGCAATCGCCAACGACGCTCAACCTACTGTGGTTCTGACCACGTCGGCGATCCTGGCCAAAATAGAAGGTGTCTTCACGCAAGCTCCCGGATTGCGCACGCTGCACTGGATCGCGACCGACAAAGTTGTCGGCGGCGCGGCTGAAGCATGGCGCGAACCCGCTGTATCTCCTTCCACGTTGGCATTGATCCAGTACACTTCGGGCTCGACTGCAATTCCCCGCGGCGTAATGGTCAGTCACGAGAACCTGCTCGCGAACTCCGCCCACATCAGCCAAGCATTCGAGATCGCGGCGGACGCCGTTTCGGTCACGTGGCTGCCTGTCTTCCACGACATGGGACTTACGAACGGAATCATCCAACCTATGTTTGGAGGACGTGGCTGTGTGCTTATGCCGCCGCAGAGCTTTCTCCAGCGGCCGGTGCGATGGCTTCAGGCGATTTCGAGGTACAAGGCGAACATTAGTGGCGGCCCTAACTTCGCCTATGAAATGTGCGTCCGCAAGGTTACTCCAGATCAGCGCGACACGCTCGACCTAAGCAATTGGACGCTAGCCTACAATGGCGCCGAGCCGGTCCGTGCCGACACCTTGAAGCGGTTTGCGGCCACCTTTGCTACGTGCGGCTTTCAACCTAAGTACTTCTATCCGTGTTACGGACTGGCCGAAGCCACCTTGATCGTTTCGGGCGGCTCGGTAAAGGACGATCCTATCCTGCGCACGATGCCGCTGTCGGCGCTCGAACATAACCACAACGGCATTGTGCAGACCTCCGACCGGCGCGAGAACGTCCGCACCCTGGTTGGCAGCGGTCATGCGGTGGCAGACACCAGGATCGTCATCGTCAATCCTCAGTCCTTGACTGAGTGTGCCTCCGATGAGGTCGGCGAAATCTGGGTGTCGGCTCCGAGCGTTGCCCAGGGCTATTGGAACCGGCCTGATGAAACGGAACTCACCTTCCATGCTTACCTCGCAGATACGAATGAGGGGCCGTTTCTCCGCACCGGGGACTTAGGCTTCCTTGGGGACGGTGAGTTGTTCGTCACCGGACGCCTAAAGGATCTGATTATCATCGGTGGCCGCAACCTATACCCGCAGGAAATCGAGCTAACCGTGCAGCAGAGTCATCCCGCGGTGCGGCCGGCTTGTTGCGCGGCGTTCTCGGTCGAGGTCGCGGACGAAGAACGCTTGGTCGTCGCCGCCGAAGTAGAACCTCGCTACGCATCGAATCGCCATACCGCCAACGGAAATGGAAATGGACATGCGAATGGAAATGGGAACGGCAACGGCGCTACGCATCCGCATCTCAACGGACGTCTGCCGCTCGATGTCGAAGCCCTGATACGTGCTATCCGCCGGGCGGTCGCGCAAGAGCATGACGTGAGAGTGCACGCCGTTCTGCTGCTGCGCGCCGGCAGTATTCCCAAGACGAGCAGCGGCAAGCTGGAACGTCGTGCGTGTCAGGCCGGTTTTCTTGACGGCACCCTCGCCCGCCTCTGAGGCACCCTCAAATGGCCGAACACCTCATTAGTGAAGAGTTAGCCAAGGCGTCGATGACACCTGCAAATCCACAGGCGAACACCTACAGCGCCGAGGTTATCGAAAAATGGCTGGTCGGGAAGCTCTCGGATCTGCTTGGCGTCGATCCGCGAGAGATAGACGTCCGCGAACCTTTCGCCAGCTATGGGATGGGTTCGACCGAGGCGGTCAGCCTCTCAGGAGAACTCGGAGACTGGCTAGGACTGAAAGTCCCCGCTGATCTGGCCTACGAGTATCCCACCATCGAAACTCTCGCCCGGCATTTGAGCGAGTCGCCGGATGAATCGCTACCCCGTGCTGACGCTCGAAGCGCGATTGAATCGGAACCGATTGCTATCATAGGAATCGGCTGCCGTTTTCCAGGCAGCAGCGGTCCTCGGCAGTTCTGGGATTCTATCCACGACGGCGTGGACGCAATCACGGAAGTGCCTGCCGACCGCTTCGATTTAAGCCGGGTTTACGATCCTGATCCTGCTGCGGCCGGCAAAATCAGCACGCGATGGGGCGGCTTTGTCGATCAGGTAGACCAGTTCGATCCGCAGTTCTTCGGCATCTCGCCGCGCGAGGCGGCGCGGATGGATCCGCAGCAACGTCTGTTGCTCGAGATAGCGTGGGAAGCGCTGGAAGATGCGGGCCAGGCGGCCGAGAAGATTGCCGGCAGCGCGACCGGCGTCTTCGTGGGAATCTCGAACAACGATTATGGGCGCACGCAGTTCGCCGATTTCGGCAGCATTGACGCGTACGCGGGCACCGGCAATGCGCTCAGCATCGCCGCCAACCGCCTCTCGTATGTGTTCGACTTTCGCGGACCAAGCATCGCGATCGATACCGCCTGCTCGTCGTCGCTGGTCGCAGTCCATCTGGCCTGCACCAGTTTGCGCAACGGCGAATCGACGCTCGCGATAGCCGGCGGCGTCAACCTGATCCTGTCGCCTGCCATCACGATGAATTTCACCAAGGCCGGCGTCATGGCACCCGACGGGCGCTGCAAGACCTTCGACGCGAGTGCCAATGGCTACGTCCGGAGCGAAGGCGCAGGACTGGTCGTGCTGAAACCTCTCAGCCGCGCGCTGGCCGACGGCGACTGTATCTACGCAGTCATCCGCGGCAGCGCGATCAATCAGGACGGACGCAGCAACGGCCTGATGGCGCCGAACCCGCTCGCGCAAGAAGCGGTCTTGCGCGAAGCGTATCGAAACGCGGGCGTGTCGCCAGGCGACGTTCAATACGTCGAGGCGCATGGCACCGGCACTCTGCTCGGCGACCCGATCGAGGCACGCGCGCTCGGCCGGGTGCTGGCCGACGGTCGTGCGCCGGGACGGGCGTGTGCAATCGGTTCGGTCAAGACGAATATCGGGCATTGCGAAGCCGCCGCGGGTGTCGCTGGGCTGATCAAGGTAGCGCTCGCGCTCAGGCACGCGGAGATTCCGGCGAGCCTCCACTTCCAGGAACCCAATCCTCATATACCTTTCGACGAGCTCCCGATTCGCGTGCAGACGAAACCGGGTCCGTGGTCTGCGGAGAGCGGTCCAAGTCTGGCGGGAGTCAGCTCGTTCGGCTTCGGCGGCACCAACGCGCACGTGGTTCTGCAGCGGGCGCCCGAATCGCGAAGTGAGAGTTGCGACGCGTCCGCGAGTAAGTCCTGTTACCTGCTGCCACTGTCGGCGCGCAGTCCCGAGTCTCTACAAGACGTCGCGCGAATCTATCGGCAATTTCTGGCGAGCGCTGGACACTCGTTGCACGACCTATGCTACAACGCGAGCGCGCGTCGCAGTCATCACGACTATCGCCTGAGTGTGACCGGCAATTCGTCGGAACAACTTATCGACGGTCTCGATGCTTTCCTGAAAGGAGAGACTCGCGCAGGGTTGTCGTCCGGTCGCAAAGCTCTCGCCGGCCGCAAAAAACTGGCTTTCGTTTTTTCCGGGCAAGGCTCTCAATGGTTCGGAATGGGACGGACGCTGCTCCACAATGAACCGGTCTTTCGCGAGATTATCGAACGATGTGAGCTGGCGCTGCGGCCGCATACCGACTGGTCGTTGATTGCGCAGCTCGCCGCCACCGATTCGCATGAGTCNCGCTTGAANGATGTCGACGTGATCCAGCCGGCGCTGTTCGCAGTTCAGGTCGCGCTCGCAGCCCTATGGACGTCNTGGGGTATCGAGCCCGATGCGGTCGTGGGCCATAGCATGGGCGAAGTGGCGGCTGCGTACGTGTGTGGCGCGCTCAGCCTCGAAGATGCGGCGCTGATCATTTGTACGCGCAGCAAGCTGGTCAAGCGCACTGTCGGGCAAGGCGCGATGGCCTCGGTCGATCTATCCATCGAAGACGCGCGACGCGCGATCGCCGGATACGAAGATCGCGTCTCCATCGCGGTGAGCGCCAGCCCGTCCTCCACTGTATTGTCGGGCGACCCGACCGCGCTGACAACGATCCTCGAACAGCTTCAAGCCCGCGACGTCTTCTGCCGGATGGTCAAGGTCGACTTCGCTTCGCATAGCCCGCAGATGGATCCTCTGCGCGCCGATCTGTTGCAGGAGCTCGAAGAGGTCCAGCCCCATCTCGCATCGGTGCCAATTTACTCGACGGTGCTTGACTCAGTCGCCGATGGCCCCGAGTTCGACGCAGCCTACTGGGCGCGCAATCTCCGCGAGCCGGTGCTTTTTTCAGCGTCGGTACAGCGCTTGCTGCAAGACGGATATGACACCTTCCTCGAAATCAGCGCGCATCCCATTCTGCTGAGCGGAATACAGCAAGGCATTCATCACTCGGAGATGGAAGGCACCGTGCTCGCCTCGATTCGGCGTGAGGAAGACGAGCATACGGTAATGCTCCGTTCGCTAGGTCTCCTCTATAGCTCTGGATACGCGATCGACTGGACCCGGATCTACCCCGAGCGAGGTGCGACCCTCGCCCTCCCCTCCTATCCGTGGCAACGACGACGCTGTTGGCTGGACCAAAACCCGGATAGCACCTACCAATCGGAACATACTGGGAACACGGCCACGAAACACTCGCTGCTAGGCCGTCACTTCAAATCAGCCGAATCGAGCGCCGACTACTGGGAAATCCGTCTGGATAAGGAGTCGCTGCCCTTTCTCGACGACCACAAAATCGAGGGAGTCGCAGCGTTGCCCGCGTCGCTCTACGTCGAGATGGCGTCCGCCGCCGCGTATGAAGCCTCCGGCGCGCGAGCAATCGCGCTAACAGACATCGAATTTCACCGCGCGCTGTTCGTCCCCGACGGCGCGACCCCCACGCTACAAGTAATGCTCGCACACGCCGCCGACGGCACGTCATCCTTTCAAATCTACAGTTGCCTCATGGAACGTAAGTCATGGACGCTGCATGCGTCGGGCAAAGTCTCTGCTCAACCGGACTTCAGTTCACCTCCTATCATAGAAGAAGAGTCACTCGCCGAATTTCAACTTCGAAGCTCCGAAAAACTCTCAGGCCCCGACTACTATCGACAGCTAAGTAACAACGCAATCGAGTACGGACCCTCTTTCCGATGCATCACCCAGTTGTGGCTGGACGGTAAGAGCGCCTTAGGCGAACTGCAAATTCCGAATGGCGATTTCAACACCTATCAGCTTCATCCAGCGGTTCTCGATGGCTGCTTGCAGGTTCTCGGCGCGGCGGTAGCCGTCGAAGCAAAGAGAAACGGCCAACAAGGCACCTATATACCAACCCGCATCGGCCAGCTTCACGTCCTTAGCCATCCCAGCGCGCATCTATGGTGTCACGCGCACCTGCTCGATGAAGATGCCGGTGGGTTCGTCGGCGAACTAAGACTCCTGGATGATGCCGGACAGTTAGTCGTCGAAATGTCGGGCGTGCACTTCGACTCGCTGGGCCAAGGTCTCAAAGAAAACCTCGACGACTGGCTCTATGAGCTCAAGTGGCAGCCTAAGGAACGCGTCTCACTAAACTTATCCGCACCTAGTCCAGGGACCTGGCTTGTCTTCACCGATAGCAGCGGCGTCGGAGAGTCGTTACGGCGATTCCTGGAAGAGAACGAACAAAAGGCCATCCTCATCTCGCGCGGTAACGCGTACGCGCGCATTGACAGCCGGCATTTTTGCCTTCGGCCTGATCAGCCCGAGGACGTCAGCCGGCTGTTCGAGAGCGCGATGGAGTCCGATCAACCGCCCTGCCGTGGGATTGTCCATCTATGGAGTCTCGATAACTCTCTTCCCGAAGATGCCAGCGCGGCCTCGATGGAAGCGGCGCAGACGCTCGGTTGCGTCAATGCTTTGCTGGTGGCGCAGGCGATGGCGCGCGTCCAATGGCGCGAGACGCCTCGGCTGTGGCTGATCACTCGAGGAGCGCAGGCCGCCGGCGAAGACTCTCAGCCGGTCGAAGTAGCTCAAGCACCTATTTGGGGATTGGGTCGAGTTATCGCTCAGGAGCATCCTGCATTCTGGGGAGGGCTGGTGGACCTGGATCCCAAGTCCTATCCTGGCGACGACGCTCATCAGTTGTTGCAGGAAATCTCCGGTTCGGACGGTGAGAATCAGCTTGGGTTCCGGAACGGGCAACGGCGTGTGGCGCGACTTGCGCGTAGCCGCGAATCCAGCGTCCGCCAAACTCCGCTGCGATGGCGCCCTGACGGCAGCTATCTGATAACCGGAGGTCTCGGAGACCTCGGCCTGATGGTCGCGCGCTGGATGGTCACGCAGGGCGCTCGCCGCCTGATCCTTTTGGGACGCACCAAGCTCCCGCCACGTTCCACCTGGAGCTCGATTGAGCCCGGCAGTCACCTGGCTCGACAAACTGCCGCCATTCGTACACTGGAAGAATCTGGCGCGAGCGTGCATCTGGTGTCCGCCGACGTCGCGGACGAAAAGCAGATGCGCGCTTTTGTTGATGAGTTTGAAGCTGAGGGCTGGCCCGCGATTCGCGGAGTCGTGCATGCGGCGGGAGTGTTGCAGGACGGACTACTGTTACAACTCGACGCCAGTGCGATGAACAAGGTGCTGCGGCCGAAGATGACCGGCGGCTGGCTCCTTCATCGCCTGCTTCGAGAAGCTCCGTTGGACTTTTTCGTAGTCTTCTCTTCCGCCGGTTCGCTGATTGGCCAGCCCGGCCAGGGCAACTATGCCGCTGCGAACAGCTTCCTCGACGCTCTCGCGCATCATCGAAAAGCGCGTGACCTTCCAGCCTTGAGTATCAACTGGGGAGCATGGGCCGAGTTGGGATTTGCGGAGACTGAAGGCGGCAGAAGCCTGACCAGGCGCTTGGCGCTGTTGGGCATCAGGAGCATGGCGCCGGCGCGAGCGCTCGAAGTGATGGACCGGCTGATGCGCGGAGACGCGGCCCAGGTCGTAGCGCTGCCGGTGAACTGGCGTCAGTATCACGAGTTCTATCCGGCCGGCACCGAGCCGCCACTGCTCCGTGACCTTGCCAATGAAGAAGCAGCAGGACTGCGCCAGACGGCGCCTCCGGGGGAAAAGCGCGGCGCGATCCTCGATTCGGATTCGGCTGAGCGTCCTCAACTACTGCAGTCCTATGTAAGCGAGCAAGTCGCGCGAGTGCTCGGCCTTTCGCCCTCGCAACTCGACGTACAGCAACCACTGACCAACCTGGGACTGGACTCCCTGATGGCGGTCGAGCTCAAGAATCGCATCTCGGCGGATTTGGGCGTCAACGTGCCGATGGTGAAATTTCTCCAAGGCTTCAGCGTCGCGCAAGCGGTAACTCTGCTGCTTGATCTAATGACGGCGGAAGCCGAGGGCCCCTCGGAGCCTCATCACGTGTCCCGTTCGCGCGAAAGCGTTGCCGTCGAAGAAGATTTGTTAGCCAACATCGAAAAGCTTTCGGAAGAGCAAGTCAATTCTTTGCTGGCCGAGATGCTGACTAAAGACGCGGTTACCTAGTGTCTGACGTATCTCATCGAATTGCCGATCTTTCATCCGCCGAAAAACGTGCACTTCTAGCCGATCTCCTTCGGAAGAAAATTCGTGCGCCGGAGCCGCTCCTTCCACTGTCCTACAATCAGCAGGGGATATGGTTTCTCTCTCAGCTAGCGCCTGAGAGCATGGTCTACAACGTCAGCTTTGCCGCGCGAATCGCATCTGAGCTGGATATCCCGGCCTTGCGGCGATCTTTCCAGGCGCTGGTCGATCGCCATCCTTGTTTGAGGACCACCTTCGCGGTGCGCTCCGGGAAACCGGCGCAACGGATACACCAAGGCGCGAAGGTCCACTTCGAGGAGTTGGATGCTTCAGCATGGTCTGTCAACGAGATGGAGTCCCGGTTGACAGACGAGGCCCATCGTCCTTTTGACCTCGAGCACGGTCCTTTACTTCGCGTGAGTGTCTACAAGCGCTCTGCGCGGGAACATTACCTGTTGCTGGTAGTGCATCACATCGTGATCGATTTCTGGTCGCTCGCGATACTTCTAAGTGAACTCGGCACGCTCTATCCCGCCGAAGTGGCCGGCCGGCGTGCAACGTTACCACCGCTCGCCCTGCAATACGGCGACTACGTTCGTTGGCAATCGGAAATGCTGGCAGGTGCGGAGGGCGACCGCCTATGGACTTACTGGCGGAGACAG
>JGI12635J15846_10004164_pt1 | contig 12499 bp, 8 predicted proteins | sample BlaSpr_A8_OM2_M2_FD_15846 | JGI IMG/M metagenome (IMG submission 15846) | reverse complement strand
ACGCGCCGAATCTTCCAGAGCTGATCCTGACCCATCAGATCATCACGCCACGCGACTTGGAAGAAACCTACGGCCTCACCGGCGGCCAGATTTTTCACGGCGATCTCGCGCTCGACCAGTTCTTTACCATGCGTCCGCTGCTGGACTGGGCGCGGTACAAGACGCCGATCGAGAATTTATTTTTGTGCGGCAGTGGGACGCATCCCGGAGCGGGTTTGACTGGAGGCTCAGGAGCGAATGCGGCGAGAGAAATAGTGAAAGAGCTGAGGCGCTAAATCCCAAACCTACTTAAACTAACAGTCCGTGGTGAACAGTGCCGAGGGGACAGGTGAGCAAGTGCATCTCTCCGATTTCAAGTCGTTGATTGCTGCGATGCCGACGCTGTACCAAGCTTTCACGGCGAAGCGCACAACTAAGAATTGGGCCGCCGTGCTTCAACGACGAGACAGAGCGGGCGAAGCGATGCGCCACATTTTCGGGGATGCGGATTCTATTCGCGTTTCCCGATATGACCTTCGGGAACGGGCGCGGCTTGAGAATCTGGACTGGGTTGTGATGGGGACATTGCTGTGGGGCTATCCGGATGGGATGCGAGGAAATCACGCCGCGAATATCGCGGACAATCTAGCTGCGCTCACGGGTCTGTTGGGCGAAGCACGTTTGGGCATTTTGAATTGGAAGGAACACTTTGAAAAAGTTGGTGCGATTCCGGGTATTGGTCTCTCGACCTACACAAAATTCCTTAACTTCCTTTCCGTCAGCGTTTCAGGAAAAACAGCACTTATATTGGATAAGAGAATTATTGATGTCGCAAAGAGCCGCGCGTTTGAAGAGTTCACGGGCAGCTTAAGGGCTTCGGGATACCCTACGTACTTGGAACGCATGCATTCAATCGCAGACACTCTGGAAGTAGAGGCTGAGAATCTTGAATTTTTCTTTTACGAGTTCGGACTCAAGTTGAAGCAGCCGGAAAACGGCGTTTAGGTGCCCTTTGTATTCAGCATCTGTTGTTCACATTTGATGATTAATCCAAAAAGCCAGCATGAAGAATAGCGCCATCCTCCTGGTCTCCTGCCCTGACGCCAAAGGCGAAGTGGCCACCATCGCCGACTTCGTCTACCGGCACGGCGGCAACATCCTGCACGCCGACGAACACGCCGATGAGGAATCCGGACTCTTCCTGATGCGCGTGGAATTCGATCCCAAAGATTTCGACATCGATTTGTCTGATAAAAGCCTCGCTGACTTCGCCAAACATTTCTCTCCCATCGCCGAAAAATTCCACATGAACTGGCGTCTCGCCCAGTCCTCGCATCGGCCCCGCATGGTCATTCTGGTTTCGAAGTACGATCACTGCCTGGTCGATCTCCTCTATCGTCACCAGAGCGGAGAACTCGCATGCGAGATCCCGCTCATCATCTCCAACCACCCCGACAACCGAGCCATCGCCGACTTCTACAAAATTCCCTACGCTGTTATTTCGATATCAAAAGAAAACAAGCGGCAGGCCGAGGAACAAATCCAATCACTGATCACCGAGCACAATGCCGATTTCATGGTGCTGGCCCGCTACATGCAAATTCTTTCGAACGACTTCGTCGGCCGCTACCCGCAGCGCATCATCAACATTCATCATTCGTTTCTTCCAGCTTTCATCGGCGCGCGCCCCTACCATCAGGCCTTCGAGCGCGGCGTCAAACTGATCGGCGCTACCAGCCATTACGTCACCGAAGTTCTCGACGACGGTCCGATTATCGAGCAGGATGTCGTCCGCATCTCGCACCGCGATACGGTCGACGACCTCATCCGCAAAGGCCGCGACCTCGAAAAAGTTGTCCTCTCCCGCGCGGTTCGCTGGCACGTGGAAAATCGCGTACTTCTCTACGGCAACAAAACCGTGGTTTTCTAAAGCCCGCTCCAGCCATTGGCCTTACGCAAAAGTCCATGAACCTCCGGGACCGTATCGCCCCAAAGAACGTCCTCCGGTGGTAACTTGCGGCCCATGTGACTATCGTTTTTACTGGAATAGCGGCGAATTCTACCCGCTTCAGGAGAGTTTCGTCCGCAGGAGCGTTCCGGTGGAAGACTTAAAATTCGAGCTGGCCATCCTGGCGACCGTCCACGGTTTTTACCAGAAGCTGCTCCGCGATCTGCTGGGTGGCGAGATTCCGCTGCCTGCCGGCCTTGACGATGCTTCCCTTCGCCATACTGAGGACGATCTTCCGGAAACGCTCTCCCGCATGTATCGCTGGCTGCATGTCATCGACATGGCGGTTACGCCCGCCATGCTGCGGCAGGCCCTCACCCCGGATACCGATTCGGAAGTGGCCGAGGCTTTGCTCCGGTACTTTGTGAAGCGCCGCGAACTCAGCGACGTCAACCGCGACAAAACAGATCTGATTACCACTTTTCTCTACCGCCATCCGCGGGTACAGGGCCAGTGGCAGCAGCAAGGCTATGGGCTGGATGGATCGCTTCCTCTATCACCGTTTGAAATCGCTTTAATCGAAATTCTCGCCGATGCCGATGTCCCTTCTCTTCCCGAGGAGCACGTGCAGTTGCTGCGAAATTTCGATCCCTTGCGTCAGGAAATCGCCCACTATCGCGACTTCAATTCCCTTATCGATTCTGGAATCGTCTCCCGCGTTCGCGATCTGAAACGCTGGCTCGATTCCTCGTTTTATCATCCCGGCGTGCTGGCCACGGTCGCGGCCCACAATGTCGCATTCGCCACTCGGTTCGATGAACTCTTCGTCAAGGCGCTGGACGAAATAAAGCGGTTCGCGCAAGCCCTTGACGAAATGGGCGGCAGTATTTTGAGCACGGTGGATGGAGTGGAAGTCACGGTCGAGCACGTGGCTGCGCTCGAGCAGAAACAATTGCTTCAGGCTGACTATAGCAACGCACTAGAAAAATTCCGCCGCCTCTCCAACCTGAAAAAAGAACTCGACCGGCGTCCTCCGATTCGCAAGTCATTGCTCGCACCCGCCGGTGGCCGCAAAGCGGCTGCAAGCGCTGGAGCCGCCACAGCCGCCAAGGCGGCGCGGATCGCTGTAACCGAACCCGCGGCAGCTCCGCGCTTTCAGCCGCCGGTGATTACCGCGCAACAAATCTCGGCGGAAGAAGGAAAGCTGCGGCGCGTGGAAGAATCAATCCGGGTATTCGTACGCGTGGCCGACCCCAAATACCGCCAGGTTGTACCCATGCGCTTCTTCAACCTCACGCTCACCGCGTCTGAAGCGGAAGCCTACAACGCGACCTTTCTGGAAGAGAAAAGCCTTCGTGCCGACGTTGCCCGCGCGCTCATCCGGCTGGTCTCATGCATCGCCCGCATCAACACGGAACTGGAAGAGCTCAAGCGCAGCCAGAGCATGTCATCTCTGTGGAAGCTTCATGCTGACGCTGTGGTCGTGCTGCTCGACATCGCCACCAATGCAACCGAAGAGTCCGAAAATATCGCCAAGCTTGCGGAAAAGAGCTCCGACGCCGCATCCGTCCGGGCAATCCAGGAAGCCATACAAAGATTAGGCGACCGCTCGGATATAGCCGTGAAAGTTCTGGCGCACCCCGGAAGCTAAAGGCCAGGTTGCCGCTTCTGCCATTCAGTCGCCTGCTCATAAGCGTGCGCCAGCCGCAGCACCAAATCCTCCCGCCAGTGTGGTCCGGCGATTTGCAATCCAATCGGCAGACCGCTCTTGCTAAACCCGCAAGGTAGTGAGATCGCCGGCAATCCCCACACGTTAAACGGCCGCGTGTTGCGCAGCAAAACCAGCTCCGCCGGACGCAGCGCCTCCGGATCTTTCCTGAGATCGGCAATCCTCGGAGCAGGAATCGGCGTCGCAGGCGTGATTATCAAATCCACATCGGCAAAGAACTCGCCCGCCCGCCGTCGTTCCCGCTCCAGTTCGCGGCGGCTGCGAATATATTCCGCTGCGGAAATACCCTCCCCGAACCGAATGCGCCGCAGAGTCTCGGCCTGATACAACTCCGGCGTCNGCGCAACATTTTCGGTGTGCACAGCGTAGGATTCCACGTTTTGCACTACGCGATCGGTTGGAATCTCCATGTGTATTTCGCGAATCTCNGCCACCAGCGTCCTGATCACAGCCAGAGCCTCTTCCACCGCCGCACGCACTTCCTGATCGAGTTCTTCAAAGAAATATGCGCGCGGAGTTCCCACGCGCAGGCCCTTCGTACTCTGCCGCAGCCCTGAAACGTAATCGTCCACAGGAACGTCAGCACTGCCCATGTCCAGCCGGTCGTACCCCGCAATCGCCTGCAACCCAAGCGCCGCATCGCCGACAGTTGCAGCCAACGGCCCCACATGATCCAGCGACCACGCCAGCGGAATCACACCCCGGCATGAGACGCGCCCATACGTTGGCTTGAGCCCCACGCATCCGCATGCGGCAGCCGGCTCGCGCACCGATCCCGCCGTATCAGTCCCAATCGCCGCATAACAAAGCCCCGCGGCCACAGCCGCTGCCGACCCTCCTGACGATCCTCCCGCAATATGCGCCGCGCTCCACGGATTGTGCGTGTCACCGAAAAAACTGACCAGCGAGCTCCCCCCGTAGGCAAATTCATGCAAATTGTTCTTGCCCAGAATCACCGCCCCCGCCCGGCGAAGCCGGCGTACTACTTCCGCGTCTTCCGTCGGGATGCGATCCTTAAACAGCGCGCTGGCTGCGGTCGTCCGCACACCCGCCGTATCGATTAGATCCTTAATCGCAATCGGAATCCCATGCAGTGGACCGCGCCACTCTCCCCGTTCAATTTCATCTTCCGCCGCGCATGCCTCCGCTAGCGCCGAATCTGCCGTCACGGTGATGAACGCATTCAGGACAGGATTCAGCTTCTCGATCCGCTCCAGGCATACCCGCGTGAGTTCCACGGGAGAAACTTCTTTGCGCCGCAACCGCGGAGCGAGGTCCTGAATCGTTTCCAATCGAACCAATTTGTTTGCAACCATATTTTGTCGAACCATATTTTCTCGAACCAAATCTTTTTGAACCGTATCTTTTACGGCCACGCCGGCATCATTGTAGAGGACGCCACAGATTGCAGAGGATGGCATTCCCAAAAGTGCATGGGCAACCAACTCACCTGCCATTTTCCGGCGCACACTTTAACAGGCAACCCGCGCCCAGGCACTATAATCAAAAATCGTCGGCTAGAAATCCGGGAGATCACCTTCGAGAGATAAAATGTCCCAAGTGACGATTACTCCAACCGAGAGTCCAGTCGCGGTCTACGGCTTCTTCATCGACGGCCGTTGGATGGAAGACGGCGACATCGTCGACGTCCGGTCTCCGTTCGATGGCAGTGTGGTCGGTCGCATCACCCAGGGCCGCCGCGAACATGCGGAAGCTGCCATCGCTGCATCCGTCAAGGCCTTCGGAACCACGCGCCGTCTTCCCGCCTTCGAGCGCCAGCGGGTGCTTCGCCGCATGGCCGAATCGATCACCGAGCGCCGCGAAGAATTCGCCCGCACCATCACTCTGGAGGCTGGCAAGCCCATCAAAATGGCGCGAACTGAAGTCGACCGCGCCATCTTTATTTTTAATGTCGCCGCTGAAGAGGCGACCCGCATCTACGGTGAATATCTTCCCCTCGACTGGCAGGAGTTCACTGCCGGACGCTGGGGAATCGTGAAGCGCTTTCCTCTCGGCCCTGTCGCCGGAATCACTCCCTTCAATTTTCCTCTGCACCTCGTCGCGCACAAAGTTGCGCCCGCCATCGCCGCGGGATGCTCCATGGTCCTGAAGCCGGCGCCCCAGACTCCACTTTCCTCCTTATTACTAGCGGAGTGCATTCAGCAAGCGGGGTGGCCCGACGGCGGTTTAAACGTGGTTCCGCTTTCGAACGAAGATGCCAGCCTGCTGGTCACCGACGACCGCATCAAGCTGATCAGCTTTACCGGCAGCGTGCCCGTGGGTTGGGACATCAAACGCCGCGCCGGCAAGAAGAAAGTTGCGTTGGAGCTTGGCGGCAATGCCGGCGCAATCATCCACAGCGACGCCGATATCGCCTATGCCGCAGACCGCTGCGTCACCGGAGGTTTTGCCTATTCCGGCCAGACCTGCATCTCGGTGCAGCGCATTCTGGTCGAGCAATCCGTCTATGGCAAGTTCGTGGATATTCTGGTCGAGGGCGTGAAAAAACTGACCACCGGCGATCCCATGCAGGAATCGACCGATGTCGGTCCGCTGATCCGCGAAAGCGATGCCGTTCGCGTCACTCAATGGATTGACGAGGCAGTTCGCTCCGGCGCGCGTTTACTTTGCGGCGGTCGCCGCCGGGGTTCGATTGTCGAACCGACCGTCCTCACCGGCACGAAAAACGACATGAAAGTAAATTGCCAGGAAATTTTCGGCCCGGTTGTAACCGTCGAGCCCTATGGCACGTTCAACGAAGCCCTGCGCCGCATCAACAATTCGAACTATGGCCTGCAAGCCGGTGTCTTCACCCGCGACGTAAAACTGCTGTTCCAGGCCTATGAAGAACTGGAGGTCGGCGCCATGATTGCCGGTGATGTTCCTTCGTTCCGCATCGACCAAATGCCTTATGGAGGCATTAAAGATTCTGGCATCGGACGCGAGGGCCTGCGCTATGCCATTGAAGAAATGACCGAACCCAAGCTGTTGGTCATGAACATCCATTAAAGGAACGTGAAAGAACGCGCGCTTGAACGCATCATCGATAGTACGAACGACGCATGAAGCTGTAATTCCAAGGCGCAGTATTTTGTTAATCGCGAATCTTGGCAAAATATTTTTTACCTGGCGTCGAAAAGTGCGCGACAACATTCCGCAAAATATTTATAATCGCCAGTTCTCATAAAACGTGCGAAAAGAATTCAGTAAATATTTCTCTTCGCCTCGCAAATTTATTCGCGCTTCACATTAGAAACTGCTGGGTTTTAATACTGGATCTCAATACATAGCCTCTAGAACTCGTACGCAAGCATGGCGCAGATTTTTCATCGCAGTGCGAACACGCTGTCACGGGCCACGATTTTTGGCGCCGTCTTTGTGATTGCCGCGCTTGGGCTGGTTGCGTATGAGGTGCAAGGTTCCCCCTACATCACCTACGCCGGGGTCCGAAGAACGCAGCCGGTGCCCTTCAGCCATCAGCACCATGTTGCCGGACTGGGCATCGATTGCCGTTACTGCCACACTTCGGTTGAGACTTCGAGTTTCGCCGGCATTCCGCCCACCAAGACTTGCATGAACTGCCACTCCCAGATCTGGACGAATGCCCAGTTGCTCGAGCCGGTGCGCGCCAGTTACCGCTCTGGCCAATCGCTCGAATGGACGCGGGTGAACCAGCTTCCCGGTTTCGTTTATTTCAATCACAGCATCCACGTCACCAAGGGAGTTGGCTGCAATACCTGTCATGGCCCAGTCGATCGCATGCCGCTGATGTATCAACAGGAATCCTTGCAGATGGAGTGGTGCCTGGGCTGCCATCGCGCCCCGCAGAACAATCTCCGTCCGCGCGATCAGGTTTTCAATATGCGCTATCAGCAGCCTAGCAGCGCCCATCCCGTGGAGGTCGATGGACAGAGTTTCACGGACCAGAATGCCTTGGGAATGACGCTGATAAAGAAATACAACGTTCGCAGTGTAGGCGATATTACAAGTTGCAGCACCTGCCACCGGTAAAGAGTCGCTTTTGGGTGGCGCAGGCCTTCAGGCCTGCGATTGAAAGTGGATTTTAGGGAGGGGCTTAGCCTCTGAGGTACTTAGCGGCTAAGGCCGCTGGTAATTTTTGGACGAGTGATAATCGCAGCGCTGAAGCGCTTCGCCGCGCAAAAGCATCTGGGATAACGCGGAAGCTACTGAAGATTCGTAATGAACATGGAAGAGAAGAACTTGAGCGGACCGGACAAGACGAAGACGGAAGACGTTTGCCCCGGCACCAAAGGCAAACTGGACATGCAATCCGTCCGCGAGCGCATCGATGCCGTTGCCGATCAGAAGGCCGGTCCGGAATACTGGCGCAGCCTGGAAGAGCTTGCCGGCAGCCCCGATTTCCAGGAGCAGTTGCATCGCGAATTTCCCAAGGGCGCGTCCGAGTGGCTCGATTCCGTCTCCCGCCGCGGCTTCTTCAAAGCAATGGGAGCATCCATGGCGCTCGCCGGCATGACCGGCTGCGTCAAAATGCCGCTGCAAAAGATTGTTCCCTACGTCCGCCAGCCGGAAGAAGTCATTCCCGGACGTCCTATGTTCTACGCCAGCGCGATGACTCTGGGCGGATATGCCAATCCGATCCTGGTCGAAAGCAACCTCGGACGCCCCACCAAGATCGAAGGCAACGCGCAGCATCCCGCCAGCCTTGGCGGTACCGATATTTTTGCCCAGGCGTCGATCCTTGGCATGTACGATCCCGACCGCTCGCAGAGCGTGGTGTCAATCGGCGATCAGCGCTCCTGGGAATCTTTTGTGAGCGCGCTGCGCGGCCCGCTCAGCGCGCAGAAAGCCTTGCAGGGCGCGGGCATTCGTATTCTGACCGGAACTACCTCATCGCCCACGCTGGCCGATCAGATGCAAAGCTTCCTCAAGCTTTATCCCCAGGCCAAGTGGCATGTGTATGAGCCGACGAATCGCGATAACGTGCTCGAAGGCGCGAAAATGGCCTTTGGCCAGCCGGTCGAGACTCGCTACGATTTTTCGAAAGCCGACGTAATCGTCTCGCTCGACGCCGATTTTCTCTACGCCGGATTCCCTGGAAACGTCCGCTACATCCGCGACTTCGCCAGCCGCCGCGATCCCGACGGCAACATGAACCGGCTGTATGTCATCGAGAGTGGAATGAGTTCGACGGGAGCGAAGGCGGATCATCGGTTGCCGGTGAAGGCCTCAGATGTCTCCGCAGTCGCGAGAGCATTGGCTGCGGTCAACACGACGACCTCGGACGCGTCAGGGCTAAATGGAGAACAGCAAGCATTCGCCGCCACCGTTTGGCGTGATTTGCAAAGTCATCCCGGTTCCAGCGTCATTATTCCCGGCGACCATCAATTCCCTGGCGTGCATGCACTTGCCCATGCGATCAATGCGAAGCTTGGCAATGTCGGCAAGACGGTTTTCTACACCGATCCCGTCGATGCGAATCCCGTCAACCAGACTGATTCCCTGAAAGAGTTAGCCGCCGAGATCAGCGCCGGCAAGGTCGATCTTCTGGTCTTCATCGGTTGCAATCCTGCCTATGATGCCCCGGTCGAACTGGATTTCGCCAACCTGCTCAAGAGCAACAAAGCGCCCTTGCGGGTTCATCTCGGTCTCTATCAGGACGAGACTGCGGCTTTATGTCAATGGCATGTGAATCAAGCGCACGAGCTTGAATCCTGGGCCGATGCCCGTGCCTACGACGGCACGGCCAGCATCATTCAGCCTTTAATCGCGCCCCTCTACAACGGCAAGACTGCAATCGAATTCGTCGCGCTGCTCTCCGGCCAATCGGACGCCACTAGTTACGACTTGGTTCGCGCCTTCTGGCAAAAGCAGCACACCGGCGCGGACTTCGAAGCCTTCTGGCGCAAGTCGCTGCATGATGGTTGGGTCGAAGGCACGACTTACCAACCGAAGACTCTCGCGCTGAAGGCACCGAATTTCCCGACGGCTAGCACCGTGGCCCCAAGCGCAAACGCCATCGAACTCAACATCCGCCGCGACCCCACCATCTACGACGGGCAATTCTCCAACAACGGCTGGCTGCAGGAACTTCCCAAGCCGATGAGCAAACTCACTTGGGATAACGTTGTGACCATCGGCCCCGCCATGGCCGAGCGCCTGCAAATCAAGAGTCAAGACATTGTCGAGCTGGACCTGAATGGCCGCAAGATGAAGGGCCCGGTTTGGATTCAAGCCGGCCATCCGGATAACTCCGTTACGATCACGCTCGGCTACGGCCGCAGCCGCGCCGGGCGCGTGGGCAGCGAACGCGGCTTCAACGCCTACGCCCTCCGCACCGTTGCCGCGCCTTGGGGCGCGAGTGGCCTGCAAATTCGCAACACCGGCGACACCTACGAACTGGCTTCAACCCAGGGCTACCAATCAATGGATACGCCCAACGGCGCTCATCGTCCGCTGGTGCGCGAAGCCACGCTTGAGGAGTACCGCAAAGAGCCAGACTTCGCCAAAGAAGAGCAGCCCCCGCGCGAGCTCACGCTCTACAAGCCTTATCCCTACGAGCAGGAAGCCTACGCCTGGGGCATGGCCATCGATCTGAACAAATGCGTCGGCTGCAACAACTGCATCGTGGCCTGCCAATCGGAGAACAATATCGCCGTAGTCGGCCAGGAGCAAGTTAAGCTGGGCCGCCACATGCACTGGATTCGCGTCGACGCTTATTACCAGGGCGACCGCGACAATCCCAAAGCTTACTTCCAACCGCTGCCCTGCATGCAATGCGAGGACGCTCCCTGCGAAGTGGTTTGCCCTGTCGGCGCCACCAACCATTCCAGCGAAGGCCTGAACGATATGGTCTACAACCGCTGCGTGGGCACGCGGTATTGCTCAAACAACTGCCCTTATAAGGTGCGCCGCTTCAACTTCTTCCTGTTTCAAGATTGGGAGACCCCGCAGTACCAGTTGATGCGCAACCCGGATGTCACCATACGCAGCCGGGGCGTCATGGAAAAGTGCACCTACTGCGTGCAACGCATTAACGAGCACAAAATTGACGCGGAAACCGCCTCGGTACGCGAAGGCAAAGAGATCAAAATTAAAGACGGAGACCTAAAGACCGCCTGCCAGCAGTCCTGTCCGGCGGACGCGATCGTTTTCGGCAACATCAACGATCCCAACAGCAAAGTCTCCAAACTTAAAGCGCAGTCGCGCAACTATAGCTTGCTGGGCGAGCTGAACACCCGCCCGCGTACGACATATTTGGCGGAAGTCACAAACCCGAATTCGGAGTTGAAGGGTTAGGGCGACTTCGTATCAGGGCACGGCTTTAGCCGTGCCGTTAAGAGTTAAGCAAGAATTGGGGCTTTAGCCCTTGCGACCATAAATGAACGAGCCATACAAAACCACGGTGGAAGAGGAACGCGCTCCGGTCATCGAGCCCGGCCATACCTTCGGCACGGTCACGGAAAAAATCAGCGCCATCGTGCTGACCCGTCCCACGTCCAACGGATGGTTCCTGGGCTTCGGCGTCGCCTTCATGCTCACCATGATGATGCTCTACGCCATCGGCTACCTGTTTCTAAAGGGCATCGGCATCTGGGGCAGCACCATTCCCATCGGGTGGGGCTTCGCCATCGTCAACTTCGTATGGTGGATCGGAATCGGCCACGCCGGCACGCTCATCTCCGCCATCCTTCTTTTGCTGCGCCAGCAGTGGCGTAATTCGATCAACCGCTTCGCGGAAGCGATGACCCTGTTTGCCGTGGCTTGCGCCGGGATCTTCCCCGCTATTCACGTGGGTCGTCCCTGGCTGGCCTACTGGCTCTTCCCCATTCCCAACACCATGCGGGTGTGGCCGCAGTTCCGCAGTCCGCTCATGTGGGACGTTTTCGCCGTCTCCACTTACGCCACTATTTCTGCAGTGTTCTGGTTCATTGGACTCATCCCGGATTTAGGAACACTGCGTGATCGCGCCACTCATCCCGCCGCCCGGCTCATTTACGGCACCTTGGCCATGGGCTGGCGTGGATCGGCGCGCCACTGGCATCGCTACGAAACCGCCTATCTTCTCCTGGCTGGTCTCGCCACGCCCCTGGTGCTCTCGGTTCATACCGTGGTCAGCTTCGATTTCGCCGTGGGCATCGTTCCGGGATGGCACACCACAATTTTCCCGCCCTACTTCGTCGCCGGCGCCATCTATTCCGGCTTCGCCATGGTTCTCATGCTGGCGATTCCCATCCGCAAAATTTACGGCTTGGAAGACTTCATCACTGAGCGTCACCTGCAAAATTCCGCCAAAGTAATGCTCGCCACAGGCCTGATTGTGGCCTACGGCTACGGCGTTGAAGCCTTCATGAGCTGGTACAGCGGCGACCGCTATGACGCCTTTACCATCTGGAATCGCCTGCATGGCCCCTACGCCTTTTTCTACTACTCGCTGCTCGCCTGCAACATTTTTATTCCGCAGGTTCTGTGGATTCGCAAGCTGCGCACCAGCCCGGCAGCTCTCTTTTTCGTGTCATTTGTGGTGCTGATCGGGATGTGGCTGGAGCGTTTTATTATCGTCGTGGTCAGCCTGCATCGCGATTTCCTCACTTCATCCTGGGGCATGTACTATCCCACCCGTTGGGACTGGATGACTTACATCGGAACCATCGGCATGTTCCTGGCTTTGATGTTCCTGTTCCTGCGGCTTCTGCCCGCAATCTCCATCTTTGAAATGCGTACCCTCCTGCCCGAAGCGGAGGTCAAAGAATGATGGCGAGGTCCATAGGATGAAACGCGAGCCCATCTACGGCATCATGGCGGAGTTCGATACCGCGCAGCATCTGGTCGATGCAGCCCGAACCACCCATCAAGCCGGTTAT
>JGI12635J15846_10004162_pt1 | contig 12500 bp, 10 predicted proteins | sample BlaSpr_A8_OM2_M2_FD_15846 | JGI IMG/M metagenome (IMG submission 15846) | reverse complement strand
GCTGCAGGACGTGACTGTGAGCACGTTCTCATTGGCCGACTGCATGCCGATTTGAGCCACGTTGTGGGGCGTGCCGCCGGGTGTAGTCACCTGCAGCGTGCCGGGCACGGCTCCGAAGATCGGGAGGACCTGGCAGTAGTGGAGCTCGTCGTCCGCCCAGGTGCCGACGAAGTACAACCCAACGTTTGGATAGTCGGCGTAGGGAGGGCCGGTCAACGTGGCCACCACGTGGCCCGAGCGGTCGTAGAAGTAGGGGATTGTCACGAACAGCGTTCCCTTCGGGCTGGATGACACAGGCCCGGTGAGCGGTGGCGCGCCGCCGCCCATCGGAGGCGGTGAGCATGTCTGCGTTGTGCCGGTGTCCTGACACACGGACTGGCCCTGGGCCGCGATCTCGGTCACCTTCCCTGCCCGACCATCCCACGTCATTCCGTCGATCTGATTCGGGTTGCCCGCGTCGCCGAACAGGATCACGGGCGTGGAGGGATCAACGCTGAGAGGCTGCGTCAAAGTGGGCGACGGCCGCGGCACCCCCGGAGAGGGTGATGTGATCGGCGGCGTCACGTTGTGCGGACGTGTGATCGACCGGGCATAGACGAACGACCCGATCACGATCGCCGCGATCACGACTGCCGCGATCCCGGCCGCCAGCTCTGTTCGCCGGCCCAAGGGTCGCCGAGGATCGGTCAGCCGCCGCGTCCTTTCCTGCATCCGGCCCGTGTCGGGCAGGTTGCGGACGCCCCGATTCGGCTCGGGCTCAAAGACCGCGACCGCGGCCGCGGCTTTGGCTCGCTCGGTCAGACCGGCAGGCACCTCGAAGTGGAGGTCGATGAGGAAGCGTTCCAGAGGATCCGTCATAGCTGGGGCACCCCTTGGGAAAGACGAGCTCGCAGCTTTTCGAGCGCCCTTCTTGTCGCCATCAAAGCGGCTGCCTCTGAGATTCCGAGCGCGTCGCCGACGTGGCGAAAGCTCAGATCCGCGCCGTAGCGCAGCGCGATGGCGGCGCGATGGCGTGGCCTAAGCGATCGGACTGCATCGAGTACTTCCTGGGTCGTGAACGTGTCCGCAGGCTCTGGCGTCTTGTCCTCCAATGACCACCTGTCGGCAAGCAGCTCGAACACGAGGCGCTGGCGCCCCGCGATTCGGTTGGCGTCGCGCCCAGCGTTCACCACGATCCGCCACAGCCAGCCTTCGACGTCACCCTTCGCGGGGTCGAAGGTCTTGAGCCCTCGGATCGCGCGCTCGAGGGCATCCTGGGCGAGGTCCTCGGCACTCGACGAGTCGGCGGAGATGAGCTGGGCGAACTTGTAGACGCGCCCCGCATACGTTTGACAGAGACCGTCGGCGGTCAGAGATGCGGTCGCCGCGGCTGATTCCCGGTGGTCCACAGGCACCACAACCGCGGCGTCCTCCACAAGACGTCTACTGAGTGGGGCGGTGGAATCTAACGGTGCCGCCATCAGGGCCTCACGGTGGGCGCACGAGGTCGCTCTGTAAAGAGGGCTGGCTTGTTTTGGGCGTTCGGTCACACTCCGTGGATGATCGCCAGGGAAGAGCGCGTTCTGCGCGAGGTCTTCGGGCTGGACGCCTTCCGCCCAGGCCAGGCCGAGGTCGTGGCCGCGATGCTGGCCGGCCGTGACGTTCTGTCGGTCGCGCCGACCGGATCAGGCAAGAGCATCAGCTACTGGGTGCCGGCCGTCGTCGACGGCGGCCTGACGATGGTCGTCTCGCCCCTCATCGCGCTCATGAAAGACCAGGTCGACCGGCTCACCGAACGGGGCGTCGCGGCGACGTTCATCAACTCGTCGGTGGAGCGGCCCGAGCAGGTGGAACGGCTCCGCAGGGCAATCGATGGCGAGTACCGGCTGCTTTTCCTGGCGCCCGAGCGACTTGGGCGTCCAGGTTTCCTGGAACGGCTCGCCGAGCTACGAATTCGCAGGGTCGTCGTCGACGAGGCGCACTGCATCTCGACGTGGGGTCATGACTTCCGACCTGATTACCGCCTCTTGGGCGCAGCGATCGTGGCCTGTGGGCGGCCACCCGTCGCCGGATTCACGGCGACCGCGACGCCGCAGGTTCGAGCGGACATCGCACGCTCGCTCGACATGGAGGATCCCTTCATCTCGGTCACCGGATTCAACCGGCCCACGCTGAAACTGTCGGTGGTCCGCTGCCGCGGTGAGCGCGCCAAGCGCGAGGAGCTGCGTCGCTTGCTTCCAGATGCAGCGCAGCGAGCGCTCATCTATGTGGGCACGGTGGCCGCAGCGGAGGAGGTGGCGGGCGAGCTGGGCGCCGCCTGCTACCACGGACGTCAGGACGCGGATGTACGCCGCCGCATCCAGGAGGACTTCACGCAGGGACGCACTCGCGTGGTGGTTGCGACGTCTGCCTTCGGCATGGGCGTGGACATCCCCGACATCCGGCGCGTGATCCACTACCACCTGCCGGGAAGCCTCGAGGCTTATTACCAGGAGGCCGGCCGGGCGGGCCGCGACGGGCAGCCGGCCGAATGCACGCTCCTGTACAGCCCGGCCGACCGCGAGCTGCAGAGCTTCTTCATCGAGCAGTCCGGACTCGAGGACGGGTCGCCGCAGAAGGAACACGCGTATGCGCGGCTGGCGCAGATGATGGCCTACGCGGAGATGCGCGAGTGCCGGCATGCGCGAATCGCAGATTACTTCGGCGAGCAGGGTGTGGCGCGCCGGTGCAGTGCCTGTGACAACTGTCTTGCCGCCCGGCCTCCGGATGAACCCGCGCCGGTGGAGGCGGTCGTGGCCGGGCTCGCCGCGGTCGGTCGGTTCAGCGGGCAGATCGGGCTGGCCAACGTGGCCGCGGTGCTCGGCGGGCGCCGGAATCGATGGTCGACCGCGCAGCCATGGGTCCAGGAGCTGCCCTTTCACGGCGCGCTGAAGGGATGGAGCGACGAGCGCGTGAGGCAACTGCTGGCCGAGCTGCTGTCTGCGGGCATGGCCCGGCAGAGCTCGGGGGAGTATCCCGTTGTCGAGCTGACGCCGGCGGGGCGCGATGCGGTGAGGCATGGGCGGCCGCCACTTGTGATGCTGCCGGCCGCTGCGCCGCGCCCCGGCACCGGGGCTGCTACGCGCTCCGACGTCCCGATCGAGATCCTGGACCGCTTACGCCGATGGCGCCTCGAGACGGCCCGCGCCGCCGGCCTTCCCGCGTACGTGGTTTTTCACGACTCAACCCTCAACGCGATCGCGGTCGCCCAACCCGCGACCCTGGCTGAGCTCCTGCGCGTGCCCGGCGTGGGAGATGCGAAGCTGCGCAAGTACGGCGAAGAGGTGCTCGAGGTGCTGCGAAAGCCGCCGGGTTAGAGTCGCGACTGGCGACGAGGGATTCTTCGCCTAGGGCCGGCAGATTTTCGGCGCGCAGACGGATGACTTTCCGGCAGGGGCCTGGCCCACGACGTCCGGACCCGCGTCTTCAGCCCCGCCTGACCTGACCGCGGCCGTTGGGTTGCCAGACGTGGTCGTGGACGTCGGCGATCCGGAACCGGATGTCGGTTGAGTGGCGTTGGGATTTCCACCACTGGCGGGTGCGGCAGCCGGCGCGGAACCGAAGCCTCCATGTCTGAGGCTCGACAAAGTCCCGGTCTCCGATGCCATGAGCAGAACGGCGAGCGCTGCCAGCAAGATGAGCGGCACCGCCAAGCCGAGAATGCCCGGCCTTCGCGCAGTCATATCCATCCCAGGCTAGCGCAAGTCGTCAAAAAGAGGGGAGGGGCCGCGCGCCGCGCAGCCCCTCCTCGTGTATTCGAGCGATGGCTCAGTTGCTGTTGCTGTTGTCGCCCCCGCCCTCGTCCTGGCCTCCCACGCCGCAACCCGACGACGCGAAGTGCCGGACGTCATTGAAGCGGTAGATCACAGCCCCGCCTCCTCCGAAAGCGAGGTAGGACAGCTTGAACAGGCTGTGTCCGAACTGAACGCCCGCGCCGCCGGTTGACGCGGAGTAGTTCCCCTCCTGCCACATGCATTGCTCGCCGGAGTGGTTTTGCCCAAATGTCGGATAGAAAGCCACAGTTCCGGTGTCGGTGATGGGCGGCACGGCGCACGGCCTTCCGGTGTCCACCCATGTTCCGGTTATGGAGTCCTTGGTCATGCGAGTCCCGGTGTTCCGGCTGCAATCACCCTCGGTGACGTTCAGCGCTGTGATGCGCGGGATGTCCGCCTCGAACGCTGCGCTCTGATAGGGCGCGCCGCCCACTGTCACCGGGCTGGAGAACGTGATCGGCGTAGGCGCGTTGGGCGCTGGAGCCCACCGGCTGGCGATATACGAACCTCCGTCGAAGCCGTCGTTCTGGGTCGTGCAGCCCGGTATGGCGACACCGCTGCCGTCAGACCCCGCGACTGCGCCTCCGTACTTGGCAAACGCCGCGCCCTCTTCGCCTGTGTAGCACTGGCCGCCGCTGTCGGCGTCGTTGTGGACGGTCAGCCCTGGACCCTCCTTTCCGCCTAAGTTGCAGTGACCGGAGCCGAATCCTGCTCCCGGCGCAAGAGAGCTGCCCGCTCCTGGCTCCGTGATCGCATTGCACCAGTCCCAGTGACCGGTCTCGTCGGAGAAGGAGATGTTGTACGAGTGCGCGGCCCACTGCACGCGCGTACCGCCCTGGTCCGTGCAAACCTTCGCCGTGGAGTTGCCGCCCGCAGCGTTGTTCGGGAAGACGCCGGCGGGACAGGCTACGTTGGCCGGCGGCTGCGAAGTCGAGTACTCAGGGTGGAAGTTGTACGGGTTGTTCTTGCACGCAGTCCCTGTTGGCTGGTAATCGACGGTGCCAAAGCTGTTGGCTGCGCTCGCCGTCATCGATCCCATCGTGTGGCTAGTAAGGTCGTTGACGACCGTCTGCAGCCCGTCGGGGGAGTCATGAATCGACACGGTCAGCTTGTCGCCCTGGTTCATCAGCAGCCAGTCGTTGGTGACCGTGAACGAGTTGCCGTTGAGGTCGATCGCGTTGGCCGGACCGGTCGGCTTTCCGCTCTTGGTCAGATAGGCGAGGTTCGGGTACTCGAGCCCGCCAATCTGCGCCGTGCACGTGGCGTTGAGCGCCGTGCCGTTGATCGGGTCTTGGGCCAGGCTCCAGATGACCATGGCGACGCACCACCGCTTGGCGGTGCAGCTTGTCGGGAAGTAGCCGGGTGGGTAGAACTGCAGCTCCAGGAACGCCTGGCCTGGAGCCTGGGCGAGGGGCTTGATGTTGGTGTCCGAGTCGGCCGCACAAGCCTTGGTTTGGTTCGGATAGGAATCGGGGTTGCAAAGGATCATCCCGAACCAGAAGGCCGGATGCAGCTGGAAGTCCCATGTCGTGGATGTCCTACCGGCCGCGTCCGGCATCGCCGCGGGTTCGGTCGGCAGCGTCAAGTGGTATGTCGAATTGTTCCCCGAGCCGGGGCGGTTCGAGTAGAAAAGCATGCTCGGCTCATCGTGGCCGACGTAGTACTCGAAGCCCGCGGCCTGCCAGTCGTGAACCTCCAAGCACCGGGGATCGTTCTGGCAGTTGATCACCCGATGTGGCACGGTCGCAGAGACTTGCGCGACAGGCAGCCCTACCAGCACGGTCCCTGCGACTAAAGGCGGTATGGCCGCCAGCATCAAACGAGGTCGCCACCTGTGCATGTCTCACCCTCCCACACACACGAACCCCAGACGACCCGGAAAACGTAGCACCCACCGGACGCGTGTTCAAGAGCCTCTTTAGGCATGGGCGGGGTATGGTTCCGGGGTTAGGCTGGCACCCGTGGGGAACGGTCGAGTGCTGGTTGTTCGGCCGACGCGGGCGGGCTACCTCACCGCGGGGATATTCCTCTTTCTGGGGCTGATCCTCGGGTGCTCGTCGTTGGAGGCCTCACGCTACTTGGAATCAACGAGTCTCTCAGCGCGGCGGTCCCGCGTATCACAGTCGACGACGCCACGATCGATGTTCGAAACCGGTTAGGCCGTCATCGGCGCTTCACGCGAGCGGAGGTAGGGCTCGCAGCGCACTGGTCACGACGCTGGGCCTCGCCGAGCCGCACAGTCACAAGCTCAGCGTGCGTCAGATAAATCGAAAGTTCCCCGGCGCTTACGCACTCGACTTTCAGGCGGCCGGGATCGTCATCGTGGCCATTCTCGCGCTGGCCCTGGCGGTGGCCGCTATCGCGGTCAGCTGTGGATGAGAGCGGCTGGTCAACGCGGGAAGGCTTCCTCCATTGATCAGGGTGCGAGGCGCGCGGCCCCGAGCACGATCTAATACTTAGCGGATGCATGCCGGGGAGCCGGGAAAGCCTAGGGCGCGGTTTCGAATCCGCGAACTCGGAAGAGGGACGTGGCCTGACTTCGTGCGAGTCATGGAGAAGCACAACGGCGTGTGGGGTGGCTGCTGGTGCGTCACCTTCCACCTCAAGCCCGGCGGGTCGAGTCAGGCGGCTGGATCGCGCAGGGCGTACAAGGAGAAACTTGTTCGAGCGAATCAGTCCCACGCCGCCCTTGTCTACGACGGGGCGAACGTTGTCGGCTGGGCGCAGTTCGGACCGCCCTCCGAGCTCCCGGGCCGAATGGGAGGAGTCCGCAAGTTGGGTGTGGCTCCACCCGAGTGGAGGATCACGTGCTTCTTCGTCGATCGCGACCGAAGGAGGGAAGGAATCGCGGAAGCCGCGCTGGAAGGCGCACTTCGCATGATCGCCGCCAAAGGCGGCGGGACGGTCGATGGTTATCCAATCGCCACCCGGGAGAAACCCTACTCGAGCTCATTCTTGTGGGGCGGGACTGAATCAATGTTCGCCGAGAGCGGATTCCGTCCGGTCGGCTCTCTGGGCACAAGCAAGATGGTCATGCGAAGAGTGGTTCGCGGTGGGTGATGTCGTCCGACGCGGTGCTCGGGCTCGAGCGACGAGCGGCTTAGAAGGACAGCGGTCGCCATCTTCGTCACCGAGGGTGTCGGCCTCGCTCAGCTGCGTTGGGGATCGATCGAGGTCATCCGGCCAGGCGATCGCGACGACGCGTATCGCACGAATTACGGCCGATACGCTGGGAGGATCATCAACAGGGTGCTCACGCCGGAGGCGCGTTCGACGACGATCAAATTGGTCCCGTGTTCGCAAGGCTCTTAGCTCGGAGGACGCGTTGTTTCCGAGAACAAGGCTTGCGCATTCTGGTGGTGCTCGCGCAGGGAATCGAACCCTGAACCTTGGGCTTAAGAGGCCCCTGCTCTGCCAGTTGAGCTACGCGAGCGCGCTTCCGGAGGGGATCGCCGTTCGATTCTAAGGGTCTCGCGTCGTTAACAGCCCAGGTTCCTTTTTGACCAGCCCGCGGGTAGCTTGCCCCTCGTGCCCGCTCGCGTCCCGCTCGATGTCGACCTCGAGGACAAGCTCCTATACGGACTGACTCCGATGCGTCTTGCCTACATCGTTGTCGCGCTCCTCGCGGCCTTCGCGCTCTGGTCGAGTCACTGGTCGCAGACGCCGATTCGCGCATTGGCGGTGGTGCTGATCATTACGGCCGGCGCGCTCGCCGCCTGGGGTCGCTGGCGTGGGCGACCGGTCGACGTCTGGGGCGTCGACCTCGCCATCTTCGTGCTGGCCAACTACCGCGTTGCTCGGCGCCGACCCAGGGTGGCATCGCATTGATCCGTCTTGCACGGCGCGAGGCAAGAGCGTGCTGGGGGGGCGCCGACGACGTCGCCATCATCGCGACCGGGGCGCTCGGATTCGCAGGCGCGGCCGAGGACGACCGACGCAGATGGCTCAACGCTTTCCGCCGCCTGCTGGATGGCCTGGACGCACCCCTCCAGGTGGTCATCGACGTTCAACCCGGATGCGGCGATTCTGCACCGGCCTCCGGCGCGATCGCCCCCGACCTGGACGACATGCGCGGCGCTGACATGTGCTTTGTCGAACAGCTGCGGCGATCACCGACGGCGCATCGCTTCAGCACATCTCTGGCGACGCTTGAGAAGCACGCGGCTCGCTTGGAAGCGGGGCTGCAAGAGATGGGCATCTCGCTCGGAACCGCCGCGCCGCCGCTGCTGCCGCTCTTCGGTCAGGAGGTCGCCGGCTCGTTCCGCCACGTACGTGGTTTCAGCCGCAGCTGGTACGTGCACCGCCTGCCCGGCACCGAGCTCGAGCCAGGGTGGCTCTTCCACCTCCTTCCTCAAGGGCTTGCTTTGACCCTCGCGTGGCACGCCACTCCGCTGCCCGCCGCATGGATCGTGGGCTACCTGCAGCGCCAGCTGATCAACATGCGGGCGACGCAGATCGTCCAGTCGACCGCCGGCACATCAGACCCGTCGCTCGATGGAGCGCTCCCGAATGCCGAGGACCTGCAGCGACGCCTGGCCTCGAGCCAGGACAAGGCATTCCATGTTTCGGTCTACCTCACGCTGACCGCCGCGACACGGGCGCAGCTCGAGCTTGGATCACGCCGCGTCGAGTCGGCCGCACGGGCGATCCTTGCGACCTCCAGCCTTGCGTGTTTCGGATGCTGGACGGCTACGTTGCCACGCAGCCAGGAGGTCCGGACCGCCTCCAGCGCAAGCGGGTCGTCGACACGACAGCGCTGGTCACCTTCTTTCCGTGGCACGAACCGGACCTGCAGGCGCGCGGTGGGCTGGTGATCGGCCGCAACCGGAACACGGGCGCGCCAGTGCTCATCGACCCCTTCGATCAGCACCGCTACGCCAATGCAAACATCGGGGTGTTCGGGCATTCGGGCGCGGGAAAGACCTACCTGCTCTCTACCATCGCGATGGGCGCTCTGGGCCACGGCGTCCAGGTCTATGTCGTCGATCCCGAGCACGAGTATGGCGGGCTCGCCAGAGGGCTCGGCGGCGTCGAGGTCCAGCTCGCGCTCGGCTCGGGCCATGCGTTGAACGTGCTGGATCTCCGCGCCTCCGAGTTGCGCGACGAAGCCTGGCTCGGTCCGGCGGCTGCGGATGCGGTCGAGCTTTGCGCGTGCATCTGCGGCGGTCTCGACGAGTCCGAGCGCGCCGTGGCCGAGGCCGCGGTGCGCGAAGCGTATTCAGAGGTCGCCGAGCCTTTGCTGCGAGACGTTGCGGAGCGCCTGCCAGTCGGATCACGCGCCGCGACGGTGTTGCGCCGCTGGGTCCGCGGCAGCCTCGGTCAGATGTTCAGCTCGCCCACCAACGTGGATCTCGAGGCGCCGATCGTGGTCTTCGGGATGCGCGAACTGCGGGACGAGATGGTTGGGCCCGTGCACTTCTTGCTCGCCGAGGCGTTGTGGACGCGCATCAAGCGAAAGGATCGCCGGCGCATGCTCGTGATCGACGAGCTAGGCCTTCTTTTCGAAGATGCCACCATCCGGCGCTTCGTCGTCAGCCTGGCCCGACGGATCCGCAAGTACGACGGGTCCTTGGTCTTCGCGACTCAGAATCCGGGCGACCTGCTGAGCTCCGAGCAGGGCGCCGTCGTTGCGACGAACCCTGCCATCCAGTTCTTCGGCGCCCAGCGTCCGGGCGAAGCCGCCCGGCTGCAGGACGCATTTGGGCTCAGCCGAACTCAGCGCACCTTCCTCGAGACAGGCCGTCGCGGCGACTTCCTACTCGCCGCCGGAGCCGATCGCCTTTCGCTTACGGTCCAGGCTCCGCCGTGGCAGGAGGAAACGATGCGCCNGGCCCGAACCGCTCCCCGACCCCCGCCCTGATCGGTAGTCTTGTCGGAATGTCGCGGGTCCTCCACTACGGCCTGTACGGCCTGCCCGAGCATCAGCTCGAGCGGGTCCACGATCAATTCGCGGCCCTCGCGGGTGCCCGGGCATGGCGGTGCGGCGAGCCATGGATCGCCAGCGGACAGTCGCGTGCGCTTTTCGAGATGGAGTACTTCCGTCACCTCAAGAAGGACGAAGGTCCCCGGCTGAGCGCCGCCGGCTTCGTCAAGATGACGGGCGACGAGACGGATGCCTTGATCATCACCATCTTCATGCGCGACCTCAGCGCGGAGTACCGCATCGCGGCCGCGATTCGCGATGAGGACCACCCGCTGGCCAAGCTCCGGAGGCTCGACTTCGAGTCCGGGCGCTTACCCGGTGGCCAATCGCTCGAGGACGTGCTCGCCAAACGGCCGGTGATCAAGAAGGTGGAGGGCGAGCGGATCTTCTTCTACCCGCCCACATTCCGGTTGCACTCGCAGGGTCCGCCCAGCCCGGAATGGGCATACGCCCTGTGCGGCATCCGCGCCTACGCGCCGACCCTGCTCGAGGCCGAGCAGGAAGCGCTCAAAATCCTCCGGGGGTTCGGCCACCTTGGCGCCTAGCGGCGCCGCAACCACCGGTTCTATCCAGTCTGCCGACGGAACAAAGCTCGCGTACCGACAATGGCCCGTTGCGAACGCAGGCGTCACGCTGGCTGTGGTGCACGGGCTGGGCGAGCACGGCGGCCGCTACGAGCGACTCGCACTGGGCATGGCCCAGTTCGGCATGGAGACGTATGCCGTCGACTTGCGCGGTCATGGCAACAGCGCCGGCCGGCGAGGTCACGTCGACTCGTGGTCCCAGTGGATCGACGACGCCGCGGCGTTCGTCAGTCATGTCGAATCGCAGGCGCCTGGGGAGGTCGTGCCCTTGGGCCACTCGTTCGGCGGCGCAGTCATGCTCAGCGCTGTGCTTGCACGCCGGCTTCCCCACGCCCGCCGATTCGTCCTGTCCAGTCCAGCGCTCAAGCTGAAAGTCACCGTCCCCGCCTGGAAAGCAAGCCTCGGCAGGATGACGTCGCGACTCGCGCCGCGGCTGACGATGACCAATGAGGTCGATGCAAGGACGATTTCCCGAATCCCCGAGGTCGTCGAGGCCTACCGCACCGACCCGCTGGTCCACGGCAAGATCTCGAGCCGGATGTTCACCGAGTGGCAGCGAGCGGCCGAAGAGGATCTCGCGCGTGCGGGCGAGATCAAGATTCCGTTCCTGATCGTCGCCGGCTCCGACGACAAACTGATCGATCCGGACGGCAGCCGCCGGCTCCACGAGAGCGCACCGGCCAGCGAGCTGCACGTTTTCGAGGGCCGCTACCATGAGCCCTTCAACGACCGCGGCAGCGAGGAGGTCTTTGCATTGATCGCTCGGTGGCTCCGCAAGTGATTGCCGCCGCCTTTCTCGCCTCGAGGCTCAACCTCGAACCAGGCTCACTTCTCGCATGGCTTGTCGTCGGGCTCATCGCGGGTGCGATCGCGTCGCGCGTCGTCGCCGGCCGCGGCTTCGGCTGCCTCGCCGACATCGTGGTCGGTGTGGCCGGCGCGCTGATCGGCGGCTACCTGCTGGGCGCGCTGTTCGGCGTGACGGGTACCGTCGGATTCTTCGGCAGCATCATCGTGGCTTTCCTCGGCGCCGCCATCCTGCTTGCCCTATTGAAGGCGTTGTCGGGCGGGCGCCTCTGACCTGACGGCCGCCGGTCAGCTTGCCGCCGCTCTGACCTCTTCCCGGGCAGCCGGCTCCGCGGCCGCCGCTCGCGGCCGCCGCCTGATGAACACAGTGTGAGCGCCGTGAACGCGAGGAACACGATTGGCACAATGAAGGTCGCCTTCATCGCGTCGATGTAGCCGAGGACGAAGACGTCATGCGCGATGGCTGCGATGCGCTGGGCCACGTCAGGCGGCACGTTGCTGGGCAGGGTCGTTCCGACCTGACCCGTTCCGATCTCGAATCCCTTCGACGAGATGTTGCTGAACGCAGCCACGAACTGGTCCCTGAACAAGGGAGGGACCTGGGAAGAATGGCTGACGGCCTGGTCGTGAAGGCTCGTCGCAAGATGGTTCTGCAGCAGGGCCCCGACGACCGCGCTGCCGATCGCGGCACCGAGCTGGCGAATCGTGTTCAACACAGCCGATGCCGAACCGGCGATCCGAGGTTCGATGTTGCGCATCGCCACCGTGGTCATGGGAGCGAACGTCATGCCCATGCCGAGCCCGGCGACGATGGCCGGCGCGAGGAAGTTGATCCACGTTGAATCGGGCGCCGCGACGAACGCGATCGACCCCATCCCGATCGTAAACAGGGTGATCCCCGCGGTGAGGATGTACTTGCCGCCGATGCGGTCAGACATACGTCCGGCGATTGGCGCTGTGACCATGGAGGCGAGCGACATGGGCGCCAGGGTCAATCCGGCCACGAGGGCGGAGAAGCCGCGCGCCGACTGCAGGTAGATCGTGAAGGGCAGGAACATGCTCAGCATGCCGAAGCTGATCGCCGCGGAGATCCAGTTCGCGACGGCGAAGTTGCGGTCTCGAAACAGTGACAGCGGCATCAAAGGCTCGGACTGGAACCGCTCCCAAACGATGAAAAGAACGACCAGCAGGGCACCCCCCCCGATGACCTCGGGAATCGTGATCGGATATGACTCGATCTGGCCCCAGCTGTACCGCTGTCCTTCGATCAGGCCGAAAACGATGGCGAAGAGTCCGACCGACGCGACGATGATGCCGACGATGTCCCAACCGTGTTGCCTGCCCGGGCGAAGGTCGGGGATGATGGCGAAGGTCGCGACCAGGGCCGCGATGCCGATC
>JGI12635J15846_10004160_pt1 | contig 12502 bp, 6 predicted proteins | sample BlaSpr_A8_OM2_M2_FD_15846 | JGI IMG/M metagenome (IMG submission 15846) | reverse complement strand
GGCATCCGTTCACCGTCATCGGTGTCGCGCCTCCGGGTTTCTTCGGTGAAACGCTCAGTCCCGACCCGCCGGACATCTGGGTTCCTCTACAGCAAGAAGCGTTCATCGACGGCGACACTGCTCTGCTCAAGCATTCCTTCTCCGCATGGCTCCGTGTCATCGGACGGCTGAAGCCGGGCGCCACCACCGACGGCATGGGGCCGCGCCTCACCGGGACGCTGCGTCAGTGGCTGCAATACGACTCCGGTTATCCAGCCGTCTGGATGCAAGACGTCATCCAGAGCCTGCCCAAGCAGATCGTCAATGTCATCCCGGCCGGCGCGGGCGTCGCCGCGATGAAAGAGGAATACGGTCGCAGCCTGCAAATTCTCCTCGCGGTTTGCGGAATTGTTTTACTGATTGCGTGCGCCAACGTCGCTAACTTGCTTCTCGCCCGCGCCGTCGCTCGACGAAGTCAGACTGCGGTGCGGCTTGCGATCGGCGCCACGCCGCGTGAAATCGTTACGCAAGCGCTGACCGAAAGCATCCTGCTTTCGATTCTGGGCGGTATTGCCGGACTTGTCGTCGCGATGGGCGCCGCGCGCTTGCTGCTCACGCTCGCTTTCCACGATTCGCACTTTCTGCCGGGAAGCACTTCGCCTTCTTTCATCGTGCTCGGATTTGCATTTGCGCTCGCGCTCATCACCGGAATTATTTTTGGCGCCGCGCCGGCGTGGTTCGCAACCCGGACGGATCCCGCCGATGCGCTGCGTGGAACGGGCCGAGGAAATACGGATCGGTCATCGTTTGCGCGCAAGGCGCTACTCATCGCGCAAGCAACGATGTCGGTCGTGCTGGTCGCGGGCGCAACGATGTTGGGCCGCAGCCTGAACAAACTCGAAAGTCAGGATTTTGGCTTCAAGGTTCCCAGTCGCATCGAGGTTTCCATTCTGGGTGCGTCCGACGACCTCACCGTGCCGGCGAAGATCGCCTTCTATCGCCAACTGGAAGAGAATCTCGCGCGAATCCCGGGTGTCCAGACCGCCGACATGGCCATGTACAATCCGCTCACCGACAACTGGGGCGAGCTCATCATGGTCGCCGGTCATCCTCCCGGCAAACTCAACTCCGAAGCCGGCGCCTCGTGGGACCGCGTCGGCGCCAACTACATGCAGCATCTCGGCGTCAGCTTACTTCGCGGCCGCTTCTTCGACACTTCCGACAACGAAAACACCGCCCCCGTTGCCGTCGTCAACGAAGCATTCGTCAAACGCTTCTTCAAAACTGACGAGAACCCTCTCGATCAGCATTTTGGCCTCGACGTTCCCGAACTCGCCGGCACATTCCGCATTGTTGGAATCGTGCGCGACGCAAAATTCGCGGGTTTCGCGCTCGGCCAGCCCGCGCGCCCGATGTTCTATGTCCCCGCGGCGCAAAAAGTGAACTACGACAACAAGCTGATGCAAGACCTCGAGAAGGTCTCTCACAATCTGAGCGCAATTCTGCTTGTCAGCGACGTCCCGACGGGAGCGCTTGAACCTCTGGTGGGTCGAGCGCTTGCCGACAGCGATCCGAACATGACGGTCACCAGCATTCGCACGATGAAAGATCAAATCGCAATGTCATTCGACCAGGAACGCGCGACGGCCAGCCTGGCGGGATTGTTTGGCGTCGTCGCGCTGATTCTAGCGGCGATTGGGCTCTACGGCGTCACAGCGTATTCGGTGGCGCAGCGGACGAACGAAATCGGAATCCGCATGGTGCTGGGTGCGGACCGCGGCAAAGTTTTGGGTCTGGTGCTGCGCGGAGCCTTCCAGCGCGTAGTGATCGGTTTATTGCTCGGCTTACCGCTCGCGGTCGGCGCCGGCAAACTCATCTCGGCGCAACTCTACGGCGTTTCGTCGTGGGATCCGATGGCGCTGACGATCGCCGCAGTAGCGCTGGCGATCTGCTCGTTTGTCGCGGCACTCATCCCGGCCAACCGCGCCGCCGGCATCGAGCCGATGAAAGCACTCCGGATCGAATAGGCGAACCAAGGCTCAAAAATCGACTGTCAGCCCTTGACAAAATCCTATGGTCGTGCTATGCTGACTAAAGTAATCTTTTCGCTCAAGCGCCGACCAAACGGCGCTTTTTTTATTTCTAAATCGAATCACTCATCCTTGTAACTCAAATGAATTGGTTGCACACTCCCAAAACGGAACTCCCTGCAAGTCTAAGCATCTAAACGTTTTATTCACTCTTGGGAAAACATAGGCGGGATACCCCTAAAAGCGAACACCAAGCGAAAGTCTAAATGACCGATCCCAGAGGGCAGCGATTTGCGGACCTCCTAGAAGGACCTTCACACAAATTGGGAGGAGAGTTTGTTTGTCGCGGGGCGGAGAAATCTTCGGTAGGATTTGTCGATTCGCGGAGAGATGTGCGACGTATCGGCAGGAGGCTACAACGCCATGCAATATCTATTGTTGATTTACGACTCGGAAAAGGAATGGGCCAAGATGAGCCAGGCCGACTATGGAAAGATGTACGAGGAATATATGGGGTTCACCTCGGACATCAAGGCCAAGGGGAATCACTTGGCAGGGCACCAGTTGCAGCCGATTGCGACCGCGACGACGGTACGCGTTCGGGATGGGAAGCGCCTGACCACCGATGGGCCGTTTGCGGAGACGAAGGAACAGCTCGGCGGGTTTTACTTGATCGAGGCGAAGGATCTCGATGAGGCGATCGAAATTGCCAGCCGGATTCCGTCGGCGAGGGTGGGATCGATCGAAGTGCGGCCGCTCGTTGTACATGGACAGGCCGCGAACGGATAAACGCACAGAGACACATCGCCGTACGCCGCGTGGAGCGTCACGCGCGGCCCAACTCATGTGGCTGGCGGTTAGCGGATCTGCGTGCCTTGCGCCGAAGCTAGCTGCCAGCCGCCGTCTTGTAGAACGAAGACGTGAGTGTAACGGCTGCTGAAGGTGAAGGAAGATTCGCCGGCGCGAAAGCGCATTTCGGTGCGTCCGACAATAACGGCGGTGTCGGTGGAATAGAAGCGCACCTTGCTCTCGACGGGATCGATCGCCTCGAACTTCACCTGACAGGAACCGACAGCCGCGAGAAGCATGGGCTTTGTGATTTCGGAACCCGCCAGTAGATCGACCATCAGAAAATCATCCGCAAGGAGTGAATCTAGAGAATCGATATTCCTCGACAGAAGTGCAGAAAAAAAAGCCCGCTCCGTGACCAGCGGGTCGAGTTTCGTATCCATGTTTGAAACTATAACCTAAGCGTATAAGAATTTCGTCAGCACGCGAGAACAGTGAGTACGCGAAAGCAGTATCAATTCTTTCGCCAAGTTATTTCGCGAGTTCTTCGAGAACGATGCGATTGGTGCGCGGGCCAAAAAGCGCGATGACGATCGCGACGCCGCACATTGCGATGGCAAGCAGTGTAAAGACGGCGCCGACGCCGCTGCGTGTGAGAACCGCGGCGATCAACACGGAAGAAAATGCGGCGCTGAGGCGGCTCCAACTATAGGTGAAGCCGACGGCTGTGGCGCGGATGCGCGTGGGGAAAAGCTCAGCCTGATAGGCGTGGAACGCGGCGGAGAACCAATAGTTGGCGAGCGTGAGAAGCGCGCCGAAGGCAACGACGGTGAACGGCGTGCTGGCGCCGCCGAATCCCAAACCAAACGCAGCGACCAATACGGCGAGCACGGCGATCGTCCATTTGCGCTCCATGCGATCGGAACTGGCGGCGGCGAGAAGCGGGCCGATCGGAGAGACGACGGCGATGAGCATGGTGTATTCGAGCGAGTGGAGCAGAGAGAATCCGCGCTTGAGCAGAAACGTCGGCGCCCAGTTAGCGAAGCCGTAGAAGCCGACGGTTTGCAGCGCCTGGAAGACGATCATCATCGTGGTCCGGCCGAGATAGGGATGACGAAAGAGTTCGGTGAATGAGATTTTTTCCACGCCGGGGTTGGAAGGGGCGGCTCCGCCGGCGTCATCGCCTGCGCCGAGGCCGGAGTCGTGCGCCCTTTGCAACGATTGACGCGACGCGAGGGATTGCGCGAGATGTTTTTCGTCGAGATTGACGAAGGATTCGGATTCGAGTGCCGCGAGGACGGATTCGGCTTCGGCAGTGCGTCCGCGACTCGCGAGCCAGCGCGGGGATTCGGGCAAGTGGCGACGGAACCACCACGTGAGCAGCGCGCCGGCGCTGCCGATCAGAACGACCCAGCGCCATCCGGCCATTAGAAAGTGCGTCGGCACGAGAACGCGCGCCAACACAGCGGCGACGGGCACTGCGGTGAAACCTACAACTTGCGTGATGGCCACGTAACGCCCGCGCGCGGCGCTTGGAACGATCTCGCTCACGTAGGTGTCGATGACGATGATTTCGGCGCCGATCCCTGCGCCTGCGAAAAATCTTAAAGCGATCAGCCAACCTGCGGACGGAGCGAATGCGCAGGCGAACGTGAAGACGGAATAGAGAAGCAGCAGCGTCATGAAGACGATGCGGCGGCCGAAACGATCGCTGCCGATGCCAAATGCGATCGTTCCGACGAACATGCCGAAGAAACCTGACGCGATGAACTCCGTGAATTGCTGAAGTGTGAGGAAGTGGGATTGCTGCAACGCGGCGCCGATGTAGGCGACGACGAAGATGTCGTAGAGGTCGAAGAAATTGCCGAGCGAGACGAGCGCGATGAACCGGCGGTGGAAGCGGCCGAGCGGGAGACGTTCGATGCGGGCGGCGATGGAAGTTGCGTCAGGCATTTGCGGGTGGTTGACGCTCGTCGTTAAGGCTCACTTGACTTGCTCGAGGATGCCGATTTTTTCGAGGTCTTTCAGATACTCGACGACGAGAGTGCGCGGAATGGGACCGTACTCGGCCGACACAGCGTCGCGAATCTGTTGCGCGTTGCGGTTGCCGTCCGCGAAATTGAGAATTTCGTAGGCATATTCTTCGCCACTGCCCCAGATGCCCTCATAGTCGAGAACTTTCGGCGCGGTTGAGATTCCGGCGGCTTTCGCGTGGTCAACGAAATAGTCGGAGCCGAAGACCGTGAGTTGGCCTTTTGGTTCGGGCTTGCGCTTGAAAACGAGCAGGCCATCGCCCGTTGGCGTTGCGTCGGGAGCGAGCGCAGATTTGGCATCGTCGGGAGACGAAGGCCGCCCCAAGAACGCGCTCAACTGAAACGGAAGCGCGCGATCGTAATTCGTTTGCGCTTTCCAGAAGATGGCTCGTTCCGGGTCGGGCAGGAGAATTGCGTGAGGCGAAGCCGAGGCACGGCGCGCCTCGCGGCTCGCGGTGATAACGGCGGCTAGATCGGCTGGAATCGATTTGTCAGTGAAAGTTGCGAGATAGTAGCCGCTGGCGGCGCCGATAAAAGCGGCGCGCTTCAGTTTTGTGGGATCAATGTTGGCGGCGCTATCGAAATTGGTGTGGATGTAGCGGTCGGGCCAATCGTTGAGATAGATGGCGGGAATTTTGAACGAGCTGTCCTCATAGACGTCGTGGTCGCTGCCCATGGAGTAAGGCGCGCCGAGCGCCTGCAGCGGCTCTTTGCCGCCTTCGGGGGCGACGAGCGGATATTGCGCGGGGAGACCGGCGGCGAAATTGTAGGACTGCTCGTTGACGAAATTTCCGAAGGCCCAGGCAACGTCGTGAACGAATGACGGAAGACTCATCGGCCCGCGCGTGACGTGAAATACGGATTTCGTGTTCTGGTTGCCGCCGACCATGTCCATATGAATGACGGCTTTGATGCGTTGGGCGAACTCGGGCTTGGCGTTGAGGAGCGTGAGCGTGCCTTCGATTTCGGGCGGCCAGATGAAACGGAGGGTGCGCGCGGGGCGCTCGAGTTTTCCTTCAGAGATAAGGCGCTGGAGAGTGCGCGCGACTTCTAGGATGGTGACGCAGCCGCTGGCGTTGTCGTTGGCGCCGGGACGCTGGTGGTCGAGGTGGCAACTGAAGGCGATTTCTTCGTTTTTCAGCTGGGGATCGGCGCCGGGAATGGTGGCGGTGACGAGTTCGGTGAAACCGGGATGCTGGCCGGCTTTCACGGTAGCGTGGAGCTGGATTTTTTCGCCGGCGGCGAGGCGCGCCTGATATTCGCGCGCGGTTTTCAGCGAAAACATGAATGCGAAGGTTTTGTTGGGTGAGAAGGATTCCAGATGGCCCCAGCGGATTAGATTTTCGTCTTCGCCGGACCAGGCGGTTTTTTGATTTTGCGCGTAGCTGATGATTCCGGCGGCACCGAATTTTCCGACGGCCAGGTCTTGCACGGTGCCGGGTTGCGCGGCGACCAGGACGATTTGTCCTTTTACGTTTTTGCCTGCGTAGTCGGATTCTTTGGTTCCATTGCCCACGTCGATGAGAGTTGCGGTGACGCCGGCGCTTTCGCTGTCTTCGGCGAGTGTGACGGGCTCGGCTTCATAGCTGGAGATTTTTATCGTCGGCTGATTGTTGACGAGCTCCCACAGCTCGGCGAATTCGGCGTCCCACGGCGGACGCGAACGTTGCGTGCCGTAATAAATTTTCCCGTCGGCGGGAAATTGGAGGATTTGCGCGTCGGTGAGGCCGTAGGCGCGGGCGCGTTCGACAACGATTTCGGCGGCGGAGTGGAAGCCTTGCGAACCGCGCTGGCGATGGAAGCGGGTGATGCCTTCGAGGTTGCGTTTGGCGATTTCGCCGGAGAGTTCCTGGGAGAGGGCAGAGATGTCGCGTTCGCGGAGGAGAGGAGCCTGGGCTGCGGCGGGGAGAGCGACGGCGCAGAGAAGAGCGGTGGTGGCGAGGGTGCGGATGTGGGTCATGCGTCCTCCGGAGGAAGGGGCATTCTAGCGGAGATTGGGGAGACGGCGGACAAAATGGAGGAGGCGTGAAAGAAAGCAGATTCCGGCCTTCGGCCGGAATGACAAGTTTTCTAGTTCGATGGCGAATCCTATTGAAGGAGGGGCGCGGTGGGTTCGGGGAGGGCGGCGGGGAGATAGCGCTTTAGGACGGCGACCACTTCGGATTTGTTGATGGGCTTGGAGATGTAGTCATCCATGCCGGAATCGAGGCAACGCTGGCGGTCGCTTTGCATGGCGTTGGCGGTCATGGCGACGATCACGACGTGGCGATCGGGCGGCTCGGAGCGGCGGATTTGTTCGGTGGCCTGGTAGCCGTCCATGACGGGCATCTGGCAATCCATGAAGACGAGGTCGTAGCGATGGGCGGCGACCATATCGACGGCTTTTTTTCCGTCGGTGGCGAACTCGACGGTGAAGCCGAGGCGCTGCAACATGCGCGAGGCAACGAGCTGGTTGACAGCGTTGTCTTCGACGAGAAGCAAGCGATNCCCACTGTTCGCTGGACGATTGGCCGGTGAAGCCTCGGCGGCATCCCCAGTCGCCGCAGCGCCGGACTGGGATGAGGCGCGCGTAGCGTCCATCGAATCGACAGGCCGGTCAGAATGCCGACTCGGCGATTTGTCGATCTGGTGCGAGTGCGAATCGCTCGTGGGGGCGGCATCAAGCTGCGCGGGCGGAAGCGCGCCCCGCTCGGCCAAGGTGTGACGCGTGATGATCGCGTGCGGCTCCTGCGGATTTAGCGGGCGGACGTACGCGGCGCGCAAAGCCGCGAGCAGGATGGACTGGCGAATCGGCTTAGTGAGATACGCCGCGAAACCCGCCTCCGCCATTCGGCGAGCGTCGCCGCGCTGCCCGGTCGACGACAGCATGATCAGCACGGTGGACGAGAGCGCTGGATCGGCCTTGATCTGGCGCGCGAGGGTTTCGCCGTCGGTATCGGGCATTTGGTGATCGAGAATCGCGAAATGAAACGCATCTTTGTCGTGGTAGGCGGTGCGCATCAAGTCCAGCGCCTCCTGCGCCGAAGCGCAAGCCGAGTTGCGCAGGTTCCAATGATTGAGCTGCTCGCGCAGGACGAAGCGATTGGTGGAGTTGTCATCCACATGAAGGAAGCGAAGCGAACGGAGCTCGACCTCGGGATCGGATTCGACAGGATCGGAGTAGTCGACGGACAGAGGCAGGGTGAACCAGAACGTTGACCCAGCGCCGACTCTGCTGATGACGCCCATTTTTCCGCCCATGAGTTCTGTGAGGCGCGCAGAAATCGCCAGACCCAATCCGGTGCCGCCGTAGTGGCGCGTGGTGGACGCGTCGGCCTGGGTGAATTTCTCAAAGACGGTGCCGAGCTTTTCTTCGGGAATACCGATGCCCGTGTCTTCAATCGAAAATTTAACGATGGCCGTCGGGGCCTTGCTCTCGATCGGCTCATCCGGCTCGATATTGAGATAAACATGCCCCTTGGCGNTGAACTNGATGGCGTTGCCGAGCAGGTTCATCAGAATTTGACGGATGCGGCCGGGATCGGCGACGACGCGCCGGGGCAGCGCCGGGGCGTAGCGCACGATGAATTCGAGATTCTTATCGCGGGCCTTGGCTTGNAGGAGCTCCGCGATTTCATCGATCATCGTCGCCAGCGAACACGGTATCGGCTCGACGGTCATTTTGCCGGCTTCGATCTTCGAGAAGTCGAGAATGTCATTGATGATGGTGAGGAGTGCGACGGCCGAATGGCGCAGGGTGACGCCATACTCGCGTTGCTCGGGATTGAGCGGCGTGTCGAGCAGCAGATCGGCCATGCCGATGACCCCGTTCATCGGGGTGCGGATTTCGTGGCTCATGGCGGCGAGGAATTCGCTCTTGGCGGCGCTAGCGCTTTCGACGAGTTGCTTGGTGCGCTGGAGTTCGCGCTCGATTTCCTTGCGGCCGGAGATGTCGATAAAGCTGCCCTCGATGATTTGGGAGGCGGAGCCGGATTCGTCAACGAGATTGGCGTTTTCGAGGATCCAGGTAGAGCGGCCGTCGCGGCGGCGAATGCGGGCCTCAAAGTCCGTGAGCTGGCGATGGGTGGAGAGGATCTCGACGTGATTTTCTTCGTCGGCCGACTCAACAAAATCGATGCGCGCGCACGCGGCGAGCGCGTCGGAGCGGGATTCGTAGCCGAGGGTCCGAGCGCAGGCGTCGTTGCAATCGAGAAGGAGGCCATCGAGCGTGGAGCGATGGAGCGGGGACATGGAGCGCTCGAAGACGAGGCGGTAGCGTTCGTTGCTGAGAGCGAGCTGGGCGGTTTGCGCGGAAAATTTGCGATCGAGGACGGCAGTGATGATGATGACGGCGAGGACGACGCTGGCGATGCCGAAACCGCCGAGTGAAGTCACCTCGATGGAGCGGGAGATGTCGTCGGTGAGGGGCGCGGAGACGAACGAGACGGCGGCCATGCCGGTGTAGTGCATCGAAGCGATGGCGAAACCCATCACGAGCGCGGCGGCGATTTTTGCGCCGCTGAGTTCACCGTCTGCGGTGCGCAAACGGAAGGTGATCAGCAGCGCGGCCGCTGAAACGACGACCGCAATGAGAATTGACGCGGCGACGATGCGGAGATCGTAACGACAGATCGCTGGAAGGCGCATCGCAGCCATGCCGATGTAGTGCATGGCTGCGATACCGCTGCCCATGATGACGCTGGAGGCGACAACCGATCGATTGCTCATTTGGGCGCGGCTGACGAACAAGAGCGCGACCGCGGAGGGCAGAACTGCGGCGAGAAGCGACAGAAGCACCGTCGGGAGGTCGTACAGAACACGGACCGGAAGCGTGAACGCGAGCATACCGACGTAATGCATCGACCAGATGCCGAGGCCGAGGGCGAATGCGCCGGCGCCCATCCAGATAAGACGCATGCGGCCTTCGGAAGCGGAGGTGCGGCCGGCGAGGTCGAGCGCGGCGTAGGAGGCGAGGATCGCGATTGCGATGGAGAGGAGGACGAGTGGGGAAGAATGGGAGTGAGGCAGGGTCACGGCATTTGCAGTGGCGCCTGCGCGCGCAGCGTGCTCCATGATGTGAGGCCACGCGAGGAGCGCGTGAAGGCAAGCTTTGGCGGCGTTCGTGAGAGCAAGTAACGAATGGGCGTGAAACANCGCAGACGCGGCCGGTATTGTGCCGGTGCCGGAGCGCCATGCGGACACAAGNATGCNAAAAAGGACGAGGTTCGTCACACGAAATGAAGGGAGCGCTTCGAATGGAGGGGAACTGCCGATCCCGGAGCGCAAGACTAGTTTAGCGGGTCGCGGGGAGAGGTCAATCGGCGTGGACGGCGATTTTCCGGGGAAGCAACTCTGGTTTGGGCGCGCGGGCGCGCGTAGTGCGGTTCGAGGCTGTCGCGACTCCATTGCGTTTATGGCATTCTTTTGATGGAGGCTTGCGCGCGTGAAAATTTTGGTGACGGGGAGCAGCGGGCTGATCGGGTCGGAGGCAGTCGCTCATTTCGACGCGCAGGGGCACGACGTTGTCGGCGTGGACAACAACATGCGGCGCGTTTTCTTTGGCGCGGCGGGCGATACGTTGTGGAACCTGGACCGGCTGAAGCAGTCGACGAAGCGATTCAAGCACGCGGAGCTGGATATTCGTGATCGGGCAGGAATCGATGAGCTATTTAGCGCGCACAAGTTTGAGTTGATCGTGCATTGCGCGGCGCAGCCTTCACACGACAAGGCGCGGGATATTCCGATTCTGGATTTTGAGGTGAACGCGCTGGGGACAATCAATCTGCTGGAGGCGACGCGGCAGCATTGTCCCGAAGCGGTTTTTGTGCTGTTCAGCACGAACAAAGTGTATGGCGACGCGCCGAACGAGATTCCGATGAAGGAGCTGGCGACGCGCTGGGAGTATGCGCGGCCAGAGGACTACGACGGCGTCGATGAGACTTGCCGCATCGATCGGACGCTGCATTCGCTGTTCGGTGCGTCAAAGGCGGCGGCGGATTTGGTGGCGCAGGAGTATGGCCGATATTTTGGGATGAAAGTCGGTGTGTTTCGCGGCGGGTGCCTGACGGGACCGTCGCATTCAGGCGTGGAGCTGCACGGTTTTTTGTCGTACCTGATAAAGATGGGCGTGACCGGCGGGAAGTATTCGGTGTTTGGATACAAGGGCAAGCAGGTTCGCGACAACATTCACAGTTATGACGTGGCCCGCGCGATCGAAGAGTTCGCGGCGGCGCCGCGGCCGGGCGAGGTTTACAACCTGGGCGGCGGGCGCGGGAACAGCATCTCGATGTTGGAAGCGATCACCAAGATCGAAGAGCTGACCGGGCGCAAGATGGATTGGAAGTATGTGGATGAGAATCGCAAGGGCGATCACATCTGCTACATCTCGAATTTGTCGAAGCTGAAGACGCATTATCCCAACTGGAATATTACTCGGGGCATCGATTCCATTCTCGAAGAGATGACGCTGGCGGCGCGGGTCACCGCCGGGGTGAAGTAGCGAGACGATATTTTGTCGGTAGCGGGCTGCGGTCCCGCGCCAAGTCTGCCTTTCCTCTTACATTCATACTTTGAGTCTCTAGAGGTAGCCAGGGTTAGGGGCTGACGAGGCTATCTCAACACCGTCAGTGGCGCTACTTGAGTGCATTGGGATCAGTGGCTGATGTGGAAGGCGCTCAACTCCGGAGCCGCGGTCGTCGATGCATCCAGCAGCGTGATCGCAGTACACCAGAACCACGACTACAGCTATCACCCGAACGGGCGAGCGGGCGTGTGGCATGGGATCGAGGCGGACGAAAACATGCGGTTGGCGGGCTGCGGGAGACATATGCGGCGAATCTCGGACGCGACGGAGGTGCTGGATGCGACAGGGATCCGATCGAATGCGTGGCGATACTGGTCGGCGACGCGAAGAACGGCAAAACGATGCCAGCATTTCGTTCATTGCGGCCTCCTACAACCGGTCGCGTTCTTCTTTTCGACCTCACGCGACCACTTCGACATGCGGTGGGGTTGCGAAGCGGAGCGCTGCGAAGATCTCGGCAGAATGCGCAGGCACACGGAGCCGGAGGGCGATGAGCTCGCGGAAGCCGCTGGTTAGCGTTTTAATTGACACGTACAACTACGGTTGCTACGTGGAAGAGGCCATCGATAGCGTGCTCATGCAGGAGTTCCCTGCTCACGATCGCGAGATCCTGGTTGTCGATGACGGCTCGATGGACGACACGGCGGAGCGAGTGCGGAAATTTGGTGATGCGGTTTCGTATTTTCGGAAAGCGAACGGCGGGCAGGCGTCGGCATTCAATTTCGGGCTGCGACACGCGCGCGGTAAGTATGTGGCTTTCCTGGATGCCGACGATTATTGGCTGCCGGGGAAGCTTTCACGGGTGGTGGACGAGTTTGAAAAGCATCCGGACGCGGCGATGGTCTATCACGGATTGCGTCAACTCGATTCGGGCGAAGGAAGGATTTGGGACGCGCAGGCGGCGGAAGTCTCGGGTTTTCTCCCGGCAAAGGCGCGCGATCTGCTCCGTTACACATGGTTTCCAACGTCATTTCTCGCGTTTCGGCGAAGTGCGTTGGACTTGGTGCTGCCGATTCCGGAGAGTCTCACGATCCAGGCAGACGCTTATTTGTCTGGGCTGATTGCGTTTGTCGCGCCGGTCGTCGCCGTGCCGGAATTCCTGGCAATCT
>JGI12635J15846_10004158_pt1 | contig 12502 bp, 8 predicted proteins | sample BlaSpr_A8_OM2_M2_FD_15846 | JGI IMG/M metagenome (IMG submission 15846) | reverse complement strand
CATTCCAACATCTATAGCGGCGCGCCGATGCCCTATATGCAGCGGATCACCTGGTCGGGCGTGGCCATGCATGCCGGCGTCCTGCCCGGATATCCGGCGTCGCACGGCTGCATCCGCATGCCGATGGCGTTCGCCGTGAAAATGTGGAACTGGACCAAGATGGGCGCACGGGTGGTCGTCACCCCGGGCGAGATCAAGCCGACCAGCTTTTCCCACCCGCTGCTGGTGGCCCAGAAAGTCGTGCCGCAGCCTGCAGCCCCCGAGCCGCAGGCGGATACGCCGCCGGCGGCAAAATCCGACAAGGCATCCGACGCCGGCACCGCGAACAAATCCGCGATTTCCGAGGCGAATCTCGAATTGAGATCAACCGTCGGGCATGGCACTGGCGCGACGCCGGAACGGCCGGCTGCGGCATCCCTGCGGGATCAGACCCACACCGCGGATGCCAGCGGCGATATGCCGGCAAACCATTCCCCGGCCACGATGAGCGATGCGGCGCCCTCCGGCGGCAACACCCTGCCGCCCGCCGCCGCCAAGGCCGACAACGCGCCGGCTCATCCGGCGGATGCGGTTTCGGCCAAGGTCGATGATGCATCGAAGCCTGAGGCAAAACCCGAAGGCACCGGGCCTGAGGTGGCAAAATCGCTGGCCGAACCGGCCGCCGCGACGGCCACGTCCGATGACAAGGCAGCAGTTGTGGAGACAAAGGTGCCCGCCGCCGAAACCACGCCCGCCGGGAGCGGCACCACGGGCGAAGCCATCAGGAATCCGGATCAGGCCGCCGCCACTCCACAACCCGGCCCCGATGCGGCCAAGGTCGAGGCTTCCGCGACCGAAGACCTGAAGGTCGAAGACACGGCCGGCGAGAAAAAACTCGAAGCCAAGTCCGAAGATATCAAGTCCGAAGATATCAAGCCGGACGACGCCAAGGCAGAATCGTCGAAACCGGCCGCGGCCCAATCAAAGCCAGGCGACAAACCTGCCGATACCGTGAAGGCGGTGACGGCACCCAGCGCCAGCGCTCCCGATGCGAAAAAGGATGAGACTCGCTTGCCCGACACCGCCAAGCCCGCCACCGCAGCGGCGCCGAAGCGCACCGGTCAGATCGCGGCGTTTATCAGCCGCAAGGATTCCAAACTCTACGTTCGACAGAATTTCGCGCCGCTGTTCGAGGTGCCCGTCCTAATCGCGCCGAGCGACCGGCCGCTCGGGACTCATGTGTTCACGGCGGAGATCGACAAGGCCGACGCCAACCTCGTGCACTGGTCGGTGGTCTCGCTGCCGGTGCCGGCGCGCTATGCCCAACGCCGCGATGACGACGAGCGCGCCACGCGCCGGCGGAAGATCGCGGGCGCGGCCGCCGTCGAGCCGAAGCCGTTGCCGGTGCCGGACAGCCCCACCGAGGCGCTGGATCGCATCACCGTGCCCGCGGATGCGATGGCGCGCATTACGGATGCGCTCACGACCGGCGGCTCGATCATCGTGTCCGATCAGGGCATCAACGCCGGCGAAACCGGCGAAGGCACGGACTTCATCGTTTCGCTGCGCTAGTCGCTTTTGGCCGGCCGCTGGTCGCTTTGCAGCGGGGGCTGCGCTAAAAGTCGGCCGGCATGAACCCGCTTTCCCACGCCACCGCCCACACCCTCGAGCCGCCCGTCGATGCCGCGAACGACGCCTTCGACCGGCTGACCTTCCTCGGCTGGCGATGGGGACTGGCGGCGATCGTGGCCGGCCTTGCGGTATCGTTTTTCCTGTTCGGCTACGCGTTGATCTACTGGCGCAACGCCGACATGGATTTCATGGTGATCTATAACGCGCTGGCCATGAACGACGGCAAGCCGCAGCTGTTCTTCGATCACACCGCCTACTTCACCATCCTGTCGTTAAAGCTCTGGTACCAGTTGCTGCACGCCCTCGGCCTGCTCGACGCCTGGTCGCTGTCGGCGATCCCCTCGGCAGCCAATGTTCCGGCATTCGAAACCGCGATGACCCACGCCGTTCGCGCCGGGCGCCTCCTGGCGTTCCTGATCGCGACCGGTTGCGTGCTGGTTTTCGCAAGCCTGGTTCGTCGGATGGTGCGCGACTGGCGCGTTGCCTTGCTCGCGACGTTTGCCTTCGCATTCTCCGGCGGCATCGCCGTGCATTCGCGGATCTTGCGCAGCGAGCTCGTCGCGGCCTGCCCGGTCATCTTTGCATTGATGATCCTGATCGCGGCGGGACGCCGCGCCAGCACGCTGCGTCCGCTCTGGATGGCGGTCGCGGCGGCGTTAGGCGTGCTCGGTCTTGAGAACAAGGTACAGGCGATTCTGCTGATCGGCGTGCTGCCAGTGGTGATCCTGCCGTTCGGAGGTGCCGCAAGCGCGAGTGTCGCGTTCTGGCGCCAGCCGCGATCGAACTGGCTGGCCGCGGGCCTGGCAGCTATCGCGGCAACATTGGCGGCGTGGGCGGCATGGCCGTTGATGGCGACCGGCTTCGACCGCGCCCTGCTCGACGCTGCACACTTCCATCCCCTGTTGCTCGGCCGGTTCGGCGTCTATCAGATTGCGCTGCTGGTCCTGATCGGCGGCTGCATGATCGCCTATGCCGCGATCTGGCGCGTCAGGCCGACGGAGACGCTTGCGTCCTGGTTCGCGATTGCGGCAGGCGCCCTGCTGACGCTGCTCCTGCTCAACCTCGAATACAACGCCAGCAATGTGATTGCCGTGTTCAATCCGCTGGAGAAGATGCTGACCTTCACCGACGCAGCCACCACCGATGCCGCGAACGGGTCGAACCTGCCGGCCATTCTGTTACTTTTGCTCGACGGCGTCGCATCGGTACTGGCGCGCTACTCCTTCGTGCTGCACTCCTCGCCGCGTCCGACGGTGTTTCTGACCTGGCTGATCGTCCCCGGCATCGTCTATGCGTGGCGGCGCGGCGAAAGGCAGGCCGCGATCCAGGCGGTTGCGCTGCTCGCGGCCGCGATCGCAATCGACGCGCTCGGCGTGCGGCGCGGACTGAAATCCGAATATTTCATCTTCACCGACCCGCTGATCATCCTCGCCGGCGCGGTGTTGCTCGATTCCCTCTGCGACCTGCGGTTTCGCAAATGGACCTATCCCGTCGCGATGGTGTTGTTCGGACTGCATCTCGCCATCGGCCAGGCCGAGCCGATAAAATACGCCTTCATGCGCCGGGGGCCGGAATCGATCTGCGAGTGGAACGGACATTACATGCCGCTGTTGCCGCTTCCCTGGTGCAACTCTCCGCCGGCGCGGCCATAACGGCTTGTTGAGCGGCGATGGCCTGCCGGATGAGCTATCGTTGCCAAATCTGAATCATACCCGGAGATGGCCATGTTCAACCGCAGGACGATGCTCACGGCGGCACTGGCGGCCGTCGCAGCTCCGATCGCGACACCGGCGGCGCTCGCACAGGCGCCGATGAGCCGGATCACGGCCTATGCCTTTTCGTTCAAGGCGCTCGACGGCGGCGATATACGGCTTGCCGAATACACCGGACGCCCGATGTTGATCGTCAACACGGCCTCCCTGTGCGGCTACACGCCGCAATATGCCGGGTTGCAGGAATTGTGGACCGAATTCCACGATCGCGGCCTGATGATTATCGGCGTCCCCTCCAACGATTTCGGCGGACAGGAACCGGGCGGCGCGACCGATATCGCGGAGACCGCGAACCACCAATACGGCGTTACCTTTCCGATCGCGGCCAAGGCCGTCGTGAAAGGCCCGAACGCCCATCCGTTCTACAAATGGGCCGCGGACGCGGCGCCCAAGGATGTTCCGAGCTGGAACTTCCACAAATATCTGGTCGGCCGCGACGGCTACATCGCCGAAGCCTTTCCCTCGGCCGTCGAACCCCAGGATACGCGGGTCAAAACCGCCATCGCCCGCGCACTCGCGGAGACCTGAGGCGGCTCTGGGCTCGCGGGCATTAACCGGTTCGGCCGACAAACCGGCCTGGCCGCACAAAAGGCGTTGCCGTGGCGGCGCGGGTGCAACTAGGTTAGGATCGCCAAGGGCAGGAAGAATCTCGGGCGACGGCAAACAGACCGTTGCCGGGCATGGGATCAGCTAAGGGAAAAACACGATGCGTATTGCGGCAGGATTGATCTTTGCGGGCGCGGTTTCGCTCTATGCGTCAGGCCTGGCCTGGTCGCAAACTGCAGCCACCACGGGCGCGGCAGCTCCCCAGGCGGCGCCGGCTCCCGCCCCAGCGCCCGCCTCCGCCAAACCCGCCTGCGCCAATCCCAACGCGCTCGGCATCGCCCGCGTTGTTGAAATCGACACCACGGGCGGACCGGGGTTCGGTTTCGAGCACTTCAAGCAGCTTGATTTTCTGCGCGACCACGAGGTGGTGCTGACATTCGACGACGGTCCGTGGCCGGAAAATACCCCGTCGGTGTTGAAGACGCTGGCCAACGAATGCACCACCGGCATTTTCTTTCCGATCGGCAAGCACTCGACCTATTATCCGGAAATCCTGAAGCAGGTTCTCGCGGCCGGTCACACCATCGGCTCGCACACCTGGTCGCACGCGACGCTCACCAACAAGAAGCTGACCGAAGACCAGCGCAAGGAAGAGATCGAGAAAGGTTTCAGCGCGGTGAAGTGGGCGCTGGGTGGCGTTTCGCCCTCGCCGTTCTTCCGCTTCCCGGCGCTGCAGCATCCGCCGGAAATGGTGACCTATCTCGGCACCCGCAACATCGCGATGTTCTCCTGCGACCTCGACTCCTTCGATTTCAAGGCGCGCAACGCNCAGCAGGTGATCGACGTCACCATGAAGAAGCTCGACAAGCTCGGCAAAGGCATCATCCTGATGCATGATTTCCACAAGCANACNGCCGANGCGCTGCCCGATCTGCTGCAAAAANTGAAAGCCAGCGGCTACAAGGTCGTGAAGATGATTGCCAAGGCGCCGGTGGAAACNCTGCCGCAGTATGACGACGAAGTCCTCAAGGACGCCAAACTGCCGACCGTGAGCTCACGGCCCGTCTCCAGCGTGGTGCAGACGATTTCGGAATAGTTTCTGAGGGGGGACTGATCCAATATCATCTCCCCCCCGCCTGCTCCATTGCGGCGGCGTCAGGCGGACAACCTGACGCCAGTTCCGGGCATTCGCCGAGAATGGCCCGCAACATCAGCATACGATCAAGCCATATTGCCGGACCCGGAATAACGCATGTCGATTGCACCGGATGATCGAATTGAAGTGAAGCTGAACAATGTGGTCGTGGAATGCCGCTGCGGCGCCCACCCCTGGGAGAGACATCCGGAACGGCCCAACCGTCTGTCCATCAGCGTCAGCCTGTTTGCCAAACTGAATTCCCGTCGCATCGAGCAGTTCGGCTATATCGACTACGATCGGATCAGGGATTTCCTCAAAACCCTTCCGGCGCGCCCGCATACCGATCTGCTCGAAACCCTGCTGGACGAAATCGTCGAGAAGTGCTTCGCCGATGAACGCGTCGACGCCTGCTGTGTGTCGATCCTGAAACTCGATATCTTCAACGAGGCGGATTCCGCGGGCGTGGAGGTCTACCGGACCCGCGCCGCGTGGACCTGAGCCCGATGCCGGTCGCGCTCGTCACCGGAGCCGCATCGCGCCTGGGCCGGGTGCTGGCGAAGCATCTGGCGAAAAGCGGCTACATGGTCGTCGTCCACGTCAACCGATCGCGCGATGCGGGGCGCAAGCTCGCCAAGGAAATCGCCGATGGCGGCCACCAGGCCGTCATGATGTCCTGCGATTTCGCGCGAACCTCGGGCGTCGCCGGTTTCTTCGAGAAGGTGGTGCGGCGGCACGGCCTGCCCCAGCTCATCGTCAACAACGCATCCGTCTTTCAGTATGATTATCCGGGCAAAGGCTCGATCGAACTGCTCGAGGCCAGCCTCGCGGTGCATGTCAAGGCGCCGTTCATCCTGACCGAGCTGGCCTACCGGAAATCGCGGCGCGGCAGCGCGGTTACGGTCGTGAACATACTTGACCAGAAGCTGAAGAATCTGAATCCGGATTATTTCAGCTATACGGTCGGAAAATTCGGCCTGCTTGCCATGACCGAGATGTGGCAGCTTACCCCGGCCAGCCGGATCAGGGTGTTCGGCATTCTGCCGGGTTTGCTGTTTCCAAGTGGCAAGCAGACGCAGCGTGATTTCGAGCGGGTCAGGAACAACACCATCCTCGGGCGCAATCCGAGCCCCGAAGAGGTGGCGCAGGCCATCTTGCTGCTGGCGCGGACCAAATCCATACCGGGCCAGAATCTTGTCATCGACGGGGGCGAGAGCCTGGTCCGGCGGGTCCGCGACATCGCCTACGAGTAAAACCGGACGTCGCTAGACGTCGCCATAGGCGGGTTCGACCGATCGCGGCGAGCGGCCATAACCCGCGATCATGAACAGCGCCCCGATGATCGACAGGCTCTTCAAGGCGTCCACCAGGGTCTTGGCGTTCTCCGGCGGGGCCTGATTCCAGAAATCGTTGAAATAGAAGATCGTCGCCGCCACGAAGAAGATCAGGAGAATGGCAAAGAACCGCGCGCCGAAATTGAGCGCGATCATCAATCCGCTGATCACCTCGAAGACTCCGACGGCGATCGCGAGCAGCTGCGGCGTCGTCATTCCCGTCATCGTTTCAAGCTGCGCCGTGTAGGGCGCCAGCAAGGCGGGAACCACCACCTTGGCCGAGATGAAATCCGCCGTGGCCTGGACCGCGAACAGCTTGGTGGCACCCGAATAGATGAACAGCACCGCGAACAAAACTCGTCCGAAAGTAATAAACGCTGGCATGGTCGGCCTCATTGGATGCTGCAAAAAGCGGGTCGGCGTCGGCGGAGCGATTATGGGCGTTCCGCCCCGGCTTTTCAAACGATCTGATCAACTCCGAAATCGCTGGCGGCCACAGCCAAACCCGAACCGCGTTTGCTAACCGAACAGGCTGGGCTGCTGGCGGCCCGCCCGCTCCTGGGCCTCCACGGCGGCGACCGCCGTCATGTTGAGAACGCCACGGGCCGTCACCGACGGCGTCAGGATATGGGCCGGACGCGAGGGGCCGATCAGGATCGGCCCGACCGGCAGGGCGTCGGCCAGCGTCTTGATCATCTGATAGGCGACGTTGGCGGTATCGAGGTTCGGCATGATCAGGATGTTGGCCTCCCCTTCCAGCTTCGAGTGCGGCAGGATCAGCTTCCTGGCCGCTTCCGAGAGCGCGGTATCGCCCTGCATTTCACCGTCCGCCTCGAGTTCGGGATGGTTCTGCTTCAACAACGCGGTGGCGCGGCGCATCTTGCGCGAGGAGTCGGTATCATAACTGCCAAAGTCGGAATGTGACACGAACGCGATTTTGGGCTTGAGACCGAAGCGCTGGACATGCAGCGCCGCCAGCGCCGCCATTTCCGCAAGCTCTTCCGCGTTCGGATTCGGTCGCACCTGGGTGTCGGCGATGAAATAGGCGCCCTTGCTGGTGATCATCAAAGCAAGGGCGGCAAAATCGCTTACCCCCGGCAGAAAGCCGATGATTTCGCGGACATGGCGCAGATGGCTCATGTAGCGGCCCTCGACGCCGCAGATCATGGCGTCGGCTTCGCCCCGGATTACCGCCAGCGCCGCGATCACGGTCGCATTGGTGCGCACCACCGTGCGCGCGGCATCGGGGGTGACGCCATGCCGGCCGGCGACGTCGATATAGGACTGGACGTAGGACCGGTAGCGCGGGTCATCCTCGGGGTTGATGAGATCGAAATCCCGCCCGGCCTTGATGGCGAGGCCATATCGCTTGATCCGGGCCTCGACCACCGAGGGACGTCCGACCAGGATCGGCCGCGCCAGCTTCTCCTCCAGCACCACCTGCGTCGCGTGCAGGACGCGCTCGTCCTCACCCTCGGCGTAGATCACCCGGACCGGCTGGGTTTTTGCCTTGGCGAATACCGGCTTCATGACCAGGCCGGAGCGGAACGCAAAGCGCGTCAGTTGAGCGGCATAATCCTCGAAACTCTTGATCGGACGGGAGGCGACGCCCGATTCCATGGCCGCTCTTGCCACCGCCGGCGCAATGCGCAGGATCAGCCTCGGATCGAACGGGCTCGGAATCAGCGATCCCGGTCCAAATCCCTGTGCTTCCCCGCTGTCAAAGCCCTGCGCCATCGCGTCCATCGGCGGATCGCGCGCGAGCTGCGCGATGGCGTCGACCGCGGCTTTCTTCATCTCCTCGTTGATCGCGGTGGCACCGACATCGAGTGCGCCGCGAAAGATGAAGGGAAAGCACAGGACGTTGTTGACCTGGTTGGGAAAGTCGCTTCGCCCGGTGCAGATCATCGCATCGGGACGGGCCTTGCGGGCCTCGTCCGGCATGATTTCCGGGTTTGGATTGGCCAGCGCCATCACCAAGGGCTTGTCCGCCATCGCCTTGACCATCTCGGGCTTCAGCACGTTGGGCGCCGAAAGGCCGAGAAAAATGTCGGCGCCGCCAATCACCTCGGCCAGCGTGCGCTTGTCGGTCTTCTGCGCATAGACCGACTTCCAGCGGTCCATCAGCGTTGTGCGGCCCTCGTAAACCACGCCGTCGATGTCGACGACCCAGATATTCCTGCGTTGCGCACCCATCGAAACCAAAAGGTTGAGACAGGCGAGCGCGGCGGCTCCCGCGCCGGAGCAGACGATCTTGACGTCCGAAAGCTGCTTGCCGTTCAAGCGCAGCGCATTGGTAATGGCGGCACCGACGATGATGGCGGTGCCGTGCTGGTCGTCGTGAAATACCGGGATCTTCATGCGCGCCTTGAGCTGCGCCTCGATCTCGAAACATTCCGGGCCCTTGATGTCCTCCAGATTGATGCCACCGAAGGTCGGCTCCAGCGCCGCCACGGTCTCGACCACCCGCTCGATGGTGTCGGCGGCGATCTCGATGTCGAACACGTCGATGCCGGCGAATTTCTTGAACAGGACCGCCTTGCCCTCCATCACCGGCTTCGATGCCAACGGTCCGATATTGCCGAGGCCGAGGACTGCAGTTCCGTTCGAGACCACGGCAACCAGATTGGCGCGGATCGTCAACGCGGCCGCTTCCGCCGGGTTTTCGGCGATTGCGGTGCAGGCCGCCGCCACCCCCGGCGAATACGCCAGCGCCAGGTCGCGCTGGTTGGCGAGCGGCTTGATCGCCTGGATCTCGAGCTTGCCCGGCCGCGGATACCGGTGATAGGCGAGCGCCGCCGAATGGAGGTCTTCAGAATAGGACGACATACGTTCCCCCCGCGGGCTCGCTTGCCCCGAATTGAGGCGTCGGCGGCTGGTTCATGAGAGATCAGGTCTGCGGCAGATTGAGCCGGATGTGAAGCTCGCGCAACTGCTTCTGGGTCACCTCCGAAGGCGCTCCCATCATCAGGTCCTCGGCGCGCTGGTTCATCGGGAACAGCACGACCTCGCGCAGGTTCTCCTCGCCGCAGAGTAGCATGACGATGCGATCGATACCGGGCGCGATGCCGCCGTGCGGCGGTGCGCCCAGCGAGAGCGCGCGCAGCATGCCGCCGAACTTGGTCTCCAGCACGTCCTCCGGATAGCCCGCGATGCCGAACGCCTTCTTCATCACGTCGGGACGATGATTGCGGATCGCGCCGGACGACAATTCGATTCCGTTGCAGACGATGTCGTACTGGATCGCCTTGATTTTCAAAATGGTTTCGGTGTCATCGGGATCGAGCGCCAGAAACGCGTCCGGCTCCATGTTCGGCATCGAGAACGGGTTGTGCGAGAAGTCGATTTTCTTCTCTTCTTCGTTCCATTCGAACATCGGAAAGTCGACGATCCAGCAGAACTCGAAGCGCTCCTTCCGGATCAGGTTGAGCTCCTCGCCGAGTTTGGTACGTGCGAGGCCGGCAAATTTCCAGAATTTGTCGGGATCGCCGGCGACGAAGAAAGCGGCATCGCCCTCCTTTAGTTCCAGCGCATCGCGTATCGCCGCCGTGCGTTCCGGGCCGATGTTATTGGCGAGTGGACCGGCGCCCTCGCCGCCCTCGCGCCACATGATGTAACCAAGCCCGGGCTGACCCTCGCCCTGCGCCCAGGAATTCATCCGGTCGCAGAAGGCCCGTGAGCCGCCTCCAGGTCCAGGAATGGCCCAGACCTGGTTCTTCGGGTCTTCCAGCATGCGCGCAAACACCTTGAAGCCGGAGCCGCGAAAATGCTCGGAGACTTCCTGAATCAGAAGCGGGTTGCGCAGGTCGGGCTTGTCCGAGCCGTATTTCCTCATCGCGGTCGCAAACGGGATCAGCGGAAATTTCGGCGTCACCGGCTTGCCCTCGGCAAACTCCTCGAACACGCCGCGCATGACCGGCTCTACCGCATTGAAAACATCGTCTTGCGTCACAAAGCTCATCTCGACGTCGAGCTGGTAGAATTCGCCGGGCGAACGGTCGGCGCGCGCATCCTCATCGCGGAAGCATGGCGCGATCTGGAAATAGCGGTCGAAGCCGGCGATCATCGTGAGCTGTTTGAATTGCTGCGGCGCCTGCGGCAGCGCGTAGAACTTGCCCGGATGCAGCCGCGACGGCACCAGGAAGTCGCGCGCGCCTTCCGGCGACGACGCCGTCAGGATCGGGGTCTGGAATTCGAAGAATCCTTGCTCCTTCATACGCTTGCGAATCGAATCGATGATCTGCCCGCGCTTGATGATGTTGCGATGCAGGCGCTCGCGGCGGAGGTCGAGGAAACGGTACTTGAGCCTGATATCCTCGGGATATTCCTGTTCGCCGAACACCGGCATCGGCAATTCGGCGGCCGGGCCCAGCACCTCGATTTCGTTGACGTAAAGCTCGACCGCGCCGGTCGGCAGTTCCGGATTGTCGGTGCCGGCGGGGCGGCGGCGAACCCTGCCCTGCATTCGCACCACCCATTCCGAACGCAGTCTTTCGGCATCCTTGAAGGCCGGCGAATCCGGATCGACGACGCATTGCGTCAGGCCGTAATGGTCGCGCAGGTCGATGAACAGCACGCCGCCATGGTCGCGGATGCGATGGCACCAGCCCGAAAGGCGAACCGTCTGGTCGATATCGCTCTCGCGGAGCGCGCCGCAGGTGTGGGACCGGTAACGATGCATGGATGTTCCAAAACAGATGTCGGAGGATCGAATCGGGGGCCCGGAGGCGGCCCCGCAAAGAGCGTCAGGGTTTACCCGAGGCAGCGGGGGGCGGCAACCGAATGCCGGGGCTGTTTCGGCGCCAAAAAGGGGTCCGTTTCAGGGCGCCCCCCAAGCCGATTGTCTAATTCCTAAGCGCGCTTATCTTGTTGGCCATGACGGTCCATTTTCCCTTCCAAAATACCTACGCGGCGCTGCCGGCGAACTTCTTCGCCCGCGTGGCGCCGACGCCGGTCATCGCGCCTCGGCTGATCAAGCTGAACCGGCGCCTGGCCATCCAGCTCGGTCTCGATCCAGACCGGCTCGCCAGCCCCGAAGGGGTCGAGATCCTGGCGGGAAAGCGCATTCCCGACGGCGCCGACCCGATCGCGATGGCCTATGCCGGCCACCAGTTCGGTCATTTCGTGCCGCAGCTCGGCGACGGCCGTGCCATCCTGCTCGGCGAGGTGATCGACGCCGACGGCGTCCGCCGCGATATCCAGCTCAAGGGGTCGGGCCCGACGCCATTCTCGCGTCGCGGCGACGGCCGCGCCGCGCTCGGTCCGGTGTTGCGCGAATATATCGTCAGCGAGGCGATGGCGGCGCTCGGCATCCCCACCACCCGATCGCTGGCCGCCGTCATGACCGGCGAGAGCGTGCTGCGCGAGACGGCGTTGCCGGGGGCGGTTCTCACCCGCGTCGCGTCGAGCCATATCCGGGTCGGCACCTTCCAGTATTTTGCGGCACGCAGCGACACCGACGGGGTACGCCGGCTCGCCGACCACGTCATCGCGCGCCACTACCCGGAAGTTGCCAATGCCGATCGTCCCTATTACGCGCTATTGGACCGCGTGATCGCGCGCCAGGCCGAGCTGGTCGCGCGCTGGCTATTGGTCGGTTTCATCCACGGCGTCATGAACACCGACAACACCTCGATCTCGGGCGAAACCATCGATTATGGCCCCTGCGCGTTCATGGACCAGTACGACCCGGCGAAGGTATTCTCTTCGATCGACGAGATGGGCCGCTATGCCTACGCCAACCAACCGCGGATCGCGCTCTGGAACCTGACGCGGCTGGCGGAATGCCTGTTGCCGCTGTTTTCCGAGGATCAGGAGAAGGCCGTATCGGAGGCGCAAACGGCGCTCGGCGGCTTCGCTGAAGCATTCAACACCGCCTATAAGGCCGGGCTGCGGGCAAAACTTGGGCTCTTCACGGAGCACGACGGCGATCAGGCGCTCGCGCAAGACTTGCTGGACGCAATGGCCAGGAACCAGGCCGATTTCACCCTGACATTCCGGCGCCTCAGCGATGCCGCGCTCGACCCCGATCATGATGGCGAGGTCCGCCAGTTGTTCGCCGAGCCGGCCGCCTATGATGAATGGGCAGCCCGCTGGAGCAAGCG
>JGI12635J15846_10004157_pt1 | contig 12502 bp, 8 predicted proteins | sample BlaSpr_A8_OM2_M2_FD_15846 | JGI IMG/M metagenome (IMG submission 15846) | reverse complement strand
CAAGCCTCTCCGTCATCAACACAGCGGCGACTTTCGGGGGGCTCTCGGTCGAGGGAACTACCCCGCGAACGATGGAGATGGGAATCCGGGTCAACTTCTAATTGAGTGGTTGTTTGAAATTATAGGGCGCCCCTTTTTTCATGATCTCACCAATCCGTCACTCTGGGGTATGCTGTCGGGACAGGCGAATACGCCGCAGCAGATGGAATTTGGGGCGCGGATTCGGTTCTAGGCTCCGGCTCCGTCGTCGCGTTAGAGAAGTTACGGTGAGGGACTAGCGTCCGTCTGGTCTTTCGCCCTTTCAGGGCTTGCTCACTTACGAATGGCACCCAGGGCTTGCGCCCTGGGCTGCATTCTTGAGCCGCTTCGCGGCTGTATCGTTCCCGGGCTTCGCGGCTATATCTTTTAGTCATCTAGTCATTCCCCTTTCTGAATCAAAATCGAATAGTGGCACAGACTCCTCTTCTGTCGTCATGCGTACAATAGGGATTCAGCCGTACCAGCTTTTGGATACGAGGTTAAAGTTTGTCGATCAGCCGACGCCGGTTTCTTCAGGGGACTGGGGCAGTAGTTGCAGCGGGGGCTCTGGCAATTGGCGCGGATGCGGCGATCTTCGAGCCGAACGATCCGAAGGTCGTCAATGTTGAAATTCCTCTCCGGCGGCTACCGCGGGCATTCGATGGTTTTACGATCGCGCAAATCAGCGATTTTCATTACGGCGAAATGTGCGCCATCCCGATTCGGCGTGCGGTCGAAATACTGAAAAAACTTCAGCCCGACATGGTGGTGTTAACCGGCGACTTCGTTACGGTACCGCTTGTATCTCATTATTTGCGGGACAAGAAACAAGCCGCCGAGAGTGCGGAGCCTTGTGCCCGAGTGCTGAGTGCGCTGCAGCCTCGCGCGGGAATGTTCGCGGTGCTGGGAAATCACGATGTCGACTCTGACCATGGCTGGATCACGGAGATCGTTGAGAGCAAGGGCATCCCGGTGCTGCGAAATCGGGCGTTGGCGATCGAAAAAGACGGCGCGCGGTTCTGGCTGGCTGGAGTGGATGATGCGCTGGTGGGGCGTCCGGATCTGGAGCTAGCGCTTCATGGCGTACCAAGCGGCGAGCCGGTCATTCTTTTGGCACATGAGCCGGATTTCGCGGACGAAACCGCGCGTTACCCGGTCGACTTGCAACTTTCGGGGCATTCGCACGGGGGACAGATATGGCTTCCGGTGGTGGGTGCGCCGTGGTTACCGCCGTTGGGGAGGTTGTATCCTCGCGGATTGCGGAAAATTGGCGACTTAACGTTGTACACGAATATTGGTTTGGGAACGATTCGATTGCCAGTGCGGCTGAATTGTCCCCCGGAGATTACGATGTTGAGGTTGCGGAGCGGGTAGAACCGCAGTGTCTACAGCATGTATTCCCACGCATCGAAAACCGCGACGCATGGGGCACCCGCAGCTGTGGTGTGTTCGGCAAATCTAAAGCCAGTCCTATTCGGGGATAACTTCAATCGCACTTATTGACGGGTAATTTGCGCCAGGAGTGAAGTAGAGTTCTATTTTGCCTTGTGGCGTGGGTTCAATATGCGGGAAGGATTTGACTAAGGGCTTGGAGCCGGCTTCGCGGAAAATATCAAATCCTTTTAGGAGCATTGATCCGTTACAAGAGACATCGAACACGCGGCTGGCCACCCCTCCGATGCCGCCGTTCTGAACACCAAACCAATGCTCCATAAAGTAGAGTCTCACGGTGTACTTGCTGCCGGTTGCTACCGGCACTACGTAATGAAAGTGTCCAAACCGATGCCATTCGTAAAGGCGGCCATCGGGAACTTTCGATAAATCGCCGCCGAAACTACTAAGACGGCCGCCGAAGAAATAACGGTCCGGTGTCCAAACATTGCCGTTGGAATCAAAGTAGGGAGAATGTCCAACGACGATCCTGGCAGGAAGCATTGCATGCGAAGTGGCTTGCAGAATTTCAATCGCATTTACGAATGACTCAGGGCTGGTGAAGTCCACGTGAATCGTGCCGTCACTCGCAGGGGCGACGCCTGTAAATATCTTCGTGGATGCAATGTCGTCTCCACCGGCGTCGTCGACCACATCCATATTGGTGAGCGGTCCGCCGTTGATTGAGAAAGCCACGTTGCGACTGGCCTCTTGGAGCCCCGACGTTTCGGCGAACAGCAGGTGGACTTCATAAGTTCCTGGCGCCACGGGAAAATTACAATGAAAGACGCCGCGCCGCCCGCTCGAAAATAGCAGGGAGTCTTCAGTTCCTTGAATAGCGCGGTCCGCAACCGAAAATAAGGTTCCTCCTGTGCAGAAATGATCGCTTTCCCAACTGGATCCACCTCGATCCATATAGCGGGCGGTATTGCCAACCATAACGCGGAGAATCTTTCCTGAAGTATTGACCGGAGCAGCAGCGGCTGGGGTCTGGGCGGAGGTTTCAACCCGGCTTGTCCTGTTCCATTGCTTGCGTACAAAAAATGAGGCGAGTCCTGCAATTAGAAGAACAGCGGCCATTACGATCCCAGTCCATGGCCTGAACTTTATTTTGAATTCTTCGCGATCGCGAGGGTCGGAGATATCTTCCGGTTTTGGCTCGGGCGCGACACTGGCGGGATGATCCGGCAGATGCTGGCCGTTCTCTCGCGACGGAGCCGCATTGAGAGATTGGCCGTTGTGACTCTCATCGAGAATGGATCCGAGGGTCGCCGCTTCTAAGTCGTTCGTGTGAACGAACTTTGGAATATAGTGGCCAGGAGGCAGGCAGATATGGACGGCGTGTTCTGCTCCGGCGCTCCGGTAATAATCCTCGAGTCGCTTGCGGAGCGCATGCGCGGTGACACGGACAATCGTATCCACCTGTGGGTCAAAGGCTTCCCGGCGGCCGAGGGCGTGCACAGCGATGTTGTATTCCTTGATTTCGCCGATTGCTCCTTCAAAGTACTTTTCGCAGACGTAGGTCAGAAGCCGGACATGGTTGTTTGTCCGCCCCAACACACCGTAGGACAAGACGTACTCAACCTCAGACCGCTCAGCCTCCACCTTGTCGATCGCTGATTGCAAGTTCTCAACCCCTTAAGGGAGGGAAGTATAACCCACCCTGTGCAACAAGGCACGCATCGAAGTGCCTGAATTTCCGCAGACTTAAGCTGGAAATCGACCGGGAAAAAGTGCCCTCGCGCTCTTGGATTCTAACCGTGAATTCACGGTTACCTAACTTCCCAGACAATGCCAACACTGCTTTACTCAACCATCGGCTAACCATGATCGTTTCGTCGCCGCGCGGTTTCCTGCCCAGAAGCGGGACGGTCTCCCGGAGCGGCGATCCACACAGGAACGAAACTAGTCGCCCAACTTCCAGGAGGTGCCGAAATGATTCTGGCCCCGTCGAAAAACCGTTGTCAACCCTCATTTAGCCTGCCGTTGGTTCTCTTTGTGGCATTGCTATTCTTGGTCGAGAGTCAATCCGCCGTAGCACAAGACATCGTCGGGCGCATTTCGGGGACTGTTACCGACACACAAGGTTCCGTCGTGCCCGGCGCCAGCGTCACAATCACCGATGAGGCAACCGGAGTTTCTCGTCCTGCCCTTACCACCAACGGGGCTGGCCTCTTTGTGGCGGATGGTTTGCCCGTTGGTACCTACTCGGTGAGGGTCGAGCAGGGGGGCTTCAAGAAAACCTCGGTAGCCGGAAACAACGTAACAGCCGGAGGGCGCCTGACAGTGAACGTCACGTTGCAACCCGGCACCGTCACAGAAATGGTAAATGTGGAGGCAGCGGCCGTCACAATCAATACAACTTCCGGCGAAGTCTCGACCACAATCACTAATCGCCAAGTAGAAGACGCACCGCTGAATCAACGCCACTATGAGTCGCTCGTCGGCCTGATTCCCGGCGCGTCTCTTCAGGGTTCGGGACTGAACGCCGCCAGCATAACGAGTGGCTTTAACAACAGTATCGCGGATATCAACGGCCAGCGGTTGGACGGGCAGAACTGGAGCGTGGACGGCGGCTGGAACCTCGACTCTGGTTCGAACAACAGCGTGTTCAATGAGGTTGGGCCCGATTTCATTCAGGAAGTAGACGTACAAAGCTCGAACTATGACGCTGAGTTTGGCCGGTCTGCTTCAGCCACAATCAACGTGATAACGAAGAGCGGAACCAATCAATATCACGGTACACTTTTCGAATTCGTCCAGAACAATGTCTTCAATGCGGCAAATGCGGGCACCAAGCTGACGTTTGTGCCCACCGCGCAGGTACCGACATTGAGGGGATATAACGCTGTGCCGCCATTTCATTTGAACGATTTCGGATGGGACCTTGGCGGGCCTGTTCCATATATCCAGAAAGGTAAGCTGTTTTTCTTTGCCGGCCAGGAGTGGAAGAGGTTCCGAGGGTCGGCCGCGGGATTGCAGGCTGCGACGGAAACACAAACGTTTCCCACGGCGTCGGAGGCGGGAGGCAATTTCACCGACGTTCTTACTGGCGCTAAACCGCTTGTGCTGAAGACGCCGGCTATAATCCCAGCGAGTTGCGGCGGTACTCTTTTCACTGCGCCGAATGTTATAAACCCTGCGTGTATCAGCGGCGACGGCGCAGCCATTCAGAAGCTCTACACGACAGCGGCGCAACTATCCACTCTTGGAGGGCTGCCCTCCGCGGCCGCTGGCAACAACTTGACGTTCAACCTCCTTAATCCGGCTAACATTCGGGAGGACATCATTCGGGTGGATGAACATTTCAACGACAAACAAAGTATTTATTTCCGGTACCTACACGATAACGTGCTGATCACCAATCCTTACTCAACGTTTGGCGGTACTCCGGAGGTTCCGGTAGATCCGGACCAGCGCTCTCGTCCGGGATACAACATCCAAATCGGATGGACGGATGTGATAAGCCCGAGCCTGATCAACGAACTTAAATTCAACGCCGACTGGCACAAGCAGCGTACTCCGCTCATAGGCACCTCGTGGATGAAGTCCAATTACGGGTTCAATTTTATTCCGCCGCTCGGAAACCCAACCCAGTTCAGTGCAGGGCTTCCGCAGCTAAGCTTTACGGCTGTTTCCGGCTTTCCGACCGCCGCACCAACCACAGTGTTTGGTCCAGCGCCGAACTACCTCAAGTCTCCCACGACTGACATAAGCGTCGCGGATAACGTTACCACCGTAAAGAGCAACCACACGATAAAGTTCGGAGGGTTTTTTGCACGGAACCGCAAGACGCAGAACTCTCGCACAAATTACAACGGTATAGTGACCTTTGCCAATAATGCGGGCGCAACCACTGGCTCAAACTCAACGGGAGACCCCTTCGCCGACGCACTGCTTGGGAATTTTAGTAACCTCGCGCAGTCTTCGGCCTACGCAGTGGGCCAATTCAGGTTCAACGACCTTGAAGCATATGTTCAGGACACGTGGAAAGTAACACCTAAGCTGAGCCTGGTGCTGGGTCTTCGTTTCATACGCACGACGCCGACCTATGCCCAGGGAAATAACATCACGAACTTCAACCCGTTTACCTTCAACCCTGGCCTCTCGCCAATCTTTACGTCTGTAGGGACTGGCAGTACTATTAGCCTCGCTTCGCCGGGTCTTTGCAGTGGTCCTCAACTTGACGCCGTCGGCAACCCTGTACTTACGATTGAGTGCAATGGACTGCAGCGGCCCGGACAAGTGCCTTCCGACCAGGCCAGCAGCGTTCCGGTGACCTCCGTTAATCCGCAGCTTTTGGCTTCCATACCTGCGACCGCTGAGCGGGGTTTCTATAACCAGGAAAACCTGTTCGCACCGCGATTTGGCTTTTCCTACGCGCCGTTTGACGACAAGACGGTAATCCGAGGAGGATTCGGAATTTTCTACGACCATCCGCAAGGCAACGTTTTGGGCAACGGCATCAATTCCCAAGGCTATGTGCCGTGGGCACAGTCGGTCACGATCTCAGGAGTGAACGCTGCATTATCGTCGTATGATTCGGCTCCTGGCGCTGGGACATTACCGGCTCCAAGTACTCTGAGTCTGAGTGGGGTGAATCCCAGACTGGTTGTCGCTCGCAGTTACCAGTACAGCCTGGGAATACAGCGAGAACTGCCGCAGAGCATGTTGCTCCAGATATCTTATGTCGGCAATCAAGGGCGGCATATCTTGCGTGGGGGGAACGCTACCAGCAACATCAACCAACCTACATGGACTCCGCAAGGATTCATACCTGTTTCGCCGAACCCGAACACGTACGCGTGTCCTCCTGGAATCAATGCTGCTGCGTATGGATGTTCCGGGGGCTTCGCACCTGCGGCTCTGGGGAAAGACCAAATTCGCCCGTACCTGGGATACTCGAATCTCGGCATGGAGTTGAGCGACGTCGATTCTAATTACAATTCGTTACAGGCGAGCCTAGCGAAGCGGGTTGGTTTCGTCACTGCTTCAGTCGCCTATACTTTCTCAAAGACGATGGGATACGGTGGCGGTGCGGGAGATGCTTATAACGAAAATCCCGAACCCGAATGCCCTTTCACTTGTCTTGTCAGTACAGCCGCCAACCCTGTGGTTGTTACGGGTGGAACAGGTGGAGTTGGCGGAACACAATCTGGCGGAGTTGTGGAATCCTGGAAGAAATTTGATTATGGCAAATTGAGCTTCGATGCTACTCACATCGTGGCCGCCAGTTTCACGGTCGAGTCGCCTTGGGGGAAGGGCTTCACAGGCGTGGAAGGCGCAGTAGTGAAAGGTTGGTCGCTGAGCGCGATCATGCACTACCAGAGCGGGTCGCCGTTCACTGCAACAAATACCGTCGCTGTTGGCGGAGCTCCCAACTTGGGTATAACCATTGGCCGGCGGGCGAATATTGTTGCAGGCCAGCCGATTGGGTTTAGCGGGACATGCGCGAACCTACATGCAGTCTGCTGGGTCAATCCCGCCGCTTTTGCGTCTGAATCGGCGCTAGGCGCGGGTGATGCTCCCATCAGCAACATCATCGGGCCCGCCTTTTACCAGTGGGATCTGGCGTTGAGGAAGGTATTCAATTTGCCCAGGGAAGGCATGAACCTGCAATTTCGGGTGGATGCGTTTAACGCCTTCAATCAGACGAACTGGAATGCTACCAGCGGATTTAGCGTGAACAACGTTGGAAGCAGCAGTTTTGGACAGATTACGCAGGCTTTCCCTGCGCGCATTCTTCAGTTCGGCGCAAAATTTAATTTCTGAGGGAACGTCCTCGGTGGGCTCGAAGGGACGTAAAACGATGGACCGTTCGCGCGGCTCGCAAGCAAGTGTTCTTTCGCCCGGTCGTTTTTCGCTTTACCCCAGGGCCTGCGCCCCTTCGGCAGGCTCTGGGCAGGCTCTGCGCTACATTCTTGCACCGCTTCGCGGCTTATTCATGATGGAGCCATACATACAGATTGCATAGGTCCTTCGTCGGGAGTCGTTCGCGAGCGAACGACTCCTCTTCCTCAGGATGACAACCTGGTGAAGGTGTGCACCCTATGAATCATATTTTTCAAATTGAAACAAGACGTAGCAAGCTACGTCTCTACCCAAAATTGCCAAGTTTTGTCCGGTCGCAGACTCCATCAGCCTGAGGGTGCAGATTGCGAGACTGTCGATTTTTGAACTGACGGTTCTTTCAGGGAATACTTGAGTAAGCACCACAGAGCGCGAAATCCATCTTTCCAACCTATTTTTTTACCCTCTTCGTAAGTGCGGCCCTGGTAGCTGATTCCGACTTCGTAAATGCGGAGACGGCGCTTGGCAATTTTTACTGTGATTTCGGGTTCAAACCCGAAACGATTTTCTTCGATGGGGATGGATTGAATTATCTCGCGGCGAAAAATTTTGTAGCAGGTTTCCATGTCGGAGAGATTGATGTTGGTCAAACTGTTGGAGAGTAGTGTGAGGAACCAATTGCCGGCGGAATGCCAGAAATATAAAACGCGATGAGGGCGGCCTCCGAGAAAACGGGAGCCGTAGACTACGTCAGCTCTGCCTTCGATGAGAGGCTCCAGTAGCAATGGGTAATCGGCCGGATCATATTCGAGGTCAGCGTCTTGAATGATGACATAGTCACCAGTGGCTTCCTGTATTCCGCGGCGCAGGGCTGCGCCCTTTCCCATATTCCGGGGCTGCATAAACACCTTCACCTCGGGATGCTGCTTCTCCAACTCGCTTAGGATTTCTCTTGAACCATCGCTGGATCCGTCATCCACGCAGATAAGTTCGATATCGATGGGAACGGCAAGGACTTTTTCGACTACAGACTTTAACGTGGCGCGCTCGTTGTAGACGGGGATGACGACTGACAGTTTCATCTTGGGGAGAAGTTTAGAGGAAGGACGAATTTTAATCCAGAATCGGGGACGGTGTTATCAAGCGCGAGACTTACTCTCTCCAAGACTGGCGAAAAGGTTTGTTGTCGAGCTACTTACTCGATTTAATTTTTGCCCACCGCGCACGTTGAGCGGAAGCAATCTTACGGCGGGTCGCTTCGGAAAGGTGTTTTTTCGGTCTGGAACCTCCTGCTCCGCCGGCTGAGGTCGATTGGTTCTTTGCTTTTGCCCATCGCGCCTTTTGAGCGGCAGCCATTTTTCGCCGGGCCGAAGCTGAGACGGTGCGACGCGATTCGGTGGCGAACTTGCCTTCTTCCAACTTGCCGAGAACCGCGAGGGCCGCGTCCACGTGACGGAGGTTGTTAACGAGGTGCCCTCTTTCTGCTCTTAACTCGGTGACGATACTCTCCAAACCCTTTAGCTTAGGCATTGGGGAATTGTACTTGATTGTGGGGCAATGTAGGCATTGAACAGTCGCGATTCCGAAGTCGGAGTAGCCCGCATCGGAACAATTCTCTTAGGCGCAATGCCCGGCAGGGAAAATTCGAAGTATTTTTGGAACACGTTTTATACCTCAGCGGCTTAAAGCCGCGTTTTAAGGCGAGCAGTTATCGCAGCGGTGAACGCTGCGCCACCCAAAAACAAGGCGAACTAAGCACAAGGCGAACTACCCACAAGGCGAACTACCCACAAGGCGAACTAAGCCCAAGTAGAAGGAACCGGATTCGGTCCAATACCACTTGAGGGATGGGCAACGTCCCAAAGCAATCGAATTCATCTAACAAAATTTTCTCAGAGTTCTGCCGCCGTTATGTGCGCGATAAGGAGCCAACAACTAGAGAATGCTTATACGTGTGGGATCCGACATTCAGTTCGAAATACCGGCGGCGGTGCCGATGGTTGCTGTTTTGCACGTACATCCCTCCCGCATTCACGACTTGCGTGAACCGGATGAACTGAATACAGATCCAAAGGTGGAGCTGGAGCTACATCGATAGCTTTGGCAATCGCTGCACCAGATTTTTGGCACCTCAAGGAACGCTGAGGCTTAGCGTTTCCACCCTGATCGAAGACTCAGGGTACCCGATCCGGTGGATTACGATGCGCGCGTGCGTCCTGTACACGAACTGCCTCATGATGTGCTGATTTCTACTGAACAGCCGATACTGTGAGGTGGACCGGCAAACCTAATTCAATCTGCCGCGTGTCTCTCCGCTTTTTTGGAGAGACAGGGCGGGGATTTTGACCTTTTAGAGCCATCAACACCAAGACATCCTCATCAATCAAGCCGCCGCTTTTCGACTTTGTTTAACGAACGCGAGCAGGTCGGCATTAATCTGATCCGCGTTGGTTGTGGGCATCCCGTGCGGAAAACCCGGATAAATCTTGAGAATGGCATTCTTCACCAGCTTTGCGGACAATGGAGCCGCCGCGGCGATCGGCACGATCTGGTCATCGTCGCCATGAAGAATGAGGGTTGGCACATCGAACTTCTTTAGATCCTCGGTGAAGTCCGTCTCGGAGAAAGCCTTGATACAGTCGTAACCCGCCTTCATCCCGCCCAACATGCCCTGCAACCACCAGTGCTCCCGGATGCCCTCCGAAATCTTAGCGCCGGGCCGGTTGTAGCCATAGAACGGAAGGGTAATGTCCCGGTAAAACTGGGGCCGGTTCTTCGTGTATTGAGCTCGCAGGTCGTCGAACACCTCGATCGGCGCGCCAGCGGGATTCTTGTCCGTCTTCAGCATCAGGGGTGGCACTGCGCTGATGAGCACGGCCATGCCGACACGTTTTGTGCCATGCCGTCCAATGTAACGCGCAACTTCTCCGCCGCCGGTGGAGTGGCCCACATGGATTGCGTTCTTCAGGTCAAGCTTTTCCGTGAGGGCTGCGAGATCGTCGGCATAAGTATCCATTTCGTTACCATCCCACGTCTGGGTCGAACGGCCGTGCCCGCGCCGGTCATGCGCGATGACTCGATAACCTTGCTGGCCGAAAAACAACATCTGTCCGTCCCAGTCGTCCGCGGTGAGCGGCCAGCCGTGGCTGAACACCATGGGCTGCCCGGTTCCCCAATCTTTGTAGTAGATTTGCGTTCCGTCTTTTGTAGTGATTGTAGGCATGACACTTCCTCCTTTTTGTCCGATTTTATTTAGTGACTTCCATTGTTTTGCTGGCTTGCGAGAGCTCTTTCCGAAGTTTCTCGTTCTCTTCTTCCAACTCCTGCATTCGCTTCTCTGCGGGCGCCAGCGATTCCCGAATTTCTTCCTCAGTGAAACGCGGAATAATGTGCTGCTGGCAATTCCAGTCAAAGGCCTCAACACGAATTACGTAAACCCGCTCCATGATTGCGTTGTATTCAGGATCGCTTAGCTTCTTAATCCATTCGTCTGCTTTGTCCCCTTCAAATATTTCCACACGGCCCAGAATTTTCAGGCGAAGTTGCCTTGGATAATCGACCGAAATGATCGCCACCCGGTTGTCAGTCAGAAGATTTCCAGTGCTGATGTACTGCTTGTTTCCTCGAAAATCCGCAAATGCGATCGTGCTTTCGTCGATTACTTTGAGAAAGCCCTTAGGACCACCTCGGTGCTGAACATAAGGCCAACCCGTCGCGCCCACGGACGCAATATAGAAGGTGTCACGTTCCGCCAGATATTCCGTTTCTTGTGGACCTAGACGAGCCGGCGAGGATTCGGACTCCTCCAACCTGGCGTATTGCCGGCGACTGCCATGCCGCTCCTGCAAGGTCTTCACGACAGGCGTAAACACCAGCGATCCGAAGCTATGAGGCATGGATTTTCCCGTGCGATGAGTTTACGCCGCTTCTACGCTGCTACTCAGAAACAAGTTTTCGATTGTACTGATTCGCATGCGCCATTCTGGGATACATTTTGTGGAAGTTCCATTGGCGGCAAACAGTCATAAGGAATGAACGCATGAAGAATGGTATGACCTCTGATGACGTCATCGAAATCTATTCGACTTTCCGCGAACTAGGCGTTCGCATTTGGATTGACGGCGGGTGGGGTGTTGATGCGTTGCTCGAACGGCAAACCCGGCCTCACAAAGACTTGGACATTGCTATTCAAGAAAAGGATTTAGCTACCCTTGAACAAGTCCTAAGTGCCCAAGGGTATCGACGCATCAAGCCTGAAATCGAACGGCCCTTTAATTTCGTTTTAGGAGATGATGAAGGGCATGAAATCGATGTTCATGTCATCGTGCTGAACGAACACGGCAATGGGATCTACGGTCCTGCGGAAAATGGCCACATGTATCCTGCCGATTCGCTACAAGGCAGCGGCACAATTGATGGCCACTCAGTCTCCTGCGTATCCCCTGAGTGGATGGTCAGATTCCACAGTGGTTATGAGCTTAAGGGAAAAGATTTTAGAGACGTCTCCGCTCTTTGCGAAAAATACGGCATAGAGCTGCCGCGCGAGTATTCTCGCTTCAAGCAATCCTAGCGCCAGATTGCCAGCGCACAGAGTGAAACAAAATTGATTTGACAGAATAGTGGTGGAGGCGGCGGGAGTCGAACCCGCGTCCGAAAATGAATTGGTCAAGAGAACTACATGCTTGTTCGCGTTCATGCCTTGGGCATTACCCCAAGACGTTCGCGGACCGCGCTCAGAACGGACAAGAAACGCGTGCCGCTAGCCTGAGATCTTAGCCTCTCTCCCCAGACGTAGAAGAGAAGAGCAGCCCTCTGTGTGACGTTCGCTCGCCGCCCAAGGGCGAAGCGGCGGAAAACGGCTGCCTAATTAATTAGGCTGCGTATGCCATTTGTTGATTGGCAATTATCATTTTGCCCACGATTACAGGTGCGAGCACCCTGGCATGCCTCTTGGCCGCAAGCATCTCCGTCGAAGCCGTGACGCCCCCACTGGTGGGATTGGCCGTAAAAAGAACCACTTCCAATCTAAGTTGCTAGACAAGGGAAGTCAATGTATTGGATGAGGGCTGTGGGCCTTTGGTTCCATCCAGTATTCACTGGTAGAGACGTGGCTTGCCACGTCTTGCCTCTCCCGAAAATGCAATATGGGATGGTAAGAAAGACGCAGCGAGCCGCGTCTCTACCATATTTTGGTGCCATTCTCAGCCTGGCTTATCGCTCCTCTGTCTCGAAGCCCAGTTGGAACGGATTCCCTCCTTGCACG
>JGI12635J15846_10004152_pt1 | contig 12508 bp, 13 predicted proteins | sample BlaSpr_A8_OM2_M2_FD_15846 | JGI IMG/M metagenome (IMG submission 15846) | reverse complement strand
ATGTCGCTGGGTGCGAGCCGATGGCGGCTGGTGCGGCAACTTTTGGTGGAAAGTCTGATGCTGGCGCTGGCGGGAGGCGTGGTTGCGTTGTTGATCACGTCCTGGACTGCGGGAACATTGATGAAATTCTTGCCTGTGACGGAGGATATCCCGCTCGCACTCAGCATCGCGGCGGACCACACGGTGCTGCTTGCGGCGCTGGTAATTTCGGTGTTCACAAGCGTGATCTTCGGAATTTTGCCTGCGTTGCGGTCCTCGGGCGTAGCGCCGGTGGCGGTGTTGAAAGAGGACACTGGGAGCGCGTCGGGTGGACTCAGGAAGGCGCGCCTCGCGAGCGGGTTGGTAGTGGCGCAAATTTCACTGTCGCTGCTGCTGCTGATCTGCGCGGGATTGTTCATTCGCAGTTTCCTGAGCGCGCAGCAAATCAATCCGGGATTCAATCCCCATAATGTACTGATCGCTTCCTACGATCTGTTTACCGCGGGATTTTCGGATTCGAGCGGGGCGGAATTCGATCGCCAGCTCGTCGCGAAACTGGAAGCCCTGCCGGGTATGCAGTCGGTGGCCCTGTCGGACCGCGTGCCGCTCGGATTTGGCGGAGGCTCAACCAGCGTGAATCCCGAAGGCTACGTTTCGCAGGCAAATGAATCGATGGAGACGCAGGTGGCAATCATCACGCCGAATTATTTCCAGACCATGCAGATTCCGATTGTGAAGGGGCGTGACTTCACGCTGCAGGACACGAAGAGGTCGCAACGCGCGGTGATCGTCAACGAAGCGTTTGTGAATCGCTACTGGCCGCATCAGGAAGCCCTCGGCAAGCAACTCTACTCCGACTTGCCGAGAGAATGGTTCACGGTGGTCGGTGTGGCGCGGGACATCAAAGTGACCGGCCTGAATGAAAAGCCGACGCCATTCCTGTATTTGTCGTTATACCAGGTTTACCAGGCCACTATGATTATCAGTGCGCGCGTGGCCGCAGATCCGTTGACTTTCGGCAAGACGGTCGAGAAAACGATCCATGAACTGAATGTCGACCTCGTAGTGTTCGATGTGACCACGCTTGAATCGCGCGAGCAAATTGCCAGTTTTCCCCAGCGCATTGCGGGAACCTTTGTGGGCGCATTTGGGCTGCTCGCGCTGGTGCTCGCAGCGGTAGGGATTTACGGCGTCACGGCCTACACCACGCGGCAGCGCACACATGAAATCGGCATCCGTAAGGCACTGGGTGCGAGCAAAGATGACATTCTGCGGCTGGTCCTCGGGCATGGGCTTCGGTTGACGCTCGTCGGGGTGGGTCTGGGCCTGGCAGCGTCATTCGCACTGACGCGCTACTTGAGCAGCTTGCTGCTGGGCGTAACGAGCACCGATGCGCTGACGTTTTCCTGTGTGGCGATTCTGCTCTGCGCCGTGGCGCTCTTCGCCTCCTTCATTCCCTCGCGCCGTGCGATGCGCGTGGATCCGATGGTGGCGCTGCGCTACGAATGATAGGCGTGGGGATTCAACTCCCTAAGAACGCACTTCGCAAACTGCGGATTCGCATACTTGTCGATAACAGGGACAATCACCACCTAATCGGGTAGTGGCTGATAAACGTTCTAACGAGCTTAAAGGGGCGGGCAGGTCATGCGGCCACTTTGGCGACTCACGCATTTTGTCTTCGCAAACGCCGGTTACTCCGGACCCTCGCTCGCAGCCCCTGGCAGTGGGTCACTTCCAGCAGCTCACACGTTCCGAGCGTTTTTGGAACGCGCCAGCGAGTGAATGCACGCGCGCGCGAAGCAACATCCTACGGCCCTCTGGAGTGCGGCATATAAAAGTTGTACCGGGCCAACGAGGCGCCCCCAGCGCTTGGCGAAGAATTCCGCGAATTCTTTCTTCCTCGCAAGGATGTTCGGAACGGCGAAATAGTCTTCGCGGAAAGCACGCCACACCCGTTTTCGTGCTAGAAAGTACCGCGCGTTTTCGATGGGCCGGAGAACCTCTCTAAGGGCACGTAGAAAGACCGTCTGATCCCTTCCAGTGCTTCCTCCAACCCAGCAGAAAACAGTTCCGTCGTCATTCCTATTCGCGTAGACGCGCATCTGTGCAGCGGTCTGCTCGATAGATCCTTCGTGCTGTAGGGACTCAAGTACAGCGCGGCCAATCTCCCTAATACTGCGTTCCGGGGTCCCGTGGCGAATGAAGCGCCACGCCGCCAAGACACGCGCCTGGTAACTGCGCCAGGTGTTCTGGAAGACCATTGACTCCGGAAAGCCATTCCGGCCTATTTCGGTAGAGACCGAGCTCATCGGCTACGGATTATGGCTGGCTAAGAAACTTGAGGATGAGTTTCTTGCCTAATGCCGTACAACACGGTACAGAACCGCGTTACGCGATCTTCCTTCGGGGGGCTAGGCAGCCAAGTCTACAAAGAACTTAGCTTGTGGCAGAATCGTGCATATCGATCCCCCGGCACCACCCGTTCGCGCCATCGCTTCGTCCGCGAAGAAATCTACTCACAATTCAGTACGGCACAGTAGAGTCTCCCAAGGATGCACACTGTACAATTTTATACAGTCTCGCGGAAATCCTCCTGGTAGGGTGCTGATTTCCAACGAGGTGGCCCTCGATTCGATCCGTCGAGATCAGCGTCTAGTACGGAGCCGCTTTCGTGGAGAAAGGCTCTTCAGAACGAGATACCACTGGCCCGCACGGTATGCGGCCATTCTTGTTGAACCGTCATAAGGAAAGGAAGAGGACGATGATCAGCGTCAACCAGGTGTTGGTGATCTCTCCCGAGAAAGAACATCATGAAAAGATTAACGCGGCGATGAACAAATGTGGTCTGAGCGCCATCTGCTGCATGAAATTCGACGAAGCACAAATCTTCATTACCACGCAGAAGTTCGGCGTCGTTTTCTGCCATGAAACTCTGCCGGATGGTGATTTCCGGGGCGTTGTCTCCGTGGCGAACCCCACCCCAGTTGTCGTGCTATCGCGTTTCGCCGAATGGGATCATTACCTTGCCGCTCTGCGCGCCGGAGCTTTCGACTACATCGCATGTCCGCCTGATTTCGCCGAAACAGAACGCATCGTGTGGTCAGCCATTGGTCACACGGGGGAATTCTCCTCCGGCACTGAACATTAGAGAACAGTTGGTTGGGCATGAAGCTGGTCTCTCCGATCACGGCAGCCGACATTGCAAAGGGAGCGGAACTGTGGTTCTGGGAAGTCCGCTGGTTCAGGGTTTGACTTCTTTACAGTGGTGGCCTGCACAAAGTAGCATCTGGGTATGACGTCGCCGACGCATCGTTTACTTCAACCGGCCGGGAAGAGTGGGCTTGAGCGGCCGCTCGAAGTCGATAATTCCCTCTCGCAGGCAGCCGTTTCTACGGCTCTCGTCTCAGTGTTTCGCGGAAAGTTTTGTGATGCCATCCTGCCGAACCGGAAAACAACCACTTTCAAAAAGGATGAGGTCATTTACGACGTGGGGGACGCGGAGCGAACGTTCTTCTTTCTTCAGGACGGATTTGTAAAGGTGGGAACGATTACTTCCGATGGCCACGAATTGATCTACGACGTGCGAAAAGGCGGAGATGTCATCGGCGAACTGTGCGCGTCAGAGACGCGCCGTCCGGACCGCGCTGTCGCACTGGAGCAAACAGAAGCCATCCCCGTACCATTCGAGGACGTGATGGAAGTCGTGCGAAAGCAGCCCGACTTGCTGGCACGATTGGTGGATGTTTTCTGCCGGGCATTGAATGAAGCGTATGCCCAGGTGAACACGCTGGCGGTGGATGACACAATCCACCGCCTGAGCAAAGTGCTGCTGAAATTGGCGGCAAAGTTAGGACAAAATTTAGGGCCCGAAGTCGAGATTCCCACGTATCTTACGCAAGAAGAAATTGCGCAGATGGTGGTGGCGCGCCGGGAAAGAGTTTCAACAGCGCTGAATTTCCTTCGCCGCAAAAAGCTGATTCGATACACGAATCATGGGCACCTGGTACTGAATGTGACGGCACTGGAAAGCTATTCCGCTTGATTGCGGAATACGACTAAACGCTTCCGTTGATTTATCCCGCCTGAGTGTTACCTGCGTAACGCGTCTCCGAAGCTGTTACAAAAGGGACAGACTCGTTTGGCAGAGAATAGTTGAATTACCTCCAGTTCGAACCTCATCCCGCTCGTGGATGAGATCCCAAGCACCGGTCCAAGGCCGAAGAAGGGGGTTTGTCCATGAAAAAGTTAGTTGTTTTTATGATCGTCGCCGCGTGTGCTGCCGCTTGCTTTGCCTTCCAAACGCCGCAAGATAGTGTCGCGGAAAGTCAGAAGGCGCAGCTTTCCGGCTTCGATGAAGTGATCAGCAAGAACGCCCAGAAAATGATGGAGAACGGCAGGCAAATCTTCCGATTTGACACCTTCGGGAGCGAGGTTTTCTGGGGCGATGCCTTGCAACTGCACAAGGCGCTTGCCGGTGCGAAAAATGGCGGCGTTGGCGGGGGAGTGAGCCCCAAGACCGCTTTATCAGTTGGCCTCAAAGTTGACGCGGATGCTTTACCTGAATCGCTGAAACAACAGATCAAAGAGGGCAAGGTCAACCTGGACGATCCGGCGATTACAGTGGCCCTGCTCAAGCTCAATTCCGTCGTTGGAGTGACGGGCTTTTTTGACGAGAGCGGGAACCTTCGCTCGATGGGCCTGCAATGCGCTTTCTGTCATTCCACAGTGGACAACTCTTTTGCTCCGGGAATCGGAAGGCGGCTGGACGGATGGGCGAATCGCGATTTGAACGTCGGCGCCATCGTTTCCCTGGCTCCCAGCCTGACGCCGTTCACAGACTTGCTCGGAGTGGATGCCAACACGGTGAAGAAAGTCTTTGCGAGCTGGGGTCCAGGCTGCTTTGACGCAGAACTGGATAAGGACGGGAAAGCTTTCCGCCCCGACGGCAAGCGGGCCTGCACGCTGATCCCGCCGGCGCTAGGGTTGGCAGGCGTCAACCTGCATACCTGGACAGGCTTTGGGTCTGTACCGTACTGGAATGCTTACGTTGCTGCAACGGAAATGCACGGCTCGGGAACATTCTACGATGCCAGGCTCAGCAATCCCGAGCAGTATCCGGTTGCGGCGAAGAGCGGATCGTGGAACACGCGGGGCGTGCCGGACCTCGTGACGTCGAAGCTGGCCGCGCTCCACTTCTATCAGCTGGCGATCCCTGCACCGAAGCCGCCCGACGGGAGCTTCAACAAGGACGCCGCAGAACGCGGCAAGGAAATCTTCAATGGCAAGGGGAAATGCTCAGGCTGCCATGTGCCGCCGCTTTTCACGGAACCAGGGAACAATCTTCACGCTCCGAGCGAGGTCGGTGTGGATTCTTTCCAGGCGGACCGCTCACCAACACGCATGTACCGTACGGCCCCGCTTGCCGGACTCTGGAGTCACGCCAGGGGCGGGTTCTATCATGACGGCAGGTTCGCGACTTTGCAGGATGTCGTCGAACATTACAACGGATTCCTTCATCTTGGGTTGAGCCCATCTGAGAAGGCGGCTTTAGTCGAATACCTGAAGTCGCTCTGAGTTCGAATCCAAAGAGTCCCTGCCAGTCCCGCAGGAGGTCGCGAGTTCACGTCCCGACACGCCCGGGCGAACAGAGGCCGCGCGCCTCGCATCTTACGACACCAGCCGCACGTTGAACTCAATATGAACTTCGTCTTTGGCTATGACACCCGGGCAGGAACAGTCCCACCAAACTGTCGACCCATTGATCGCGGATGGTGATGGTAGGGGCCAGGACAAGCGTTGGCTGGTCAATGCGTCTGATGATTTCCAGCCCCAACACGGTTTTTCCCGAGCCAGATGTTGCCACTGTGTGGACACGTTTGTCATCGAGATATGAATCGAGATGCTCCAAGACGCGCGCCGGGTAACTGCGCCAGGTGTTCTGGAAGGCCATTGACTCCGTAAGGCCGTTCCGGCCTATTTCGGTAGAGACCGGGCTCATCGGCTGCGGATTACAGCTGGCTAAGAAACTTAGGGATAAGATTCCTGCCGAATGCTGTGTCATACCGTACGGAAACTCGTTACACGATCTTCCTTCGCGGGGCTAGGCAGCCAAGCCTACAGAGAACTTAGCCTGTGGCAGAATCGTGCATACCGGTCCCCCGGCACCAGTTTTTCTCTTTTCAGCCCAATTCAAGACATCGTTCAATCCACAATCAAGCAAATCCTAAGGGGCACCGATGCGGTCTGCCAAATCCGGCGCCAACTGTTGGAAAGGGCGGACGTTGAAAGTGTAGATGCGATCGCAAGCTGCTTTCTTCGCGCAGCGCAAGTGGAGAGCGTCATAGATTCGTTCACCAATCCAGCCACTCTCCGCAAGTCGCAAAAGGCTCGGCGTGGCGACTCCTCCATGACCCAAAGTGTGCGTCATGCCGGCAGTGGCAACGAGAATTGTCTGATGCGGACGGTGAGTGCCGGGCCCCCGCACCCTCGCCTTAACGTGGCTGGCCGAAGTTTGAGATTTCTTTGCTTTCATCTTAACTGCCGTTGCTCTTGTTACCCATCGAGCCTGCCTGGTCGACCGAATCCGTGGCAGCTTGGCCGGTGATCAGGCGGGCGCCGCGGCTGAACGTGAAGTATTCGAATCCCCACTGGACGAAAACCTGGATGCGGCTTTGAAATTCCACGATGTAAATCAAGTGGATGAAAACCCACATCAGCCATGCGAGCAGCCCGGAAACGTGGATGCCAAAAATATTTGCCACCGCGGCCGCGCGGCCGATCACGGCCATCTCGCCTTTATTGAAATAATGAAACGGCGGCAGCTCTTTCTTCCCTTGCAGACGTGCGCGGATGACTTTGGCGGCGTACGCCCCGCCCTGCATCGCGACTTGCGCGACACCAGGCAGTGGCGTTCCCCTCTCACCGACGGCGTGAGCAAGATCGCCAATGATGAAAATATCCGGGAAATTGGGAACGGTTAGGTCGCGGTTCACCTTGATCCGGCCGCTGCGATCCGATTCCGATTTCGTGCGCTCGGCCAGTTTCCTGCCAAAGGTTGTGGTCATGACACCGCCGGCCCAGAGCACGGTCTTCGCCGCGAGAACGTCACTCGAATCCCCGCGCTTGAACGTGACGCCTCTCGCGTCGATATTGGTCACCATCACGCCTTTGAGCACTTCCACGCCGAGGCGCGAAACGAGCTTCTCTGCCTTGGCGGACAAATCCTCGGGAAAGGGGACCAGGACTCTCGGAGCCCCTTCCATCAAAATGATTCGCGCCTTCTGCGGGTCGATCTTTCGAAAATCGTGCCGCAGCGTCTCTCGAGCGATTTCCGCGAGCGCTCCGGAGAGTTCGAGCCCCGTGGCGCCGGCTCCAACAATGACAAACGTTAGCCAAGCGCGGGTTTCTTCCGGTGTAGCGGCGCGCTCGGCGCGTTCGAATGCGTACAAAATCTTGTGGCGGATCGCCGTCGCTTCTTCGACGGACTTCAGGCTAGGCGCCCACTCTCGCCAGGAGTCGTTGCCATAGTAAGAGGTCTGCGTTCCGGTGGCCACAATCAGGGAATCGTATTCGAATGTCGCGCCGTCCCGCAAAATAACGCGTTTTGCCTGGGGATCGACGTCCAAGGCCTCGCCCAGAAGTACGCTTGTATTTTTCTGGCGGCTCAGGACACCTCGTAAAGGAGCGGCAATTTCTCCGGGCGACAGCGAACCCGTAGCCACCTGGTAAAGCAATGGTTGAAAAAGATGAAAATTTCGCCGGTCAATCAGGGTAATTTGAACAGCCGCACGTTTCAGCTTTTGCGCCGCAGCCAGTCCACCGAATCCACCACCGAGGATAACGACCCGGTGTTTTTCTCCCATCGATTCTCTCCCCACGCAACCTAGGCCAACCTAGTATCATCTCATCTATTGTGAGTTGCCCAGCTTTGATGCGCGGGGGGACTTGCCTAAGAATTCCAGTTTTTCCTGCTAATGCGCTCGCCTTGTATGAAATCGGACCGGGAAAGTCGTAACCAAGAGCCTTCGAATGCATAGAAAAGAAACAGCCGGCGGATTTCAACTGGAGAGAAACACTCTGCGCTTTCTTTGCTCGGTGTTGATCAAGAGCGGGACTCGCGTTCAGTTCTGCAAGTTGCTTGACCCCGGTGTCTTTGGAGACCCCCTGCAGCGCGCAGTGTTCGAGGAAATCCGCGATCTGGGATCTATTGAATCCCGCCGCTTGCGGGAACTCCTGCCGGCCCGGGTGACGAATCGCGGATTCCCGTACTTCGATCTGAACGAACTGCTCGCCCCGCGCGAAGTCAGTGAAAAAGAGATCGATCAACTTTTTGAGAGCGCGTTGCAGCTTCTCGATCTCAGTCATCCCGAGGAAGGACGTTCCGTGGATTAGCATCGCCATGACCACGGCCACCCTTCGTTCCTTGAATTTGATTGAGGCTTTAGCGTTCTCCGCCTACGTTGGGTGGTACATCTGGCAGCTTCAGACATCCGCCTGGTCATCGTGGACAGTGTTTCCCGTTTGGCTGGCCGTCAGTTTCGTGATCCACCGGGACACTCCGAAAACAATGGGATGGCGGGCCGACAACCTGTGGTCCGCTACAAAACGGTCCGCCGTCATTTTCGCTCCCTGCATCGGAGGACTTTGCCTCGCGGGAATCCTGCTCGGTGCATGGCTTCGCCCCTTAAACCATCTCTTCATCCCCAAGCATTTTTTGGGGTATATGGCCTTTTGCCTGCTGCAGCAGGTGGGGCTGAATTCCTATCTGACGAACCGGCTCCTTGGAGCAACAGGCAGCCCCGCGCGTGCCTCTTTGCTTGCAGGCACAATTTTTGCAGCGCTTCACTGGCCAAATCCCGTGCTGACACCGCTCACCTTCATCGGGGGAGCCGCCATGGCGTGGCTCTTTGCCCGCGATCGCAACATCATTCCACTCGCCATCGGGCAAGGAATTCTGGGCACTTTGGTTTGGTGGGCGTTTCCGGTTGCGTGGCATCACGCCATGCGCGTGGGGCCTGGTTTCTATCACTTCCATCCGCGATGAGGGGTGGGACTACAGATTCAAATGGCCGTAGGCCTTCGCGGCCGCGGCTACACCTTGACTTGGCCAGTGCTTCCCTTTTGCATCGTTCGCCCAAACACCGGGAATCGTGAACCCGCACTTCGGGCAGGCGCTATTCTTGACGCGATTCTCCAGCACTTCATGCCACGAGCGGCGGACAAGCAGTTCCTCGCACTTCGGACAATATGTATTCGCGCCATCGCTGTAGATATTTCCCTCGTAGACGTAGCGCAGGCCCACGTCGAGCGCAATCTGCCGCGCACGGTCGAGAGTCTGGGGAGGCGTCCGTGGCTTGTCCTGCAGCTTGAAGTCCGGATGAAACGCGGTGAAATGCAGCGGCACGTCCGGCCCAAGATGAGTCAGAATCCATTCGGCAAGCTTCCGCGTTTCTGCCGGATCGTCATTCAAGGTTGGAATCATCAGGTTGGTGATCTCAAACCACACAGGCGTTTCGTTCTTCAGCCACGCCAGAGCCTCCAGCACCGGCTGGAGATGCGTCAGCGTAATCTTCCCGTAAAAATTCTCGGTAAAGGCCTTGAGATCGACGTTCGCCGCGTCGATGTGATCGTAGATGTCATGGAAGGCGTGGTAAGTGATGTAGCCATTGGTGACCATCACCGTTTTCAGGCCATGCTTCTTGGCCTCTTTGCAGATGTCGATGATGTACTCGCCCCAGATGGTCGGCTCGTTGTATGTGAAGGCGATCGAATCGCAACCGTGTTTCAGCGCCAGCAGCGGCACATCTTCCGGCGAAACATGCTGGGAACGCACTTGATCCGACCGCGATTTCGAAATGTCCCAGTTTTGGCAGAAGAAGCAGCCCATGTTGCAGCCCGCTGTGCCCATGCTGAAAACGCGCGTGCCCGGCAGAAAATGATTCAGCGGCTTCTTCTCGATGGGGTCAACTTGCAGGGCGGCGGGCGCGCCGTATCCCAGGCTATAGAGCTTTCCGTCTTGATTGATGCGAATGAAACAGAATCCTGCTTGACCGGGATGGATGTGGCAGTGACGAGGACAAAGATAGCAGTGAACTCGTCCGTCCGGCTCCGCTTCCCACCAACGGGCCTCTTGCAACTGTTCGGTCTTCTGGAGGATCTTCAGCTCTTCCATGGATCCTCCTCTCAAACAGCATTATACCTCCGGGCGAAGAGGTCCGCGTGAGTCATTCAAGTTTGTATAGGGAATGTGTTCAAGCTTCAAGCGTGGCGCCGGCGTTGAAAGCGGCGTCTTTCCGCGGCCCAGTCCACGAACCGTTCCATATGCTCGCGGTACTTCCAGGCGAGGTGAAAGAACTTGCCCGCGGTCAGATTGGCTGCTTCTTTCCCCAGAAAAGTCTCAAAGCGCCACCGCATATAGGGACTTCTCCATGGCTTGAAGCGATAGCCCCGGGCGGCATTCCAGTAGTATTGCAATGTCTTGAACATTTCTTGCGCAATGGGCGAATCGCCCAACCCTCCGCGTCAAGACTCTAGCTTCCGGCCAGCGGCGCTGAGAGATGATCGTGCACGAGCACCCAGCTTGGGCCGCGCTTCTCCCAAATCCCGGTGTACCGGAGATCCAGTTCAGTCGTCTTTCCGTCTTTTGTTTTTTCCGCCAGATGCATCGGCACAGTCGTCCAGGCGATCATGCCGCGGCGGGTCACTCTCAGATCTTTTCCCGCCGTCAGTTTGATACTCGCCGCGTTGTCCAGAATCGCCGTTTGGACGCCGTCGTGGTACTCCTTCCAGCTGTGATACGCAAACGGCGCCACATCATAAAAAACGAGTCCATCGTCGTGGGCGTAGAACTTCGCTGCAGCGTCCGCCGTTCCCGTGCTCCAAGCCTCGCAATAGCTGTCGATGAGCTTGCGAAAGGCAGTATCCTGCGCGGTCCGCTGTTGCGCCCGGGCTCCAACAAAGGTCAGCAATGCACCGGCCATAGCCAGCGCCACATAGAGCAGCCAGCGCCATCGCCCGGCATCATTGTGGACGGGTTTGCCCATCGATACAGTCATTCCGTATCTCCTCGCAATCCAGGGACGAGATTGTACAGAGGGAGTCCCAACACGTGCCGCCTACGCTATTGCGATTTCGTCCATTTTGCAAGCGTTCTTATTCACTCACCTGGTTGGGAGGAGCGGATTTTTGGCCTGCTACTCCCCCTCTCCCCGCCACCATTCGCCGGTAAATCCCCCCTTTTGGCCGAATCTTAAATGCATACCTTCCGTCGAAACCCTACTCTCGCTTTGCGGCGAGGAGATCGCCCTTCAGGAGGACCCCATGGCGGCAAAACAGACTTCCCCTCGGAGCGTGAAATCCATCACGGGTGCAATCCTCCTCGCGCTCGGATTCCTTATTCTTTTCGCGAATCTGGAGGGAGTCACAGGGCAAATTACAAGTGCCGTCGGCACCTCGCCGGAGCCGGCCCAGGGAATACTGCCGGCGCTCGTCCTGGTCACATTTCATGTCCTGCAGGACTACGCTTTTGATCGCGCGGGGTTTCTGTCGGTTCTGCTGCAATTCTTGGTACCATGCTGGCCGCTGATCCTCATCATCCTCGGAGCAGTGCTATTGCGAGATGCATTCTGGGGCCGATTCGCGGCATAACAAAGCCGGGGCAGGCTCTTCGGCGATGGGAGAGCGTAGATGAGTGACGAGAATAAATTCGATGCGAACAAGTTCAGCGATGACCTCCACGACCGGATCCATCGTGATGTTCACGACAGCGTGAAGACAAGCGCCGAAAATCAGGGAAAGCGGTGCGGCCCGATCGGGGCAGGAATACATGTCGGCGGCCGAGGCAAAAGCGGTCTCTTCTGGGGCGCGTTCCTGGTTCTGGGCGGAGTAGCCCTGCTCCTCGACCACATGGGTATCATTTCCGTCTACCGGCTTTGGCGATTCTGGCCACTGCTTCTGGTCTGCGCAGGCATCCCAAATGTCATGTCGCGCGAGCGCCGCCTCTGGGGCATTTTGCTGATCACCGGAGGAGTGCTTTTTCAGCTCAATGAGCTGGGCATCGGTCGCTTTCGATGGAACGACATCTGGCCAATTCTGTTGATCGCAACGGGCCTGATGCTCATGTGGGGGGCCATTGAGGCACGAAAGAGACCCTCCTCGCCGCCCGGCGGAGGCGACCCCCGGACGACACTCAACGAAATGGCCATTTTTGGCGGAATCGAACGCAGAGTGACGAGCCAGGATTTTCAAGGTGGACACATCAGCGCCGTATTTGGCGGCGTTGAAATCGATTTGACCGACGCCAACATGCAGGCCGAAGAAGCCATCCTGGAAATCAACGCCATCTTCGGCGGCGTCGAACTTCGCGTGCCCGAGGCGTGGCAAGTGGCGTTTCGCGGCACACCCATTTTCGGCGGCATCGCAGACAAGACCTTGCGGCGGGGATCGCTGCAGCCCACCGTTCTTCCGACGCGAGTATTGGTCCTCACAGGCGCGGTCATCTTCGGGGGCGTCGAAATCAAGAATTGAG
>JGI12635J15846_10004151_pt1 | contig 12509 bp, 12 predicted proteins | sample BlaSpr_A8_OM2_M2_FD_15846 | JGI IMG/M metagenome (IMG submission 15846) | reverse complement strand
TTGTGCGCTTTGCGCGAGTTACATTCCACACAGCAGGCAACGAGGTTGCGATAGGAGTTGCCGCCGGAATGCATTTGCGCAATGACATGGTCCAGGCATTGCGTGCCTTTTTTCAGGCGACGCAAGCAGTAGAAGCAAGCGTAGCGCTCACGGGCAAAGATGGTCCTGGGTAGTGGCTGTGTTGCTAAGAAGTCGAGTTCGTCGATTAAGGGCGCAGGGTCGCGCAAGAAGGGCGAAGGCTTCGGCAAGCGACAGAGCAAGGGGCGGTGGTGCGACTCGGGAAGCCGAGCACGAATCTCCTCTGGCAGGAGCACCTCGACGAGGTGCCCGTCGTGGCTGCTTTCGATCAAGCGAAGCGCACCACGATCGACAAGGCGACGCAGGGAAGCACGAGCAGTGTTACGGCAAACACCGATGCCTTTGGCGAGCCACAGCTGCGAGAAGCACAGACGATGCCGGCCTTCGAGCCGAGTGTGACGAAGAAGATGAGAATAGGCGGCGCGGTCGATCACGTTGAGACGCAGGTTGGGCACGACAAAATCATCCAGTTGTTTCCACACGTGTGCCGCATTCGGCATTTTCCTTTTCATGATGGATGTCCAGCGATGCGGAATACCGGCGACGGCGCCCGAGAAGTCGGCGCAGGAAAGATCAGGGGAGATACGCCGAGGCGCGGTGGCCGGTCAGGGCGCGTCGGCGAGGCGAAAAATAAAAAAGGCGAGATGTGCAGTCGCACTCNCGCCTGAATCAAGTATAGCACACCACATAGGTTCGAATCCGGAGACGGTGCAAGATGCGGCCATCGAAGCGAAAGTGAGCGGGGCNCGAAAGGGGCGGAGCTATCAGCATCAGCACTTCGTGCCTGCGACATCGATGTGACAATTCAGCCTTTTGCGGCTACGGGGAAACCTTTTATGATGCCGAATCGAGGGCTGTTCAAAATCCGACAGGAGGGAAAATGAAACGTTTGCTCGCAGCTTGCCTGCTCTTTGGCATGACGACAACGCTGGCTGCACCGATCGCACAGACTCAAAAGCAGGAACTTGCCAAGACTTCGCTCAAAGTAGGTGACGCCGCTCCCGACTTCACCCTGCTCAGCGATCAGTGGAAGAACGTCAAGTTGAGCGACTTCAAAGGCAAGATGAACGTCTTCCTCGCCATCTACGTCCTTGCATTCACAGGTGGTTGAACCAAACAACTCCAGGCGGTCCAGTCTGGAATAACCGCAGGAAAGATTGACCTCTCCGACACCGAAGTTTTCGGCGTAAGCATGGATAGCCCCGCAGCAAACGCCGCCTTCGCCAAACAGATCGACATCAAGTTCCCTCTTCTCAGTGACATGAACAAGAAGATGCTGAAGGAATACGGCATCCTCAAAGGCTACGACGTCCAGAACGAAACGTATCAATGGGCGCAGCGAGCCAACATCGTTATCGACAAACACGGGATAGTGCAGCACATCGAAGAAGGCGACAGCGCGGTCGACCCGAACACCGCGATGTCTGTGTGCACCGATCTGCACAAAAAAGGCGCGAAGTAATTAGTTCAATCCGTCCGCGAGTGTTTGGAGGCAGCGTAACCGCTGCCTCCATCTGGCTCGCGGTCACTCTCGACCTCGCAAAGTGAACCGGTACAGGTTTTCCTGTATTGGAAAGATGATATCCGAACCTGACAATCGAGCCGCGCAGGTCACGGTCTCGGCCTTATTTCCATCCTCATCGGGCTAATAAACCTTCGCAAGTTATACAATTTCCGTAGGTAGGGGAATCGATTTGCGCATTCTGGTGGCAGACGACCAGCCGGGAATCCGTAAGCGCGTATGTCTGACGCTGGCGTCGTTAGTCGACCTCGACGTTTGCGACGAGGCCGCCAACGGCTTGGAAGCTGTCGAAAAAGTGAAAGAGTCGATTCCTGATTTGGTCATCCTCGACGTCACGATGCCGTTGATGAATGGCCTCGACGCCGCACGGCGCATCCATGCGTTCACGCCAGATACACCCATCCTCATCCTCACCATGCACAAAAGCCGCCAGCTTATGGAAGAGGCGCAGAAGATCGGCGTTCAGGGCTATGTTGTGAAAGGTGAAGCGGGGCAGAATCTAGCGTCAGCCGTGACCGCCCTGATGCAGCGCCAGACCTTCTTCCCCACAGAGTTCTAAATTCGAAAAAGGGGCGCCAACCACGCGCCCCCATCCAAAACTTCCTCTGCTCGTTTATTCAGTATGATCGGCGCCTCTTACTTCTTCGGCTGCGCGCTCGGCGGCAAAATCCCATTCAATCGCAGACCGGTTGCCAGCGCCGCATAGTGATCAAACCACTCGTCACTGAGCAAAATCAGCACGCCGGCTCGCGACGTCTGAAACGGACCAGCCGTCATCGGATCACTGAGCTTCGAATCGTCAGCGTTCGCCAGCGCAGTCGTGCAAAATGCAAACGAGTCCTTTAATCCCGCCACTAATTTGTCCTTCGAATCGGCGTCGGTGAGTTTGACCTCTGGCGCTGCCGTACCGGAAATCTTCGAACATAGACCGTAGTTCGCTTGCAGGCTGTGCGCCACCATATGCCCAAACGAAGCGCTCTCCGGCGTCGCCTTGAACGAATACTTATCCGGCGGCATCAACTCCGCCGCGCCGACCATGTTCTTCTCAAATCGCGGAAGCTGTGACTTCACCATGGTCGTCACCGGATTCGCGACCGGCCCACTGGCCGGAGCCGCTGCCTGTTGCGCGTAAGCGCTAACTGTACACAGCGCCAATCCCAGTCCAACCGCTACCCATCCGAGTTTCTTCATAGTCCTATCCCCCTCAACGATTCGAATTTCGCGCCAAAGCATACTCCAAAAGAGGTGATGGCGCAGTCCTGCCTTGAAGCCAAGACAGAATCGTTACCGAAAGCCTGTACGTTATGCGGAAGATTTTGGATGAAGTAAACCGCAGAAAGCGAGCTGGCATCCTGAGCGAAGCGAAGGATCTCAGAAGTCAATATGAGGGCGACCTAGCCGTCGCTGACTGCTTTAATTCGCTACAGTCAATTCCACCGGAGCAGCCGCGCCGACCCGCGCCCCGCCCAACGGCGACTGATCAACCACCGACCCGTGCGGCCACTGCGGCGCCGTCACGTAATTCACTTTCTTTTTCAATCCCGCGGCGTCCAATCTTTTCCCGGCGTCCGCTTCCGTCAATCCCACAAGGTGTGGCATGACATACGCCGCGTCGCGCGGCCCTTGCGACACCAGCACGTCCACGCGCGGAGTCGCCGCTCCCGCACCCGGCCGTGGAGTCTGCTCCACGACTTGATCGACGGGTGTGTCCGGCATGGTCACGTTCGAAACCTCGCCGACCTGCAAGCCGGCTCGCAGCAGCTCAATCCTCGAAACGCGCAGCGAACTCCCCTCGAGCAGCGGAACTTCGAGTTGCCGCTGTCCCAGGCTCAGCACAACGTGCGCCTGCTGCGAAACCTTCATCAGCTGCCCAGACGTCGGCGTCTGCCGCACGACCACATTCATCGGCTCATCGCTATAAACACGGTCCGCAACGCGCAACACGAGACCTCGCGAACTCAGCATGTGGTTCGCCTCGGTCACATTCTTCCCGATGATGTTCGGCATCGTCGTCTCTCGGCCGTGGATCGCGATGCGCATAGCCGTGATCGCGCTCAAAAATGCCGCCGATGTGAGGATGAAAACCAGCAGCGCCGTTTGGCCGAGCGCTTCCAGTCGTTCGCGTAAGGGAGACATAGAGAAAATTCAGAATGACACGGATGCCACCGCCTTGCCACGCCTTCGGCGGACCCGCGTGAAATGTTGGTTACTTCTTCGGCGAAGATTGCGACTGCAGCGGCGGCGCCGGGTAGTCCGGCAACTTGTCCTTGCTCGTGTCGGCGCGCTTCACTTCGAGCTCGTCAAATAACAGCGAGGGCGTAATCACTGTCGTCGCGACCCCACCTTGCCGATTGCTCACGAGCGGATCGTTGCCCACCGACATCAGGTCGCTCCGCAACGCGCGCACGTCCAGCTCATTGAACACTGCTCCGCGCACCAGTTCTTCATGCCCATCCTGATAAACGCGATACAGCAATCGCGGCGCGTTGCCCGCGCCCATCGTTTCCACACGGTAAGCGTATGGCTGTCCCTGGTCGGTGATCATCGAAATCACCTTCTGCCGCAACTCCGCGGGCGATTTCGCATCCGAGCTCTTCACCACCAACACGCCAAGGCTTGGCGACGGAAAGGCGCCCGCGCCGGCCCGATCATGGCCGTTTGAAGCAGGGAAGTCGCGAATCGGCTGGCGTCCCACCAGATAGCTGACCAGCATTCCGCTGTTGACCAGCGTCACCGGCTGAGCCTTCACGCCGTCGTCATCCACCTCATAGTTCCCGACGAGGCTCTTCCCGCCAAACTCCTTCAACGTCGGATCATCAACCACCGTAAGGAACGTCGGCAGCACCCGCGTCTTGTAGCTCGTCGCAAACGCTCCGGTCGTCCGGTTCGGCCGTCCAAGTTGCGGCTTCCGCCCCAACACGTTCGCGCCAATCAGCGAAGCGATCACATCATTCGCTGCATCCGGCGCAAACAACACAGGTCCTCGATATTCTTCTTCCACGATTGGCGCCTTGCGTAGAGCCACCAGCGTGTCGAGCATCTTCTTCGACTCGCCCATCAGCTTTTCGCGCGTCGGCAATTCTTCTGCTTTCGCCACCATCCAGTACGGATTCCGGCCGAGCCGCATCCCGTCGTCCGCCTGTGCCGTACTGTTCAGCGTCACGCTATACGTCGTTTTCCCGTTGCGCGTGACCGTTCCTTCCGAATTAATGAGGTACTCGTTCACCGCCGAAAATCGCAGCGACGCCGAAACGGTTTGCACGTCCGGATAATCTCGATACAAATTGGTCGCGTCTTCGATCGTCTTCTTCCATGACGCCTCGTCCAATTGCAGTTTCGCCGTTGGTTCGATCGCGCTCACAACTGGCGCCTTCGCAAAGTCGTCCACCGGACTTGCATCCGCGCTGAATTGCTTCAGCGCCGCCTGCTTCTCCGTCAGGGCCTCAACCGCTTCCTTATAAGCGTCGTCCGTCGCCAGCCAGATCTGATGCCGCAACGCGATCGGGTCATCGTCGAGCGGAAGAATGTTCGTCTCGCCCATCCCGATCCCGTAATAGCTGTCCTGCTTGTAATCGCCGATGCGCACGACGACGCGCAGCACGCGATACCGCACGCGCTGGTTCTCACGCACCGCGCCAAACGCCGCTTCCGCTGAATAATCATCGACATCATTCACGCGATACTCGATGTAGTACGGCGGATCAACCTGATCCATCTTCAATTGCGATTTCGACCGATCGAGCTCGGTCATCAACGCTTCAAGCAACGCATCGCCGTTCGCCGCAGGATGCGCTTCCGGCGCAACAGGCTTGGCCGCTGGAAGGGAACTCGCATTTCGCGCCGAACCATTCGCAGCAAACGTCGCCGAGGCTATCGCCAGCAACCCCGCCGCAACACCCATTCCGCAAATCATCCGCGTCATCTTCATGGCTTCACCGCCTGCTTCGCGGGATCGCCCTGCAAATTCGCCGTCTTCGTCTCAAATCCCGGCGGCGGCAAGATCGGTGGCCGCTCATGTGAATGCGCTCGTTTCTGCACTTCCATCTCCGAGAACAGCATCGCCGGCGCCACTGCCGACACGGGCACGCTCCCACTCTCTGCGCCGCAAACACCGTTGAATACGTGCTGCTCATCGCCCGTCGACACAATCCGCGTCAGCGCCGCCAGCGGCGTCCCCACAATGTCCACGCCGCGCACCAACTCATCCGGCCGCCCATCCGCATAAACTCGATACACGATCACCGGCAGCACCTGAAAGGCCTGCGGCAGCGACCGCGTCGTCAGCGTGAATCCGCCCTGAATATCATCGAAATACAATCCGTATGGCTTGCCCTGCTTCTTCACTTCATCGATCAGCTTCTGCCGCATCTCCGCTTCCGGCACCGTTTTCGTCGACGAAACCAGCAAATTCCCTTGGCGTCCCGTTGGCATCAGCCCCGGCTGATTCCGCCCGTGCCCGTTCGAAGTCTCAAATCCCGTGATCGGCATCCGCGACGTCAGAAAACTCTTCAGTACGCCATCCTTAATAACTTCCACGCGTTGCGCCGGCGTCCCTTCGTTGTCGTACTCATAAAATCCCGCCAGCTTCGTCCCTTTCAGCTCGCGCAGCGTCGGATCATCCGTCACGCTCAAAAATTCCGGCAGCACCAGTTGATTCACCTTCTTGGTGAACGTCTGTCCCTCATCTTCATCGCGCTGCCGATGACCTTCCATGCGATGCCCCAAAACTTCGTGAAAGAAAACCGCCGCCGCTCGCCCGCTCAACAACGCCGGCCCGTCGTACGGCTCCGCCACCGGAGCCTTCCGCAAATCCTGAAGGTCCGTCGCCATCTTCTCGATCTTCGCCGTCAACTCCGCCTCGTTCGGCAACCCGCTCGCCGCCGGAGCCTGAAACGTTTCGACGCGCAGCAACTCCATCCCATCATCCGCGCGAGTCGACGCCTCCATCACCATGCGCGCCGACGCGCTCGGCGTCGCGATCATCGTCCCTTCGCTCGACACCAGCCGCGAATTTGCCGTCGACACCTGCAGCGTCACCGTTCCCGAATACACTTCCGCGTATTTCCGAAACGCGCCCGACAATCTCCGTATCTCGCCTTCCCACGCTGTCCGATCGAATCCCGGCACCGTCAACGGCTCGCCCGTGTGCGTCGCAGGAGTCTGCTTCGAAAAATCCGGCGACTTATCCTCTTCTTCCGCTCGCACCGCTGTGTTCGTCTTCACATTCAAAAACGCCGGCGCGGCACGCTTGTATTCGCGGTCCGTCAACTCCCACAAAACCCGGCTAATCGCATCCGGATCATCGCCCAGCGGCAACGCACCCGAAGTCATTCCGCTCGGTCGACTCTGCCCGTGCGTATTGTCCAGCGCTGGCGAACCCACGCGCATCACGACATCCGCCTGCCGTCGCTTCAATCCCGCATCTGTCAGCAAACTCCCATACGCCCCAACCAGAAAAAACACGTCCTGATCGTTCACGGTGTAACTGATGTAGTAGGGCGCCGGATCACTCTTCGCCAATCCCGACGTCGCGCGTGTCAATTCCGCTTGCATCACCTTCAAAATCGCGTCCGGCACCTTCGCCGCCGCGCCGCTTGGCTTCGCATCAGCCGTTCCTACAGTCCCCGCCGCCATCAATGGCGACCAAGCCAACTGCGCGGCTATCGCGACGCAAGCGCTCGCGCGCACGCATCGCCTCCACCCCGCCGCTCTCACACTCTTCACAAGCGACAACTCAGCGATATTCATCGACCAAACTCTCCTGCTCGTTTTGTTTCGGATCTCAGCGATTTCAGATTGCAGCGTCTTTCGTTCTGCTCGGCGTTTCTGCTCTGAATGTTGCGTCTCTGCCCAGCAGTTTTCTTCTTCGGCTCGGAGGTGCCGTGAAAGGCGAGTATGCCTGACCGTTCCAATCTCTGCCAACTACGCGTTTCCGAAGCGTTCCCCTTCGGTCAACCGGGCTCCGCGCGCATACTCCACAGCGTCCATCGCGCGACCGCCCTCCATTTTGACGGACGAAATGCACATTTCGGTTGCTCCGCCACACGAAACGTACAATCCGCTCTGCCGCACATGAATCGTTCCCGGCTCGTATCCAGCCGCCGGCTTCTTCTCGTGCAGGGGCGCAGCATTGCTGCGCCCCAGGCCCGCAAGATGTCCACCGTTCTCGATGTCCGCTTTTTCTTCCTCTCCGTCCTTAGACACCGGCCTTCCCAAAATCTGACACGTCTTCCCCCGCAACATCGAAAATGCCCCCGGCCAAGGCGCAAACCCCCTCATCCGGTCGTAAATCTCCCGCGCCGTCCGCGACCACTCCACTCGCCCATCTTCTTTCTTCATCATCGGCGCATACGTCGCGCTCGCCGCATCCTGCGCCCGCCCGCTCAACGTCCCCGCCACAATCCCACGCAACGTCTCCACCATCAGCGGCGCCCCAGCCTCCGACATCCGCGCCGCCAACTCCGGCGCCGTCTCGTTCGCGCCAATCGGCAACTCGCGCTGCAGCAGCATCTCCCCCGTATCCATCCCTGCATCAATCCGCATCGTCGTAATCCCGCTGACCGTCTCGCCGTTCACGATCGCCCAATTGATCGGCGCCGCCCCGCGATACTTCGGCAGCAGGGAAGCGTGCAAATTGATCCACCCATGCCGCGCAATCGGCAGCAACCTCGCCGGAATAATCTGCCCGTACGCAATGATCACAACGCAATCCGGCGCAATCGCCTCCAGCGTCGCCTGCATCTCCGGCGCGCGAATTTTCTCCGGCTGATGGACCGGCACACCCGCGGCTACCGCAGCCTCTTTCACCGGCGACGCGGTCAACTTCATCCCGCGTCCGCTCGGACGGTCCGGCTGCGTAATCACCGCCGCAATCTCAAACTCTTCGTGTGTCAGCAAAAACCTCAGCGTAGGAACAGCAAACTGAGGAGTCCCGCAAAAAACAATCTTCATCCGTTTCCGGATCTGCTCTACCACTCGCCCTGTTTCCGCAGCTTCTTGATCTTCCGCTTGATCAAGTCGCGCTTCAGCATGCTCAGGTGCTGAATAAACAAAATCCCGTTCAGGTGATCGATCTCGTGGCAAAACGCGCGCGCAAGCAATTCCTCGCCGCGCATCTCAAACGTCTCGCCTTTCGCGTTCTGCGCCCTGACCGTCACAAATTGCGGCCGCACCACATATCCTCGAAATCCCGGAATCGACAGGCATCCTTCTTCTTCGCGCTTCTCGCCTTCGCCGTGAATCACTTCCGGATTCACCAGCACAATCTTCGCTTCCGGATTTTTCCCGCTCGTCACATCCACAACGGCGATCCGCATCCCTAATCCAATTTGCGGCGCCGCGAGTCCAACGCCCGACGCGGCATACATCGACGCGAACATATCCTCTGCAAGCTGCTCCAGCTCTTCATCGAACTTCTTGATCGTCGCCGTCGGCTTTTCCAGAATCGGATCGCCGTACTTCACGATCGGATAAATCTTCCGCGCCGCGCTCAACACGCTCGCCGCAGCCGCCTGCACGTCCTGCGTCTCTTCCGGGTCCGTCTCAACCTCGGACTTCGACGCGCTCTTAGAACTCTTCAACTTGTCGGGCATAACCTTCGAAATTCCGCCTCATCTCGGGGAGGGAGTCTCCTCCAAATTTTTGCAGAAAAGCATCCGCCAGGACAAGTCCGACCATCGCCTCGGCCGCAACACCCGCCGCCGGCACCACGCACCAATCCGACCTTTCATACGCCGCCTGAATCGGCTCCTTCGTCACCATGTCTGCCGTTCCCAGTGGTTTGCGCAGCGTCGAAATCGGCTTTAGATATCCGCGCAGCACAATATCTTCACCGTTCGTAATCCCGCCTTCCAATCCGCCCGCTCGATTCGACGACCGCCGAAACTTCTTCGCTGCCTTGTCGTACGAAATCTCGTCCTGCACTTCGCTGCCGTTCGAACCCGCCGCCGCAATCCCCGCGCCGATCTCCATCCCCTTCACGGCCTGGATGCTCAGGATTGCCTGCGCCAGTCTTCCATCCAGCTTCTCATCCCACTGCGCGTGACTTCCCAACCCAATCGGCACGTTGTGCACGATCACTTCAAACACGCCGCCTACCGTATCGTTCGCCGTATTCGCCGCATCCACTTCCGCCTTCATCCGATCCTGCACCTTCGGATCGACGCATCGCAGTGGCGACTCGATATCCCCGTTCGCCATCCAGATTTCATTCCATGTCGCGGCGCGCTCCAGCTTTATATGCCCGACTTGCACCGAGTGGCTCGCAATCTCTGTCCCAAACTCCCGCAGCAGTTGCTTCGCCAGCGCTCCCGCCGCAACACGTGCTGCCGTCTCTCGCGCCGAAGCCCGCTCCAACACATACCGCGCATCATGNAAATTAAATTTCTGCGACCCCGCCAGATCCGCATGCCCCGGTCGCGGCGCCACCAACTTCTTCAAATCGCTTGCGCCAACGCCGCCCTCAGGCAGCGCCTCCACCGGCAAAATCTTCTCCCAGTTCGCCCAGTCCCGATTCTCAATTCGAATCGCGATCGGCGCCCCAATCGTCTCCCCGCGCCGCACGCCCGCAAAAATCTCCGCTCGATCCTTCTCAATCTTTTGCCGCCCGCCGCGCCCATAACCCAACTGCCGCCGGTGCAACTCATGATTGATAAAATCCACACTCACCGGCAGCGACGCAGGCAGCCCCGACACAAACGCCAGCAGCGCCTGCCCGTGCGACTCCCCCGCCGTATAAAAACGCAGCATCCGCCTCTCGACCTCCCTGCATACTCAACTGCCCAGCGAAACTCAAACCGCGAAAAATTGTCTCAGTGAATGCACCAGTGTAAAGCCCATCCGCCACCAGAACAACTCCACCATGTGGCACAGGCACTCCTGCCTGTGCGCTGTTGCTCCGACTTCATCCGTGGTTACAACCGCTACGTCACCGCCGAACTATGTGGAGTGCGCCGCTTCAGCGCCGCTTTTCCCGCTGTAAATTCACGCCCGGACTTCCCACCATTGTAGAATCCACCCGCGCAAAAATTTCAGGAGCCCAACGCATGCCCGCAGCCAGCCGCAACAATCGCGTCGCACAAATCGCCGCCACCCTCGCCGCTTCGCTGCTGACACTCTCCCCGTTTCTCGCTTCCGCTACGCCCCTCGACGACCCCGCCGCCGACCAAGCCATGTCCACCATCTCCCCCCGACGCCATCCGCGCCGACATGCGCTTCCTCTCCGATGACGCTCTCGAAGGCCGCGGCACCGCCACGCGCGGCCACGAACTCGCCGCCAAATACATGGCCACTCGTTTCGAAGGCATGGGCCTCCAGCCCGCCGGCGACACCAACACCTACTTCCAATCCGTCCCCCTCCGCTCGCTCCGCACCAACACAGAAACTTCCTCCCTCGCCATCACTCGCAACGGTTCGCCGCTCTCGCTCACATCGAACGTTGACTACACCATCGCGCCCAGACCATCCGATCCCGACGCTACTGTGGATGCCCCCGTCGTCTTCGTCGGCTACGGCGTCACCGCGCCAGACCAGAATTATGACGACTACAAATCCCTCGACGTGAAAGGCAAAATCGTCGCCTTCGCGCAAGGCGCGCCAAATTTCCCGTCTTCTTCCATCAGAGCCCATTACTCGTCAGCCGAAGTCAAAGGCAAAACCGCTGTCGACCACGGCGCCGTCGGCATAATCGGAATCTCCGATCCCGTACACGAAGGACAATATCCTTTCGCCAAATATGTCCACGATATGGCGAACGTGCGTTTCCGCTGGCTCGACAAAGAAGGCCATCCCAATGACGACTTGCCTCAGATAAGAGGTGTCGCAATTCTCAGCGTACCCGCCACGCGCCAGCTTTTCGAAGGCTCCGGCCACCCCATCGACGAAATTTTTGACGGCATCAAGAGTAGAAAACTCCCCGCCTTCCCGCTTACGGTAACCGCCAACATTCATTCCGTCACCGAATCCAAAGACACACACAGCCCCAACGTGGTCGCTAAACTCGAAGGCAGCGACCCTGTCCTGAAAAACGAATGCCTCGTTTACACCGCGCACCTCGATCATCTCGGCATCGGCGAACCCATCAAAGGCGACGCCATCTACAACGGGGCGCTCGACAATGCATCCGGCTCCGCAACAATTCTCGAAGTCGCCCAGGCTTTCGCGCGCATGAATCCCCGCCCGCGCCGCTCCATCCTCTTCGTCTCCGTCACCGGCGAAGAAGCTGGCGAACTCGGCTCCGAATATTTCGCCCAATATCCGACCGTTGCGAAGCACTCCATCGTCGCCGACTTCAATGTCGACCAGGTTTTCATGCTCTACCCGCTTACCGACGTCATCGCTTTCGGCGCCGAACACTCTTCGCTCGAGTCCGTAATCCAGCGCGCCGCCAAGCGCATGGGCATCGTCGAAAGCCCCGACCCGATCCCCACGCAAACCGTCTTCATCCGCAGCGACCAATATTCTTTCGTCAAGCAGGGAATCCCCGCCGTCATGCCTTCGCCCGGATTCAGTTCTCCCGACGGCAGCAAGAAAGCTTTCGAAATCGCCATGGGCTGGATGGGAACCACCTACCACTCGCCGCAGGACGACATGAACCAGCCCAATCTCGACTTCGACGNCGCCGCAAACTTCGCCCGCTTCACATTCCTCTGCGGATACTACGTTACCCAAGACCCACAGCGCCCCACCTGGAACAAAGGCGACTTCTTCGGCGACCAGTACGCCCACCTGGCTCAATAGCCGACATGCACACTCCAGGCCGAGCGCCTCCCTGTCAGCGCCTTTTCAACAAAAACGCTACGCCAGAGTTCAGTTTCCGGTAACGGCGGTGGTCTCAATGGGTCGACGCAACACTTTCTTGAAGTCTACTCGCAGGAGTCTGAAAACCTAAAGTTTGCCGTGGTCGTTGATT
>JGI12635J15846_10004150_pt1 | contig 12509 bp, 7 predicted proteins | sample BlaSpr_A8_OM2_M2_FD_15846 | JGI IMG/M metagenome (IMG submission 15846) | reverse complement strand
ATCACACCTATCTTGTCCGGCAACACACCAAATTCTTTCGCGCGGGAGCGGACCATGCGAATCGCACGCTGAGCGTCGCCAAGTTCTACAGGATGGTGATAGCGAGGGCCTAGCCGATACTTCAGGACAAATGCCGTGATGCCCATGGCGTTCAGCCAATTGGCAATTTGCCGCCCTTCGTGATTGGTAGCGAGGAATCCGTAACCTCCGCCAGGGAACACGATGACCGCCGCGGTTGGCATATGACCTGAAGAGGCGGCGTATAGAATAAGCGTTGGCCGGTCGGAGGTGGCGTCGCCAAGTGCGCCGGGAGCCTTGCCATCCCAGAGCGGCATCGTTTGCGGCTCCGCCGAAGGATCCTGATGTTCCGGCTGAGGAACGGGAGGCTGAACGGGTTCCTGCGCCGCAAGCGGAAGAGCACAAAAAAGAAATGAGGCCAAGCAAAATTTGTTCACGCCATCTCCTCCCACCGCAGAGTTTGTTGCCGCCCGTGCCGCAAGTCAATGGCTAGTAAACGCGCGCTTATCGGTAATCCGCACGACTTACCAGGCAAGTGGCCGGCGTTTCCAGATAAGGAACCGCAAGGTGCTGGTATAGTTCTCCGAGTTGCCAACGACTCGTCCGGAATCTCGACTGCCCCCAATGGCCGATTTCTGCGTGTGCACCAATTAGGGCGTAATTGGCCGCCGCAAGCCTCTGCACCGATTGAGACTTCTCTCTTACCTGTTCGGCCCCACCCGATATAGAATCCCCGCTATGCAATGCCACCTCAGAACGAAGCTCTTTCTTCTCACCGTAATTTCCCTTATCGCACGAGTGTCATCGGGACAATCTCACCTCGAGCAAGAGATTTCTCAAACTCTCCGGGGTATCCGTCCTGAGGCTCTTCGCGCCGATCTTGAGTTCTTGGCCGACGATGCCCTGGAAGGACGTGCTACGGGCTCGCGTGGCTATGACTTGGCTGCCAAGTACGTCAGAGTCCGATTTCGAGAAGAAGGTCTTACTAGCGGTACGAAAGACGGCAAGTATTTTCAAAGCGTCGCTCTCCGTCGTACTGAGGTCGAACCGAATGCAAGTTCTCTAGTGCTCGAAGCTAATGGTAAGACGAGCCATCTCACCTATAACAAGGATTTCGTTTTGATGGACACGCACCTCCACACCTCTGGATCAGTGTCAGCGCCGGTGGTATTCGCTGGCTTCGGTATTACCGCACCTGAACTCGGTTACGACGATTACGCGGAAGTCGATGTGCATGGCAAGATTGTGGCAGTTTTTTTCTTTGAGGCGCCCGCTTCTTTTCCTGGAACAGAGCGCGCTTACTACATGGATCCGCAAACGAAGCGGGAAATCGCATTCGCCCACGGAGCGGTTGGCATACTCGAATTCAGTACGCCAGAGATCGAAGCAAAGTTTTCTTGGGAATTCATGCTGCGCGAAGTGAAGATCGGATTCAACTCGCTGCGCTGGCTCGAATCAGCTGACAAACCGTTTGGGCTTGACGAGCAGATCAAGGCTACAGCCCTTTTGAGTCGCTCTGGTGCGGAGGCGCTCTTCGCCGGTGAGCGGCACTCTTTGCAAGAGGTCTTAGCGTCTGTAACGTCTGGTAAGGCTGCCTCATTCCCATTGGCGAAGTTGGTAAGCATGTCCTACAGAGCTCGTCACACGCCGGTGAATAGCGTGAACGTAGTAGGCGTCGTGCCGGGGTCCGATCCGAAGCTTCGCAACGAATACGTCGTTTTCACCGCTCATCTCGACCACCTAGGCGTCGGCCCGGCCGTAGATGGTGACAATATCTATAACGGGGCCCTCGACAATGCGGCAGGATCCTCACTTCTGTTAGAGGTCTCCAAGTTTCTTGCCGCGCTCCCCACTCCGCCCCGCCGAAGTGTAGCGTTTGTCGCGCTGACCGGGGAGGAACAATTCTTGCTTGGCTCCGAGTGCTTTGCCCGAGCCTCACCATTGGAGGGCCCAATCGTAGCGGATATTAATGTTGACGGCGGAGCATTTTTCTTCCATGTGAAGGACGTAACAGCCTTAGGAGAGGAGCACTCATCGCTAAGCAGCGTGGCGAGACGGGCCGCTGCGGAAACGGGATTTGAGATTAGCCCCGATTACTTTCCGGACGAGGGGTACTTCGTCCGGTCTGATCAGTATTCGTTTGTACAGACTGGGGTTCCCTCCCTGTTTATCGATCTTGGTTTTAAGACAGACAAAGCAGGCGTGGACCCACTGGCAACGATGAAGAAATGGTTGGTAACGACGTACCATTCACCAAAGGACGACACTAGCCTGCCCATTGATTATGAAACGAGTGCCCAATTTGCGCGGTTTGCAGCGCTACTCGTGTACTACACCGCGAATGATCTCCGGCGACCGGTTTGGAATCCAAGTGACTTTTTGGGCGAAAGGTTTTGCAAACAGGACGCACCTTGTTCAAACTCGCATTGACCTCTTCGTGACGGCCACGGAAATTGCGAAGCAGCACAATTTCAATGCCTTCATCTTGTATGTAGCGGCTCTCCAGTTGGCGGACCGAGGCCCGTTTTTCCAACTCGGTATTAGGCCCGAGATTATTTCATTGCCCCATTGCCCGAACCATCCGAAGTTGACTCCCTTCGTTGACCGCGCACGCGAAAGACAATAAAGTTCGTCCGTTTCCAAGGACAGAATGAAGCTTCGGCGCAGCTACTCACATGTATCGAATAATCTTGGCCTGCAAGAATGTTCCGGCAATCGTTGGTGCGACTTGTGCGCGAGACATGTGGATTCCTACGCTAGAGCTGACCCTGCACATGTCCAGTCTCCCGATTTGGCGTGGAGGATCCTGAATTTTTACATGGTCCTTACGCTCATGTCTTGAACTGCCTGGTTAACGTGGTACTCGTCGAAGTGAATTCGGCGAAACGGGCCACCTGTCACGGAACTGTAACGCAAAATGCGGAAAATACCGGCAATTGCGAAGCAAAGGACGGCGAAGGAAGTCATTAATATTCGTCACTATTTACGACTTTCAGCAAGCTCTTGATGAAACGAGAGGACTTGTCCGCCCAAAAAGTGAAAAACTGACTTTCGGCCGCGGAAGTCGGGCTAGAGCTAGAGGGCCAAGAGCACATTGTTCTCAGAACCTGGTACGGAGCGATCACAGGTCGGGACTGCGCTCGAAAGATGCTAAACTTCGGCCACGTGAGGTTTCCCATGTCAGCTAATTCTTCATCCTCAACTGTCCGCTTCGGCACTTTCGAGGTTAACTTACAGACCGGTGAACTACGCCACAGAGGACAGAGAGTTAAGCTCCAAGAACAGCCGCTTCAAGTGTTGGCGGCGCTGCTTGAACGGCCGGGCGAGATAATTACCCGAGAGGAATTGCGTGGCAAACTCTGGCCAGCGGACACCTTCGTCGACTTCGATCATAGCCTGAACGCTGCCATCAAGAGGTTGCGCGACGCGCTTGGCGAATCGGCAGACGCTCCGGTGTTCATTGAGACGCTCGCTCGACGTGGGTATCGCTTCATTGGCAGTTTTGAGATACCGGCCGCGACCCCATCAGCCCGGTCGAGACCCTGGCGGTGGCTGTTCACTACGAGGAACGCTGTTTTAGGCGGATTAACGGCGTGTGCTCTTGCGCTGTCTTTTCTGTACTACAGCCATTCGCTCAGATCCAAGGCAGGTCAGCCGTCTGTAACCCCTGCCGTCACTAACGTTGGCGAAAAATTTACCCCAAGTCTTTCGCCAGACGGCCAGCATTTGGCCTTCGCCTGGAACGGAGGAGCCGGGGCTCCCTTCAGCTTATATGTGAAGGTCGTCGGGGCTGAGGAATCGTTGCGCCTGACGAAGCAGGCGTCAATCGACTTCAATCCGGTTTGGTCGCCCGATGGCCGCCATATCGCATTCTGTCGCATTCAAAAAGGTGAAACCGGAATCTACGTCATTCCCGCATTGGGTGGCACCGAGCGCAGAGTGCGCCGGACTCTTTGGGAGGAACAAGAGTCCTACGAAGCCTTTTGGTCCGCAGGCCGGCTCTCGTGGTCACCCGATGGGAAGTCACTGGCGTTTTCTGACCGTGCATCCCCTGACGAACCTGCTTTTTCTATCTTTCTGCTATCACTCGATTCGCTGGAAGTTCGCAAACTCACTTCGCCCCTGCGTTCGAAGGGGGATGTCCATCGGGCGTCCTCTCCCGACGGTCAAACCTTGGCTTTCGTGAGTCTGCGTTCGAGGGGTGATTTCAATCCCGCATTCTCTTCCGATGGTCAAACATTGGCCTTTGCCAGAATTTCGCACGGAGTCCAGTCAATCTACAAAGTGCCGGTTTCGGGAGGAGAGGAGCAGCGTCTTATCTCGGGCGGTACATACAACTGGGGTCTGGCGTGGACGCCGGAAGGTCGCGACATCGTTTTCGCAAAGGCTGGTTGGCTCGCAGAGGACGGTTGGCTCTGGAAGATATCCCTTCGCGGGGACGAGCCAGAACGACTGCAGTTCGGTCAAGGGGGAGTCCAACCTGTGATTCGCGGGAACCGGTTAGTGTATGTGCGGCAGATGGCGAACCTCAACATCTGGAGGAGGAATCTTGATTCATTGCATTCAACCGGTCCTCCCGAAAAGTTGATATCTTCCACCAGGTTCGAGAGTGGTCCTCAGTTCTCGCCTGATGGAAGTAAGATTGCCTTCGAATCTACCCGTACTGGCGTTTATGAAGTCTGGATGTGCCGGAAGGACGGCAGTGGCCTCGTTCAGCTAACCCACTTCAACTCTCATACTGGAACTCCGCGTTGGTCGCCCGACGGACAACAGATTGCTTTCGATTCTCGCGCTGCGGGCAATGCAGACATTTATGTCATCGATTCCGAGGGGGGCTCGCCTCGCAGGCTTACCAGTGAACCATCGGGCGAAGTCGTGGCAAGTTGGTCGCGAGATGGGCGTTGGCTGTATTTCGCGTCAGAACGCACTGGCGATTGGGAAGTGTGGAAGATGCGGTCGGCAGGTGGACCCGCCGTGCAAGTGACACGCCACGGCGGATTTTCTGCGTTCGAATCGCCTGATGGTAGATTCCTTTACTATGCAAAAGGTCTGGCGGTTCCCGGATTGTGGCGCATTCCGACTAACGGCGGCGAAGAGATCGAACTCATACGCTCTCTGGAAGCAGGTTACTGGGGCTATTGGGCAGTGGTCGAGAACGGCATTTATTACCTCGACACGAGGGCAAAGCCTGGGATCGCTTTCTTCAACACTACGACCCATCGCACTACGCGAGTATTCGATCTGGAGAACCGTCCGGCCAGGCAGGCACCGGGATTGGCCGTCTCTCCGGACAAGAGGACGATCCTTTACACACAACTGGACGCGCTAAGTAGTGACGTCATTCTTGTGGATAACTTCCGATAAAACTGAACCGGTCTGGTATCCTCGGGTCGTGGACAAGCGCAATGCCGCAGCAGGCATTTTCCGCCAGGCAGCCTGTCCGTATCGGTGTGCCTCGCCAAAAGGTCGTACACCTGCGAAATGAATGACTTGGCGCAAAGCTTGATTCGGTGTCTTTGGCGAATTGTTATTTCGCCAGAGACAGGCAGGAGCCTACCAGAGCAACAGAGGAAACCGGCGGATCAGGGAACACACTCGCTGCTCGCCGACAAGGTCGGCGAAAGGCGGCTTCTTCGGCTATTTTCAATTCCAGCGTTTCGTGATTTCTCTTGGATCAGTTAGGAGCAGACCCTGAAGCAGACGCTGGCTCGTTGCCTGTTGAAAACCGATTCGGTCTGGGACGATACCCGTACCGCGTCCGGATGTGATATTTTTTCAAGCCCTCGCCTACTAGTTGTACCTTGATAGAGCGCCATCCACGATTGGGATTCGGCTTGGGATAGTAGCTGAACGAGTAAAGATGCGCTAAATCGTCCCGGATGGAGGCAAACGCTTTCTTTTCATCCCGCCAACTCTTGGCAAAATAGGCCTTGCCGCCAGTGGCCGCGCTCATACGGTCAAAAACAGCGGTAGAAACAGGCTCAAGCTGCGCTTCAGTGGTGCTTATCATATAGATAGGTATGCCTGCCGATTGGGCCAGCTCGGCGACATCCTCAGGGGGCACCATGCTGGAATTGTCGGGGCCGTTCGAGAACACTACGATCACCTTTCTTCCCGGATGTTGGCCGGCATCCTGAACCGTCAACAACAACGAATTATAGAGTGCCGCATCGTCCCCAGCCACGCTCGTGCGCACGCCGCGAACTACTTCCGACCGGTCGGAGGTCAAAGCCGCAGCTCGGTAAAGGTCGCGGCTGTACGAATAGAAAGCAACTCTGTCCGCGCTTTCCAGAGAGCGAACGAAATCGGCGATGGCATCTTGCGCGAAGACGAAGCCCCGGTACATGTAATTGCTGGTATCGAACAAAATGAAGACATTGGCGCCGGCAAGGGCCGAACTGAGCGTTTCGGGCGCTTCTTCCAAGAGAGAGCCTGACACCGAATCTTGCATCCGAGTCCGCCTTTGCGCGGAGACAGACTCGTCCGCACTGCCAACGTCTGCAGTAATGTCTACCAATCTGGTTGTGGGGCCATTCCCTTCCTCAAATGTGGCAATGTTCTCCGGAGTGCCATCTTCGGTGATCGCGAAATCCTGAGGATGAAGACCCGTTACATAGTTGCCTTTCTTGTCGGTCACGGCCACATTCAACTGCACCAGGTTGACCACAACCCGAAGGCGCGTCGCGTCCTGCTGCGCACTGGTCCGAAAGGTGGAAAGAGGCAGCAGTCCCCAAAGAAGTGTCACGATCAAGAGATATCGTTTTTCCATAGGTTTGCATCCCATATCGCAGCGCATTGTTTTTTCCGGCCGTACCAGTTCTGTTAAAAATTGAGCCAACAAAAGTGATCTAGGGCTCGGAAAAACTGTCATTTCTTGACAAGACATCGATCTTGCCCTGCCGGAATTCTTCACCGGTTTCTCGAGCGGCGCGCAGCAGCGCCGGCCAATCCTCGAAATCAGTGGCAAAAATCTTCTCGACCATGCGACGCGTGAGCTCAGGAACCAGGCGGTTTAGCATCACTGGTGAATAACCTTTTTCGTCGGCCAGGCGGGCCCAGTACAGGTTGTTGGAATCCCAGGTCTCAGCCAACAAACGGCTGGAGTAGCTCATGAAAACCGGGAAAGGCGCCAAATTCAGCAGCTCTCGCGCGTAACTCTTTGCCAATATGCGATGTGGCACGCCAAAGTCTCGCGACAAACGTTCCCAGTTTACCTCGTTGGGGTAGCGCTCGGAGAGAGTTGCAAGCTCATTTCCGGCCGGTCCGAAGGAGGAGGGTTCTTGCGGAAAACTTCGTTGATATTCAGCCGCCAGATAGAAAGTGTCCGCAGGCATCAACTGCGAAAGCACTTCGGGCAAGTGTCCTGAACGCAGAGCCTGCTCCACTCTTTCAGAGCGCTGCGGAATCATTCGATGGGACAGGATATTGATGACCTTATTCCGCACTTCGTCATTTTGAGCGGAAGCGGCCAAAAGCTCCTCGCCGCACTGTTGATACAGGCTGACAGCGTGAAGTTCATTTTGGCTCACGTTCCACCATCGGGGCACGACGGCGTTGGTCAAAAGGCCAGGCACCAACTCTCGCCAGATCAGGGCCTGCACGTTTTGTGGCGCGATGAAATCCTGCTCCGCCATGGCAAGGACGTAAGGTAAATCGGCAAGCGATCCGACCAAGTGTGCGCCTCCGCCCGCCGGAGAGCCTGCGCCGAACAACTGAGGCGCTTGCCAATGTCGTTCCAGGCCGATGACCGTTTCTCCCGCAAAATCATGCGAACGAACGAAAAGAGGATTGTGGTGGAGAATCTGGGCGCCGGGAGGCTCATAGTAGGCATAATTGAGGCCTACGAGGGTGTCTCGCAAAAAGGGAGTGAGTTGGCCGCGGGCCTCTGCCAGTTGTTCGGAAGAACTCTGCGACTTAATTATCTTCGCCAGGTTCGTATGCATCTGCAATTCCGTATGACGGTTATTGTAAATTCCCGCGGCCCACTGATATCTCTCGCTATTTCGGAAAATTGGCTGGGGCATCTCGAATTCCCGGAGCTCCCCGGCCAAAGGAAGTAAGGTATCGCTTGAGAGGTTTCCTTGCGCGACCTCGCGCAGACCTTCACCCAGGGCCAAGACGGCGTCGAGAGAAACCAAACGCTGTCCATCCAAAACGGATCGGAGTCTGTTGGCGATCAGTTCATGCATGCGCTGGGCTTCCGGCGCTACCTGATACGGACCCGCAAGCAAATTGATGATTTTGTCTTGAGAAGCATCGGCTTTGCCGGTTGCGGCGAGCATCAGGTCTTTCAGGGCAGCGCGGCCTGCATCGAAAAGCTGCGTTGAAGAGCCGATCTTGCCAAAGGGCTGGATCACCTTTTGCCAAGAATCGTTCAAAGTGGCGCCCGGTATTTCATCCTGACGCGCCAATATCTGCCAGAGTCCGACGCTGGCCTGAAAGGTTCCGCAGGCGTTTCCCCGTAAAGTGTTCTTGGAAATGCCGTTAAGGCTAGTTACAACCTGGAGGAAGGCTGCGATGGAAGCATCGTCCAAATCTGGAAATTCTGAAAAGACTAGGTACTGGTCGCTGAACTCAGAGAACTTGTCGGCCAGCAAGGCCACCGTTTCGGGTCTGAGCCGACGCTCCGGAGAGCGCCTGCCGTCGAGTTCACTAAGAACCAAGTAGCTTTGCAAAGGACCTGTGTCGATGGGCATTCGAGAAATCGCGAACAAGGCTTCGAGCAATTGACCTGGGTGGTCCCAATGTGCGGCCCGGCGCCCCCAGTCACGGATAATTTTGGAGTCTGTCTTTTGTCGGAAGATTTTCTTCCATACGTCGAGATTTCCAGGAACGTATAAATCGCCGTTCGGCTCCCACCGCAGGCGGGTCACCAGAAGAAGCAAACCAGCGTCGCGCCGAAACACGCCCGTTCCAGCATCGGAAGAGTCTTCCCCGCGGAACATCTCATAAAAACGCCGCAGCCGGGCAGGTTCGGTGAAGTGAGTTTGCTGTGACGGAGGTAAACTCGACAGGTCGTCAAAATACGCCGCAAGCCAGCCGCTGTCCTTCGCTATCAATTTAGGGATAAATTCTCCCGGAGAGTCAGGACTCGCTCCGACCAGTTGTTTCCAAGCAGGGGACGCGGCTGATCCCCCCGGCACAATCACTCGCCCAGATCGAATGCAGATGTGGCTGCCGTAGAAATGCAAGACCGCGGCTCGCGAAACCATATTATTCAACACGTGCGATTGCTGCAATGTAGATAGAGTTTCGGAATCCATCCTCGCCAACGCCCAGTAGAAGCGGGCCAGCTCCGGATCGCCTAAGAGCGTGTCCACTACATCGACTTTTTTTCCTCTCTTGGTCCAGTCGATGTCTACGGGCGGAGCAGGTACGGCCGAGGTGGAGAAGGAATACGTGAAAGCCCGGCCCTCTTGGAGACTCTTTTCAAGGTCTGGCAAGGGAAATCCCGAGTCGATGGTAAGAAACGCTCTTTGCGGATCGGCAGTCTCCAGGAAAGTGCTACGCTGCCCGCAGTCAGCCCGGGTTCGATAACCCAGGATTTTCAGCAGGGGTTTCGCTTCCTCGCAAGTAGAAACATGAATGGCGCCACCGGGGCCTGCCAGGGCCGCCAATTCGCGCGCCTGCTGCACATAGCGGGTCAAGAGGATAAGAAATTCCGACGGCCGGCGCTTTGGCCACCGTTCCTCATAGCCCAATTCGAATACGTTACGCGCCAACAAAGGCATAACTTCTTCGGGTGAAACCTTCTGGCTAATTCCCGCCATGCGCAAAAAGGAGCGCAACGGCCCTGGAATCGTAACATTCGCCGATTCAGTTGACCCAACCTTGGCGTCCTCGGATGACAGAGAATCAGAGGGGCCGGTACCCCGAACGGCAGGAGCGAAGCACGAACCAACGGCAAGAGTGGCAGCCAGAATGGGGGCAAGGCGGAAGAAAGACTTAGCGCGTCGATTTGCTGGTAGATCTGTTATGAGGAGTGTGCGGGCTTTCAAGATTGCCTCCCCGAAGCGGAATTGGGCTTGAACGGCATAGTCGGGATGCATAGAAAAAAGAGAATTTAGATCCAAACGAAACCAAATCCAAAACTCGGACCTGCGACGATTAGTCGCTTCTCACGACGAAGTCACGATGAACTGGACTTATGCGAGCCATGCACCTGCGAGGGACAGTAGCATTCCTCGACACTAAGCACACTCCGAGTAGACTCGTCCTTCCCTGCACTATTTAAGCTTTAACTGCGCTCATGTCAAACGCGAAATTGTCAAAAGTACGCTGGGGAGGGTGTGGTTCGCCAAAACTCTAGCCGGCTCTGAAATCAATGACTTAGCCGTCCTCCGGCCACTGTTCCGTCATAACTCCTAAACATATGTGCCCCTTAACCACACTGCTCGAGCAGAACGGAGCACAAGTCCAACAAATTGATTACAGAGGGCTTGAATGGTATCGGCCGGGAACTTTCGCCGATGATCTGAGACGCAACATGGTTGTGCCTCGCCAAAATTAAGAACGCATTTGAAATCAATAACATACAAAATGGTCATGTATTGCGTTACAGGGCGGTTCTCCTAAAAATTCGGATGATCTCATTCCAGCCGATGTTGCAACGTACACCTACGATGCCGTAGGTAATAGCGAGATGATTGACGCGTTCGTCATCCTCAAGGCTCCCGAGCGAGAGATTCTCCTGCATTCCCACGCGGAATTCCGCACTCGTGTGCGCTGCTAACCTTGGACTAACGCATCATGCTCCTGAGCAGGCGGGCGCGGCAGGTTCTTAATTTGTGTCTTCAAGAGATTCTGCATGCACCAGTAATTATCAATGAGGTTTGTTCGGCGATCACATGCGCCTTCTCAAACTCATAGGAGAGGGTCGCGACGTGAGCTGAAATGCGTCCGTGGACGCGCAAAATGCTTTGACACTTTTCCGACATTAATTGTCACAATAGCGAGAGAAACCTAACTCCACAACTGCTATTAATTGAACGATTGAACGCAAACCAGTCGTCTCAAGTCATTCGAAAGAGACGAGTTCGCCACATGAAGGAGCACGCGAGGTATGAATGTAAAATGGTTTGTGTTGCCAGTCCTCGCTCTTGCTGTGTCAGTCGCCTCAGGAAGTTGGGCAAAATCCACCCAAGGACAAGCACCGGCAAGGAGTCAAGTCATGGGGCGAATCGTAATCGTGGGTTATAAACCGAAGCCCGGAAAGGCAGAGACTCTCAGATCCCTGGCGAGGACGCACATCCAGCGCTTGAGAGCCGAGGGTCTGGTCACCCCTCGTGAGGCAATCATTATGGAGGCAAATGACGGAACCATCATCGAGGTATTTGAATGGAAATCCAAAGAGGCCATCGAATCCGCCCATACGAACCTTGCGGTGCAAGCGCTTTGGAAAGAGTTCAGCGACGTATGTGATTACGTTCCCGTCGCATCCATCGCAGAAGCAAAGCAGTTATTTGCGGAATTTGCGCCGGTACGATGAGATCAGGAACGAAGGCCGCTCTCCGTACGCCCGCCGAGACACAGCTCCAAGGCTTCATCAACAAGTTTGATCCGAAGCACGGTGCGGTGATTCGAGCGGTGCGCAAGGTGCTGCGGAAGCGCATGCCCACTGCGAATGAACTGGTTTGGGACAATTACAACTTTTTCGTTCTGAGTTACGGTTCAACGGAACGTCCTTCAGATTGCATTGTCACGATTGCTGCAGCGGCGAACGGAGTGGGGCTGTCCTTCTATCGTGGTGCGAGTCTCCCCGATCCGAAGAAAATACTGCTCGGTTCAGGTACTCAAAATCGATTCATCCGTCTTGAATCCGCTGACGTTTTGGCGCGTCCCGAAATCGAGGCGCTCATCACGGCTGCCATTGCTCAGGCCAAAACGCCTCTGCCAACCACAGGCGGCGGAAGGCTGTTCATCCGTTCAGTTTCGGTGAAGCAGAAGCCCCGGCGCAAGTGAGCCAAAAAGGTCGCCGCCGTGCTGCTCATTCAGAACGTCCGTAGTAGTGTGTCAGTGGTCCAGCAATACCGTGCCCTCATAGGGTGCGACGATCGATAACTGGAAAGGTGAATGACTCATGGTTCCCACGTATGGCCTCACGCATATCAATCTTGCGGTTCGAGACACTGAACGTGCACTGCGGTTCTACGAGCAAGTCTTTGGTCTCCGTGAGTACGGGCGCGGGGATGGCCTCGTCCACACGCAGGCGGCGGGAAGGCACGACATCCTGACGTTCGCGGAAGACGCCAGCACGGCCGGCACGGTTGGCGGCGTGGCGCATTTCGGTTTTCGGCTCCTGGACCCGAACGACATCGACCGTGCCATTACGGAAGTCGAGCGCGCCGGCGGGCGGCTGCTCCGCCGCGGCGAGTTTGCTCCAGGCCTCCCCTACGCGTACGTCGCCGATCCGGATGGCTACGAGATTGAGATCTGGTTTGAATGAGCTGGCTGCGCGTGCAGGGCCGAGGCGGCAAGCACCTCCGAATGCG
>JGI12635J15846_10004149_pt1 | contig 12509 bp, 12 predicted proteins | sample BlaSpr_A8_OM2_M2_FD_15846 | JGI IMG/M metagenome (IMG submission 15846) | reverse complement strand
AGTCCTACAGAAAACATCCAAGAACCGCCGCAAAGATTGGTTGACTTCCGCTCACAATTGGCCCCTAATCTGGACCCTATCGAGGTTTGAGAGTGGCCCCTATGACGCGGCTCACAGATACTGCCTTGAAGGCTGCCTTAAGGAAACCGAGGTCTTCTCAGGTGGACCTCGTGGATGGCACGGTGCCGGGCCTCTTCGTGCGCTTGGGAAATGGCGATACGGCAACCTGGTCCTTAAGATTGCGGGTGTCCGGGGAAGCGGGAACATCGCAACGGGGCCTTAAGCTCAAGGGAAGAAAGTACCGGCTTACGCTTGGGACATATCCGGCGATTGGCATTGAACTCGCCCGTGCCAGGGCCAACGAGTATCGTGCCCAAGCTAAAAAGGGAGAAAGCCCTGCAATCTCTCTGGAACACGCTGCTACCGCCGGAGGACTCACCATCCAGGCGCTATCGCACCGGTTTCTCGAAGACTATGCGCGGTCGAAGGAACTGCGCTCGGCTCGAAAATACGAGCAAGCCATCCTCACCCACATCAACCCGACTATTGGGCGTGTGCTGGTCGACGTATTGGACCGGGAGCAGGTTCGCGATCTGATCCGCAAGGTGCGAATACGCCAGCCGCGCCCCGATAACGAGAAAGGACGGGTGCGCGGCGGCAGCGAGGCGGCACGCACGGTGCTGGCTGTACTGCGGCTCCTGGTGTCGTGGGCGATTCGAGAGAATCTGATCAAGCGCGCCGATAACCCGGCCAGCGACATGGAGAAAAATCTTCCCAAGAAGCGCAAGAAGGACCGAGTATTGTCGCTGGAAGAGGCCCGAATTGTTTGGCGTGCGGCCGGCTCTGCGGGATACGCATTCGGCACTCACACGCAGTTGATGCTATTGACCGGCTGCCGGGCCGGAGAGTGGGCGCATGCGGTTTGGTCGTGGGTCGATTTGAAGCAAGGTCTCTTTGTCATTCCCGCGGAGGCCTATAAAACTGATCATGTGCATGTGGTGCCGCTGGTGCCTGGGGCGGTGGCGATTCTCAAAAACATTCCTAAGGGGGAGAAGGGCGACTACATTTTATCGAGCACGCAGGGAGCCAAGCCAATCCGGGGTATCGGAAAATTCTATCGGACGCGCCTGCCGCGCGAGATCACTGCCCAATCCGGTACTGCGCTCTCCGCCCCTTTTACGTCGCATGATCTACGGCGTACGGTCGCGACCCGACTTGGCGAATCGCTTGGCGTGGGCGGCGAGCAATTGATCAAGAAAGTGCTGGGACATGCCGATGGTAGCGTAACCGCGATTTACAACCGATATGGCTATGTAAAAGAAATGCGAGCGGGGTTAGATGCGTGGGCGCGCGAGCTGACGAAGTGACGAAGTAAAGCGGCTGCCATCGAACAGCCCGATATACGGCGATCGCGCTGACCCAAGAAAAGTAAATCGGCCGAGTCAGGTGTTCCTCAACACGCACAACTTTTGATGCGGGCGGGACTTTTTCGGAAGTCAGTTGTGCGTTGCTGTGCTTCGTCGTGCTCTATGTGAATTTGCGGCAGAGAGACCTCGTCGGCGAGGTCTCCGAATATCAATGCGTTGCGATCTCCGAAATTCCAATGTCTGCCGAGCGCCTAGCTACGAATCAGGTCGTCGGCAGCGCGAATCCAGGCCGATTCGATACGATTAAATTCACCTGCCACGGCGGGATCCCCGTCTAAAAACAAGGTCGATCCAGAAGTCACTGGCGATAAGGCGGGCGTTATCACCTCTGACGAACTGCGGCATCGGTGACGTGCGCGTCACGCTAAGTCATGGCCGCCCTCGGCGATCAGGCGCGAGCTGCGTTGGCCGGTAAAGTAAGACCAGAGCCACTGACGCTGCACGCGCAGACGATTTTGCAGCTGCGGCAGGGAGAGGATGTGAACGAACGCCCAGACCAGCCAGGTCAGAAGGCCGCTTGTACGCAGCCAACCGCGCTCAAGTACCGCGTAATTCTTGCCTACGACCGCCATGTTGCCTTTGTCGAAGTAGCGAAACGGACGCTCGACCTTCCGCCCCTTCATTTCTTTCGCGATTAGCCGCCCAACATAGCGGCCCTGCTGGATCGCCGCCTGGGCCACGCCAGGCACAAGATGTCCGTTTTGCGTAACCGACGCCGCGTCGCCGACCACGAACACTCCGGGCAAGTCCACAACTTTCAGGAAAGGGTCGACGACGGCTCGCCCCGCGCGGTCTGTCTTGGCGGTGAGCATCTTCGGAATCGGCGACGCAGCAACGCCGGCGGTCCAAATCACCGTTGCGCTCGGGATCATCTCGTCGCCGGCGACCACTCCTTTTTCATCGACTGTCTCCACCTTGACATTTGTCATGACCTTTACGCCGAGCTTCTCGAGCCGCCGAGTTACCTTGTGCGACAATGACTCGGCAAAGGTTGGCAGAACCCGCTTGGCGCCATCCAGAAGGATGATGCGGGCCTTTGCCGGATCGATGCGGCGGAAGTTTCCTCGCAGCGTAACCTTGACCAGATGCGCCAACGACGCCGCGAGTTCCACGCCAGTCGGTCCCGCGCCGACCAGAACGAATGTCATCTTTCGTGCGCGTTCGTCCTCGTCCTCGGTCGTTGCGGCCACTTCAAATGCGCTCAGGATTTTCGTGCGGATCGTCTCGGCGTCACCAAGGGTCTTCAGCCCGGGTGCATATCGGGCGAACTCGTCGTGCCCGAAATAGCTGGGGTGCATGCCGGTCGCTACGACCAAATAATCAAACATCATCTTGCGGACGCCCGCGCCTGGAGACGTCACCTCAATCGTGCGGGAAGCAGCGTTGATGCCAGTGACCTCCGCCAAGAGCACGAAGACATTTCGCTGCTTCGCCTCGAGCTGACGGATCGGTGCAGCGATTTCGGAGGAAGAGAGGACCGCCGTCGCAACCTGATAGAGCAGCGGCTGAAATATGTGGTGGTTGCGACGGTCGATGAGAATTACTTCGGCATCGGCGTGCCGCAGCGCGCGCGCCGCGGCAATCCCGGCAAAGCCGCCGCCGACGATCACGACACGCTTGCGCTGCGGACCAGGCGCGTCGACGACCGCCGTTGCCTGGTCAGGGCGGCCGTCGGCCAGCTTAAAACTCATGGCGACTCTGCCTTTGGCGCAGGATCAGTGGCGACGACTCCGAATCCGCAGGCCAGATATTCAGCGGCCCCACTCGCGCCGATAACTACGGTGCCAACAATCATGCGGCGTATTAGTTTGTTGTATGACATCTCAGTGTGCCCTCGTGCGGTCTTCGACGTAAGCGACTCCGATGAGATTCCCCTGGGTAGCAAGCGGAAGCTTCTTGTTCGATCCATCGAGCCCGGTGGAATAGATCGATCCCGCAAGCTCCGTGACAAACATCCGTTCAACTTTTGAAATCGAGATCGTCCAGTACATGAGCCAATTCGTCACATCGAGCCACACCGCATTACCTGTGCGCCCGCCGATTTGACGCTAACATGAGTCCGACGTATTCATTAATGAAGTGTTGTAGCATTGGCGAAGCAATTTACTCGTGGCGTCGAGTTACAATTGCGCTCAGCCTGCAAGGCAAGTGCTTCGAGTTCACTGGCGAGCTCTGATATGAGCGCCTTGGCTCGCGAAAGTAGCTCGACCGAACAATCTACGTCGCGCGTAAATCTCAGCAACTCAGTTATTCGCATTAGCGATCGCAGTCGCTGCGGTACACCATTGCCGGCAACCATTGAGCGTGTCAGGTAGCGATGGTTCGCTTCAAGGCACCGTAGTTCTCGTAACATGGCGCCTAGCAAATCGGCAGCTAGGCAAATGTAGCGGACCTCGGAGCGTTGAGCAGCCTTNAGGACTCTATTTGGCATTCCCCTCTCCAATTAATATGCCATGGTGCGCATTCCAACGCCGATGACGACTACGTCTGCGANGCGGGCATGGATACCACGATTGTCAAGCACCTGATGAGCAAGCCAACAATCCACTCGCCGCCGAAGTTCTTGCGAAGCCACTTGAGAAAGCGACCTCCATGACCCATGCGAAGCATTGCGGTTTTCACGCCTGCGGCGGCTTGCGCCGATTGTCGATGCTGAGCGCGCCCGCCCCGAACGCGACGATCTGGAGGAGTCCGCCAGCCATCATCATATTCTTGAGAAAGTGGATCATTTGGTTCTGATCGGCAAAGTTGCGGTGAAATGACAGTGCGCTGGCGAGTGTAAATATGACGAGCACGCCAGCGACGATGCGGGCTCGGAGGCCGGCGACGAGCAGCAGACCGCCGCCCACCTCGACGGTCACCGCGAGGATCAGAGCCAAAGCGGGCAGCGGTAAACCGGCGGCGCGAATCATCTCGGTGGTCGGGCCAACGGCCGCTAGCTTGCTGAGGCCGCTCATCGCGAAGGGCAAACCAATCAACAAGCGGCCAATGAAAGGAATATATCGGGTTGAATTCAAAGTAGTCACTCCTGTACGACGGGTGAATCAGAAAACATCGAGCAACGCATCCCGTTTCGATATCGGTTTGAACAGAAATCGCCAGACCGTGGCATCATTACGAGGTTGATATGAGCTCTCGCGACGATGCGTCATTGTTGTTCTGCGGGTCCGCAAGAGCGGCCAGACGTGGGAATAACTTCAGCGCATTCCTGGCAAGGACCGCGCGGCTTTCTTTGTGGTCGAGTTCCGCGCTGGTTTCGACCTCAAGGCGGCATCGGACGGCCAAATCCCGGCGAAGATACGGATAATCGGATCCGAACAGTACCTGGCCCATGCCGACCTCGGAACGAAGCATCCGCAGGATCGGTGGGCGCCATGACAACGCGGTGTCCCAGTAGAGTCTGCGCAGAGTGTCTGCCGCAGTCCCGCGCTCTTCGGCACCGGGAATTACGTTCATCTCATCCACGATTAAAAAGCGCGTCGCCAGATAAGGAATAGTGCCGCCGGCGTGCGAGAAGATATATTTCACGTTCGGCGTGCGCGCGCGCCTCGTTCGTTGCGCGCCAGAAGATGTCGGGAAGAATGTGGTGGTGAACGTCGACAGTAAAGGACATGGTCTTCACTTCCCAGGAAGGCGGAACACGGTGACCGTGGTATTGCCGCCGCCAATTTCAGGAGCGACCAAGTTGTATACCCCTACAATGCCGGAGACGATCGCCACGTTTTGCCTACCGCGAGCGCTGTAGGTGACTACGCCACCACCGGCCGGGCCACCGAGGTCGCGCCGCAGCAGCACCTTGCCGGATCTGGCGTCCAACGCCAACAGGTCGCCGGTTATTTCACCGGTGAATATGAGATCGCCCTCGGTCGTCGTGACACCGGCTATCATCGGTTTCGCCGCGTCGTAGCGCCATTTCTCATGACCGGTGGAAGCGTCGAAGGCAGTGAGTCGTCCCCGGGCGGCTGACCACGGGTCGAACTTCGTTTGGCCGCCGAAGTAAAAGCCGCGGGTGTGTTCCTTCTCGGGATCTGGTGCCGTCGCATCCTTACTGAACTCCGCGCACCAGTCGGTAGCAGGGACAATTAGCATGTTCTGCTTTGCGTAGTATGCGGAGCCGTTCCACTCCTCCCCCCCGAGAGTTCCCGGGCAAACGCGCACCGGCGTCCTGGTTATGGGGATTTCGACGTTCAGCCGGTTAGTGAACGGAACGCTATAGATGAGGTCCTTCGAATCGCGATCCAAGAGCCGCAGAAGTCCGTCCTTGCCGGTGCTGGCGATCACATTGCGTGTCGACCCATTGATCGTTGTCTTGAACACCGGCGCAACGTGCGAAGCATCGTAGTCGTGCACGTCGTGGGGCACGAATTGGCGGTACCAAGCGAGATGACCCGTCGTGGCATCCAAGGCAATCAGCGAATTCGTATAGAGATTGTCGCCGGGGCGGTCGTCATCGTAGAGATCGGGCGCCGCGTTTCCGCCGGGCACGTAGAGCAGATTCTTTGTCTCGTCAAAGGACAACGGAGTCCAGACATTACCGCCGCCGTGTTTGCGGGCGGCAGGGTCCGGCCCCCAAGTGTCGGCTCCCGGCTCGCCATCGTCGGGCACGATGTTGAAACGCCACACTTGCTCGCCGTCCTTGATTCGAAACGCGCCCACCCAACCGCGCGCGGCGGTCTCAGCGCCGGCCGGCCCGATGTAGATCAGATCGCCGCGAACCAGAGGCGGCATACTGATGAAGTAGCCTTCTTTCGGATCGGCGATCTGCTTAACCCAAAGCGTATGCCCGTCCTTAGCGTCGAGTGCCAGCAGAAAGCCATCATTGGTACCGCGAATGATCTTTCCGTCCGCGAGCGCCGCGCCCCGATGGGTGTTTAGCGGCTCGTGCTTGCGTGGCGTCCAGGTGCTCGACCAGATCACTTTGCAATTATCACCATCGAGAGCAACGGTATAGCGGGCGGTTGTCAGGTACATCCGGCCGGCCAAGACGATCGGAGCGGTTTGCGATGGTTCTTTGTCGGGGAACGAGTACGAGCAGGCCTTGACGATCTGCGATACATTTTTCGTCGTAATCTGTTTTAGATGCGAGTAGCGGGTTCCTGCGACATCGTGGTCGACGTACCCCCAGTCGCCATCGCTTGAGCCGCTGGCGGGCGGGGACGCTAAAACATGGGACGTGCTAACAGCGAGGACAGTTGCGGCAAGAGTTGCCGTAAGCCTCCGCGCCCAGAGCGCTGTGAGACGCGGATAGGACTGTATGCGTCGCGGAACGGTCATGACCCAACTCCTGTGGCTTTAAAAATCGCGGCGCTGCTAATCGCCAAAACTCCGGTGATTAGCGTTCAAATCGGGTATTGCCGCTGACCGCTGTGAGCGTTGATCCAAATGAGATCCTGAAACTCTTTCAGACTGTCAAGCCTTGGCGGCGGCGGCCACCCTAGCTTGGCTTCCGCTCGGCCCCCAGCGGCGACGCGCGCATACAGGCCGCGATCGTAAGGCCGAAAAACGTCGAAAAGCTTGTGGTTTTCGGCTGTGAGCCATTTGCCATCTGCAAAGTACTGATATTCCTTGATGCCATCCACAGTGGTTGCCCCCTTTTCCAGAACTTTGCGATGTAATCAATGCGCTGCGACATGGGTCTTTTCCCACTTATAGATCAGGAACGAGGGTCGCCATCAAATGCCTTGCTCGGACAGCGAATAGTCAGTTGGACTTGCCGGTTTTCGCGTCCGCCCGAAGTTTTTTCTCTGCATTAGTGCGCAGCTCCAGTAGCCCGAGCAGTAGGTCGTCCCGTTCTGCGGCCAGTTCGTCGATAGAGCGCGAGCCGACTTCGTCCCGCACGCTGTCGATGAGGGTCCTTTGCACTTCAGGCGTCAGCACCGGCTGCCCGAGAACCTTCCACCAGGCTGTCATGGGACCTGTGAACTGCTCGAAGAAGTGCTCAATGCCGCCCTGACCGCCGCCGAGGTGGTTCAGTAGGAGGCTGCCCATGACGCCCCACCGCAGGCCCGGCCCCCAACAGAGTGCGGTATCGGCATCTGCGGCGCTGACGACGCCCTCCGCGACGAGATGGTAGACCTCCCGCGAAAGTGCGGATTGCAATCGATTGGCGACGTGCCCGGACACCTCTTTGTGCAATCGAATCGTCCGTTTCCCCATGGCCGTATAGAACGCTGAGACGCGTTGAATCGTCTCCTCGGAGGTCTTCGCGCCGCCCACAATCTCGACCAGCGGGACTAGGTGGGGTGGATTGAAAGGATGTCCGATCACGCAGCGCTCGGGGTGAGAGCCGCAACCAGATTGGATCTCGCTCATCGTCAGTCCGGAGGAGCTCGATGCGACGATCACCTCGGGCGGTAGCATCTCGTCGAGTTGCCCATAGAGTTTTTTCTTGAACTCGATCCGTTCGGGCCCGTTCTCCTGAACGAGGTCCGCACCCCTAACCGCCGCAGCAAGGTCGGGCGTAAACGACAGATTCGATTGCGATGCGCCGGGCGAAAGTCCCAATCTCTTAAGCGCCGGCCAGGCAGCTTCGACAAAGCGATCCAAGGCAGCCTCTGCATTCGGTGCGACATCGGTCGCGACGACTTTCAACCCCTTCGCCAGAAAAAGCGCAGCCCAGCTCGCGCCAATGACGCCCGTCCCGATAATGGTGACGCTGCGAATAGGCTCTTTGGTCGTCATGGTGTCGTCCTATCGATTGATGTTTCGATCTAAGCGCGTGTCCCGGATTGGTTTGCGGGCGGGGCAGCGGTGCTCGCGCCCAAGCCCTTTATCTCCGACGCGCTGAATCCGAGTTCCTTGAGAACCTCTTCATTGTTTTCTCCCAGTGTCGGGGCCCGCCTGGCGGGGACTTTGCTCACGCCATGCACCTGAATGGGACTACTGATCGTCGAGGTCAAGGTGCCCCCTGCACCTTCGAGCGGAACGATGATGTCGTTCAACGACAGCTGCTGGTCGGTGATGACCTCCTGGGGCCCACGCACGGCGCCGAAGGTGACGTGCACGCCGCTGAACATGTCGTACCAATGCGTCATCGGCTGCGACTTGAAGAGTTCGTCGAGAATTTCGGCCAGCTGCGACATGTTCTGCATCAGTTGAGCCGGATCGGAGAATCGCGGATCAGTCAGCAGATCCGCGCGGCCAATGGCCTTGGCCACCGCAGCCAACTTGTCCGGCGTGACTATCAGAACGAACCAAGTGCCATCGGAGCTGCGATACACATTCAGTGCCGCATTGGCGGGATGCGTTCGGTCGTGCAGCCCGTAAAAATTCGCCCCACAGAGCGCGGCTTGAATCGAAACGCTCGCCGACCAGACACCCTCCGCGAGGAGCGACGTGGTGACATAGGACCCCTTGCCGGTTCGCTCGCGACGATAAAGCGCCGTCACAATCGCGGAATACAGGCCGACAGCGGTTGCGTTGTCACCGCTTCCCGCGACCGGCCAGGTTGGGGGGGCGCCCGCGTCGCGCGTCATCGACAACAGACCGCTTCGCGCCCAGTAGGCCGTGATGTCGAATCCTGGCAAATCAGCATCTGGACCTTTTTCGCCGAAGCCGGTGAGATCCGCGTAAATCAGGCGCGGATTCAGTGGCACCACATCGTCATACTCGAGGCCCAGCCGCTTGCGCGCGGGGTGCGGTGTATTGACGATGAGCACGTCCGCCCACTTCACCAACCGTTCGAGCACTTGCCGAGCGCCCGGAGACTTCAGGTCGAGCGTGATGCCGCGCTTGTTGCGGTTGGCCAGATGCCACTGATAGGGCTCCTTGGCTTGCGGCTGCGGCGGAAGCTTGTGCGCCCTTCTCCAGGAGTCGCCGGCGGGTGGCTCCACCTTGATGACGTCGGCGCCAAAGTCGGACAGGATCACGGCGGCACTCGGTCCCGCGATGAAGCTGGCCATGTCGACCACCTTGAGCCCTGAAAAGATGTTGTCGCTGGCCACGGAGATTTCCTTAGATTGTCATTCGCGGGAGGATTTCTTAGCGTCCACGAAACTGCGGCGCACGCTTCTCGAGGAAGGCGGACGTACCTTCCTGCTTGTCTTCGGTTGCAGCGCAGAGTCCAAAGTAGGCCGCTTCGAGCAGCAAGCCCTCGCTCTGACTCGCATCGAGTCCCTTGTTCACGGCCTCCAAGGCGAGCCTCGCAGCAATCGGCGCGTTGCCCGCGATCTTGTTCAGGATGGCGACGGCGCGTGAGATAAGATCCGCCGCCGGAACGACTTCGTTGACGAGACCAATGCGATAAGCCTCCTGCGCAGAAATCATTTCTCCGGAAAGGATGAGCTGAAGGGCGCGGCCCTTCCCGACCAGCCGCGGCAGGCGCTGCGTTCCCCCACCGCCTGGGATGAGTCCCAGGGTGACTTCGGGTTGGCCAAAGCTCGCACTCTCCACCGCGATCCTTAACGTACAAGCCATGGCGGTCTCGCAGCCGCCACCCAGCGCAAAGCCATTGACCGCCGCAATCACCGGCTTGCCGAGGTTCTCTATGAGATCGAGGACTCCCTGTCCGAAGCGGCTGGCTCGCTCCGCGTCGATCGCCGTGGCATGAGCAAGCTCACTAATGTCAGCGCCCGCAATGAAGGCTTTGTTGCCGGCGCCCGTTAGGATCACTCCGCCCACCGCGGCATCCGCCTGTGCGTCCTCAAACGCTGTTCTCAGATCCGCCCAGGTCGGCGAGTTCAGGGCATTGAGCACCTTGGGCCGATTGACCGTTACATACGCAATGGCGCCTTTCTTNTCATACAGGACATTCGCGAGCGTCGNGGCCGCCGCGGGCGANGCGGCCGGGATGATTTCTGGCGAGCCCAGCGGGGATGCCGGTGGCATGTTCACGTTCCTATTGAAGAGAATGAGTCNNGAGAACTACTGCCGCATCGCATTAGATGAAGGCGCTGAGACCCGTGATGGCCTTGCCGACGATCAGATTCTGCATCTGATACGTGCCTTCGTAAGAGTAAAGTGCTTCGCAATCGGCGAAGAAACGCGCCACCTTGTAGTCTGCGACGATGCCATTGCCGCCGAGCAGCTCGCGCGCCCAAGCAACGGTCTCTCGGCATTTCGCCGTCGCAAAAGCCTTGGCGAGCGCTGCATGGGCGTCGGACAGCTTGCCTTCGGCGTGCAGTTGCGCCTGACGCAGGATCAAGCACTGCGAAGCCGTGATGTTGGCGATCATTTTGGCGAGCAGATCCTGCACCAACTGGAACGATGCGATGGGCCTGCCAAACTGCAAGCGCTCCTGGCTGTACTTGAGTGCCGCTTCATAGGCGCCCATCGCGCATCCGGTCGCCATCCAGGCGACTGCATAACGCGTCATCTTGAGCACCCTGGCGGTGTCGCGGAACGCGTTGCCGCCTTGAAGACGATTGGCTTCCGAAACTCGCACGTCCTTGAGCGTGATGTGGCCGTTTTGGACAATCTTGAGTGAGGTCTTGTTCTGAATCTTCTCGACGCTAAAGCCCGGCGTGGTCCTGTTCTCAACGATGAAACCCTTGACTTGGTTATCTGCCAGATCGCGCGCCCAGATGATCGCGACATCGCACCACGGCGCGTTGCCGATCCAGCGTTTCTCGCCGTTGAGAATCCAGGTGTCGCCCTCGCGTTTTGCCGTCGTCGTCAGACCCCCGGAGGCGCCGGATCCCACCAGCGGCTCGGTGAGGCCAAAGCAGCCAATCTTCTCGAACCGTGCCATCGACGGTAGCCACTGTTGCTTCTGCTCCTCTGATCCATCTATATAGATAGACCCCATCGCCAGACCGTTGTGAACACCGAGGAAGGTCGCGAACGAAGGATCGATGCGCGCGGTCTCCATTTGCGCGAAGCCCACCAATGCCAGGCTTCCCCCCGCGCAGCCATAGCCTTTCATCCCTAATCCACCGATGCCCAACTCCTTCACGGCCGGCAGCAGCTCGAAGGGGAATGCGTCTTCTAGCCAATATTTCGTCACGACGGGTGCGACCTCGGCTTCCATGAAGGCGCGTACGCGCTTCAGTGTCGAAAGCTCCTCGGGCGACAAGGTCTCATAGACTTCGTAAAAATCACTGTTCGGCTCGGGCAGGGGCTTGGCGGGCTTCACTGCGGGGATGCTCAATTGTGCTCTCCTGAAATGGCATGACCGCAATGCCGGCGGCCCTCCCTGCTGAACGTGGATTCGCCGGTTCGGCTGCCTGCCAAAGTCACGCCGGCAGCTCGACATAGGCAATGCCAGAGAGGTTTCCCTGCGCGACGAGCAGCGTCTTTTGCTCTGATCCATCGAGATTGGCTCTGTAGACAGAGCCCCCGAGGTCGGTGATGAACATTCGGCCGCCCTGGCGATCGAGTGCGAGACCAATTCCCTCCATCAAGTGAGAGATGAGGATCTCAGGATCCTTGCGGTTCTCCGAAGCTGAGTCCATGGGCGCACGGTTCACCGTGTTGCCGCGGGGCGGATCGCCGCGGTCCGTCCAGTACATCATCCGGGTGTTTAAATCGAGCTCGAGATCGATCGGCTCGGGCAAATTCTCATAGAGCAGCTCAATGTCTTTGCGATCCACGGCGGTCTGACCCGCCGGAATATTGAGGTTGGCACAAAGGATGCGACCATCCCCGGCATTATCGCCGCCCTTTTGCGTCCAATAGACTTTGCCCCCAGCAGGATCGACGGCGATTCCCACGCACCACTTCTTTGGGTCGCGGCCGGGACGCGTATCACCCTGGCTGGTGTCCACCAAGGTCTCGACCGCCGTGCCATCGAGGTTGGCTCGCATGACGCGCATGCCTTCGCGGTCCGACCAGTAGAGCTTGCCCTTTGCCTTGTCAATCGTGAGCTGCTTGGGCGTAAACGTGCTGGCCGGCGGGACGATGGTGACCATGTGATGCCCGTCGAGATCGGAGCGCAGGATTGAGCCATCATCGGCCTTGGGATTGCCCATGTTGGTCCAGTACAGGTATCCCGCGTCGACGTCGACGGCCAATCCGTCAGGGAGCTTTCTGCCTTCTTCGACAATGGTCCGCAAATCAGAGCCGTCGGGATAAGCCGACAATACTCGGCCCGCGCCGAGATCCAGGAAAAAGAGACGGCCCAATAGCGCGCCTGCGCGCTTCGGC
>JGI12635J15846_10004148_pt1 | contig 12511 bp, 9 predicted proteins | sample BlaSpr_A8_OM2_M2_FD_15846 | JGI IMG/M metagenome (IMG submission 15846) | reverse complement strand
GCGGCATGAAGAAGAATAACACCGAGCACGGACATCTAAAGGTCACCGACGTCCGCATGGTCGGCGAATCCTGTCAGCAGTAGGGCTTTTACCAAGGTCCAAAACAAAGGGCGGAACGCATGCGTTCCGCCCTTTCGCCATCCGTGCAGAATTTCTCGCCAGCCTACAGGCAAAGCCGACAACAAAATCAACGACGGCCGATCGAAATCGCTTATCCTTTTACGCTGATTTTTGAAAATGACAGCACGGCCCGGCTCGGCGTGGGGCGACCCATCGACAGCGCCGGACGGAACGTGGTGAAGATCAGCATGCGCTTCACTTGGGGCAAGACTTCCTTCGATTCCTGCGTGTCGGAAAGAATGCGGTAATCCTGCACGCGGCCATTGGCGTCCACATAAGCCTCAATTACCAGCGAGTCCGCGTCGATCGTGTCCAAAGTCATGCCAAAGGCGCTCTGCTGCAACTGAGGCGCGGTGTTGACCATGACCAGCGGCACATCATTTCCCGCTTGCAGCGACGACGGCGCCACGAAATAGACCATGGCGATGCCGAAAATAATCAGAGCGCTTAGAAATCCGGCGGTAGCGGGAACCATGAATGCCTCGAAGGCATTCTCCAGACGCACCATCACTCCCTCAAGCCGGCCGCGTTTCGCCGCCTCTGTTTCCCGGGAAATCGCCAGCCTCAACTTCAGCCCCAGATCCGCCGGAACCTTCGGGCGTCTCATGTTCACCAGCAACTGCTGGGTCCGCCGCAAGCCCTGATACTCGCCGTTGCAAGTGGCGCAATCGGACAGGTGTCGCTGCAGCGCGAGCATCTGGCTGCCCGTCACGGCTCCATCCAAATATGGCGAGAATAACCGCTTCGCCTGGGGGCACTGCAGTCCCATGATGTTCCCTGTGCCCTTCATGGCATCACCTCGACCCTTCTACCCCCTCCAGTCACCTGCGACCGTCCATTTCGATGTTCTTTGTTGTCTGACATCGGAGCGGTCAATCCCAGTTCATTGCCGACTTCGCGCACATAGGGCGCCAACCGTTGCCGGAGCGCGTCCCTGCCACGGGTGAGGCGCGATTTCACCGTTCCCAGCGAAATCTCCAACACTTCGGCAATCTCCTCGTAGGACATCTCTTCCAAATCCCGGAGAATCAGCGTGGTCCGGTACGGCTCCGGAACCTTCCTCAATTCTTCTTCCACCCGGTGCTGCACCTCGTGCTGCGCAACACTGTCAAAGGGAGAGTCGGCATGATCGGTGAGTGCATGTTGCATCGCGCTCTCCCCCATGCTCGGGCCATCGGATTCCGGCTCAATCGACGTCTCCTTGGCCTTGTGCCGAAACCACCACCGTCGGCGGTTCGCCGCCTCGTGCAGGGCGATACGATAGATCCAGGTCTTCAGGCTCGACCCTCCGTGAAAATGCTTCATGCCGCGAAACACCTTCAGGAAGACGTCTTGCGTTGTGTCCGCCGCATCCGCCGGATCGTTGATAACCCGGTACACCAAGCCATACACCGGCTGCTGAAACTCGCCGATGAGCCAGGCGTAGGCCGCTTCCGAGCCGGTCTTCAACTCTGCAACGATCGCCGCTTCTTCCTGCGAGCGTGCTCCGATTGCACTTGCCAGATCACCCAAGGTGGTTGCTCCCGCCATAATGGCGTCCCCTGATTATAGGATTTTCCACCCTACTGCGCCTTTGAAAATTTGCTGCCTGGCCAAGTCCGACAAAGTGCGAGCGGAGCCGTGACTCTCACATACCATAGACTCCGCTGGCCTATGTGGAGTTCCCGGCCTAAGTGATTTATTTTGAACAAGTCAGAAGGGGGCCGAGAAGGGAAGCGGGTTGCGCGGTTTGAAACGGCGAAGGTTCGGGAAGTACCCTTCTAGGAAGTTACCAGGGTTTGGGGCATTGGGTGAGCGTAGCCCGGCCTCTCCCCCGCTGCGACTAGATATGCGTAAGCTTGCGCATGGCGGCCAGAAAAAGCTGGTTCTGTTCCGGCGTTCCGATGGTCACGCGGATGGAGCCCGGAGCGCCCCAGGCAGCGAGTGGACGGACGCTGATTCCTTCGTCGCGCAAGCGGACGGCGAGGGCGGAAGCGTCTTTCCCGACGTCGCAATAAAGAAAGTTCGCGGCCGTGGGAACCACACGAGGTCCGAGTGCTGACAGTCCTTCCGTGAGAACCGGTGCTTGCGACGCGTTGTTGGAAACGACTCGTGCGATGTGGTTGTGATCGTCGAGAGCGGCCAAAGCTGCCGCCTGGGCCACCGACGAAACCGAGTATGTGTTGCGCATGCGAGCGCAATATGCCAGGAGTTCAGCAGGCCCTAAGCCGTATCCGACGCGCAAGCCAGCCAGCCCATGCGCCTTGGAAAAAGTCCGCAGCACGATCACGCTGGCATCGCGGCGAACATATTCGAGCGACCGCGAATATTCAACCTTGCGCAGCGCGGCGGAGTGCGCCGCGAAATCGTAGTAGGCCTCGTCGAGGACAACCACCACATGGGCGGGAACGTCGGCGAGGAATTTGTCGACGGCCTGGGCATCGAGCACGGTCCCGGTGGGATTGTTGGGATTCGCCAGAAAGACGATGCGCGTCTGTGGATTGATCGCGGCCAGGATTGCGTCCAGATCGAACGCATCTTTATGCTTGCGCATGGGAGCCTGGATCAATTGCGCTCCCGTGGCGTGCACCAGCATTCCGTAAACGATGAATGACCGTTCGCTGGTCACGGCATTCAGGCCAGGCACCAGCATCGTGTGGCAGAGCAATGACAACATCTCGGTCGAACCCGCCGTCACTAACACTTGTTCCGGGGACACGGCGTGGCAGGCCGCCAGCTTGCTGCGCAATTGGGTGCAGTCGTCGTCAGGATAGAAGTGTGTTGACGTCAACGCAAACTGCATTGCTTCGATCGCGAGCGGGGACGGACCGAAAGGATTTTCGTTGGAGTCGAGCTTGATGAGGTGCAGCTGAGTCGCTGGGGGAACCTGATTCGGGGACGGCGTCGGGAAGTAGTCAGCGATCTCGCGCGCCGGCTTCGAAACCAGATCAGAAAATCGGCTCATGCTCGGGGCACATCAGGACGCGGATTTTCTACCGATCGCCGTGCCGGTTTTGGTGGCGGATTTCAGGCGTTCTATTTCCTTCAAGGTAAGCGTCCGAAACTTGCCGGGCGGCACATCGAGTGTTAATGGTCCATACTTTACCCGTTTAATTTTTTCCACGTGATGCCCGACCGCTTCAAACATGCGGCGAATCTGGCGATTGCGGCCTTCGATCAGCGTGATCTCGTACCAAGGATTCGTAGCCTCTTTTACCACACGCACGAGCGCGGGCCCGGTTTTCACGCGCTTGCCGTCGTCGGTGGCGATGGAAACTCCGGCGCGCAGCTTGGCGATGGCTTCTTCCTTGGGAGTGCCTGCGACTTTGACGACATATGTCTTGGCGACGTGCGAGGCCGCTTTCATCAGGCTGTGCGCGAGTTCGCCGTCGTTAGTCAGCAGCAGCAAGCCTTCGCTGGCGTAGTCCAGGCGGCCGATGGGGTACACGCGGCCCTTGACGCCGCGAATCAAGTCCATGACGGTGGGCCGCTTCTCCGGATCGCTCATAGTGGTGACGTAGCCCTTGGGCTTGTTGAGCAGGAGGTAAACGTGACGCTGCGCGCCGTGAAGAAGTTTTCCATTTACGCGCACGTGGTCGGTTTCTGGATCGGCCTTGCTGCCGAGTTCGGTGACGACGGTCCCGTTGACCTGCACGTGGCCGGACGAGATAAGTTGCTCAGCCTTGCGGCGGGAAGCGACTCCGGCAGCGGCGATAATTTTTTGCAGGCGTTCGAGGGGCATAGATTCCGGGCAAAACAATTTCAAAGATTCAAGGTGAACGTGGCGACGATTCTTTCGCCCCCCTGGGGCTCGCTCATCTTCGACTAAACCCACCCTCGGCTTGCGCCGTGGGCTGCATTCTCCCGCCGCTTCGCGGCTGCGATTGCGCAGAGAGCAACTAGACCCCGCGGGACGACACAGACAATCCCATCAGCCCGCTTTCTTTGATTCCGACAAACTTTCGCTCGACGGTACCGCCAAATTTTCGCTGGAGGGTTCCGTTGCCCGCGTCTCACTACTTTCGGCCGGTTCGGCGATTTCGGCTGCCGCAGGAATCAACTCCGCCTGGAACGATTCCGCGACCAGTTTCTCGAATTCCTCCATGCTGGGCAACTCGTTCACATCCCTCAGCCCGAAGCGCATCAGGAATTCCTTGGTTGTCTTGTAAAGAATGGGGCGACCGATTACCTGCTTGCGTCCGGCGGTTGTGATTAACTTGCGATCGAGAAGCGTTCCGATGACACCGCCGGAATCGACGCCGCGAATGTCGTTGATCTCCGGCACCGTGACCGGCTGTTTATAAGCAATCACCGCCAGAGTTTCCAGCGCCGGCAGCGAGAGCCGGATCGGCGGCTTCAGGCTCTTGGCGAAGGCGCGCACTACTTCGTGCTGCTCGGGCTTCGTCGACATGCGGTATCCGCCCGCGACCTGGCGAATCTCAATGCCGTGGTCGGGCGCGCCATATTCTGCGACAAGTCCTTCCAGGCAGGAGCGGACGCGCGACTTCATGTCCGCCTCGTCGGCCGCGCCTTCGGCAATGACCGTCTCTTTTACGAGTTGGGTCATCTGCTCGACCGTGATGGGCGTCTCCGCAGCGTAAATGATGGCTTCGAGTTCAGCTTTGAGCGACATAGTTAATAGTGGTCAGTGATTAGTGATGAGTGGTTAGTAAGACCTGTACAGAAAGACTGGCCGCTGACCACTAGCCACTGCTTTCATCTCCAGTCGTCGCGAACCGCCGACTGTTCGTTCATGATCTCATCGAAGTGCGTGTGTTTGCGGATCGCGATCTCGCCAAACATTTTTTCCTGCCGCACCTGGATTGCCTGTAGACGCACCATTTCAAGCAGGGCCAGGAACATGCAGACCAGTGCGTGCCGCGAAGGAATGCGCATAAGAAGTTGCTTGAGCCGGATCGGGCGATCCTCCAGCGAGAGACGGCGTCGTAGATAATCGATCATCTGGCCGACCGTGACCGTCTCCTCGTCGACGTTGAGCACGGGACGCGTGCGCACCCGCTCCAATACTTGTTGAAACGTCTTGACCAGGTCGATCACGTCGGCGGCAATTTCTGGCTCGGTACCTTCCGCCTCCATGAACTCCTTCAGCGAGGGATTGGAGAGCACTGCATCTTCGATCTGCTGTTTCTGTAAAAGCATTTGCGCCGCTGACTTAAACTTCTCATGCTCCAGCAGGCGGTTGACCAGTTCGTTGCGCGGATCTTCTTGTTCCTCCGCTGGCGCATCCGGATCGCGGGGCAGGAGCATCTTCGACTTGATGTGAATCAGGACAGCGGCCATGTAAATAAATTCGGCCGCCACGTTCACATCGAGTTCGCGAATTTTTTCCACGTAAGCGAGATATTGCGCCGTGATGCGCGCGATGGGAATGTCGTAGATGTCGATGTCCTGCTTGCGGATCAGATCCAGCAGCAGGTCGAGGGGGCCTTCGTAAACATCGGTGACCGCGACCGCGAAAGGCGAATCGCTCTCTTCTTTTTTCTGCGCGTCCTTCCCCGGCTTCATTGCGGACGCCGCAATGGGCGGCCCGGACCCTGCCGAACCATCGCGCGAGACGAGCTTTGCTTCTTCGGTCATTCCGATTCTTTCGAACCCTTCGTCACTGCGGCTCATAATCCAGCGACATGCCCATGGCAGCGCGGACATCTTCCATGGTCTCGCCCGCCGCCTTGCGAGCTTGCTCCGTCCCTGCCTCCAGAATATCCCAGGCGAGCCGCGGATTCTCCTCGAATTTTTTGCGCCGTTGCTGCATTGGATTCAGGAGTTGAATCAGGGCGTCGGCGGCCCAGCCTTTGCACTCGATACAACCGATGCCGGCAGAGCGGCAGCCCTCGTACACCTTGGCCATTGTAGCTTTGTCGCTGAAGATTTTATGCAGATCGCCTACCGGACAAACATCTGGATTGCCGGGATCGGAGCGCCGCACTCGCGCGGGATCTGTGACCATCGTCTTCAACTTCTGGCGCACGACCGGCTCCGGGTCGGTCAACATGATCGTATTTCCATAGGACTTCGACATCTTGCGCCCGTCGGTGCCCGGCAATTTCGCGGCCGGCGTGAGCAGCGCCTGCGGCTCAGGGAGCACGTCTTTCGGGGCGCCATAAAACCCGTTGAAGCGCCGCGCAATTTCTCGCGTCAATTCCACGTGTGCGACCTGATCTTCGCCTACCGGAACGCAGTTGGCTTTGTAGATCAGGATGTCCGCGGCCTGCAGCACGGGATATCCGAGAAAGCCATAGGTTCCGAGATCTTTATCTTTGATATGTTCGCGCTGCTCTTTGTACGTGGGCACTCGTTCCAGCCAGCCTAGCGGGGTGATCATAGAAAACAGCAGGTGCAACTCGGCGTGCGCCGGAACATGCGACTGGATAAAGATCACCGATTTTTCCGGATCGAGCCCCGCGGCCAGCCAATCCAACGCGACCTCAAGAGAATTCTCTTTTATTTTCGAAGTGTCGGCGTAATCGGTGGTCAACGCATGCCAGTCGGCCACCATGAAAAAGCACTCGTACTCGTCCTGCATGCGAACCCAGTTTTGCAGCGCGCCCACGTAGTTTCCGAGGTGCAGCTTTCCGGTCGAGCGCATGCCACTGAGCACGCGTTTCCGGGATTTCAAAGGAGGTGTCATTTATTTGAGAAAAACAAACATAACCACAGAGGACACAGAGAAACACAGAGGATTTCGAAGGTCTTCGGTTCCGAAACGCGGCCTGAAGCGCTACTACTGCTGGTGCAGATCAGAGATTCAAGTGTCATGCGGGGCTGAAATCGATACTAACATGCCGGAGCCCGGCTTTCGGCCTTCGGAAACAGAGCGTGGGGCGAGGGCGAAAGCCGCAAAGCGGAAGCCGGATGCCGCGCTTTGTTTTATAATTCGCGCGCTCCGTCAAAAACCATACCGACCTCGTGAATACTCTTGCCCGCCAGCTTCGCGCCGTCGACTACTTCACTCTGGGTTGGGGAACCATGGTGGGTGTCGGTTGGCTGGTCATTATGGATGACTGGCTGCTGCGTGGAGGCGCGCTCGGGGCTCTGCTGGGTTTCGTGATCGGGGGGGCGCTCCTGCTTCCCATCGGATGGGTGTACGGCAAGTTCGTTGTGGCAATGCCGGATGCGGCGGGAGAAATTGCCTATACCTCCGCGGTTTTTTCCCGCCCGATCAGCTTTGCCACGGGCTGGATGATGACCCTCGCCTATTTCATTGTGTGTCCGTGGGAGGCCGTCGCCGTCGGGCGCATCGCGGGATACCTTGTTCCCGGCCTCGATTCCGTGGAACTGTACCGCATCGCGGGCCGCCCAGTATATCTTCCTCACCTCGTCATCGGGCTCGGTCTCACTGGCATTCTTACACTGCTGAACTATCGCGGGATTCGCCTCAGCGCCACGTTTCAAAATTGGACGAGCTTCGGTACGCTTGCCCTGTTTGTCGTTTTTGTGGCTTTGGGCGTAAGCCGCGGCTCGACTGCCAATATTCAGCCGCTGTTCACGCACACTCCGTTGATCTCGATTCTGCTTGTAATTCAGATCGTGCCCTACTTCATGACCGGCTTCGAATCGGTGGGCAAGGCGGCGGAAGAGGCCAGCCCGGATTTTCGCAGCCGAGGATTTTTTCGGGCAATTTGGATGGCGATCTTTATTGGAATTCTTTTCTACGCAAGCATTGTCGCGGCCGTCGCATATGTCGCTCCCTGGCGGCAACTGACCGGCGAAAAATTCATGACGGCCGTCGCGTTCCAGCAGGCGCTGGGTTCGCGATGGATTGTGAACATCATTCTGGCCGCGGCTTTGCTGTCGCTGTTCAAATGCTTCAACGGGAATTTTGTGGCGGCCAGCCGCTTACTGTTTGCCCTGGGACGTCGTGACATGGTGGATGCGCGCGCCGGAACGATCCACGCACGTTACCGGACACCGTCGGTCGCGGTCCTTTGTATTGGCCTCGCCACGGCGGCTTGTATGCTGTTGGGAGATGCGATCCTGGTTCCGATCACCGAGGTCGGGTCCGTTGCCTGCGCGATTGGATGGTCGGCCACTTGTGCGGCGTGCGTGGCCCTCGCACGCGCCCAGCCTGGAGTGATGAATCTTTCGGCAGGCGAGCGAGCGGTGGTGTGGTTCGGGTTGGCTGTCGGGACCGCGATGGCCCTGATGAAACTGGTTCCGTTCGTTCCCGGCCATTTCACGGTTTACGAATGGCTGGCCTTGGGAGTTTGGATCATCCTCGGAACGGCTGCCGCCCTGGTCGGAAGAGCACGCGCAAGTAGGGCTGCTGTGCAGGAAAAATAAAAGGAGAGGACTTGGCAAACTTGACTGCGGCGAGGATGCGGTTCGCATTGTTTGGTTTATTCGTGTTGTTTGCATCTGTTCCTCTACCGTCTCAAACGCCAGCATTCGATGTCGTCATCACCCACGGTCACATCATCGACGGTACCGGTTCGCCCTGGTATTCCGGAGACCTCGGCATCCGCGACGGAAAGATCGCAGCTATTGGCAACCTGGCCGCTGCCCCGCGCAAGCGAACGATTGACGCGGCCGGCAAGGTGGTTGCGCCGGGGTTTATCGATATGCTCGGGCAATCGGAACTCACGATTCTGGTCGATCCCCGCCTGCCATCGAAGGTTTTCCAGGGGATCACTTCCGAAATTACGGGCGAAGGCAATTCGATCGCTCCGCTCAACGACGCCATCATCCAGTCGGANCGCGGCGGCTACNAGCACTTCAAAATCACTCCCGACTGGCGCACGTTCCGTNAATATTTCGCGCGGCTGGAGAAGCAGGGGATGGGAATCAACCTGGCCAGTTATGTGGGCGCGACGCAAGTTCGCCGCATGGTGCTTGGCGACGACGACAAGCAACCCACTCCCGAGCAACTCGAGCAGATGAAAACGCTGGTGCGCGAAGCAATGAAAGATGGCGCCGTAGGGGTCTCGACTGCGCTGCAGTACCCGCCTGCGCCCTATGCGAAGACGGAAGAACTGATCGCGCTCGCTACGGAGGCAGGGAAGTCTGGCGGCATCTATGCGACTCACATGCGCAACGAGGGCGACTCGGTTCTGGACGCGATTTACGAAGCTCTGCGCATTGGCCGCGAAGCTCAAGTCCCAGTCGAGATTTGGCACATCAAGGTCGCGGGCAAGAATAACTGGGGACGCATGCCGGAGGTGGTCGCCAAGATCACTGCCGCACGGGCTGCTGGATCCGATGTAACTGCCGACACCTACGCTTACACTGCCTGGTACAACGATTTCTCCGCCTTCATTCCGCCGTGGGCGCATGATGGCGGCACCGCAAAGCTGGTAGAGCGACTGAAGGATCCTGTAACGCGAGAAAAGATTCGCAAGGATATGCTCACTCCGTCCAAAGACTGGAACAACGAATGGCAGGAGATTCCCGGGCCTGACGCCATCATGATCGGAGCGGTCGAGAACCCGGAGTTGCTGCCGATGCAGGGCAAGCGCCTCTCCGAGATCGCCAAGCAGTGGAACAAAGATCCGATGGATGCGCTCTTCGACTTTCTTGTTCAGGATCCGTCGACTGGAGTGGCTGTCTTCGCCATGTCGCAATCCGATGTGACGTTGGCCTTGCAACAGCCGTGGGTCGCGATCGACAACGATTCAGAAGGCACATCGCCGGAAGGCTTATTGGGACAGGCGCATCCTCATCCACGCGCTTATGGAACGTTTCCGCGAATCCTGGCCAAATATGTGCGCGAAGAAAAAGTTCTGACGCTGGAGGACGCGATTCGCAAGTTCTCCGCGCTGCCCGCGCAGCGCATGCGGCTGACGGATCGCGGCGTGCTTAAAGCGGGAATGTGGGCCGACGTAGTCATTTTCGATCCCGCGACGGTGCGTGATCGAGCCACGTTCGATAATCCGAATCAGCTTTCCGAAGGGATGGAGTACGTGCTGGTCAACGGAGTGCCCGTGATTGACCAAGGAAAAATGACCGGGGCACTGCCGGGGAAGGTGCTGCGCGGCCCGGGATTCGTACCGTAGACGTTATTTCGGAGGTTCAGGCTTCAGACGTGCCTGGGTTTCGGAACTCGACGGACTCACGCGCGGAGCTTCCAACGTCCCGGTGATGGTGTATCCCGCGACCGCGGCGGAGTTCAGAGTTCGCGCCAGTTTGAGATCGAGTTCGCCCTTCAAAGTCGCAGTGCCGGTCAGCTGAAACTTTCCATCCGGAGAATCCAGCTTCGCGTCATTCATCTCGATCTTCCCGGCCTGTAATCGCGCCTGTCCTGCAAAGCGTGTCACTTTCAATGGTTCGGCATCCTCCGCGAGGAAGACATGCGGCAATGTTCCATCCGTCATGTCGAACTGCAACGTGCCTTCGGCGGAGGTCCAGAACTCCGCCGGGCATGGTCCTTTGATTTCGTAGCTCGCATTCGCGGTGCCTGCGATCCAGTTGTCTTTCATCGCATCGGCAACGTCCGCGAGTTCGGCTCCAGTCACACTGCCGCTGCCTTTGCAGACCGAGGGTTTCACGCTGAAGTCTGCCTGCCATTCGCCGCGATGCCGGCCTCCCATAAAATCCGCAGTCAAATCGGAGATCCGCAATTTTCCTGCATCAAGAGTTACCTTCGCAGAAACACTTGTCGCTTTCAGGCTTTGCACCTGCAAACTCCTGGCAGTCACATCTCCGGAGGCGCGCACATTCGACAGGAACGACGGTCCCCCCTTGGCATTCGGCTGCAGAACGCGATACCAAGGCCGATCCTCGGGACTCGGACTGACCCACTCTCGCATGGCGCCAAGCGCAATCTGATTTGCGTTCAGCTTGAAATGAACCTGACATGCGGCGGCAGTTCCACAACCGCGTGGCATGACAAGCGAGCCTGTCCACGAGGTATCGGCTGCTATTGCGTTCAACTTGCTGACATGGACCTCGTCGGGTGAGAGTTGCATGTCCGCAGATACGATTTCCACCTGACCGCCTGGGCCGTGAAGCGCGATGTGAACATTGTGCAAGTTCGTCGTCCCGGTCACTTGCGCTGCGGAGAAGCCTGATGCAGCGCCACTACTCAGCGCTGCCCACGAGCCCGCAATTTGCAAATCAATCTGCGCCGACCCCTCGGCGGCCGACTGCAATGCCGGAAGACCGAATGTTCGCGCCGTGCGCAAAGCCTTCGTGATGTCTGCCTCTCCCAAAAGCGAAATGCTATAGCCACTACGGCTGATCCATCCCCGGGCTGTTGTAGGTACGACCCGCCCAATTGCAACCGGGAAGGGGCCGAATTCCAGGTGCGGGCCATCCGAAAAGCGCACTGTCGATGTGCTGGNGTGACTCGTCTTCGGNCGTCGTGACGCCCCGTTCTTCGACGGATNGCCGGACGTCCANAGAAAAGGAACGTTCTCTGCTCCGATATCGGCCTTATTCCCGGCCGAGGCCAGACGGAAGCCTTCGATTTCTCCTCGCCCCTCGAACTGAGGACCGGCAACGGACCCCGCCTTTTGGTCGATTCGGATGCTCCCGCGCACGACACCGCCGGCGACCAGATCGTCCGGCAAATTGCTTTTTACCCTTTGCGCCAATCTCGCCGCCGTACTGGCGGGCACATTCTCGGCCGCCAGCACAAGCCCATAGTTGTGGCTTCCCGGAAGACCCATGTTGCCCTTCAGCGTAATGAATCCACTGCCGACCGGGGCGCTGCAGACAACCTGGTGAAACTCGTGACTGAGCGAGCTATATTCCGAGCCGCAGTGAGCCCCCAACCGCAACGCGGTGCCACTGGTAATGTCGTAGCGCCGAAAATCCTGCATCGAGGCATCGGTGGCGATCTGCAGCTCAGTGGGAGTTCCAGTCAGCGTCACATTGAGCAGAATCTCGCCCCGCCACCCTTGGTCGTTCCCGGTGAAAAATTTTGTGACCTGCCCCAGTTGCGCGCGGCTCCATGCCAGGCTGATATTCAGCGGCGTATCGCGCACTGCGTCCGCACGCTGCCAGGTACCGCTCAGTTGCAGCAGACCCATGTCGTTCAAGTTCAAATCAGTGCGGAAAGGCTGCGCCTTCAAACGCACGCCCCAGCTGTTTTCGGAATCTTGCCACAGGGAAAAGTCGGCATTGGTGAGGGCGTAAGGTTTCTTTTCCGGGCCGCTCTTGAAATTGATGCGCGCCGAGGTGGCCTCAATGTACGGAAATCCCGGACGCGGTTCCGATTTTGATTTTCCGGTGGGCGCCAGCGGCATGTGGGCGGTGCGCTCGAGCAGGGCCTCAAGGTTCCAGCGCCCGCCCGCTGCGTGTACTAGATTCAGGCTAGGTTCGGACAGGTCAAGGCGTGCGATTTCCAGCCGCCCGCGCACCAGGGAAGTCAGACGGAGAGCCGCCGTCACTTCGCTGGCTCGCAGCATAGGCTCGGCTCCGAAGGCGGGATCGTCATAGACCACCAGGTTTTCGA
>JGI12635J15846_10004146_pt1 | contig 12513 bp, 10 predicted proteins | sample BlaSpr_A8_OM2_M2_FD_15846 | JGI IMG/M metagenome (IMG submission 15846) | reverse complement strand
GTCGGATCGGGCAGCAGGTTCCATTCGTCGGGTGGCGGCGGATTGGGATCGGGCGGCATGTAGACGATTGGCGCGGGAGCGGGTGGCGGAGGAGGCGGCGTCGTAGCGCATCCCGCGATTGCGAGCGGCAAAAACAGGGAAAACGCGGCTGGCGAAATCTTCCGATTCATGATGCGGCGCAGATTGGCGCAAGAGAGGCTACATTTATCTTCGCGCCAGATTGGGTGAATCGCAAGCGGCGCGATGCGTGCGCGAGCGCGCTATTTGCGCGGGAGGCCGAGGACTTCGCGAAAGTGCGCGATGGTCTTTTCCAGCCCGGGGCGCAATGCGATGTGCGGCTCCCATCCGAGCACTTTCTTCGCGAGCGCGATGTTCGGTTTGCGCCGGACCGGATCGTCGGCGCGCGGACCCTTGATCACCACCTTCGATGAACTGCCCGCAAGTTCGATCGCGAGCTTGGCGAGTTCCGCGATCGTGAATTCGTCCGGGTTGCCGATGTTCACCGGGCCGATGTGCGTGTCCTGATTCATCATGCGCACCAGCGCGTCGATGATGTCGTCGACGTAGCCGAACGAGCGAGTCGAATTGCCGTCGCCGTAAATTTCGAGGTCCTCACCGCGCAGCGCCGCGACGCAGAAGTTGGAAACCACGCGACCGTCGTTGATCGCCATCCGCGGCCCGTACGTATTGAAGATGCGCACGATGCGGGTGTCGACCTTGTTCTGCCGGTGATAGTCCATCATGAGGCATTCGGCGACGCGCTTGCCCTCGTCGTAGCAAGAGCGCACGCCGATCGGATTGACGTTGCCCCAGTACGATTCGGTTTGCGGATGTTCCTCGGGATCGCCGTAAACCTCGCTTGTCGACGTAAGCAGGATGCGCGCGCGCACTCGCTTGGCCAGCCCGAGCATGTTGATCGTGCCCATCACACTGGTCTTGATGGTCTTCACCGGGTTGTACTGGTAGTGCACGGGCGACGCCGGGCATGCGAGGCTGAAGATGCGATCGACTTCGAGCAGGATCGGCTCAACCACGTCGTGGCGGATGAATTCGAAATTGCGGTTGCCGAGCAGGTGCGAGATGTTGGCGCGCTTGCCGCTGAAAAAATTGTCGAGGCAGATGACCTCTTGCCCGTCGTTGAGTAAGCGCTCGCATAGATGAGAGCCGAGGAATCCCGCGCCGCCGGTCACCAATGTTCGCACAGTTGTTCTTGTTCTCCCGATTCAGCGCCGGTTTTCGCGCGCAATGGCGCGGACGGTTTCTATCACGTAAGCGACGTCGTCGTCGGTCATCGCGGCGTAAATCGGCAGCGACAGGCAGCGGCTGAAGATGTCCTCGGTGACGGGAAAATCGCCGTCGTGGTAGCCGTACATGCGCTGATAGTAGTGCATCGTATGCAGCGGGATGCAGTGCACGGAGCATCCGACGCCGCGCTCGCGCAGCATCTCGACGAACTGATTGCGGCCGAGCTTGAGGCGCTCGGGGCGGATGCGCAGGACGTAGAGATGCCAGGCGTGCTCGATACCGGGCTCGGAATACGCGGGCTGCAGACTGTCGTCGGCGCGGAACGCGTCGTTGTATGCGCGCGCGATTTCAGTGCGGCGGCGCATGAAGTCGTCGGCGCGTTTGAGCTGCGCCAGCCCGATGGCGGCGTGTACGTCGGAAAGGTTGTACTTGAAGCCCATGTCGTGGATTTCGTAATACCACGAGCCGCTCTTGTCGTAGCGCTTCCACGCGTCCTTGTTCATCCCGTGCAGGCTGGCGACCGCGATTTTATCCGCGAGCGCGGCGTCCGACGTGGTGATCATGCCGCCCTCGGCGGTGGTGAAATTCTTGGTGGCGTAGAAGCTGAAGCAAGTGAGATCGCCGATGGTGCCGACCTTCGCCATCCCGCGGCCGTCCATGTGGCGCGCGGAGCCGGCCGCGTGCGCGGCGTCCTCGACCACTTTCAAATTGTAGTTGCGCGCGATGTTGAGAATGCGATCCATGTCGCAGGCGTGACCGGCAAAGTGCACCGGCAGAATAGCGCGCACGCGTTTGTGCTCGCCGCTCTCGAGCGCCTCCTCGATGCGGGCCGGGTTGATGTTGAAGGTGCCGGGATCGACGTCGACGAACACCGGACGCGCGCCGAGGTAGCCGAGAATTTCGGCGGTCGCGGTGAAAGTGAACGGCGTGGTGATAACCTCGTCGCCGGGGCCGATCCCCAGCGCCCACAGTGAGAGATGGAGAGCGCCGGTGCAATGCGAGACCGCGAGTGCGTGCTTCGCGCCGACATAGTCGGCGAAGTCGCTCTCGAAGCGCTTGGCCTTGGGGCCGGTCGTGATCCATCCGGAGCGCAGCGTGTCGATCACCTCGCGCTCCTCGTCGGGTCCGATCGACGGACGATGAAATGCTATTTGTCGCATCGTGTGTGATTCGATTGAAATCGGCGAAATCCCATGAGTCGGGTTAATTTCGGAGTATAAGGGATAGGTTAAAAGCGGAGCAAGGCAGGTCTCGATGAAGCGCGCAGGATGGGCCGCGGTTGCGGTGGTGGTGGGATGGTACGCGTTCGCGCTTTGGATTTTGCATCCGCTGACCGACGCGCCGGTGGTCGATAGCTGGCTGTACGGCTCGGCCGTGCGGCTATTTCTGCGCACCGGCGAAATCAGGTTCGCCGGCTTCACGCAGACGATGCCGATAGCGCAGGTCGTGTACGGCGTCGCGTGGGCGCACGCATTCGGCGGCAACTCGGTGTCGCTGGAACTCTCGACGGTGACTCTAGCGATCCTGTGCGGAGTCATGTTCCATGCGCTCGCGATCAGATGTGGTGCGCCGCGCTGGCAGGCTCTGGCGGCGACGGGGCTCCTGATCTGTAATCCATGCTTCACGTTCCTGAGCTTCTCGTTCATGACCGAAATTCCGTTTCTGACCGCGATGGTCGCTGCGCATCTGGCGTTCGCCGAGGCCGACGGATCCCGCGGGCAGTTGTGGCTCTGGCTAGCGGCGGCGATGGCGGTGATCGCTTTTTTGATTCGGCCGTTCGGTGCGATGGCGATTGCGGGATGCGTCGGCGCGATAGTCGTTTACGATTTGCCGCTTCGAGGATTGAATCGTTGGGATCGCGCGCGATGGATCAAATTGCTCGAGCTGATGATGCCGTTCGCCGCGGCGCTGGCGGTCTGCACGGGCCTCTGGATCTGGTTGACCGTGCTGGGTCCGAAGCCGTGGGATCTGAAGCAAGACGAAAATCATTTTCACTATATTTTCAGGGTGCCGCTGGCGAATTACCTGCGCGCGGGCGCGCTTGGTCCCGCGCTCTATCTCGGCACGATGCTCTCGCCGCTTGCGATTTTGCAGCTCACGACGCCGCGATGGCGCCGGGTCGCGATCGGCGGCGCGGGAATTTTTGCATCCGCATTGCTCCTGATGTGGCTCGACGATCGGTTGCCAGTGACCCCGGAGTACAGTTGCTTCGGCGGATGGCACAACGTGCTGATTCTGCGGGGCGAGCCGAATCGCTTTTCGTGGGACAGCGACTGGCAATACGCGTTCCTGCTGCTCGCGAGCTTCGGCGCGGCGGGATTTCTCGCGGCGTTTGCCGAAATTTTCAGGACGCTCGGCCGCGGTGCAGCCGCGCTCGTCATAGCGGCGATAATTTACTGGGCGGCGACGATACCGTTGTGGTTCTACAACGACCGCTACTACCTGGTGCTGGTGCCGGCGGGCGCGATTGTATTGGCGATCGCGCCGCTGCCGCGCCGCCGGCTGGTCATGGCACTAGGATTTGCGATGACGCTCGCGATGGGCCTGCTGTCGCTCGGCGGCACGTACGCGTATCAGCGTGGGATGGGCGTGATCGTCGCGACTCGCAACGAACTCGAGCACGAGGGCGTTCCGCGCTCATCGATCGACGCCGGCTACGTGCTCAACGGCGAGGATCTATATCGGTATCCCAAGCATGGAATCGAGACTATGCAGCTCGAAGGCGGAACCCCGATGATCACCTCGCAGCAAGTCGGTGAATACACAATCGCGAGCGAACCGATCGCAGGCATGGAACTCGTGCGAAAACTCAAATGGCCCGGCCCGTTCGGCCTGGGCCATCGATACTTCTATCTGGTAAAAAAGCCGGTAGCGGTGCCCCAGCCGCCCGCGAGATAGATCCCCTCACCCCTTCGAACAGGGACGAAGTCCCGCATCTTTATCTTCCTAATACTGGGTGCAGGGCTCAGCCCTGCCGAAGGAAGCGTGAAACCCACCGCGGGTTTCACATTAAATAAAGTGATTTCCCTTTCCCTAATCCCTAACTCGCGCTGCCCGGCGCTGGACCGGGCATCACGTAGGTCGGGACTCCCGACTTCTGCTCGACTGCTTTCTCGAGCTTCTGCATGTCGATCTGATCGGTCAGTCCCTCTTTCTCGGCTTCCTTCTGCGCGTAGGCCCACAAGCCGGCGTACATCCCGTAGAGATCGTCATGGACCTCGACGTAGAGCGCGTCGCCGCGCCATCCGAACTTCACCGGTTGATAAACGAACATCCCGGGCGTCCCGATTTTAACCTTGTTGAAGAAGCGCTCGATGTCCTCGGGATACAGCCGGATGCATCCGTGGCTGACTTCCATGCCGACGCCCCACGGTACGTTGGTGCCGTGAAAGGCGTACTCGGGCAGCGTCAGCTCGATACGGTAATGGCCGAGCGGATTGTCGGGATCGTCGCCGGAGACAACGTGCTCCGCTTCGCCGTCACGCTCGAGATGTTCCTCGTAGATGTCCTGCGGCACCACCCAGGTTGGATTGCGGGTCTTCCCGCGGACCGTGAAACTGCCGACCGGCGTCTTCCAATCGAAACGCCCGAGGCCGACCGGAAACGAGTAGACCACCGTCGGGGTGACTCCGCCCGCATGCTTCTTCCCGGGCGTGAACACGGCCGGCGTTACCTTGCCTTTGCTGTGAATCGGCCCGGTCGGCGACGGAAAATAATAGTAGATGCGCATCTCGGGGATGTTCATCACGATCCCGACGTGCGGCGTATTGGGCAGGATATGCTCGTCGGGCAGAATTATTATTCGGCCTGGCGTTGGCGCCCACCAGTCGACTCCGGTGTTGGCGTCGGAAATTTCCTTGGCCGTCACCCCGAACCATCGCCCGACATCGAGCAGCGTGTCGCCCTTCTGGATCTGGTACGTGATCAGATTGCCGATGATGTTGTCCTTGCCGTGCGGGAGCGGATAGGCCAACAGCGGACGTTTCTCGAACGCGTCCTCGGTCCACGCGCCGTGGGCGGCTGGAATCGCGACCAGCGCGATGAGGAACAGGACGGGGAAGAATCGAATCGCGAAATCAATGCAGCGCTTCATTAACTTCCAGGGGTTGGCGGCAGTCTTCAGATGCGGGAGTCTCGGTCGCACTCGTGGAATGATACCGGCGCGATCAGTCTGCAATCAACCTCAAGTTTGCGAACTTGAGTACCAGCAGCTTGATACCGCCGCGTTCGAAATTCACCCACGCCTTGGCGCCGTCGCCGCGGCCCTCGCGCCGGCGCACGATTCCGCGGCCGAACGTCGGATGAACGACGCGCGCGCCGATTGAGAGCCCGTCGCCGTCGGGCCCCGGCTCGTCGTCGGGCAATTGGCTGTCGCTGAGATCTACGTAAGATTCGCGCGGCGACAGCGGGCGTACCGGCGAGGCGTGGCGTTCCGGCGCGATACGGCGAATCAGACTGGGGTCAATCTCGCGCATGAATCGCGATTGACGGGACTCCTGGCGCACGCCGTAAATTTCACGCGACAGCGTGTTGGTGAGATACAGCAACTGGCGCGCGCGCGTCATGCCGACGTAACACAGGCGGCGCTCCTCCTCGACTTCGTCGTCGATATCGGCGGAGCGGCTGTGCGGAAACAGGCCCTCCTCCATCCCGGCGATGAACACGATCGGGTACTCAAGGCCCTTCGACGTATGCAGCGTCATCAGCGCGGCGCGTCCACCGCTGGAATCGATCTGCTCGCTGTCACTGACCAGCGCGACCCGTTCGAGAAACTCAGACAAGCCGCCGCCGGATTTCTCGGCGTCGAAGGCGCTGGCCGCGGTGAGCATCTCGGCAAGATTCTGTTTGCGCATCGCGGCGTCATCGAGCGTATCGAGATACGGCTCGAAGCCGCTGTGCGCGACGACTTCTTCGACGATTCCGCGAACGCTCAGCTCGGGCATGCGCGCGGCGAGATCGTGCATCCACGAATAGAGCATCCCGGCCTGCTTGGCGATTCTGAGCGCGACTTTCGAGTAAGTCTCGAGCCGGCCCATCGCCTCGAAGGCGGTGATACGCTGGCGCGCGGCCAGCTCGGTAATCGCCTCGACCGACTTCGCGCCAATTCCGCGCGGCGGCGTGCCGACCATCCGCTCGAGGCTCACGGCGTCCGCCGGATTCGCGAGCACGCGCAGGTAGGCGAGCAGATCCTTGACGTCGCGCTGTTCGTAAAAACGCACGCCGCCGACGATGTAGTAGGGAATTCGCCGGCGCACGAGCGCCTCTTCGATCGCGCGCGATTGGGCGTTGACGCGGTAGAAGACGACGACGTCGGCAGGTCTGAATCCGCCGGAGCCCGTCAACTTCGCGATTTCGAGCGCGATAAAATCAGCCTCGTCGCGTTCGGTCACACCGGTGAAGTACGTGACCGGCTCGCCGGCAGCATTTTCGGTCCACAGGTTTTTGACCTTGCGCTCGGTATTGTTGCGGATGACGCCGCCGGCCGCGGCCAGGATTGTTTTCGTCGATCTGTAATTCTGCTCGAGCTTGAAAATCTGCGCGGTTGGATAGTCGCGCTCGAAATCCAGGATGTTGCGGATGTCGGCGCCGCGCCAGCGGTAGATCGATTGATCCTCGTCGCCCACCACGCACAGATTGCCCGATCGCGCGGCGAGCGCCTTGACGATCAGATACTGCACGCGATTTGTATCCTGGTACTCGTCGACCAGCAGATGCGCCGCGCGCCGCTGCCACTTCTCGAGGATTTCGGGGAAGCGCTGGAACAGAATCCAGGTCTGCAATTGCAGATCGCTGAAGTCCATCGCATTCATCGCCCGCATCCGCTCCTGGTAGAGCCGGTAGATCTGCGCGATCGAGGTCTCGCGTCCCGGCTGCGCGCTCGCGATCATCTCGTCGGGCGATATCGCCTCGTTCTTGGCCTGCTCGATTCGCGCGCGCGCAAGTTCTAGCGGCGGCGATTCGGCCAGCGCTGCGTCCTCGAGCACACGGCGAATAGTAGTCGTCGAATCACCTTCATCGAGAATCGAAAAATTGCGGTCGTAGCCGAGCGCGTGACCTTCCTGGCGCAGGATTCGCGCGCACGCGGAATGAAACGTGCTCACCCACGGCAGGCGCGCATCGTCGCCAACCAGCGCCGCGACCCGCTCGCGCATCTCGTTCGCAGCCTTGTTGGTGAACGTGACCGCCAGCATCTCAAACGGCGCCGCCTTGCGCTCGGCCAGGATGTGGGCGATACGGTAGGTCAGCACGCGGGTCTTGCCCGAGCCCGCGCCGGCGAGGATGAGGATCGGGCCGTCGGGCGCGAGCACGGCGGCGCGCTGTTCGGGATTCAATTCGTCGAGATTCACAGTGACCGTCGCAGCTTCAAAACTTCGGNGCGGAGTCCATCACGATAGCGGCTCAGGCGCGTGCGGAAAAGCGAACGAGTGAATTTGTGGCGACTTACGAACCACACGACAAATTTTATCGCAAGGCGCGCGCGATGGGATTGCCGTCGCGCGCCGCGTTCAAGCTCGAGGAAATAGTCGCGCGCAACCGGCTCGCCGGCAAAGGCGCGCGCGTCGTTGACCTGGGATGCGCGCCCGGCGGATGGCTCGTGATCCTCGTCGCCGCGGCGGGAGCGAGCGGACGCGTGGTGGGAGTCGATCTCGCGCCGGTCAAGAATCCTCCGGCCGGCGCCGTCACGATCACCGGTGACATTCTCGATCCGGCAGTCGCCGCGAACGTGCAGAGCGAGCTTGGCGGCCGCGCCGACCTGGTGACCAGCGACCTTGCGCCCAAGCTCACCGGCATCGCCGCGCGCGACGAGGCGCGCTCGCGCGAGCTGATCGATTGCGCGCTGTCCTTCGCCACGACGATGCTGAAACCGGGCGGCGCGATGGTCGCGAAGCTCTTCATGGGCGCGCAGTTCAAGGACATCGTCGANTCCTTCAAGCAGCATTTCGCAAAGGTCGAAGTAACGCGCACCAAGGCCAGCCGCCCGGGCTCGTCGGAACTGTACCTCATCGCCCGCGACTTCCGCGGCTGAGGCGTGCTTGGCGTAAGATGCACGACGCGGGTAAAGTCTGGAATATGAAGGCTCTGGGCGGGCGTCATCTCTGCCTGCTGCTTCTCGCGGCCGTCGTGGCGGCCTGCTCATGCGGCCGTTCGCCGTTCAGCTCCTCCGCGGCAGCTAGGATTTCACCCGACGAAGTCAGAGTGCAGGTCGCTCGAGTGGGTTTTGACGACGACACGGGCTCGAACTACGTGCTGCTCGTCGACGATAAGGAGTCGCGCGTGTTGCCGATCATGATCGGCGAGAGCGAGGCGACAGCAATCCTGCTCGCGCTGCACGGAATCAAACCGGAGCGGCCGTTCACCCACGATTTGATTCGCTCGATCATCGGACAAACCGGCAACCGCGTCGATCGAATCGTGATCGGCGACATGCGCGACGAGATTTACTACGCCACGATTTACATGGACGGCGGCCGCTACTCGATCGACAGCCGCCCCAGCGACGCAATCGCGCTCGCGATGAACATGAACGTTCCGATTTACGTCAACGACAAGCTCTTCGAGTCACCGGCCGCGGCCGGGCTCGTGGGCGGCGGGAAGATTCCCGACACCGCGCGAGCACTCGGAATGACCGTCGAACAACTGACTCCCGATCTCGCGAGTGCATTCGGCCAGCCAAGTGCGCGCGGCGTGCTGGTGTCTGAGGTCGATTCGTCGGCGCAGAAAGCGGGCGTCGCACGCGGCGATATCGTGATCAAGCTGGGCGACCGCGAGGTCAAGGCGCTCGACGATTTCAGCGCGCAAGCTTCGCAGCTCAAAAATGGTAGCGTGACGCTGACCTTGAATCGCGACGGCTCGAGCCGCACCGTCACACTCGCGGCGGACGGCGTCGGTCGCTAATTGGCGCTAGCCACCCGCATCAACTTGATCGCATGCTCGGGGCAGACGCTCACGCACAGGCCGCACGCGTGGCATTCATTCGCGCGAACCGCGAACGCCTGCCGATTGCCGTGGACCCACGCCTTCACCCGCGCCACCAGCGGCAGCGCGCGCTTGTCATCGTCGCCGAGCTTGCGCACCTCGAACACGTCGTAGGGACAAGCCTCGACGCAATCCTCTTTGGCTTCGCATCGCGTGCGATCGATCACCGGCGCAAAGACGCCCGCTTCCTGCTTGCATTCGGCCTTTGATGATTCGATTGCCACGATATGTTCCTATCCGATTTTCACCAGCACGCTTTCGATAAAGCGCGCATCGATCTCGCGCTCGCCGCCCAGGTGGGCGAACTCTTCTTCGAGCAGGTTCAGGCACGAATTCAGGAACGCGGCGGTGCGCTTCCGGGTCGTCTCGTCCATCCGTTCGTTCAGTGCTTGATTTATCCTGCTGCGAAATTCGTCGCTGAGAACGCCCGGTTGCCCGGTCATGATCGCCGCGCGCATCGCGGTCAGTCTGCTGCCTTCGATAGGATCGATCGTCAGGCGGTTGTCCAACGCCAGCCGCGCGAGCCCGGTCAGCACCAGCTGGCTGAGACGCACCTCACGCGCCGCCATCTGCGCGCGAAAGTTTGGCGACGATATGTCGATCGCGAACATCGCGCGGAACAGTTCGGCGGCTGAGTCGATCTGATCGAGAATCGCGTAGCTGAGATGCAGGTCGCGGATGCTGGCAAAGTCGCGCATCTCGACTGCGCCGCTGCCGTCGAGGCCGCTGTAGAATCTCGGCTGCCGCGCCATGAAGCCGGCCAGCGCTTCCTTGTAAGGTGAATCGAGATAAGGGATCTCGCGCACCTTGACGCTCGATAGGCCCAGTCGCTTCAGCGTCAGCTCGGTGCTCGTGCGCAGATCGATCGTCAAGCTGACGCCGAGGCGGAACAGCAGCTTCAGCGGCGTGTCGCGCAGATGCTCGATCGCGCTTTGCAGGTCGCCGCCCGCCAGGTGCTCGAGCGCGAGGTTCAGGTAGTGATGGGTCATCTCGACCGCGACGCGCACCGCCTCCAGGTCGCCAAAGTCCACCGCGCGCGCGACCAGCACCTGGTTGCTGACCATCGCCATCTCGCTGCGCAGCTGGCGTTTCCCTTGCGAGGCGAATCCCGCGGTGAGCGCGGTGTTGAACAGCGAGACGTCGCCGTCGGCAATCGCGGGCGCCATTTCGGGCGCGATCACTTCGTTGTCGTCGGGCAGGTCGGCGCGGCTCGGCGGTTCGTAGCCGGCGCGAATCGTCAGAAACTGATCCGGCTTGATATACGCGAACACGCTCTGCGCATCAAAGAAATCGGGAAAGCCGCGGTCGTTCAGTCGCGCGCGCCGGAACTGGTAGGCCTCTTCCTCGAGCTCCGCCTCGACGCCCCAATAGATTTCCTCCATCAGGCCGCCGAAGTAGTTGTAGTCGCGCTCGAACGCCTCTTCGATGAAATCCGAAATATGCTGCGAGATTGCGTCGTGGCGGATGAACTCGATCAGATAATTTTCGTCGTACTGCGCGAAGCGATTCGCGGTCGCGTCCGGCGAGGACGCCGCGTCGTCGATTCGATGCACCTTGATATAGCCGCGCAGCAGGATCGACATCATCTCCATGTCGAGCCCCATCAGCGCGTCGGCGAGCTTGCGGCGCCCACCATCGGCCATCGCCTCGATCCACTCGCGCATGCGATGCACATTGGGGCGATCGCGGTTCCAGCAATCGAGATCGAACAGCGACTTGACCTGCTCGGGCATCGCGAGGCTGAGCAGGTCGCCGGCGTCGGCACTGCCGATTTCCTTAAGCGTGTAGAAAAGCGTCTCGGGCGAAAACGATTGCACCAGGCGCTCGGCCTCGGGCGCGGAGAGAATCAGGTCACGCTTCTGGCGCGCGGGCAGGCCGTACAGGAACTCGAGCTTCTCCTGGAACGGAAGATTGAGAAATTCCGATTCGCCTCTTACCGCCATACGCCTCGCCGCATTGGTTGCATCACAACGCAAAGTATCGCGCGCTTCCCCGACGGATCAACTAAGCGCCCGTCTTTCGCTCAATTGCGCCGTCAGATAAGATCTATCACATCGCATCAGAGCCAGGTTCTTGGCCTCTCTCAACTCGAACAACTCGAAACATCCGGTCGCGCTCACTATCGCGGGCAGCGATCCCGGTGGCGGCGCCGGACTGCAAGCTGACCTCAAAACTTTCGCCGCACTCGGCGTGTACGGCTATTCCGTCATCACCGAAGTGATCGCGCAGAACAGTTTTCGGGTCGCGGACGTCGAAGACGTATCCGTCGAAATGGTCGAGGCGCAGCTATCTACGCTGGCCCTGGAATCCGCGCCGCGCGCGGTCAAGACCGGCGCGCTCGCGAGCGCGGATGTCGTCAAGGCGGTGGCGCGCGCGCTCGAGCGGCTCAAATTGCCGGCGCCTGTGGTCGATCCCGTCATCGTCTCGAGCAGCGGCGCGTTGCTGATGGGTCCGAAGGGCGAACGCGCGATTCGAAAACGGCTGCTCCCGCTCGCGCGCGTCGTCACGCCCAATATTGCCGAGGCCGAAGTGCTGTCGCGCATTCGAATCGATTCCGACGCGGCGATCCGCGAGGCCGCAATCAAGATAGTCAAGCTCGGCGCGCGCGCGGTGGTCATCAAGGGCGGCCATCGCGAGGACCGTGCGTCGTCGACGGATCTGTTTTACGACGGCCGCCGCTTCATCGAACTCAAGAGCCGGCGAATAAAAGGCGGCGGCGCGCACGGAACAGGATGCGCCTTCTCGGCAGCGATCGCGGCGCACTTGGCGCGGGGCACGAGCCTCGAGGACGCGGTCCGCGGCGCGAAACGCTACGTGACCGCGGCGCTCGAGCACAGTTTCAAACTGGGGAAGGGCAGGGCGCTCCTCGATCACTTCGCGCGCGGCTGATCAACTCGCGCGATCTCGCGGCACGCTGAATTCCTTCAACGCGGCGCCAAGGTTGTGGCTCGGCGTATCCGCGTCGCCCATCTTCATCAGCGCGAATCGTTCGTCACTGTCGAGTCGTGACCACGTTTGGACATTCAGATCGAAGCCCTGCGCGCGCGCATTCGCCACGACTCGACTCGGTGGCGACGCCGGCGGTTCCGCCGACGCTCTTTGCGCAGCGGTCAGACTTTTCGGCTCGACGCCGAATCGGCGCTGCATCGCCTCGCGGATAAACACGTCGAGCGCGTCTAGCTCCTCGCCAGAGTCGACCGGTAGATGGCAGATAGCGAGCCGCTCGCCACGGTCCAGCGATTTCCACTGTTCGAGCCCGATTTTCAGGCCGACCCGATCCAGCTTGCGCCG
>JGI12635J15846_10004143_pt1 | contig 12521 bp, 13 predicted proteins | sample BlaSpr_A8_OM2_M2_FD_15846 | JGI IMG/M metagenome (IMG submission 15846) | reverse complement strand
TCCTCTCTATCTCGCGCGCCGCATGGTCCGCATGGCCAGCGAAGACATCGGCCTCGCCGAACCCGCCGCACTCGCCGTCACGCTAGCCGCCAAGGATGCTTTCGATTTCCTCGGCGCGCCCGAGGGCCATCTCGCCCTCGCTCAAGCCGCCGTCTATCTCTCGCTCGCGCCAAAATCAAATGCTCTCTACACCGGCTACGGCGCTGTCCTGGAAGACGTCCGCAAAACGGAAGCTGATCCCGTCCCCCTCCACCTCCGCAACGCCGTCACCGGTCTCATGAAAAACATCGGCTACGGCGAAGGCTACAAGTACGCCCACAATTTCGATGATAAAGTCACCGACATGACCTGCCTCCCCGATAATCTCGCCGGCCGCACCTACTACAAGCCCACCGACCAGGGCTTCGAGGCCCGCCTCCGCCTTCGCGTCGACGAACTCCGTAAGCTAAAATCGCGCATTGCTCCGAATTCTTAGGGGAGGAAAATGAGACACGTTCGCTTGATTTTCATGCTTGTGACGCTTTGCGCTCCGGTTGAGACTTATGCCCCGCCGAAGCGCCCTGAAATCTCCGGGATCGCCTTCGTTCGTTTGCTCGTCACGAACATCGAAGACTCCCGCAAGTTCTATGGAGAGTTGCTAAAGCTGTCAGCCGGGTCCAGTTGGTGTTTCAGAGCCGACGCAACCTGCTATCTGCTGAACCCGATTCAAGAGTTAGAGATCCTTCCAGCCAGCGGGCCAGCGCGCTCAAACGTGGTGGACGCGATCGGCTTCTGGGTCGATGACGTCCACAAGTTGCGCAGTTATATCGCGGCGCGTGGTGTCAAATCCGAAAAGATCATCTCCAACAGCTCAGCAGAAGAGTGCATCGGGGTTCGGGATTCGGAGAACCATCAAATAGTCTTCATTTCTCTCTCCGGGGGAGTGATGGGCTCACTGATGTCTTCCCCGGCGCGTGTTAGCGATCGACTGATTCACGCCGGCATTATTGTCCGCGACCGCGTGGCAGAAGACCACTTTTACAAAGACATCCTCGGCTTCCACGTCTACTGGCACGGCGGAAGGAAAGACGGCGAAACCAGCTGGGTGGACATGCAAGTCCCCGACGGCACCGGCTGGATCGAATACATGCTCAACGTCCCAGTCAACGCAGACCATCACACTCTCGGCGTCATGAACCACATCGCCCTCGGCGTCCCCGACATCCACGCCGCGGAAGAGCAACTTCGCAAGAACGGTTGGAGCGGCAGCGAACAACCGAAAATCGGCCGCGACGGCAAATGGCAGCTTAACCTCTACGATCCCGACGACACGCGTGTCGAACTCATGGAATTCACACCCACGCAGAAGCCCTGCTGCTCCGAGTACACTGGGCCGCACCCCGGACAACATCCATGATCAGCTTGCACTTCGGCCGCCTTCGCAAGATAAAATCGCGCGTTGCACCAAACTTTCAAAGGAGCCTCATGAAACGCATCGCTCTTGCGCTCTCCATCACACTCATCTCCTTTCCGCTCGCCGCTCAAGACCGGCCCACGCGCCCTCCCATCACTGGAATCGCGCACGTCCGCATCTATTCCACCGATCTTCCCAAGTCGCTTGATTTTTACAGCCGAATTCTGGGCATGACACCACGCAACGCAGGCTGCACGGGCATGGCGCGCCCGTGTTTCATCGTCAACGACCACCAGCAAATTCAGTTGTCAGAAGTGGCCTCTGCCTCTCCCGGAAACATGCTCGCCGAAATCGCCTTTGCCACAACCGACGTTGCCCGGATGCACAGCTACCTCCTTGTCCATAACGTCGCGGTCGGCCCGATTACCAGAGATATTAGTGGTGTCGCGCATTTCGTTCTCCACGACCCCGAAGGTAACCCCATCGCCTTCGTGCAGCTTCACCCTCGCGGCGTGTTCGCTGCCCCTGCCGAACAAATCAGCACGCGCATGCTTCATGCCGGATTCATCGTAAAGGACCGCGCAGCCGAAGATCTCTTCTACAGCGATCTCCTCGGCTTCCGCATGTACTGGCACGGGGGCTTCAAGGACGCCGGCGACGATTGGTGGGAGATTCAGGTTCCCGATGGCAGCGACTGGATCGAATACATGCTTAATATCCCGTCCAACGCCGATCACAAGGAGCGTGGCATCCAAAATCATTTCTCTTTGGCTGTCGAACAAATTAGGCCCGCCGTCGCTCGCCTCCGCATTCGCGGCCTCAAAACCACCGACGAGCCCGAAATCGGCCGCGACGGCAAGTGGTCTTTCGATATCTACGATCCCGACCTCACCCGCGTCGAATTCATGGAGTTCAAGCCCGCGCAGCCCCCCTGCTGCAATCCCTACACGGCGTCACATCCCGTACAATGATTTTGCGCACAAACCATGACCCGTCCCTGCTCCTCTGACCGCTCGCACTGGCTCCGCCCTTTGTGTTCGTTGCTCTGCATCCTCTTGGGCTGCTGCGCCATCCCTTCCGCTCTCCCCCAAAATCTCGACAAGCCGCTCCAATCCATCGACGAGGAAATTACCGCCTTCGCTTACGCCCCCGATGGCCGCATCGTCTATTCCGTCTATCGCAAACTCAAAACAAAACTGTACGACGCGCTCGAGCACGACGACATCTGGCTTCAGGAAGCAAACGGCAAGCGCCGCCGCCTCCTCGAAGGGCAGAAATACACGCGTGGTAATCAGTCCTTCAGCTATCTCATCGACTCCTTCCGCTGGTCTCCCAACGGCCATTTCATCCTTGCGCAACTTCTCACTACCACCGTCCTCGACGACACCGGCAAAACCGAGGACTCCATTCAGACGCTGCTCCTCGATGACTCCGGCAAGGAAATCCATATCCACAAAGGCGACAGCGTTATCCCCGAGGCCGCCAACGCCACCTGGCTGACCGATAACGCCACCATCGCCTACCTCTCGGAATCCGTGAAACCCCGCTTGCTCTTCTCCCTGAAATTCACGCGCCCCGCCACCGGCACCCTTCCTTCTTTTTACGAAGGGCGCACCTTTCGCGACATCGCCTGGTTGCCCGGAGTGAACTCCGCCATCGCCGTGGAACAGGATCGCGCCTTCACCGGCCCATCCCGCCTCCAGCGTCTTGACCTCCTCAGTGATGATGCCAAAGAGCTGGCCACGCTGGAGAACTATGAAGGCGGCCTCAGCGTCTCCCCCAGCGGCAAGAGAATGGCCTATTTCATTGACAAGGAGACTCTCGAGATTCGCGATCTCACTTCGCTCAACCGTGTGGCCCGTCTTCGCATTGGCCTCGGCGTCTTTCGCTGGTCGCCCGACGAATCGCGCATCCTTCTCAAGCGCTCCCTCGAAAAAAAGTCTGGCGATCTCGTCTGGATCGATCTTCCTCCGCTAGCGCCGATTCCCGCGAATCACGAAATTTCCGTCTCGCAGCCCACGCCGATCTCCATTCTTCACGGCCTCAGCTTCCGCGATTTCGCCATCTCTCCCGACGGCCGCTCGCTCGCCGTCGTCATTACCGGCAAACGCAATCTCCTCGTCCTCCCCCTCCCCCCGCGCTGATTCTCCCGTTCCTCTTCGCCCTCTTCTCTGCGCTCTCTGTGTCCTCTGTGATCTCCGTGTTAAATCTTTTTTCTTCGATCTTTTTCCGGTCCCCTGAAATCAAAGAGCCCGTGCACCATTCCCGCGCGGGCCGCCACGTCCTTCCGAATTCTGATGCGCCTATTGCTTCAGATCTCCAACTCTCCTCCGATGCTCCACCAAGATGCACGCATCCTCGATCACCACCAACCCCGCCGCACGCGCTCTTTCCGCCGCCTCTTCGTTCTCAATTCCCAGCTGCATCCAAACCACCTTCGCCCCCACACGAATCGCACTCTCCACCACCGGCGGCACATCCTCCGCGCGCCGGAACACGTTCACAATATCTATTTGCTCCGGCACATCTTCCAGCCGCGCATAACTTTTCTCGCCCAACACTTCCGTCTCATTCGGGTTCACGGGAATGATTCGGTAGGCCGCGCCCTGCATGTATTCCGTCACGCCAAAGCTCGGCCGCATCGGATTCGAAGACAATCCAACCACCGCGATGGTCTTGTATTTTTTTAGGAGTTCGAGAATAGCGTCACCGCCGGCTTGCGTGACGGCCTGTTTGAAATCATTCGCGCCACACGGGAGAAGTACTCTCATCGCGCGGCGAGTTCGCCCTTGCCCGCCCGGTTCAAGATCACCCGCGCCATCGCCGACAAGCATTTGTCATTTTCTTCCGCCGTCCCGACCGAAATGCGGATCGCTTCTGGAAATCCCATCCACCCCAGCGGCCGCACGATCACGCCCAGCTGTAGCAGATCATCGCTCATCGCCTTCGCATCCGGACCCGCCACAATAAACACAAAATTCGCCTCGCTGGGCACCGGCCGGAATCCCAGCTTCGCCAATCCCTCGCTCAAGCGCTTCCGCTCCCGCGCGTTCGTTTCGATGCATCGGGTCACGTGCTCGTGGTCATCCAGTGCTGCCAGCGCCGCAGTCTGCGCCACTCCCGACGTATTGAATGGTGTCCTCAATTTATTCATAGCGGAAAGCAGCTCGGGCCGCCCGATGGCATACCCGACCCGCAATCCCGCCAATCCATAAACCTTCGAGAACGTTCGCAGGATCAGAAGATTTTTCCTCTTGCGATAAGCCTCCACCGCATCCCGCAAGCCCATGCTCATCGCGTAGTCGATGTACGCTTCATCCAGCACCACCAGCACGCCATCGGGAACGCTTACGAGAAACTCGTCAAATTCTTCGCGCCCAAATGCACTGCCCGTCGGATTGTTGGGGTTCGCCAAATAAATCACGCCTGTTTTCGACGTGATGGCCATTGCCATGGCCTTCAAGTCGAATGCAAACTCTCGCTGCGGCACCAGCACCAGCTCCGCTCCGCTCGCGCGAATCGCCACCGAAAACGGCGCATACGTTCCTTCCGATGTCAGCCCCTGAAGCCCGGCCCGCAAAAGCACCCGCGACGCCAGATCAATGATCTCGCTCGATCCCAGCCCGGTAAAAATCTCGTCGATTGAAACTCCTCGACGCCCCGCCAGTGCCTTCCGCAGCAAGTGCGTCCCGCCATCCGGATACCGGTTCGAATCCCCCAGCACCGCCCGCGCCGCCGCCATCGCTTTCGGCGAAGGCCCCAGCGGGTTCTCATTCGAAGCAAGCTTCACCGCATGAATCTGCAGCTCCCGCTCCACTTCTTCAATCGGTTTTCCCGGAACGTACACCGGCAGCCCGCGCAGGTAATCCGGTATCAGCTCTTCAATCGTTCGCGTCATCCCTTCTAGTCTACTTCTCACAACGCGTTGCCGCCAACATCCGGCCACCCAAATGTAACGGCCACTCTTTTTTCCTCACAGACTCTTCAATTTCGTCACTTCCCGCACCGTCAGCGCGCGATATTTTCCAGGAGGCACATCCAGAACCAGCGGTCCCAGTTGCACGCGCTTGATTTTTTCCACCAGAAATCCCACGCCCTGAAACATCCGCCGAATCTGGCGATTCCGCCCTTCGATAAGAATCACCTCGTACCAGGGATTCGCCCCGTCCTCCGCCAGCCGTATTTTCGCCGGCGAAGTCTTCACCCGCGTCCCATCCTCCAGTTCAATCGTGATTCCCGCTCGCAAACGGTCGATCGCCCGCTCGTCGGGCTTTCCGCTAATTTTCACCAGATACGTTTTCGGCGCGTGCGAACCGGCTTTCATCAGCTTCTGCGCCAGCGCTCCATCATTCGTCATAAGCAGCAATCCTTCGCTCCCGTAGTCCAGTCGCCCCACCGGATAAACCCGCTCAGGACATTTCTTCATCAGCTCCATGACCGTCGGCCGCCCCTCGGGATCGTTCACCGTCGTCACGTAACCCTTCGGCTTGTGCAGAAGGAAATACAGCAACCGCTCCCGCCTCTTCAGCGGCGCCCCATCCACGCAGATCAAGTCCCGCTCCGGATCAGCCTTAGTCCCTTGTTCCACCACCACTTTCCCATTGAGCGTTACCCGCCCCGCCGCAATGATCTCCTCAGCCTTGCGCCGCGAGGCAATCCCGCTGACCGCCATGATTTTTTGCAATCTATCCAAAGCCATCGTGCGTGGATTCTCCCGCGAGGGCCGTAGGGCCCACCTTCCGAGGCGGGCCGCTCCGAGGTTGTAGGGGCCGGTCTTCAGACCGGTGTTTTTCTCTCACTTCTCCGCGTCCCCTGTGCTCTCTGTGGCCTCTGTGTCAAATTCTGATTTCTTTCTTGATCTCGCCCGCCGTCTTCCTTCCCCGCCTTCTCACCCTTCCGCAACGTCTCCGCTTCCTTCCGCTCGAGCAACCGATATCTCCCCCGCGGAATTCCCTCCACCGTCAGCGGCCCCAATCCAATCCGCTTCAACTTCTCCAGCGGGTGCTTCTCCTTGAACAACACCCGTCGCAGCTCTTCCTTTTTCGAATCCCGCATCCGCACTTCGTACCAGAAATTCGCCGCGCGCCCGCGCGTGGCGTCCGGCTGCCGCACCGTTTTCATCCTCACGCCGATCTCTTTTCCCAACCGCTCCAGGTCCGCCAGCGTCAGCATTCCTTTTACCTTGACGTGATAGATCTGTTCCAGGTGGGCCCAGTTCTTCAGCATCTCCGCCGCCAGGTCGCCGTCATTCGTCAAAAACACCAGCCCCGACGCCGCATACTCCAGATTTCCTACCGGAAACACGCGCTCGGGTAATCCCCGCAAACAATTTCGCAGCGTCTTGCGCCCTTCCGGGTCCGCCATCGCTGACACTACTTCCGGCGGCTTGTTCAACAAGATGTACACGCGCCGCCCCTCCTTAGATTCGACGACTCTCCCCGCCGCCTCAATCCGGTCCTTAGCCGCGTCTGCCTTTGTCCCCAATTCCTTCACCACGTGCCCGTTCACGCGCACCTGTCCGCTCAGGATCAGTAGCTCCGCATGCCGCCGCGAAGCAATCCCCGCCCGCGCAATAATCTTCTGCAATCGTTCCTGCATTTTCTCTTTCTTGTCTTTGACTATGTCGGGGCGGACTTCAGTCCACCATTCTTCCCATAGGGCCCGCCTTCCGACGCGGGCCGTTCTTCAGTTCTGCATTCGCAACGCCGCGCCTTAGCTCGCAGCAGGTCCCTCCCGTTTTTTCGGCAATCCGACTTACGCGGCTCCAACTACTGCGTAAACCGCACAATTTATCAGCCCAATGATCAACCACATGACTGCGAAGCCCACTGTCTGCGGCTCAATATCAAAGGCGGTAACGAAAAGGAGAGAACCGGGACAAAGAAGAAGCGTAGCGCCTCCCAACACAAGGACCACGAAACTCCCCGGCGCGAGAACCATTTCAGAAACTCCAAAAAAGACTGCGGCGATTGCCAAACCCAACACGGAAAATCGGAGAATGGCTCGCCAATCGCTGCTCATACCTATCAGGCTTTCTCCGAGTGATTTTCCTCTCTGCGCCCTCTGCGTCTCTGCGTTTAACTCTCCTCTTCACTCCCCCGCCGCCGCAGCCTTCTGAGCTTCACCGCCCCCTGCTTCCGGCATTCCCTCATTGTTCGCCGCCGTCTCTTCCAATAACTCCTCCCGCGCTTCCATCACCGCGCTCGCAGAATTCTCCTCCGCTGGCTCCCCGATGCTCGCCTCGTTCGTCAACCCTTCCCCCCCCCGCGCGAATCCCTCATCGCTCCCCAGCGCTTCCCGCGCCAGGGCCTCGAATTCCTTCAAGCTCGGCAGCTCCTCCAGGTCGCTCAATCCAAACCGCATCAAAAACTCTTTCGACGTCTTGTACAGGATCGGCCGCCCCATCACTTCCTTCCGCCCCGCCGTCGTGATCAGGTGCTTGTCCAGCAGCGTACTGATCACTCCCGAGGTGTTCACGCCGCGAATTTCCGAAATCTCCGGCGAAGTCACCGGCTGCTTATACGCAATCACCGCCAGCGTCTCCAGCGCCGGCATGGATAGCCGCAGCGGCGGCCGCAGGCTCTTGATAAACCGCCGCACCACGTCATGCTGCTGCGGCTTCGTATAGAGCTTGTACCCGCCCGCCACCGCGCGAACCTCGATCCCGCGCTCTTCCGCCGCATAGCTCGCCACCAATTCATCCAGCGAAGCCTGCACCGCCAGCTTTTCCTCTCCCAGCGCGCGCGCCAATTGATCGATCGTAGCCGGCTCGTCCGCCGCATAAATAATCGCTTCCAACGCCGCTTTTCTCTCTTCGTTCGTCATATGGTTTTTCCTTGTAGCGCCGGCATCCCTGCCGGCTCTTTCTTTTGGTAGTGGCCGGCCTCTAGACCGGTGTTTTTTCCCTTCATCGCAGCGCCCCGAGCATCCCTGCGCTACTCTTCTCTTCACCAGTCACTTCCTATCGATATTCCTCATCGATCTGCTTGATCCCCCCGCTCTCATCAAACACCAAATCAAACATCTTATGCTTCCGTACCACGATCTCCCCAAATTGCTTTTCCTGCACCAGCGCCACCGCCTGCAGCTTCACCATCTCCAGCACCGCCAGGAACGCCACGATCATCGCGTGCCGCGAGGGGCACGCCTCAAAAAACTGAATCAGGTTCACCGCATTGTCCGCACTCGCCAATATTTGCGCCCGCAGAGCCGCGATCATCTGCGCCACGGTAAACTCTTCGTGCCGCAGCTCGATCCGCGACACTTCCTTCCGCCGCTCCAGCACCTGCTGGAACACTTTCACCAAGTCCACGAGCGAAACCACCAGGTCGCCCTCGGTCCCTTCGTCGTTGTACAGCGACTTGTCCGGCTTCGACCACACGTTCTCTTCAATCTGCTGCTTCTGATACAAAAGCTGCGCCGCATTCTTGAACTTCTCGTGCTCGACTAAACGCTGCACCAGCTCCGCCCGCGGATCACCCGTCGCATCTTCCGTCTCCCCCAAAGGATCAGGCGGCAGCAGCATCTTCGATTTGATGTAAATCAGGGTCGCCGCCATATAAATAAACTCCGCCGACACATCCACGTCCAGCTCTTCCAGCTTGTGCAGGTACTCCAGGTATTGCGCCGTGATCTTCGAAATCTGTATATCGTGAATATTCATCTTCTGCTGCTTGATCAAATCCAGCAGCAGGTCGAGCGGCCCCTCATACATCGGTATATTAATTTTGTACGGCGTCGCCATTCTTCCTTCTTCTGTCTTGCTCTTGTCTTGCTCTTGTCTTGCTCTTCTCTTGTAATGGCCGGTCTTTAGACCGGTTCTCTTTCTTCCTCTCCGCTCTACCACAACATTGTCATTCCGAGCGAAGCGAGGAATCCGCCTTCTCTTCTCTGCGCCCTGTGCGTTTAGTTTCTCTTCAACTCCTCCCCGCCGCACTTCCTCCGATTTCCTTGCGCTTCTCCTTCCAATGAAAAACTGCCTCGCGTACGCGCTCCATAGTTGCTTGCGCTACTTTTTGCGCTTTCCTGGAACCTTCGTCCAAAATCTCCAAAACGCGCCTCGGATTCTTCTCGTATTGCGCCCGCCGCTCCCGCACCGGCGCAATCCACTTGATCAAATTCGTCGCCATCGCGTCCTTGCATTCGATGCACCCGATCCCCGCCGTCGTGCACCCTTGTCGCACCCACTCCAGCCGCCCCGGCTCTTCCGCAGAGAACAGTTTATGCCAGTCATACACCGGGCACACGTCCGGATTTCCCGGATCAGTCCGCCTCTTTCGCGCCGGGTCCGTCACCATGACCTTCGTCTTCTTCCGTATCTCCTCATCCGCCTCGCTCAAGGTAATCGCATTCCCATACGACTTGGACATCTTTCTGCCGTCGAGGCCAGGGACGCGAGGGTTTTGCGTGAGCAGGACTGCTGGCTCGCGAAGGCAGTCAACAAGGGTGACGTACTTGCGTCCCCGTGGGCCAATTCGCTCCAACCAATTTTGAATCCCATCTTCCAATGCTTGGCGACGTAGCTCTTCAAGCGCAATATTGCTACCACTACGGATGGCGAAAATTAGGTTTTGTAAGTCTTCTTTTTCCCAGCGATCGCGGTCGATCAGAAGTCCATAATGTGTGTTGAACCTGCGTACGATCTCACGGGAAATCTCCACATGCGAAACCTGGTCCTCTCCGACGGGTACGAACAGCGGCATACCCTCCTCGCCATAAATCACAATATCCGCCGTCTGCAGCACCGGATACCCGAGGAACCCATAGTTGTGCAAGTCCTTGTCCTTAACATTTTCCAGCGCCTCTTTATACGTCGGCACCCGCTCCAACCACCCCAGCGGCGTCACCATCGACAACAACAAATGCAACTCCGCATGCTCCGGAATCACCGACTGCTGAAAAACCACGCTCCTCGCCGGATCTAGCCCCGCCGCTAGATAATCAATCATGATCTGCAGCGTATTCTCCGCCACCCCCGAGGTATCCGCGTAATCGCTAGTCAGCGCATGCCAATCCGCAACAAAGTAGAAACACTCATACCCTGAATCATTTTGTAACCGCACCCAATTCCGCAACGCCCCGAAGTAATGACCAATATGCAGCCGCCCCGTGGGCCGCATCCCGCTCAATACTCTGCTCCTCTTCCCCTCAGCCCCTGTCGCCAATCTCTGCTCCTCTGCTCCGTGAGCTCTGTGTTCTCCGTGGCCGACTGCTGCCCCAACCCGGTCGGGGCGTTAAATTCTTTCTTTTCTGTGTGGCACAGCCATTCATGACTGTGCGCCTCGAACTTGCCGTTATAGGGCCCGCCTTCGGAGGCGGGCCGCTCTTCGCCCTTGACAATTGCTACCTCTTTTGCCACTCTACCTTCCAGTTAAATCTGCCTTTTCCCGTCAATCCCTTTCCATTCACCCAAAATATGCTATTCACATTCATGCGCGCTCTTTTGCACCTTTTTGCACCATCCAAAATTTTAACCCTTTTAGCATCAACCAATTCTGCACTGTGCGTCAAAAAAAACAGAGGCATGGGGGTATTCCCCTGGATTTTCAACCTTCAACCTTTAACTTTTAATTTTGAACACTCTTCCTCAACTCGCCTTCCCCAGCAGCTCCCGCGCAATAATCATCCGCTGCACCTCGCTGGTCCCCTCATAAATCGTGACCACTCGCGCATCCCGGTACATCCTCTCCACATCCGTCTCCCGAGAATACCCCGCGCTCCCATGCACCTGTACCGCCTTATACAGCACCCGGTTTACCATCTCGCTGGCGTAAAGCTTTGCCTTGGAAGCACTTGCACCCACCTTCGCAGGGTGCGCGTCTTTCAACCAAGCTGCGTGATGCACCAGCCCCCGCGCCGCCTCAATCTCCGTCTGCATATCGGCAATCATCCACTGTATCGCCTGAAACTCCGCAATCTTCTTCCCAAACGCCGCGCGCTGCTTTGCATACTTGACGGTCTCTTCCAGCGCCCCTTGCGCCAAGCCGACCGCCTGCGCCCCGATCCCGATGCGCCCACCATCCAGCGCACTCAGCGCGATCTTCAACCCCTGCCCTTCTTCGCCCAACCGATTCTCCATCGGCACCACGCAATCATTCAGCAAAATCTCCACCGACGGCGACGACCGCTGTCCCATCTTGTCCTCATGCCGCCCCACGCGAAACCCAGAAAATCCCGGTTCCACCAGAAACGCGGTGATCCCTTTGCCACCCGCAGCCGGATCGGTCTTCGCAAAAACAATGCACACACCCGCGACGCTTCCGTTCGTCACCCAAGTCTTAGTCCCGTTGAGTTTGTAGCAATCCCCAACGCGAACCGCGCGCGCCTGAATCCCTGCCGCATCCGAACCCGCGGCCGGCTCCGTCAAGCAAAACGCTCCCAGCGTTTCCCCCGCCGCCATGTGCCGTAAATATTTCTTCTTCTGCGCGTCCGTTCCAAACAGCATCAGCGGCGCCTGCACCGCCGAATTCGTCACGCTGATCGCCGTGGACATAGCCGTGAACACCCGCGCCACTTCTTCGAGCATCAACGCGTAGGAAACGGTATCGAGTCCCGGCCCGCCCCATTCTTCCGGCACCAGCATCCCGCAACAGCCCATTTCCCCAAGTTTCTTGATCGCCTCCGCCGGAAACTTTTCTTGCTTCTCCATCTCCTTGACGATCGGGCGCACCTCCGCCTCCATGAATTGGCGGACCGTATCCCGTATCAGTTTTTGGTGGTCGTTAAGAGAAAAATTCATCGTGTCCGTCGACCGCTATGCAGTCGCACTGAAAAAAGTACGCGGGGCGTACGAGAAATGCTAACACACGGCACGCTTTCCGCGTAGGCATAGGAGAATCAGCATAGACTCCCCCGAACCCAACTGTGCCGGAAGCGAGTAAGTCTCTCCGATTGTTGCTGAAGCACACTTCCGAAGATGTGTCGCAACCAGATATGCCGATCTGAACACAGATCCGCGAGCCACAACAAAGATGATGCAGAATTAAAGAAAGCCCAAATCTTGGTTATCTTTTGCAGACGGCGCACAAAATGGCATTCCGCAGCGATCATCGTCAATCGACCCTGGGCCGAAAGCTCTTTGTTGTAGTTTCTCTCTTTGTCTGCATCGTCCTATTTGTTTTTCTCCTCG
>JGI12635J15846_10004140_pt1 | contig 12526 bp, 9 predicted proteins | sample BlaSpr_A8_OM2_M2_FD_15846 | JGI IMG/M metagenome (IMG submission 15846) | reverse complement strand
TGCGGCCGCCACTTTTGGCGCGGTGAAGATTCCCTCGGAGTCGACCGCGCCTGCGGATGAACTCCAGGTGACCGCAGTATCTGCCGTATTGGCGACGCTCGCGCTAAAACGCTGGACGGCCCCGGAAGACAGGACTGCCGAATCAGGGGAAATTGTAGGTACGATCGACCTGGTAGATGTGACCGACGATGCCGGAGTTACCGGGTTCACTGAGCAAGCGCAACTCGCGGCGATTAAAGCGAGGATCAACCCCAATTCGATGTGGAACGTCGAACGTGAAAAAAACTTGGAGACTTCTCTCGCTTTGGGCAGGGGGAACGCCTGGGCCGCCATCACACCATCCGGGTATTGAGATTGTTGAGGATCGGGTCTTTCGGTCCTGAACAAACTCTAATAATCAGATTCCGGATCAGGTAGATATCGAGCGGGCAATGACCCATCAGGAGTACGTGTCGGGGAGACAGGTACTTGTGGCGAAGTCGGCATTGTTCTTTTGGCTGAAGCGATATTCGAAAAATCAACGGCGCTCTAATCGCTCGATCTTTATGTGTCCGATTTCGAAGGAATCACCGTTCTCGTGCCGTTTTGCGGCTGCGATCGTTAATTGTAAAGCCTCCACAAAGCGTTCGGTGATCACCGACCAGTCGTACTTCGCGGCAGTGGCGGCGGCGGACTTTCCCACTCGATGGCGCTTCTCGCCGTCGAGTAGCAGCGAGCAAACTGCCTCGGCAAAGAAAGCAGGTTGGTCGGCCAGCACAATGTCGTGGCCATCGTGGACGTCGAGGCCTTCGGCGCCAATGCTGGTGGCGACCGTCGCTTTGCCTATCGCCATAGCCTCATAAATCTTGATGCGGGTTCCGCCACCAATGCGCAAGGGCACAACGAAGATGGCGGCTCGCCGCAAGTGCTCGACGATCGACGGAACACTGCCGGTCACCTCTACGGAATCTGAAGCGAGATTGCGAACGCGCGAATCCGGGTCGCGGCCAACGATGCGAAAGCGCGCGTCAGCGACGCGTGCCAAAATTAGCGGCCAGATTTCCTTGCAGAAAAATTCAACACCGTCGATATTGGGCTTCCAATCCATCGAACCGGTGAATACAACCAGGCGGTTATCGGGTTCGCTATCCGGATCGTAGCGGTATTGGCTCAAATCGACTCCCGTAGGCACGACGCTAATACGATCTGGGTCAACCATATCGCTCATCAATTTGCGGTCGGCGTCGGATACGGCGATCACGTGGTGGAAACGGCGCACCTGTGCCGGTTCGAAGCGTGCCATCTTCACGTACTCGATTTTGGAGACCAATCGATCCAGCCAACTAGTTTCAGTTTGCGCCCGGCGGCGCCAAAGAATGGCTTCCACGTTATGTTGGAAGAGCGCGGTGGGAGTCTCAAGCATCTGTGGAAAGTTCGGGGCGCTCGCAAGGAAATCGCAAACAGCAACGTCGAAACGCCGCTCCGGAATCCATTGGGAAAGGAGTTGTTGAGCTTGAGGCGAAGTGAACCTGCTCACCGCGTAGGGTGTCCGCCAAAATAAGCGCCGGAGATAATCCAAACTGTGCCATTCGGGACTGGGAGCGGCGTTCAGGCAAACGGTGCCCGGAATGTGCTTCAATACTTCGCGTTCATAGGTTTCGTCCGGATTGCCCGCGTAATACGAAAGATAGGTCAGTTGGTGGCTGGCCGAGAGTTGGCGCAAAATGTTGTAGCTGCGCAGCTTCCCGCCGGAGTCGAGCGGCAATAATTTCCCCGGCTTCACCCAAAGGATATTCATGGAGTGCATCTAAAGGATGCTCGAGATCGACCGCCGGCATCTGCCCGCTCGGTCTTCATCGCGTAGCGAAAGCATGTCATAACCCTGAAAATGCCCGACCCGCTCAACCATTTCTACCATTCCTGTCGAGAGTCACGCTAGTATTGAAACTTGGCGCTTGAGCCAAGCGAGGCCTTGTGCGAAGGGCGCAAAGACGCGTGAATAGCCAAGTTTGGGCGCATCGATAATGATTCGGAATAGCTTGATCGCGAATGATCGGGAAGGGCAAGAGCGAAGCGATGCCGTCTCTTGGCCTCAGCGTGATTCGCCGCCGCGGAGAATCTTCTATCTCGTAGATTCGTTCAATCTGGGCGGTACTGAAACCCAGGCGGTGGAACTGGCATTGCGCATGTCGGCGAGGGGGCATGGGGTTACGCTGGGGTGCCTCAAAGCGGAAGGCCCGTTGAGAATGCGGTTGGAGGGATCGAGCGTTGAAGTGCAGAAGTTTCATCCGAATGGGGGGATTGATTCTGCCGGGGGAGCTTATCAGTTCGCTCGCCTGATTTGGCATTTACGAAAACGTGGATATGACATCGTTCACACGCACGATTTGTGGTCGAATCTGTTGGGCGTTCCCGCCGGCAGGCTCGCGGGCGTACCAGTGGTCATCTCCAGCAGACGCGATCTTGGGCACCTGGATTGGTACGAAGGCAAGCGCCGCATTTGGCTGAGGAGAATCCAGAATCGTTCGCATTGTGTCCTGGCGAACGCCTTTTCCATCCGCGATGCTTTGGTCGCGGAAGACGGATTTGCGGCGGAAAAGTTGCGGGTGATTCACAACGGCATCGATGTTCAAAAATTCCGCGGCCTGGGCGACCGAGAGACGGTGCTTCCGCAAGCGGGCGAAGGCAAGTTGATTGTGCTGGTGGGGAATATGCATTCAGAAGTAAAAGGTCACACTTGGCTTATCGCGTGTGCCCCCGCGGTCATTGCGGAATTTCCGTCGGCTCAGTTCGTACTGGTTGGTGACGGCGAGCAGCGAAGGAAATTCGAGAGCGAAGTTCAGGCGTTGGGGATGAAGTCGAGTTTTATTTTTACAGGGGGCCGCAACGATGTCGAGGAAATCCTCGCCTGCTGCGACATTGCCCTGCTGCCTTCGTTGGCTGAAGGTTTGCCGAATGCTCTACTTGAGTATATGGCCGCTGGCTTACCCGCGGTGGTCAGCAACGCCGGAGGAAACGCCGAACTGGTCGAGGATGGCGTCACCGGGTTGCTGGTGCCGCCGCGCGATTCGGGGGCATTGTCCGCGGCGCTTCTGAAACTCCTGCGCGATCTCTCGCTGGCGCGGCATATCGGAACAAACGGACGAGAGTTTGTCGAGCGAACTTTCAGTTTCGAACGCATGGTTCAGCAGGTGGAAGATCTCTACGACGAACTTTTACGGAAAAATACGAGGGCGGCGTAGTACATGGCAACTGGCACGATTTTTCGGGGCCGTGTGAAACGCTTAATGGCAATGGACCGCGCCGAGATGACTGAGCGGCTGCGACAATTCTCCCTTGCTCGTTTCGATGCCTTTCGGTATACCGGTGGACACGATTTCACGAAAACTTCAGGCGCGGGATCAGCCACTGATGCGAAGGGCCATTTCTTCTTCGATTCAAATGAGCTAGCCGCCATCTGCGGTCTCATCAAGCGCGAGCTTCCGGCCCAAGCCGAAGAGATCATCCGCCGCGCGAATCGCATTCGCAATCACCGCTTCGATTTGCTCGGATATGTAAATCTTGATTACGGGGTGGATATCGATTGGCATTTGGACGCCGTCCATGGCAAGAGGGCGCCGAAAATTCCGTGGTACAAAGTTCGCTATCTCGACTTTCAACAAGTCGGCGACGCTAAGATCGCGTGGGAACTCAATCGACATCAGCATTTTGTGACGCTGGCCAAAGCCTATGTCCTCACCGGCGAGCAGGCTTTCGCGAGCGAAGTAATTTCGCAATGGGAGCATTGGTGGAAGGAGAATCCATATCCCATAGGCTTGAACTGGGCCAGTTCTCTGGAAGTCGCATTTCGAGCGCTGTCCTGGATTTGGACGTTTTTTCTTCTGCGCAGTTGTCCGTTGTTTACAGAAGAGCTGCGGCGCCGATGGATTGCCGGTCTGGGGGTCAGCGGCCGGCATATTGCAAATTATCTTTCCACTTACTTCTCTCCCAATACTCATCTTCTTGGCGAAGCGCTGGCGTTGTTTTTTCTCGGGACGCTTTTTTCTTTTCCATCGTCTCAGGCGTGGCGCGAAAATGGATGGGCCATTCTACTGCGCGAAGCTGGCAAGCAAGTGCTCGAGGATGGATTCTATTTTGAGCAGTCGACCTATTATCACGTCTATGCGCTGGACATGTTTTTGCATGCGCGAATTCTTGCGGGCCTAAACGGCGTTGCAGTTCCCGAAAAATTCGAGACCACCTTGCGGCGCATGCTGGATGCCCTGCTTTTGTTGGGCAGAGGGGGTATTCCCTATATGTTCGGCGACGACGACGGCGGGCGTCTTTTCGACGGGAACCGAAATCGCTTTGTTCATATGCTCGATCCGCTAGCGACCGGCGCGGTTCTTTACCGGCGCGGAGATTTCAAGAGGGTCGTAGAAACTTTGCCAGAAGAAACGTTGTGGTTGTGTGGCGCCGGGAGTGCGGCCGAATTCGAAAGCATTACCGCGGAAGAGCCGCCCAATGCATCGGTCGCCCTGCCCGCAAGCGGACTTTATTTAATGTCTGATAGCGCATCGAAGCAGCAGCTTCTGATTAGGACCAGTCACTTGATGGCTAATAATGGCGGCCATGCGCATGCCGATGCGCTGAGCGTTTCTTTGATTCAGGATGGGTGCGCGCTGCTGCGAGATTCGGGTACGTTCGAATACGTGGGGCTCGGCAATGAACGTTCTTGTTTGCGTGGCACGGGTGCGCATAGCACGCTCCGCGTCAACGGCAGGGATCAGGCCGAAATGACGGGGCCGTTTTCCTGGGCAAGCCTTCCGCCGGTTCGCGTCGAACGTTGGTTCAACGGGAAAACGTTCGATTTATTTGAGGGAAGTTACGGAAGGTATTCTCAGGCCCAGTCCCCGATCGTTCACCGCAGGTTCGTATTTCATCCGCGAGGAGAGCCCTGGTTCGTTCGAGATGTGGTGGAGGGTGACGGAGAGCATGAGCTAGAGATCGCATGGCATATTGTGGGCGGCTCGGCGCCGGTCTCGGATGCGGAGTCGCTTTTTTCGCACGGAAGGCAGAGCCTCGCAATCCTTTCGGAAGGAGGCTCTGGATGGTCTCGAAGCATAGGCGACTTTGGATGTTCGCCCGTTTACGGGCAAAGTGAGCGAGCTAAAGTTCTCACCTTTGCTAGCCGTCAAGCATTGCCCGCTGAATTCGTCACGGTGCTCGTGGCGTGGGAGGATGCTCAGGCAAATTACGGACGCGTCGAGAGAATGGGTGATCCCAAGAATGACGGAATATCGATTCACCGTTATCTCGATGATCGGCGTGAGACGGTCCTTATTTTCGCTCGGGCTAATTCGCCATGGAGCCACGGTGCATGGAGCAGCGACGCCGATTTTCTCTATGCCACCATCGATCATGCGAGCGACACGCGCCACTTAATCTTGTGCGGAGCAACATATATTGACGTTGGAGGGAATCGTGTCGTCTCCTGCGCGTGGCGGGTGAGCTATGCTGAAGTATGGGATGGAACTGAGGCGTTTGAGATTGGTTCCTCTCATCCGGAGGCGGTGAGACTGGAACGACCACTAAGTTATCTGTGGCCGGAGGGAGCGGCTGTGTCCATGAGGAACGAGCAGCGATCCTTGTGAAAGAGTTGAAGAGTGAGGATTAAGCGGGCGTTTAAATATGTGTGGAATCTGCGGCATCTTTCTTTCGGATCCCAAGCGGCGCGTGGCGCGCGACGCGCTTGCGGCGATGAACCAGCAGATCGTTCATCGCGGACCCGACGATGAGGGATGGCGGGTGCAGGAAAATGTTGGGCTGGCCATGCGCCGCTTAAGCATCATCGACGTGCCGACTGGTCATCAGCCAATGTCCAATGAAGACGGCAATCTGTGGATCGTCTTCAACGGCGAAATCTATAATCACCAGGATCTGCGCCGCGATCTTGAGGCACGCGGCCATCGCTATCGCACACAAAGCGATACCGAAACTATCGTTCATCTGTTCGAAGAATACGGGGACGCTTGTGTCAATCATCTGCGCGGCATGTTCGCATTCGCTATATGGGATCAGGCCAATCGACACCTGTTCCTGGCCCGCGACCGACTGGGAATTAAGCCTTTTTACTATCGGTACAGCGATGGAGTCTTTCTGTTTGGTTCTGAGATAAAGGCGATCCTGGCGTATCCCGGCGTCAAGGCCCAATTCAACTGCAAGGCACTTGCGGAATATCTTGCCTTCGGTTACATCGCCGGCCAGGAAACGATGTACAGCAATATTTGCAAACTCCCGCCGGGTCACGTTCTTAAGTTGAGTGAGGGAGGGAATATTGAAATCTCTCAGTATTGGAATTTGCATGCTGCCGCGGATGATGCCGATCCAGGCCGCGAGCATTATGTGCGGCGGTATCGCGAACTGCTGGAAGAATCCGTTTCCTCTCACCTGATGAGTGATGTGCCGCTGGGCGTTTTTCTAAGCGGCGGTCTGGATTCGAGCGCGATCGCTGCCTTGACTACCAGAGTTCGCCGGGAACCGATTGAAACATTTTCGGTGGGCTATGGCGAAGCACAGTACAGCGAACTGCCCATCGCACGGGAGGTCGCTCAACATATCGGCTCGAAGCATCACGAGGTGCGTTTAGGCCGGGAAGAGTTTTTTCAATCGCTGCCCCGGCTGATTTGGCACGAAGATGAGCCCCTGGCCTGGCCATCGAGCGTGGCGTTGTATTTTGTGTCGCGCTTGGCTCATGAGCGAGTGACTGTGGTGCTGACGGGAGAGGGCAGCGACGAGACGCTCGCTGGGTACACGCGCTATCCCTGGACTTTGCTCAATTCGCGCCTGGATTCCGTTTATCGTGGGCTGACACCGTCTTTTCTACGTCGAATGTTGCGGCGTGGCATTGGGGCAGCGCCGCTTTCCGCTGATCGGCGCAGGCAACTGGGGCACACTTTCCTGATGCGTGACGGAGCTTCGCTGGAGTCGTTCTACTTCGACAGCTTCTATTCTGCGTTTTCGGCCTCAGAGCAAAGAGATTTACTGACTCCTGAAGCGTTCGACATGTCGACCAATGCCTATGAAAGCTCGATGAACTGCTGGGACGCATCGTCTGGCGACCTGCTGCACCGCCTCCTCAACACCGATATTAAAACTTATCTCGTGGAGCTGCTGATGAAGCAGGATCAGATGAGCATGGCCGCCTCGGTGGAAAGCCGGGTGCCGTTTCTCGATCACGTTCTCGTGGAATTTGCCGCGAGAATACCGTCGAAATATGCGACGCAGGGTTTTGCTGGAAAGATGATCTTGAAATCTGCCGTCGAGGATTTACTGCCTCGTGAAATCATCTACAGGAAAAAAATGGGATTCCCGACGCCTTGGGCGTACTGGCTGGCTGGTTCGCAACTCGATAGCATCGAGTTTACGCTGACCGAGAATAGGACCCTGGCGCGAGGGTTGTTTCATCCTGAGGCGCTGCGCCGCTTGTTCGTCGAACATCGTGCCGGACAACGCGATAACGGAAATCGCATCTGGAGGCTGCTAAATCTCGAGTTATGGATGCGAGTTTGTCTGGAGGGTGATGCAGTTGCGGATTCGATCCACAACGGCGCAGCGCTGTCGCGTAACTAGTCCATTCCTAAATCAATTCCATTTCTAATTGATTCTCCGACGCCTCAAACTCGGGACCCTCAATGCGCTGCAAGGCGCGGGTGTGTTCCGCATGGTGGCGAATAGCCGCTGGCGCCAGCAGCGACTGTTGATTCTGTGTTATCACGGAACCTCCGTAGACGACGAACATCTGTGGCGGCCTTCGCTCTACATCACTCCCGAAAGATTGGAGGAACGCTTTTCCTTGCTAAAAGAACGAGGATATTCAGTGCAACCTCTAAAGGAGTCGCTGCAAGGGCTCCGCGCGGGGGCGCTGCCGCCTCGCAGCGTTGCCATCACATTCGACGACGGCACCTACGATTTTTGCCGGCAAGCTTTTCCGCTCTTGCAGCGTTACGGATTTCCNGNGACGGTTTATCTCTCTACCTACTACACATTNTGCGAACNCCCGGTTTTTAATTTGATCTGTTCGTACATGCTGTGGAAGCGCAGGAACCAGGTGATTACCGATGGTGCGGAACTAGGATTGCGGGGCTCGTTAGACCTTCGAACGGAACCCGGACGGCATAGAGTTGTGCGAGGGCTCATCGATCTTGCGGAGCGGGAAGATATGACAGGAATGCAGAGAGACGCGCTGGCCGCCCGCCTGGCGAGTTTTCTGGGCATCGATTATGGCGATCTGAAAGCCAGGAGAATCCTGCAATTAATGAACGCGACCGAAGTTCGGATGATTGCGCAACGCGGTGTTGATATTCAATTGCATACCCACCGTCATCGGACTCCGGAGAGCGAAGAATTGTTTCGCCGCGAGATTCAGGATAATCGGGCGCGCGTGCGAGATCTTGCCGCAAACCAGCCGGTGCATTTCTGTTATCCGGGCGGGGTCTATAGTCCAGCGTTTCTGCCTTGGCTGCGAGCTGAAAGCATAGAGTCGGCAACGACTTGTAATTCCGGGTTGGCGACCCGCCAGAGTAATTTCCTGCTGCTTCCTCGATTCGTCGACAACCAGAATCGCTCGCAGATCGAATTTGAGAGCTGGCTCACGGGAGTGGGCGATCTACTGGCAGTTCGGAGGAGGTCGCCACAGAAGTACGTGCCCCGTGATTAAATGAATTGGCAGTGAGAGCAACAGAAGCGACCAATGGAAATCCGCCGCGAAGACGGGACGCTGGTGATCGAAGAACTGGGCAATGGCCTGCGCAAGCTGACCGCTCTCAACGCAGCTCGCGACGCCTATCGATCACAGGGTTTCTGCACGACTACCTATCCGGTGGAACTGATCGAAATGTTTTTGGAGCGGGCTGGCATCGCGGCAGTATGCGAAGTGATTGGGCGCGACGGCGATTCCATAACCGATTCGATTCGCGATCTTACCTCCGCCTATTTCAATTTCGATGATATGGCCGGCAAGCGCATTCTTGACTTCGGGTGCGGCGGCGGGGCTTCGACTGTGATCCTGGCCAAACTCTTTCCTGAAGCGGAAGTGATTGGCGTGGAATTGATGGAAGACAAACTGCAAATGGGAAGAGCGCGCGCTATTCACCATGGGCTGAAGAATGTTCAGTTTCTTGCATCTCCAGATGGTTCGCACTTGCCCCGCGATTTAGGAACTTTCGATTACGCCTATCTCTTCGCGGTCTACGAGCATCTGCTGCCCGACGAGAGACCGGTAATCATGAAGCTGGTTTGGGAGCATCTCAAGCCTGCCGGGATTGTCTTCATCGACGCGACGCCGCATCGGTACTTTCCTGTCGACTTGCACAGCACGCATCTGCCGCTGATCAATTACTTGCCGGATCGGGTTGCTCATTGGGCGGCGCGACGATTCGCTTCGGGCGGAGAGGTTAACAAGTCGCCAGTATGGTCCGATCATCTGCGGGGTGGAATCAGAGGCGGGACGGAAAAATCAGTATTAAGGAACATCGGATTGGAAGCCGACTTCAACCCCGTACTGCTAGCTCCTAGTCAGCGAGGCATGAGAGACCGGTGCGATTATTGGTACTCGCGGCTATCGCAGCGTCGACACACAACTCTAAAGAAAGCCGCGAAGATCGGATTGAAGGCGATTTATCGCCTCACCGGAACTTTGCTGACGCCGAATCTTTCCATCGCTATTCAGAAACAGGCTCGCCGCCCCTGAAGAATCCTTGGCGAGGATCATCCGACTTATTGCTTAGAAGCGGCGACGGTCAGTTGCAGGTGTGGTCCGAGCGCCGAGAGCAGATCGGTCTTCAGGTAACGGCCTCCGGCCAGGAGTCCGGAAAGCAACGGATTTGCATTATTGGCCGTTAGGCGCGTGTTTTCGAGAGTGCACACAAAACCACCCGCACTCTGCACTAATGCGGCTCCGGCCATCACATCCCATTCGTTCTTCGGGGTCAACGTGAAGGTAATGTCTGCAAGTCCAGCCGAGACGAGCGCCAATTTGTACGCGACCGATCCCATAGCGCGGACCTGGAATGAAGAGCTCTCGAAAGCCTTCCACTCTCCGCGTTTGACTTCGCTACGGCTGGCAAGGACCAGCGATCCCTCCAGTTTGGAGCGTTCAGTTGCCTTGGCGGGTTTGCCATTATAGGTGACGCCGCAATCGACCGCGCCGAGAAACGTTTCCTTGGTCGCAGGATTGTAGATGCCTCCGGCTACCGGGCGTCCTTTTTCGACGAATCCGATGGAGACGCAAAATTCAGGAATCCCTTGAACGAATTCGCGCGTGCCGTCGAGTGGATCGACGACCCAAACTCTCTCTTTGCCCACCCGCGTGCGGTCGTCGATGGTTTCTTCCGACAGCCAGCCTTCTCCTTCTCGCAGAAGATGTTTATGCAGTGCGGCGTCGATAGCGTGGTCGGCTTCAGTGACGGGATCGTGTCCTGCTTTATATTCGGTGGCGACGGCGCCCGGCGTGAAGCGGCTGAAAATCTCATGCGTCGATTGCAGGGCAGCTTCGATGCGTTCCAGGATATCGGAGTAAGAAGAGGTCATAAAGGTTTCGTTACATCGCCGGCCAGAGCATGCGCGCACCCGTCAGCAGGAGCAAGGTGCAGAGAATGCGACGCAGCCACAGGACCGGCACGCGCGTGCTCAGGTGCGAGCCCAACAGCCCTCCTGGAATCGATCCAATGAGGAGGGAGAGCACAAGGTGAGGATCAACGTTGCCGAGACGGAAATGAAGGAAGCCCGTGACTCCCGTGAGAATGACAGCGTGAACCACGTCGGTTCCGACATTCACTTTTGGCGGAAAGCTGTAAAACAGCAGCAACAGCATCATGATGATGCTCCCCGAGCCGACCGATGTCATTCCGACAAGGAAGCCCGCGACCAGGCCAATGAGCGTCATCCCCACGAAAGATTTCATGGTGGGGGGATGGTGGTGAACCTTCTCTTCGATGGTCTTTTGAAACAGCAGAAGCAACGGGATCACGATCAGCAGCACGCCGATCGCGACTTTGATGAAATCATTCACGCCGTTGCCGTAGAGCGCGCGAATGTGAGTAAGAAGAGCAACGCCTCCGATAGAACCGGGAACACTGCCGATCGCCAACGCGATGACGGCCTTGCGGCGCACAGTTTTCTTGCCCAGGTGCAGCAGGCCGGCGGGAATTTTAGTAAAAAAATTGAAAACCGCGTCCGAGCCCACGGCAATAATCGCGGGAACACCCAAGCCGTAGATGAGTACGGGAAGCAGCAGCACGCCGCCTCCCACCCCGGTGAGGCCAATAAGAATCCCCACCACAAAACCGACCAGGATTTTAGCCGCTATCACAGGCATGGCAAAACCCGTCCCCGTCTACTTGCTTTGGCTATCCACGCCAATAAAGCCTTCGCGTTCCAGGTGAAGAATAATTTCCTGCGCCGCCTCTTCGGGAGACAGTTCGCCAGTGTTGATGGTGACTTCGGCCTTTACGGGAACCTCGTAAGGATCGGAGATCCCCGTGAACTCCTTGAGAATGCCTGCACGCGCCTTTGCGTAGAGACCCTTGCGATCGCGCTGCTCGCAAACCTCGACCGAAGTTGCGATGTGCACGAGGATGAATCCGCCATAGGGCTCGATCATCTGGCGAACGTGATTGCGCGTAGCCTCATAAGGAGCAATGGGCGCGCAGATCGCGATGCCGCCGTTCTTGGTGATCTCCGACGCGACGTAACCGATGCGGCGAATGTTGATGTCGCGATGCTCTTTCGAGAATCCAAGCTCCGAAGAAAGATGCTTTCGCACCAGGTCGCCATCGAGGATAGTGACCGGACGTCCGCCGACTTCGAGGAACTTGGTCAGGAGCACGTTCGCGATAGTCGACTTGCCCGAGCCGGAGAGACCCGTGAAAAAGATCGTCACGCCCTGTTTCGAGCGAGGCGGAAAGCTACGCCGCAACTCGTGAACGACTTCGGGATAAGTGAACCATGCCGGGATGTCGGCGCCCTCGTTGAGCCGGCGTCGAAGTTCGGTGCCGGAAATATTCAGGACTCGATCGTCTTTCTTAACCTCGTCGTCGGGGACGTAACGGTCCTCATCTTCGAGGTAGACCATCATACTGAAAGGGACCATTGTGACGCCGATATCGGACTCGTGCTTCTTGTAAACTTCCTGCGCTTCGTACGGACCGTAAAACGGCTTGCCGTCTTTGTCGCTGCCCGGACCGGCGTGATCGCGGCCCACGATGAAGTGGGTGCAGCCGTGGTTCTTGCGGATGAGCGCGTGCCAGATCGCTTCACGCGGTCCGCCCATGCGCATGGCAAGAGGCAGCAGCGAAAGCTTTGCAGTTCCTTGAGGATATTTCGGAAGCAACAATTGGTAGCAGCGGACCCGCGTGTAGTAGTCAACGTCTCCGGGTTTGGTCATGCCAACCACAGGATGGATCAAAAGATTTGCTTCCACCTGCTTGGCGGCGCGGAATGTCAGTTCGACGTGGGCGCGGTGCATTGGGTTGCGAGTCTGGAAAGCGACAATGCGCCGCCAGCCGAG
>JGI12635J15846_10004136_pt1 | contig 12529 bp, 12 predicted proteins | sample BlaSpr_A8_OM2_M2_FD_15846 | JGI IMG/M metagenome (IMG submission 15846) | reverse complement strand
CGTGGAAGCGTTCGACGTGGAGATGGATAACTCCTCGAGCGAATTGATCGATTACTTCCTGAAGCGCCGGAGCATGCGCCGGTCCTAGACCGAAGCGAAGAACAGAAGCGGCAGTAAAGGATCGCAAAGGTGAGTTGCTGAAGAGGCGCCGGTATCCCGCCGGCGCCAAATCTTCCTCATAGTTGTCATTGCGGTTCGGGGTTGGGCAAGCCCAACGCAGGAGACAGAATTCAATGGCATTAGCAAAACGAAACGAAGCAGCCAACGTCACCTCCGATATTAACGTCACGCCCATGGTCGACGTGATGCTGGTGCTGCTGATCATCTTCATGGTGGTCACGCCCATGTTGCAAAAGAACGTTTCCGTGGACATGGCTCAGGTCAATAATCCCCGGGACATGCACGACGCCGATAAGGACGACGCGCTCGAGGTTGCCGTCACTCGCGACGACAGGGTCTTTTTCGGGAAAGAACTGGTCAAGCCGGACGACCTCACGCAGAAGATCAAGGATAAGTTGGCCAATCGGACCGACAAGACCGTGTTTCTGAAAGCTGACGCCCGGGCGAAATTCGGCTGGGTAGTCGAAGTGGTGGACGATGTTCGCGCCGCCGGCGTGGACCAACTCGGACTTTTGACCCAGCAGAAAAAGGCCGTTCTAACTCCGCCGCCAGTCACGCCACCACCACCGACGGGCGGGCAGTAGCAGTAGCGGGCGAGAGTATTTAGGAGGAGATCGTTATGAGTATGGTAGTTGGCTCGAAATCGGGCCCAAGCGCCGCGATGAATGTTACGCCGCTGATTGACGTGTTGCTGGTGCTCTTGATCATTTTCATGGTGATTACGCCGGTGGTATCCAGAGGATTGGACGCGTTGGTGCCGCAGCCTCCACCGAAGGATCAGAAACCGCCGCCAACTCCCGATCGCACCATCGTGGTGCAACTGATTGACCACGGCTCGGGCAACCCCCCGGGCCTCAAGATCAATCAGGACGAAGCCACTTGGGAAACACTACAGGGCCGATTGGAAGATATTTTCAAGACGCGCGCCGAGAAGGTTATGTTTGTGAAGGGCGACGACAACGTGCCTTTCGCCGATGTAGCTAACGTAATTGATATCGCGCATTCGGCGGGTGTCGACAAAGTCGGTCTGATCACCGCTAAAATCGAAGCGGGTAACTAAAATCATCTTAATGGTGGAGAGTCGGCATCTCGCCTGGCTCTCCATTTCAGGTTTTTAGACTCCGCTACAAGGGAGATTCACTAAGCAATGAAAAAGACGCAAAGGCTCCTGGTGGTATTCGCCGCCGCGCTGGTGATTCTCTCCAGCACTGGATGCAACAAACTTAAGGCGCGCGACCACCTCAACAAGGGCGTGCAAGCCTATAAGAGTTCGAAGTTCGAGCAGGCGATCGACGACTTTCAGCAAGCTGTCGCCCTAGACCCGTCGTTGATCAATGCTCGCCTGTATCTGGCGACGGCTTTTGCCCAGCAATACATTCCGGGCGCGGATACCGCCGAGAACAATCGCTATGCCGAGCAGGCAATTGATTCCTACAAGCAAGTGCTGCAGGTGGATCCGAAAAACATCAACAGCATCAAGGGCATCGCTTATCTTTACCTGCAGATGAAGAAGTTCCCCTTAGCCAAGGAATACTACAAAAAGGCGTCCGAAGCCGATCCGAACGATCCCGAGCCTTATTACTCGGTCGCCGTCATCGATTGGACTCAGACGTATGTGCCGCGTCAGGAAGAGCGCGCCAAACTTGGCCTGAAGCCAGATGATTCCCTGCCGGCCAAGGACAAGAAAGTTTGCGCGCAGATGAAGGAGCAGAATAGCGCCAACGTTCAGGAGGGAATCGACAACCTGAATAAGGCGCTCCAGCTTCGTCCCGACTACGACGATGCCATGGCTTATCTGAACTTGATGTATCGGGAACGGGCCGACATTCAATGCGACGATCCGGCGGCCCGCGCCGCCGACCTGAAAACCGCCGACGAATGGGTTGACAAAACCATGGCCACCAAGAAGGCCAAGGCGGAAAAACAACCCGGCACGGGCGGCATAGTGTTGGATCAGAAACAGTAGAACGGTTTCATCCTCAGGTATTCTTTTTCAGGACGTTTCTTCCTAGAACGAGGCTCCGCGCTTTACGGCGTGGGGCCTTTTGCTTTTGACGCAAGTGCCTCACACCTTCCAGCCGGTCTGTTGCGCGTATAAGACTCCTAGATCGAAGCGGTAAGCGATTTGTGTCATGCAAGCGCCGCTCCCACAGGTAAAATCATGGGCGTCACCGCGCGTTCCAAAATGTTCAAGAAGATTCTGATCGCCAACCGGGGAGAGATTGCGGTGCGTATCATTCGCGCTTGCCGCGAAATGGGTATCGCAACGGTCGCCGTCTATTCCGATGTCGACCGCGCCGCACTTCACGTCCGTAAATCTGACGAGGCTTACCCCATTGGCCCCGCTGCGGCTGCCGAGTCTTATCTTCGTATGGACAAAATTCTCGATGCAGCGAAACGTTCTGGCGCCGAGGCCATCCATCCTGGCTATGGTTTTCTCTCCGAGAATCCGAGGTTTGCTCGAGCGTGCGCCGATGCAGGATTGAAATTTATAGGGCCCAGTCCCCTATCCATGGAAATGATGGGCTCGAAAACCCGCGCTCGTCAGGAAATGGAAAGAGCTGGCGTGCCGGTTGTTCCTGGAACGTCGCGCGCTCTTGCCTCGCCTGAAGAAGGCGAGAAAATTGCCGAGCGCATTGGCTACCCTGTGATGCTGAAAGCGGCCGCCGGAGGCGGTGGGAAGGGCATGCGTCTGGTGCAAACCCGCCAGGAATTTCGTTCCGCCCTCGCGGCGGCTCAGAGCGAAGCGCAGCGTTCTTTCGGAGACGGCGAAGTCTATATTGAAAAAGCGATTATTAATCCGCGCCATATCGAGATGCAGATTTTGGCTGACGAGCACGGTAATACGGTCTGGCTCGGCGAGCGTGAATGTTCTATTCAGCGCCGTCATCAAAAAGTTCTCGAGGAAGCGCCTTCGCCGATTGTCGATCTCGACATGCGGCGGCGCATGGGAGAGGTCGCCGTCAAAGTCGCGGAGGCAGCGAGCTACAACAATGCTGGCACGATTGAGTTCCTAGTCGATCAGCAAAAACACTTTTACTTTCTGGAAATGAACACGCGCCTGCAGGTGGAGCATCCGGTCACTGAGCTGACCACTGGACTCGACCTTGTGCATTTGCAGATCCGGATCGCGGCGGGTGAGAAGCTGCCCTTCAAGCAGTCGGATGTCGAGATTCGCGGGCATGCTATCGAATGCCGCATCTATGCTGAAGATCCGAACAACAATTATTTCCCCAGCCCGGGCAAAATCACGCTACTGCTCTCGCCCTCGGGACCGGGAATTCGTCGTGATAGCGGCATGTACGAAGGCTGGATTGTTCCTCTGGATTATGATCCGCTGCTCGCCAAGCTGATCGGCTATGGCACAGATCGGCAACAGGCCATCATGCGGCTCCAGCGAGCGCTCTCCGAATACTTCGTGGTCGGCATCAAGACCAACATTTCTTTGTTCCAACAAATACTCGGCGATGCCGATTTTCAGGCAGAGAAGCTCGACACGGGATATCTCGATCGCCTACTGGGGAAGGGCAACCAGGCCGGCGCGGCGCGTGCGATAGGGGGCGAAGTTAAAGAAAAAGCCGAAATGCTTGAGACGGTCGCCGCGATTGCTGCTGGCCTGTTTGCCGCGGTCGACCCATCTGGGCCCGTCATCGGGAATGCAGGCGCAATCGGCACAGATCCAGCCGCGCCCACTGCGGTTCCCTCGAATTGGAAACAGAGAGGACGTTCGGAAGCGCTGCGCTGATCTTGGACGCTGATTTTCGATCTTGAATCTTATGGTCTACGAAGTGATAGTGCGCGATGAAGCCAGAAATGAGCTCGGCGGCAGACCGCATCAACTCGAACTCGAAAAAACCGTCGGGGGATGGACGTGTCGTTTCGACGGGCGATCGGTTGATATCGATGCGGTCATCATACGCCGCGACGTTTTGTCGCTGCTGATCGATGGTCACGTCTACGAAATCAAGCGCGAGCAGACAGCCACCGATCTCCACATGTGGGTCGGCAGTACTTGCTTCGTGGTTGAGTTAAGAGATCCGCGTTCGCTGCGTTCACGCCAGAAAGCAGTTGGGGACGAAAAGGGCCCCAGAAAAATTCTTGCGCCCATGCCCGGTCGCATTGTACGTCTGCTCGTCGCAGAGAATTCCAACGTCGAGGCCGGTCAGGGCATTGTCGTGGTCGAGGCCATGAAAATGCAAAACGAAATCAAGTCGCCGAAGAAGGGAGTCGTGAAAAAAATATCGGCGATCCCTGGTGCAGCGGTGAATCCGGGGGACGTTTTGGCCATCGTGGAATAGAGTTGAGGAACGGAGCCTCTTTCATCTCCAAGTTTTTCTGTGCGGCGCTTACGCGTTCGCTCACTCGGCCACTCATTTTGGAGGGCTGGGGCAGCAGAAAGGGAGAACCGTACGGCTCGCCCCACCGGTTGAAACTCCATCGGATCAATCCGAGTCCCGTCCGGGTCAAACGGAATGAATTGCCACTTTCCGTCAGGATTATGGGATTGGTTCCGGAGGACTGGCTCGCTGACTCATCGAGACAAGTGCGAACGCTGCGACCTCACACCGAAGAGATCAGACATCGAGTGGAAGACGGTTGCAGCAGCTACTCAGCCGCCACCTGCCTTCACCCATTCGTGCCCACCCGTGTTAGTTCCGATGCCTTCGAAGAGGATCCGTAGAGATGTATTCGTGTGCGTAGCTGGGGGGCTCCGCTGGCCAGCCAAAGGCCCTTAACACGCCAGCGGCTAGGTGCCGAACATCTTGCCATTCGGGTGACGTTCGAACTGCCGCGTCCGTCCCAGTGTTGCGACCCATCGTCGGTAAGCCATTCAAGCTTTTCATTAAAGCCGGTGATGTCATCATCGCTATTGACGGACACTATCTTTACAGCATTGAAGATCTACGGGCCTTACTTCGGGGGCACGTGCAGGGAGGAAGGCTTGCAATACGCTATCGACGCGACCGACTTACGTATGAGAATTATCTCGCCCTTAAAGACGCGGGTCCCCCAAAATAATTCCAGCGCATTCTGTGGGTTCTGAGCCCCTCTCGCCGTGAACGCCGCCTCACGCTGTTCACTCCCACGAGAAAAGCCGATTCTGAATCTGAGCAAGTTCCACGGGTGCGGAGCATTCCGAATCGTCGGAAAAGGTGGGAGGTCTGACACCCTGGGGCTTAACCCTCGAGTTGGCAACCTCCTAGGAGGTTCGATTGCGCGCAGTTTACAGTTTTACAGTGGCTGATAGGTGCTGTTTTGTCGGTCGCTGATGAAATGGGGACTAATTCCATCATGGGCACCGAACCCTTTGATCGCCGCCCAGATGATTAACGCGAGATCGGAAACCGCGAGCACGAAGCCCGCGTTCCGCGATGCGTTGAAATCTCGCCGATGCCTGATCCCCGCAGACGGGTTCTACGAGTGGGTGCGAACGGGGAAAGCCAAGCAGCCGTACTGCTTTGAAGTTAACGACGGCGAGTTGTTCGCGTTCGCGGGACTCTGGGATCGCTGGAAAAACCCGAGTGGCAACTGGGTCAGCACTTGCTCGGTCCTGACCACAACCCCAAATGCTGTGACCTCACCTGTCCACGACCGAATGCCAGGAATTCGTAAGGAACCGGTTGAATCGTGGGAGCATATCTTGACGAGTGTTGACGGATCCCGTCACCATCGATCTGGACCCGACCGACGATCCCACGCACGGCGCGCAACAGTTGTCGTTCTTTAACCATCACTATGACACTTGGTGCTACCTGCCAGTGATGGGTTTTGTCAGCTTCAACGACGAAGCCGAACAATATCTCTGCGCTGCAGTGTTACGACCTGGCAACGTAACCGCAGCCAAGGGCGCGGTTGCCATTCTGCAGCGTTTGGTGAAGATGATTCGTCGCCATATTCCAGGAGTGGAGATTCGCGTGCGCCTGGATGGCGGGTTCGCGAGTCCTGCCGTGTTCGAGTTTCTGGACGCCCAGCCCAAACTCGACTATGTCGTCGCGATGGCCAAGAATGCGCTGTTGAAGCGGGTCGCCGAACCAGGAATGCGGCGAGCGCGCCAGCTGTCACTGCGCACTGGAAAGACCGAACATATTTACGGAGAATCCCACTACAAGGCCGGCAAGTGGCCACGGCGCCGCCGCGTCATCATCAAAGCCGAAGTTGTCCGGGCCGCCGACAAAGAGCCCAAAGACAACCCTCGTTTCGTCATCACCAACATGAAACGGAGTCCGCAGTGGATTTACGAGCATGTCTATTGCCAGCGCGGCGACATCGAGAACCGCATTAAGGAATTGCATGACCTCGAGATCGACCGCACCAGTTGCTCCAGTTTCTGGGCCAACCAGTTTCGTCCTACTCACCGCCACTGCGTATGTTCTGCTGCAGGAGTTGCGCTTGCGCGCGGCCGGTACCGCTTGTGCTCGGGCTCAAGTTAGAACGTTGCGGGAACGACTGCTGAAGTTAGGCGCTCGGGTTTTGGTCTCGGTTCGACGCATCGTCGTCCACCTGCCGACTTCCTTCCCGTTCTTACCGGCTTTCCGTCGTGTGGCTCTGGCTCTTGGCGCCGCCACCGGCTAATCTTCACAGTTACGAACTCAACCGATATCGGCAGCGGTCGCGGCACCCCCGTCTGTCCTTCTTGCAAATTGGACGTCTGGATCTCGGAACTCTGCGATTCTTTCGCTCGACCGCTCCACCAGCCCCAACTACCGCGCTTCATATCCCAACCTTCACCACTCGCTCTCGTTTGTAATGACGTTCATGAATAATGCAGGCTAGTGGCTCACTGCCCGCCAATCTCAGAGACGAACACAATATTCTAGGAGGTTGGACGCGGAAAGATTCTAACAACTTAAGAAGCGCTTATGGAGAACTGTATGTACCTAACGGTTCCAGATGGGTCTTTTGTTGATCAAAACACTGAATTTCTGTGAAACACCACTCGTGAAAACCAGGGCTCATACAGCTCATTCACGAGCAATCCACAAGTAAACGGCGAGCCTTCATGCTGGTCAACTTTACCGCTTAGAGTTTCCCCGCTCTCGATTTATGGCGCGAGTTTTCTGGATTCCGCAGATTGCGCCGAGTGGCCCAGACAATTAGCCCAACTATTGGACCGAAAACCAACAACGTAGCCAATACTCCAGCCAATACTTCCACCCACCCACCTGATCGGACGAAGATGACTAGCAGAATAGCCATGAATCCGAAAATAAAGAGGCCGAGAATTGCGAGACCGGCCCAGGTCAAGGCGGTAGCTGGTCTCGTTCCAATGTTTCGCCAAAGCCGAGTCTCGTTCGCCAGCGTTTGTGGGAAGACGATATTATTCTGGCGGTCTCTGACATCCTGTAGCCACTGATCGCGCTGTTTCCGTTCGCTCATATCTGAACACCGACAAAGAGACTTTACGCCGAATCCGTGCCAACTTCCATCGAACTTCGAGGATGGTTGCTATTAAAGAATTGCGTACCGTCCCGGTGCCATTTCCGTGCCAACGAAACGATGTGGCCGGTTTAGAGTGCCCATCTGTCGCAAATGGCCCCTACCTAGTGGGCCGCGGCGTTTTGGCGCGCCAGGGGCCCGGCCCGATCAGTTGTCGCTAAAATTATTCGATGCTCTGCCGCACGGATACCCCGTTGAGTCCCGCCGAAGAAAAGATAGGCTAGAATTGTTGATGGCAGGAGAACCGCGATGCCGAAATCTCTCACAGATGACGGAGATGTACTTGAAAGACTCACATGGCCCACGATGCAAGCCTATATCTCGAAGTACGAGATTTTGTGGCAAATGCATGTTGAACCATTACGTGACCCTGGTTCAATCGATTTGCGCGAAGGAATCGATCCGGATTTCGAATTGTTCGCAATGAATCATTACAGCGCATACGTAAACCTTGTCCGTGCACGCGAGAAGATCGAGGTAAAGTCGGATGACCTTGGCTTTGCCGAAGAAATCTGGGCACAACTGCAGCGAACGGTCGAGGTCGCCATAAAGCAAGCGGAGGCATTCGCGGACGTTTATGCCGATGTAACGAAGAAGAAATCTCGCGTCCGCACCGACAAGTTGCGAGGACTCGAAAGCAGCATCAAAGAATACCGGAACATCTTGCATGAGCCCATCCAAGCCAGCGTGAAGACCGCCGACGGGGTGAGGCTAATTCCCCGTAGAGAGAGTCTGCAGAAATACAAACGGTGGACAGACGTGATGTATCGCCGCAATGAAGCGGATTTCGTTCCAGTCGACACCGAGTTGCGCGCAGATTTCAATCGTGTATGCGGAATTCTCCAAGGCTTTTGGGCTGATATTGAGCGGGAATCCCAAAACATTCTGGGGAGCAATAAGTATCTCGCACGACGCAGATTGGGGAGAACCACAACTTCGACCGTATACAACCCACTCTCCGCCTCGGCAACCTCGAACGTTGCAGTTATCGTGAGTCAAGACTCTTGGCGGAAATAGACTTCGACCTTAATTACACCTGTTGAGAAATTACGTGCCCGTGCCATTCCCGTGCCGTTAGCACCGAATTGCACCCAGCTAGCCGTGTTAGAGTGCCATCTGCCGCAGCTAACTATATGAAACTACGTTTTCGCGCAGATTCGACTCACACAGGCTTCCGCTATTTATTTTCAGTTGCCTCCGGAGAGTTACGAATCGTCGCAAACTGAGATCAAGCCACCACCGGGACGAGCGTTCGGTAGTAGAGCGGCGGGGGGTGATGAGCAGGGAAGCCCTCGAAGTGATGTAAGCAGTCAGTACCGAATAACAGTCAGTATTTCGATGTGGATTTCTCGCCCTTCACGCTCCTACGGTACTGACCGTTTACTGACCGTTAGCGATTCCTACAGTGCTTTGCAGCGTTTTTAGAGCGTCCCGACGCTCTGCAAGTTGTTGCATTCAAGTTTTGGGGCGTTTTCAATTCCCGTCTCCCACCCCAACCTCTAAAGGACTCAGCTCACACTTTTGGTCAGTAACTGACTGATGGCCCGCTCCGCAACTTTCGAGCTTGCGTCTCTGAGAGCATCGTTCACTGGGTCCCCGTACACGTCAGCCGACAAAGCCGACAATGGCTTGCGCAACGCTTCTTACGGTCCTCGACATGGCTCACTGTCCCTCTGCCCGTCCTTGACACTAGAAAGCTTCGAGCATACCTTGAATGCGATTTCGGTAAGTGGAAGAGTGGACCCGCCATGGCTAGTTCTATTAACTCAACTGCCTTTCCCTTTCGCGGGTTCGTGGAACGAAGACATCTAGGTGCTCGCTGGTGGCATCGCCTGCTAGTAGTGCTGTTCTTTGCGTCCGTATTGTCCGTTGCAGTTTTTTCGATCCTTCTGATTGTCGATGATGTCTCAGCGGCGAGATGGGGTTGGCGGGACGAGACTGTCTTCAGGTACAGGTCCGGATTGGGAGAGGTTGAATACGGTAATAGCGCCGTAGATTTCGTTTTCGTGCCTGCGATGATACCCGTGATTGGCCCAACGCCGTCAGACGCTGACCTTCTGGATTCTGAATCCATCTGCGATCCCCCTCCGAGTCAGGCTTGCAGCACGGGTCCGTTGCCCACATTTGTTCTTAGTAGCCGCGTTAAGGACGCCGAACAGGGGGGCAGCAAAATCGCTCGACCAATTTTGTTTGCTCGCAATGTCTGGGGCGACGGGAGGAGTTCGGCCACCTATGTTTCTGTTGAGGGGGTAAAGGACGCGCTCAGTAAGGGCGGCACACTAGCTAGTAACTAAGATTTGGGATCGCCAAGGCGTGGCTCGGTGGATACCAAACGAACGGGTGCAAGCTGCGTTAGCAGCGGCCGGAGTTAAGAACCGAGACATCAAGCTCCAGACCGAAGATGATGGGATTAATCTCCGTGTTCCACGAATAGGCGTAGTCGCCTTCCCTAGAGTGTTAGCAATGAGCGATATTAGCGCAATTCGCGATGATCTGGTTTCAAAGGTCACCTTGAATCTTTACAAACATCTGGGCGGCGAATGCTCTCTGGCTTTGTTGGCGACAATCCTCGCGTTTTACGGGCTGCAGTTCGTGTACAGAATTGTTTTGTATGTGGCGTTTGGAAACTAGCTGTGGAGATCGCCGGCGTCTACACTCAGAACCCCGGTTGTGAGTGTAATGGGGATTGCGACCTGGCCGGCGTCGACCGCATCTCGGAGAGTGGAGGTTGGCCCATTGGACCCGAAGGTATTGTGCTTACTGCCTGGACTCGTCGCGCCTCAGCATCACGGTTCAACGATGCCGATGCCGGCTATCCATGCGCTGACGGCTCCGGCGACGCCCCTCTACGAGTGGCCCGTACGGCGAGAACCGCTCGAAGGCGATCATCCCGGACACGGTGAAGGTTCCGACGAGTCGGAGATGTTCGTCGGGATCAACAGCAACCTCTCGAACACAGCCAGCGTCACCGTCGACTCCAGCGCATCAGGCGTCGGTCCGTACACTTCTGTCGGCTGGCTGCCGAGGGGTCTGAACCTCGTCACGTCGTTCGATCAGTTCTTCATCGGCGAGCGGGTCCCGACACCTTTGCCCTTCGCGACCAACCTCAACGTCTCGCCCAACGCGACGAGGCACATGAACAACCCGTCGACTATCAAGACGCGCCGTTCCTTCACTCGTCGCGGGTGATCTATTGGGTGACGATTTGGTCTGAGGTGCGCGACTGGCGCTTCGTGATACTCACACAATGAAAGTCAACAACGACAGCGATTCAACCGAGCCAAGTATACGCTGCAACTCTATACTGAGCTCCCTGCAGCTTCATCGACATGGAGTGAAGATGCGCAAGCCCCACTATAAAAAGACCTACGCGGTGATTCCGCATCGCATCTTCGATATTCTTGAGCATCTTATGCTCTCGATTCTCTTGCGAACTGAGCGGTCCATACTCCATCATCGGAGGCGCATCCGGGCAAGGTCCGAGTGTTCCATCATGGTCGGGATAAGTCGTGTGCTTTCGGCAAGGTTGCGTAGTACTGGGCGGGACGGTGTGGTTCAGAAGCAGTAGCCCTGTGCCAGCCAGTAATGCCAGTCGCCAATGGCTTCTGCCGTGGATTGGTCGGGATCAATGGCGACCAGTTGTGACAGGGGAACTGCCATAGTCCGCCCCTGCCAGCGGATCAGCACTAGCATTTCGGAGGAACAAACATCTTCAGGAGCCATACGCTGAACTTCGACGCTTTCGCCCTTCCGGAGAGGTGAAACGAGTTTGGCAGCAATGCACTTGGCTTGAAAGGGGAATCGGATTTTGTCATCGAGGTAGTAATACCACCCCATGACCTGCTCTTCCGGCCCATTAGCGTCCACGATGGCTTCGTTATCGATTCGGTCCTCCCGGACGGGGTCTTTCTTGGGTTTTTTCATAGGGAGACGATCCGCTCCAAGGTTTCGCGGTAGTTCCACGGCATCCACACCGCGGGCTTAGTCTCCACTTCCTGAGCATGACGCTGCAACTCGGTCAGGTAGTCGAAGGAGTTGGCGTCGCACAACTGACAAGTGTGTATCAAGCTCATGAACAGATCACCCACATCTGCTCCATTCAGCGTCCGATAGAACAAGGAATTCTTTCGGTGAAGAACCGTCCGCTTCAATGCCCGCTCGACGATGTTGTTGTCTAACGGCGCTCCGGTTTGTCGGAGAAACAGCGTCAAAGGCCGCCAATGTCGCAGTAAGTAGGTGATCGCCTTGCCCAGCCCCGAGTTCGGTTCCGTCTTACGCTCGGCGAACTGCGCTTCCAGCCAGCCATGGAGTTTCTCCATCACCGGGCCGCTATGTTCTTTATGAAACTGCAGGCGTTCTTCCGGCTTCAGCCCACGCTCCCGCGCTTCGGCATCGTGACCATAGACCTGGCCCAGCAGCTCCAGTACATAGCGACATTGATCGGGAAAGTTCGCCGCTACTTCTACGATCTGTCGCCTTCCATGGGCAAGGCAATTTGCCAGTAGAATCTCCACCCCTGCAGCGAACTTCGGAACATTGCGCGAGAGCGCGTCGCACATCTGAATGGGCGGTCCCAAGTGCTGGGCACGGTGCTGCAACACCTCGGCGAGGTTCTCGCCGGCATGCTGGCGTCCGGTGAAGTACAGCGCAATCTTCCAACCCTGGCCGGTGGACACGATGCCACTGGTGAACACGCCCGTGCGCTCGTCCGACGGTTCGCGCGTAAGATGTAACACTCGCATGCTGGTGTCGTCATTGTGTACCACTTCACCCTGCGCAGCCTGCCGGATTAACTCATCGCGCGCCGGTTTGAGTAACTCGGCTGCCTCTTCGACCACTTCCCATTGCGTCGCCGCCGGTAACGGAATCCCCAGCTGACCTTGGAGTTGTTCCAACCGATAGAACGGGGTTCCGCTGCCATACTTGAGTTGCGCGATCATCGCGGCCGCGGTCTCGTCGTATTTTTCCGGAC
>JGI12635J15846_10004135_pt1 | contig 12530 bp, 13 predicted proteins | sample BlaSpr_A8_OM2_M2_FD_15846 | JGI IMG/M metagenome (IMG submission 15846) | reverse complement strand
TGATTGGCGCAGCATGATCATTCGGGGCTTTTTTCGCTGAAAGAAGCCTCGCCGATGGCAACTGATACATCAATTCCGCAGAATCCCGATAAGGACGTAAATGCAAACCATCACAACGACGCTGAAACGTACGCCATTCCGATTGGTCCTTCGCAACGGCATGGATCATCCGGTACCGGTTCTAGTTGTGCGTATTGATCGGATTGCGCCGCGCCCAAAGGGACTTCTTCTTTCGACGGGGCGCCCAGCAGCCAATAACCGCCCACTACCTCTTTTGTTACTCGCTGAGTAACAGCCTCGCATTCCGCGGCGCCGATCGTTACTAGGTTTCGCTGGGCACAGAATGCCAATAGACCATTTCTTCAATTAGTGGCGACTACGCGGAGTCGCGGTGCTTGCCTACATTCCGAACGGCGCGCGACGCCTAGTCTCACGCGCCTAAGTCACAGAAAGAGCGTGCCCAATGCAAAACAACGATCCGAAGAGTGAAAATGCCGCCATGAAGGAACGGGCAGCGAAGGATAAGGACAAGCACGGTCGTGAGCACAACACGGTTCCTCATCAGGGCGGCCCGCACGCGGGACACGGCGCTGAAGTCAGTGGAAATTCGGAACCAAAGGATCCGGGGCAGGGAAGCCGCGAGCGGAAATAAGTCATTCGCAGTGCACGCGCAGGGATCCGCTAGCGAGCCTCCTTGTCAAACAGGTGGTGCAGATTTTCCCCTTTTTGGTGGGGTCCTAAGAAGGTAATAGTCACCTTGCGGCTGGAACAGATTTGGCATTTCAAGCGTTCGCGGATTTTAACTAGCGGATAGTCGCCACCCAGATGAGTGCGCAGTTTAGATAGGCTCAAGCGCGCGGTGTGGAGGCAGGATGTGCAGTGGCAGCCATAGTAGTAGTCGTCGGTGACGTCTTTGAGTAAGGCAGTCTCCAAGCGAGCGTATTCCATGCGCGGAATGTACAACCGCGGCGTTGTGGATTGCTGGTGTATAACTCGTACAGTGTGGGGAGTGCGTGAACACTGTATGAAGCGGTATGGCCGACAGGGCCGGTAGACTTCAAGAAAGTTAGTCCAGCCGCGTTTATAGCGGCGAAGGACATCACTGCGAGGCACATTGTGGCCGCCCTGTTTGACGCGAGCAGCAACCCGACTCAATGCCAATTGCGGGGAAGGGACGCGAATGTAGTCGATCTCAATCCGCATGCCGGCGGTGGTACCTAAAAACGGTCTTTAAGTGGACCTTGAGGGTGCCAGTTAATCCCTCTATCCTGCGACGCGTGAGGCCCCGATACACCGATATCGCAACAGTGTCTCAATACAGTGATCGCGAGGAATAAAATGAGTGAAGCGGCAGGCGCGAACAAAACGAGCATCGGGTCCATATCTACCCGTCCGGGTGAAGCACTTCGGCAGAGCGCCTATGCGACTTTGACAGTTGCAACGGCAGGAGTGGCGGCTGGTGCGATTGATCTCGGCTTCAACACGGTTAAAGCTCTCAACGCCGGAACTTCCGTCCTGAGACCATGGAAAGGCGTTGCCGCGGCATTGCTCGGCAAAGATGCAGTCATTCAGGGAGGTGACGCAATGGCGATCATCGGAGTTGCACTACACTTCCTGATTACAATCGGTGCTGCCGCTATCTACTATTTCGTGGCAAAACGCCTGGGCTGGCTGGTAAGGCATGCATTCCTGTCCGGTCTCGTCTTCGGAGCGCTATTCTTTCTGGCAATGAACTACGTGATTTTGCCCCTGTCAGTCATTGGGCACCCACTGTACGTAGGCGGGGAGACGATTGCGATGGCGCTGCCGGGTCACATCATTATGATCGGCCTCCCGATCTCATTGATCATCGGCTGGCGAATAAAGAATCCATAGGCCTCGCCGATCGCGTGGCGACCGATCGAAGATGTTTTCCAAGATATAGCCAGAGCTTGGCGGCCTCGGCAGTGATTCCGCAGGCGGCGCCCCAAGAGCGTCGACGTCACGCGTCCCAAAGGCACTTGCCATCGATGCGAATCCCAAGTCATCGGCCCTGAATGGGTGTGTGCAAAGTGCGGCACTGTTAACTGGCTTCAGCGTTGCGTAGTATGGAATGCATCTGCACGGGAGAGCGGTGTGGACCTGTTTTTTCGCATTGCATTTGGTTGCGCCTGGGGCGCGCTGGTATTGGTGTGGGCCTGGGGATGGCGCATCTCAAAGGCCACATCCCACAGGGCGGAGGGCCTGAACAGCCTGACCCCGTATCTGCCGGTCCTGATCGGCGTGGCGCTCCTAAAGATGCACGTGCTGCCGGAAAGCTGGATCAAAGAGCCTCTGTGGCCACACTCGCTTGCCGTCGAAGCGGCCGGCTTGGCCGTCACCGTTCTGGGCGCCGGTTTCGCCATCTGGTCGCGTGTGACGCTGGGCCGCAACTGGAGCAGCGTGCCGCAGGTGAAAGAGCAGCATGAGCTGGTGGTGAAAGGGCCCTACCGGATCGTCCGCCATCCCATCTACACCGGCCTGATTCTGGTGGTCGCCGGCACTGGGCTGGCCCTGGACAAGGCAATCGGGTTATTCATGGCGGTGCTGGTTTTTGCCAGCTACTGGCTCAAAAGCCGCGTGGAAGAAAAATTGATGATGGAAACCTTCCCGAAGCAGTACCCCGAGTACCGGCGACGGGTGAAGGCATTGATCCCGGGCATTCTGTAGGAATCGATATCTTCGGTTGGACCGGCGTCGTGCTGTGTGGGCTTGGCTTCGGTCTGGCGATCATTAGAGGGAGACAACGTGGCTGAGAATATCTGGAATGCAGTGGACGCGTATTTTGACTCTGAGCTTAACGCGGCAGATCCGGCGATCAACTCGGCCATCGACGTCAGTGCGGCGGCGGGCCTGCCGTCGATCCAGGTCTCGGCCGCGCAGGGTAAATTTCTGTATTTGCTCGCGCTAGCGCAAGGCGCGCGGCGGATATTGGAGGTCGGCACGCTCGGCGGTTACAGCGCGCTATGGTTGGCACGGGCGTTGCCTGCAGACGGGCAGCTCGTGACGCTTGAACTCAATCCGCATCATGCGGAAGTTGCGCGCCAAAACTTCGTGAATGCCAAAGTCGCAGGACTTATCGAGCTGCATGTGGGGCCGGCCCTCGAGACCCTGGCGCGCCTTCGTGCGCAGCGCCTTGATCCGTTTGATCTTGTTTTTATCGATGCCGACAAAGCCAACAATTTGGCGTATGTGCAGGCCGCGTTGGAGCTCTCCCGAATCGGTACATTGATTGTGGTCGATAACGTCGTGCGCGATGGCTTGGTCGTGTCGCCGAAACCTGGGGCAGCGGTGCGGGGCGTGCGAAATATGACAGCTTGGATTGGAGCACAATCACGACTTGCGGCCACGGTGATACAAACCGTTGGGAGCAAGGGATATGACGGCTTTCTGTTGGCACGAGTGCAGTCATAGGCCGCGAATTTGAACGCCTCGGCCGACGAAGAAGATCGGGTTTATCGTTTGAGGATGGCTTCGAGATACTCGAGGGCGCGTGGGTCTCTGGATTGGCCCAGCCAGAAGATGGCCTCCTTGCGGATGGCGGGGTTGGAGTTGTTGTCGGCGACATGCATGAGCTGCGGGATGCCATCATCTTGGGGAAGTTGGCTCAGAGCGAACACCGCCCTCTTTTTGACNTGCATGTCAGGGTCGTTTTCTATGGCGGCGGTGATGGACGCGCCGGCTTTCTTGCCGGCTTTCTGGGCCAGCCAGAAGATGGCTTGACCGCGAACTTGCGGGTTGGCATCGGAATGGGCCATCTTGAGCAACTNGTCGANAGCAGCGGGGTCGGGGTTGATAGAGAGGTCGAAAGCCAGTTTTTCGCGCAGCTTGGGNTCTTGCTCTTTAGTGAGCAGTTGTTGAAGGACTTGGAAGCCCTCGTGACCGCGCTGNGCTCCAAGCCAGAAGGCGGACTTTTCACGGAGGTGCGGAGGGTTTGAGGNTCCCGCGAGCGAAGCCAGCGCGGCAGTNGCGGCGGGACTGGCGTGCATGCTTAACGTGACAAGAGCATCGTCGGTTGCACGTTTGTCCTCAGAGTCTTCGGGCCGCGCGGCTAGTTTGGCGAGGAAGGCCACGCTGTCGTCGGGCTGGACGTCGGTCAGCCAGGTGAAGGGGATGCCGCCCGCGTTGAGCCGGCACCCCGCGTTGGCGGGACGGACCTTGACGATTGCACCGTGATCGAGACGCAGGAGGACGTACATGCTCGCGGGCGAGGGCTTCTGAGCGTTGCTCACGCCGTCTCGCGCAATAGAACCGGATCTTGGGGACTCGAGTTGATATTCACCGCAGCATCCCTCTTCAGATTGTGGTGCATCCCCAAGATCTGAACAGGCAGAGAAATTCGTTCGTGGAAGCGCAGGCATTTCATACCCAACCCAGAGCGGTTGGGTCGAACGCTGTAGTCGCGCCAGCGTCGCAGAAAGTCCTCCGCCTGCGGGCTCAGAGTTGAACTGCGTATTGACGACTTTGGGTTGCTGCGCGGCGACGATGGACGTGCCGAGGATGAGGGCGAGAGCAAGAGCGAACTGTTTCACGAGAGATTCCTCCTGGCGAGCATCTGGGGATGACTGGGTGCCGGTCTATTTGTTGAGGATTTCGACCATGTAGGCGGTCGCTTCCGGGTTGCGCATGATGCTGAGCTGCTGCACGATTTTTTGCTTCAGGGCTGGATCCTTTTCGGCCTTTGCGAGAGTGACGAGGTCGTGTGCATCTCCTGCCAGGAAGAGGGCTTCGACGGCGGCCTTTTTGGTATCGGGGTCCTTGTTGTTCTGGTAAGTGGAGACCAGCTTTGGCGCGAGGTCCGGACCTCCGCTGATGCCGAGGTTGCGGATGGCTCTGCGGCGAAGGTCTGGATCCTGCTCGGTGGCCGCGATGGTACCGAGTACTTCGGCGCCTTTGGGTCCGGCGGCGATGAGGCTGTTGATGATCTGCTCCTTGACCTCGGCGCTTTTTGACTCCTTGTAAAGGGTCTGCAGCTGCGCCGTTGCCCCCATCGCTCCCAGCGATTGCGCGGCCGCCCTGATGAGTTGTGGGTTGGATTCGCTGCGTGCGGCTTCGGCAAGTTTGTCGGGGCTTCCGGTGACGAGATAGGACTGCAGGATCGCCTTCTTTACACTGTCATCGCTGCTGTGCTGGTAGATATCGGCGAGAAGATCGACGGATTGTTTGCCGCGGATGGAGAGCATGTGGATCGCTTTGGTTTGCAGGGCAGGATTTGATCCACCGCGCGCGATCTGGCCGATGAGGTCCTGGGCTTGCTTCGAGTTGCTCTGGGAGAGGACGAAGAGGGCGCGCTCCTTGAGCTTGTCGGAACCATTGCCGTTGAGGATTTGCTGGATGGCGGCGATGGCACGGGCCTCGTCTTGCTGCATGATGGCGTTGAGGGCCAGGAGCTTGAGGTCTTCGTCCTGCTCGGCCTGCGGCTGAACGGGTTGGGCGCTGTGTCCGCGGATCTCGATCTCGAGCGCCCCGCATTCGTCGAGCCATTCGCTCTTAGGATAAGTGTGGCGCAGTTCGGCGCAGGTGTTGATGGCGCGCGCGGGCTGGCCTTCTTTGTTTTCTGCGTAGGCTTTCCAATAAAGAGCGCCTTCAGCCCGCGGGCCATGCTGCTGGACGACCTTGTTGAAAAGGCCGGCCGCGTCGGACCAGCGGCCTTCATTGATGGCGCGGGTCCCCTCGGCGTACAGGGTGCCATCCTTGTCGGCAGCGGACGCGGAGGCGACCGGTTCCGACCTGACGGCTTCGGCCGAGTGGACTCCGGGCGCAACGATGCACGAGCTCAGGGCGGCAATGAGAAAAAATGATGTGGTTTTCATATAAGTACTCCTAGCGTTCTGACGGCCGCGGGTTGCTGCTCCTCTTGTTCGTCCTGCACATGGGAGCGCAGGACGCGGACTTCGAAAAGCAGGCCGTCGGTGTTCAATTCTTTTTGCAGTTCGGCGAGGCGAGCCGGGCTTGCGTCATCGGGTTCGTTGGCGACCTCGACGAGGACGCGCTCGAGACGATCTAGGGCGGCGGCAAAGGCGGGATCGCCTGATTTAATTGCGCTCTCGCGGTAGAGCCGGTTGGCGGAGAGAAGATCCTGCGCCTCAGCCTTGACCAATGCGGTTGATTCGCCCGAATCGCCGTGCCTGAGTGCGACCAGGAATCGCTCGGAGCGACCGAGGTGATCGCCCAGGAACACGAGGACGATGGGTTGGCGAATTGGGTTGTTGGCTGCCGTCCGGATTTGGGGCGGGCGCTGATAATTCTCCCATTGGCGTCCGGCAAGGAAGGCGACAGCGATGAGGAGGCTGCAGGCCGTCGCGAAGCTAAGGCCTTTCAGACTGCTGAAACGTTGCGAGAGCCGCTGCTGTTTCTGTTGGTATGGCGGAACGAAGTCACGGATTGACCGCCAGACTTGTGCGCCATGGCCGGCATCGCGTGCCGGCGCCGCGATGGGCTCGATGGCGTCGAGGTCGCTGCGCAGTGCGGCGTAGGTTTCGGCGCATCTGTTGCACTCGCGCAGGTGATGGACGATGTGCGCGGGCTGAGGCGACTCCTCGTAGTAGTGCTCGATGAGTTGTTCTTCGGTGAGATGGTTCATGCATTCACCTTAAGGGGTGCGAGATCGCGACGGAGTTTCTGGACCGCGCGGAAAACCGCTTGCTTCGCGGCGTTGGGAGCGATGCGAAGCGTGGCGGCGATCTCTTCGGTGGTACAGTCTTCCATGTGACGGAGGACGAACGCGGTGCGCTCGGTGGCGGTGAGCTTCTGCATGGCGCCGGCGTGGAGGGCTTCAATCTCTCGGCTGAGGAGGAGGCGCTCTGGATTTGGAGCGGTGTCTGCCACCTGAACTTGATGCTGCGTGGCATCGGCGTCGTCGGCGATCTGGTAGGCGGCTTCGGGTTTGCGTTTGTTCTTCATATTCAGAGCGCAATTGACAGCAATGCGGTAGATCCAGGTCGAAAATTTGGCGCGCGACTCGAAGCTTTGGAGCTTCTGATAGCCGATGAGGAAGGCTTCCTGAACGACATCTTCCGCGTCGGCTTCGTCGCCGGTGATGCGGAACGCCACTCGGAAGATGGCGCGGCTGTGGCGTACCACGAGAGTGCCATAGGCTTCCTTGTTTCCGGACAGTACCGCCCGGATGATTGAGTGCTCGTTCTCTTCCATTCAGTACTTTAGACAGGGTTTTGGGTTGGCGGTTAGCAAGTTCTTAGAGGATGTTTGGCGGGATTCCGGAATCGGTGGTGTTGAGTGGGCAGTCACTCTATATATAGAGAGTGTGAACGAGCGATCAGGACCGGGCGGAGCGAAGAAGGAAGCCGGGCCGCCGGCTCGGCGCTGGCGCGCCAAGAGAAGAGGTGTTATTCGGTGCTTCGCACCTCACTCCTCGTACTGGCTGGGGGCCCTTCCGAGGGCAGGATGCCCGAACAGCCCGACCAACGAAGAATCCCAGCCGACGGAGAAGGCGCAGAACTAGCTGAGCCCCTGATGCGCGACGACTGCCCTCGCGAAAGCGATCGCTGAGATGGTCGGGTGAGACTGCAGGGCGAAGAGATATCCGAGGCCGCCCAAAACCAAGCCGTTCATGGCGAGAGCAGCTGCAAAGGCGGCGAGTTTGGAAGAGAGGGTGTTCATGTTCTTCATGACTATCTCCGTTGGTGAGACTCAGGTTTGCTTCGATGGCGGAATGTTGAGCGCAATCGCGCGGGCGCTCACGCGATATTCGGCGAATGATCCGCAATTCCCGGTGAATGACCGGTCGCTGTTCACCGGGAAAACTCATGTAGTCGGCGGAGCGGAGCGGCGCGGCCGAATGCCCGGCCGACGGAGAACCCCCGACCAACGGAGAACTTATGTCTTTGGGAAAACGGTGTTCGGCTCACCCGTCTTGACCGTGTAGGCGATTAGAAACTTCATGCGCTTGGTGTCGCTGCCGTTGCGTGCGATGCGGTGGTAGCTTGCACGATCGACGAAACTTTGGCCCGCAACGAACGTTTCCTCCGGATCATCGTCGAAAGCAGAGACCATGACGCCTTCGAGGACGAAGCCGACGCCCACCACCGGATGCGAGTGATTGTTGGCATCGGCACCCGGTGGATAGGTAATAAGGAACAGGCGCACTTCCCATCCGGGCAAGTCCGCCAGCGGGGTCGTCTGCAACAATTCACGCGTGATTTCTCGGCTCATCGATTCCTCGCAAATTAAAGAATGCGGCCTCAGGATAATCGCACGAATCTCAGATAGCGCTTTCTTTATGCGGTGCGACGAGTCGATTACGGTCCCTACGTCGACGCGCGTGTATCCGCGCCTTGAAGTCGGTGCGTTCATACTTGCGCTGCCAACGAAGTGTTCAGAACTTGTCAAGCTCAAGATGACGAAGCATTCCTCATGAGACTGAAGATCAACTCTGAGAGATATGGAAAATCGCTTCAAGCCGGTGTCGGATATTGCCTCGGCGATTGGCGAGCCTACGCGCGCGCGAATTGTGCTATGCCTGATGGACGGGCGGGCACGTACCAGCACCGAGTTGGCGGTGATCGCGAAAGTTTGTCCCTCAACGGCCAGCGCGCATCTGCATCGCTTACAAGGAAGTGGATTGGTGACTGTCCTTCAACGGGGCAAGCACCGTTACTACAGCCTTGGTGGATCGGAAGTTGCCGCGATGCTGGAACAAATGAGCGTGCTAGCAGGCGGAGCCGGGAAAATATCGACCACCAGTGCAGACGATCCACTGCGGGCCGCAAGAAGTTGTTACGATCATTTTGCCGGAGTGGTGGGCGTTGCGCTCCTTGATCGCTTTAAGGAAATGCAATGGCTGGTGGACGATGCTTTGGGACATGACGAGGACTATCAGCTGAGCCCTGAAGGAATTACGGTGTTCCAGGGCCTCGGTATCGACATCCAAGCAGTGCGCGCCCGACACCGCCGATTTGCGCGCGGTTGTTTGGATTGGAGTGAGCGCCGTTTTCACCTCGCGGGCGCGCTAGGAGCGGCGCTCTTATGCCTCGCACGCAAACGCAAATGGGTTCTTCAAGACCTCGACAGCAGGATTCTGCACATCACGAATCTCGGGCGACGCGAAATCTTGACTCAGTTGGGCGTGCGTCTTTGAATGCCTACGCTTAAGCCGCCGCGATTTATTCCGGGCTGAATTTCCACAACGAGCCCGCAATTCCTGGCGCCCTTGCGCGAGTGCTGGGAATGCCGCGCCTCATACGCGCGCGAATTGATCGTGACATTCGGTCAAGCCTCGACTCAGAACGCAGAAATGTCTCGTGGCGATTAAACCACACGACCGTTGGCACATTGCAAACCGGTTACCGCGGCCGCTGCGTGGACAAAAATAATTTTTTCTCGCTGCAGCGGATAAATCTGCGGAAACGGGAGTCATAACCCAGTCGAAGTTAAAGATTTACAAACGTGTAGTGAGCCATTCGTGCGTCTCCCGAATTTTCTAATCAAATTGTGGCTTTTTTACATCGCAGTGTTTGCGCAAAATGCCACTACAGAATGGGCCTCACTTTGTTTTCTAGACCGCGCGTCGGTTGTCAAAACACAGGCACGCGTGGAAGCCAAGCCCTCGATCTTCCGCAAGCAGCGCCGNGTCTCGCGGGTTCGACAGGCACGATTTTGTCTAAGCCGAATTGTTCAACCCGGAGTACTGGCAGGGTGAGNACAGGGCTGGATACCGGAACGGGTTGCCGAAGGTGATNACACCAATGGAANCGCAGTNTCAATTTTAAACGCGTTAATGAAANTCATTAATTAATTGGAGGAGNTAGAAATGGGGAAGAATCGGATTTTGCAGCACGCAATTCACGCCGCGCTCGCTGCAGCCGCGGCCAGTGCAGTTGTTCCGGCCGCTTACGCGCAAACCGCGCCGGCCGTCGCGGCCGCTCCGGCTGGGGGGACATCAGATCTCCAAGAAGTCGTTGTAACCGGCACTCGCATTCAAAGCGCGAATCTGATCTCGGCGAGCCCGGTCACCACGGTCACGAGTCTGGACATTCAAGCGTCGGGTCTGACTCGCGTTGAGGACCTGCTCAACAATCTACCGCAGGTATTTGCCGGCCAGGGCGCCAACATGTCCAACGGCGCGACCGGTACGGCAACCATCGATTTGCATGACCTCGGTGCCAACCGCACCTTGGTGCTGGTCGACGGCATGAGGGTCGCCCCCGGCGTTCCGGGCGGTTCCAGCGCTGCCGACGTCAACTTTATTCCGGCCGAACTGATCGAGCGGGTCGAAGTGCTGACCGGCGGTGCTTCTTCGACTTACGGCGCGGATGCCGTCTCGGGTGTCGTGAACTTCATCATGAACACCCATTACGAAGGCGTGAAACTCGATGTGCAGGCAGGCGATTACAATCACAACAATCACGAGTCTCTCTATCAAGGTATTGAGACTGCCGCCGGTCAACCTGCCCCCAGCGGCACGGTGAATTCCGGTCAACAGAAAACTGTGTCATTCATCGCCGGTTCGAATTTCGCGGACGGCGCGGGCAATGCCACCGTCTACGCGACCTACGACAAGGCGGCCTCGAACATCGGATCGCAATTCGACTACAGCGCTTGCAGCCTCGGGTTTGTCGCGGGTAAGGCAGCATGCGCCGGATCGGGCACCAATGCGGGTGGTAGCTTCCTCGCCTACGGCTCGAAAGGCCGAATTCTCGATAATACCGTTGATCCGAAGACCGGTACCTTCCGCCCTTCGGTGGCGAGTGATGATTTCAATTTCGGCGCCCTGAATTTCTTCCAACGCCCCAGCGAGCGCTGGACCGCCGGCTTCTTCCTCCATTATGACCTGAACGAGCACGCGAGCGTGTACAGCGAATTCATGTTCATGAGGAACCAGACGCAGGGAGGCGAAGCGCCGGGCGGCGACTTCGCCAATAACGCACTTTCCTTGAATTGCGGCGCGGTCGGCGTGGGCCTGCCCGGCAACCCGTTGATCACGGCGCAGGAACGAAGCGTTCTCTGCGCTCCGGGCTTGCTGGCGGCACAGGGTCAGCCGGCCGGCGGTGCTCTGTCGTACTACCTCGAACGACGAAACGTCGAAGGCGGCCAGCGCTTAACCGACCTTACCTTCGATGACTTCCGCCAAGTGGTCGGCATCAAGGGCGATTTCTTGGACGCATGGAAGTACAACGCCTACGCTCAGGTCGGCGTCGTTGACTCGACCACACTAGATTTGAATAATTTCTCGGTGACAAAACTGGCCTTCGCGGAAAACCCCGTGGCTGGCCCGGGCGGTACTGCCATTTGCGCACCTCCCGCACCGGCGTCGTGCGTGCCCTACAATCCTTGGGTGCCGGGCGGCGTGACGGCGGCGCAGCTCAATTATCTGACGGTTCCCGCACTCCAACAGGGAACCGACCGGGAGTATGTCATTCATGCCGACGTGACCGGTGATCTTGGCAAGTACGGTGTGCAGACACCGTGGGCGAAGACCGGCCTGCAGGTCAATGGGGGCACGGAATATCGTTCGGAAAGCACCGTTTTCAACCCCGACGAAGAAAACATCTCGGACGATATCGCGGGCGGTGCAGGCGCGGTACTGCCGATCTCGGGCAATTTCCACGTCTGGGAAGTCTTCACTGAGTTCAACATGCCGATCTTGGACGGCATGCCGTTCGCCGAGCAGTTGTCGGTCAACGGCGGCTACCGGTATTCGAAGTACACCCTGGGATTCAGCACCAACACCTACAAGTTTGGTGTCGAATGGGCGCCCATCAAGGACATCCGTTTCCGCGGCAGCTTTACCCAAGCGGTACGCGCACCGAACATTGGCGAACTGTTCGCCGCCCAGACTGTAGGACCGGGTGGCAGCGTCGATCCGTGTTGGGGCCCGGCGCCAACGTTGACCGCGGCGCAATGCGCGCGCACGGGAGTCACGGCGGCGCAGTACGGAAACTTAGGCGTGAATCCGGCCAGTCAGTTCAACATCCAGACGGGCGGCAATCCGAATCTCAGTCCTGAGAAGGCACACACGTGGTCGTACGGCTTTGTATTCCAGCCAACCTTCTTGCCGAATTTCTCGGCAACGGTTGACTACTACGACATCAGAATCACCGGCGCCATCGAGGCCCAAAATGGTGTATCGGTCATCGATAATTGCGCGGTGACCGGCAATCCGGCGGAATGCGACCTGATCCACCGTAATGCCAACGGTTCTCTGTGGCTGACCAATAATGGATTCGTTACAACTCTGTCGCAGAACACCGGGTTGCTGGAGGACAAGGGTGTGGACATCAATCTCCACTACACCTACAACATGGACTCGTTTGGCAAGCTGGTCTTCAACTTGCAGGGCACCGATACCATCGCCAACACCACCCAGCCGAACACAGACGTGCCGAATCTCGCTACGGGTGGGATACAATCGGGACCCTCGTATAACTGCGCGGGCTTCGAAGGTGAGACCTGCGGCAACCCGTTGCCGCACTGGCGCCACATCTTCAGCACCGACTGGGCGACTCCGTGGCAGGGTTTTGATCTGCATGCTCAGTGGCGCTTTATCGGTGCCA
>JGI12635J15846_10004134_pt1 | contig 12535 bp, 9 predicted proteins | sample BlaSpr_A8_OM2_M2_FD_15846 | JGI IMG/M metagenome (IMG submission 15846) | reverse complement strand
TTTCAACACTCTCATGAAATTGCCAAGCTGATCGGCTCCCCCCCAGGATATCTGGGGCATCGCGAGACTCATCCGCTGATTACGCAGGAAACGCTGTCGGCCGGCCATACAGACAAGCTGAAGCTCAGTTTCTTGCTCTTCGACGAGATCGAAAAGGCGAGCGATGCGCTGTGGCAGTTGCTGCTGGGAATGCTGGACAAGGCCACACTGACTCTAGGCGACAACCGAAAAGTGGATCTGTCGCAAACCGTGATCTTCCTGACGTCGAACCTGGGTGGTGGTGAAATTGCCGAGCTTATGGAAGGGGGCATGGGTTTCATTCAGCCGACAGACACGCCGGTCGCTGGTCTTGACGAGAAAGTGGAACGCATGGCGGTGGAAGCGGCGCGGCGGAAGTTCTCGCCGGAATTCATGAACCGCCTGGACAAGGTGGTGGTATTCCACCCGCTGAAACGGGAGCAGCTTCAGGAAGTGCTCGATATCGAGCTGGGTCAGGTGCAGCAGCGCGTCCTGGACACCGCCAAGGGGCAGTTTCTCTTCCGCGTGACCGAGGCTGGCCGCGACTTCCTGCTTCGGGAAGGCACCGACCAGCGGTACGGCGCCCGGCACCTGAAGCGCGCCATAGAGCGGCATGTCGTCTATCCGCTAGCTAATCTGCTGGCTACCGATCAAGTCAACCTGGGCGACCTGGTGTGTATCGATTGGGATGAGAGCCACGACGGGCTCACGTTTGTGCGCGAAGGCGAGGGCGCGCTCGTGCAGGCGGCCTCGCAACGGGCCGTCGGCGCTGGCGCTGGCGCTGCCGAAGCGGTGGACGGGAAGTCCGCCGAAACCCCGAGGGAAGCCACGGTGGAAGAGAGAAAGTCGCGTGCGGCGCAGCCGGCCGCGAGCCCTGCTGCGTCTCCGCAAGGACGCAAGAAGCAGGACCGCTCGAATACTTAAAGCAGCACTTTAACTGTGGCTTCGTGCGGGTCGAAAGCTGCGCCCTTTTTTGTCGTCAGCTCGCTGCCACAAGTCGTCAGTCCGCTGATACAAACTGTTTCAACTCTTTCCCTTTTTGCGCAAATGAAACACCGTCTCACGGTCTGAGACAGTTTCCAGAACTGCAAAGCTTGTATGTTGTTGAGTTTGCACTATTTTCCGACCCCCCAAAATGTAGAGAAGATTGGCATTCCCCATGCACTAGCTCATGGTGGCGCAAGAGTGAGACGCGCAACGCGTTTGGGGAGCTAGACGCGAAGAAAGGTGGATGAAATGAGAGCTGCCGTCCGCCATCAGCTGGATCCAACCATCCGAAGCAATGACACCTGCGATTTTCACTCTTCCTTGCGCGCAAAGATCGTTGGACAAGAAGAGGGTGTGCAGTCCCTCGTTGACATGTTCCAGGTATTTTGCGCTGGATTAAACTCGCCCGGCCGTCCGGTGGGGAACCTCTTGTTCCTCGGTCCGACCGGTTCGGGAAAGACGCGCATCGTGGAAGCGGCAGCGGAAATCCTTTTTGGGGATGCTCGAGCGGTGATCAAGGTCGATTGCGCAGAGTTCCAGCATTCGCACGAAATTGCCAAACTGATTGGCTCACCTCCGGGCTATTTGGGCCACCGCGAGACCCATCCGTTAATCACCCAGGAAGCCTTGGCGGCAAGCCATACCGAAAAGCTGAAGCTCAGCTTTCTGCTCTTCGACGAGATCGAAAAGGCCAGCGACGCCCTGTGGCAATTGCTCCTTGGGATGCTGGATAAGGCCACCCTCACGCTGGGCGACAACCGCCGCGTGGACCTCTCCCAGACGGTCATTTTCCTGACTTCGAACCTCGGCGGAGGAGAAATTAGTGAACTCATGCAGGGCGGCATGGGTTTCGTTCAGCCGAAGGACATTCCTGCTGCCGGGTTCGATGAAAAGGTCGAACGCACGGCCGTAGAAGCAGCACGCCGCAAGTTTTCGCCGGAATTCATGAACCGGCTCGACAAAGTGGTGGTGTTTCACCCGCTGAGGCGCGAACAGCTTGAGCGGGTGCTCGAAATCGAGCTGGGCCAGGTGCAGCAGCGCGTTCTGGAAACTGCCAAGGGGCAGTTCCTGTTCCGCGTGACCGATGCCGGCCGCGACTTCCTCCTGCAGGAAGGCACCGACCAGCGCTACGGCGCGCGGCACCTCAAGCGCTCCATCGAGCGCCACGTGGTGTATCCACTGGCGAACTTGCTGGCAACCGAGCAGGTTCACCTCGGCGACCTCGTTTGCATCGATTGGAACAACGAGCAGGACTGCCTGACCTTCGTCCGCGAGGGTGAGAATCTGGCCATTCCCGCGCGCAAGGCGGAGCCCGTTATTCCCGCGCGCACTTCTCCCGCAAAGAACGGCAAGTCAGCGGATGCGCCCGGCGTGACACTTTCGCCGGAGCCCACGCCGCGCATGGCTCGTTAAATCAATATTCTTCTCTCTGATTCCGCTCGGGTGGCCAGCCACTCGGGCCTTTTCTTTTCACCCCTATCGGGTCCTAGAGTAACCTTGAACAGAGGAATGCCATCCTAACTCACTGGGCTTCGGGGAGGTCATCGTGAGCATCCCTGTGTTGAAGTGGAAAACTCTCAGAGGAAACAATGGTCGAGAGCTCCGGGCGTGCCGAGCGCATCGCCGCTTGGCGGCTGGGTTCTTCCTGGGGATGTCCTTGCTTTTAGTTCCTGACGCACCGGCGCAGAGAACGCAACTCAAACAGGGTTGGAACAAGTTTTCTCCGCAAGACGACATAAGCCTCGGCAAGCGAGCAGCCACGGATGCTGAAAAGCTGTTGCCGCCTTGCAACGCACCGAGGGTTGATGCCTACCTGACGCAACTTGGCACGCGGCTGGCGCAAAAGCTGCCGACAGGTGGAGTGCAGTATCCCTTCGAATTTCATTGCGTGAACGACAAAGCCATCAATGCTTTTGCTTTGCCCGGCGGATACGTGTTTGTGAACCGCGGAGCGATCGAAGCAGCGGACAATGAGGCGCAGCTCGCTGGAGTGATCGCGCACGAGTTGTCGCATGTGGCCCTGCGCCATGGCACCAACCAGGCAACCAAGGCGATGCTGGCCGAGACGGGTCTGGGAATCTTCGGCGCAGTTTTCGGAGACACCACCGGCGGCGCGCTCCTGACGGAACTGGGCAGTTTCACGGCCGGCGGTGTGCTCCTGCGCTATTCGCGAACGGCTGAATCGCAAGCCGACGTGATGGGCACTCAGATCCTCTATGATGCGGGCTACGACCCGCGCGCCTTGGCGCAGTTTTTCGAAAAGCTCGAAGCGGAAACGAAGGGGAAGAATCCTCCGGAGTTTTTCTCCGACCACCCGAACCCGGAGCATCGGGTCGGGCGCGTCGATGAAGAAGTGGAGAAGCTTGGTGGCGTTTCATCAAACGCCAAGCGGGACTCCGCTGAATTCGAAGCCATCAAGCGGGAAGTCCTGGCCCTGCCGGTGGTGAAAAAGCCGGTCGCCGGGGCGGCTGGTTCCGTCGCTGCCCCCGCGCCGCCTTCCCGCAACTTCGCGGAGTATCAGGCGAGTTCATACACCCTCAAGTATCCGGACAATTGGAAGAAGTATCCCGATAGCAACGGAGGCGGCGTTTCCTTTGCTCCCGAAGGCGGGGTCTTAGCTGACGGCAGCGGTCATAGCGCCCTCGCGTACGGGCTGATCGTCGGCGTGGCGCAGGCCAAGGGCGATGCCAACGATGGGAAAGCGCTGAATAGTGCCACGAGCCAGGTGATTCAGGATCTTCAAAAGTCGAATCCGAGCATGAAAATCACACGGCAAGGCGAGCGTTTGCGCCTAAACGGGCAGCCTGGCATTTCGACCTATCTAAGCAATGTTTCGCCGGCCGGCGGCCAGGAAACGGATTGGCTGGTTACCGTTCTGCGTCCGGAGGGTCTGGTCTATTTCGTCTGCCTCGCTCCGCAATCCGCCTACGACAATTACGACAAGACGTTTTCCTCGATCCTGGACACGGTGCGGTTCACAAGATAGAAGGAAAATAAACGCAGAGATGAAGAGAACGCAGAGAAGAGAAGAAAAACGCGCCAAAACAGTCCATGCAAAAGAAAAGGGCATCCCGTTTGGGACGCCCTCTGGCTTAGACTGCTACTGCGAAGCCGGTTAGTTTTCGTCGCCGCTGAAGAGGAACGGCAGAACTTCGGTGCCTTCCTTCTGCACGGCCTGGAGTTCGCTGGGATCGATGCCTAGCGCCTTCAAGAGTGACGCCGCAACTTGAGAGGTGGCCACGGGAGTCTTAACCACGCGGGAATGCAAAGCCGGGTTGGAGACGACGAGACCAACGTTGGTGTCGCCGAAGCTGAAACCGCCGTGCTCGGCATTCTTTGCTTTCGAGCCGGTGTAGACCGTGCCGTAGATGGGCTGCACGATGACGTCGGGAGTCCGGCTATCGGTCAGCGGACTGTTGAACTTGAGCTTAAGCTCGTCCCCAGCCAGGACCTCATCGATGAACAGCGCTCCGGCATTGGCGTTCAGGTAAGCCGCAACCGCTGGTGCCTGGCTCTGGTCCTGCAGCCAGATCAGCGCGATGTCGTCATCTTGAACGAAACCGCACGCGCCGGCACTGCAGGCATTAGCGTTGGCGATGGCGACGACGCCTGGATCGGTAGTGGCACCCTGCTGAACCGCAAGAGCCGCAACCAAGTCCGCGAAGTGCCCCGGCTTGTTGACCTTCGCTGGGTTGATGGGTGACTGGCCGTGCTTGGCGCTGACAATGAAGAGGGTCGAATTGTAGATGTGCTGCGCCTTGAGCGCCTGTATCATGCTGCCCAGCGCCTCATCGGCTTTCCGCAGTGCAAATGCGAGAACGTCAGTTGGCGTGCCCGCGCCATCCTTGTAGCCGCCGGGCTGCCCGGTAAATGTTGTGTCGTCCGTGCAGAGCCCAGCAGCGTTGTCCTTTGACAGCTTTTGCCCCACGCTCACAACCTGAAAATTCATGCCGAAAACCGCCGGTACGCCTGGTCCGGGCGTTCCGTCGTGTCTTAGGCCATGGATCTCGTTGATGATTCCCTGGACCTTCTTTTGATCATTCTCGAGGGTGCAAACCACGCTTACAGTGTTGTCAAATCCATTGAAATTTGTGACTTCCGGCGTATATAAATCCTCCACGCCTTTGCCGGAAGGACCGTTCACCAAGTCGTAGGCGGGGTGCTTGTCCGCCCAAGCGGTGTGCCCGCCATTGGCCTTAACCACTTCGAAGATGGTGTTACTTCTTATCGCGTTGTGCGGAAAGAACGGCACACACTTGCCCTGTTCATTGATAATGCGGGGCAGCTTGGTCGGATCAATGACGTTTTGCGAGACCTGCGCCGAGTTATAAAGGTCGACGCTCTCGTCAAACACCATGGTGTTACCGGCTTGACCAGTGCACGTCGTGTTGGTGGGATCAAAGATGGTGCGGTCGTAGCTCACGTCGTAAAACAGTCCATGACTGATGGGCGAACCACCGGTCACGAGCGCCAGAAGGCCAGGAAAGGAATCGGAGTTTGCGGGCGTGCGCGCGTTCGAATAGGTGATGCCATGACCGGAAAGCTCGGCCAGGGCCGAGTTGGGGTGGCTTTCGACGTAACGCGCTACGTCGAGCGCGTGCAATCCATCCACGCTGATCAGTAGAACATGCTTGATTTTTTGTCCTGGTCCGAGTTCATCGTTTGCGCCCGCCGGAACCGGAATGGTGGCGCCGATCAGCCCGGCCGACAGGGCAACTGCTAGTAATCTTTGTTTCAAGGAAATCTCCTTTTTTCTGGAAAGCGAGTGGAAACGAACATCCCGGCGTAGAGAGTAGGCACGGCATGTTACTGCAAGGAGAAAGGAGGATGTCGGTTGCGTGAAACGAGAAGGAAAATGTGCAAACCTAGAGAAACAATTCAGATATCAGAGACTAAGTACTGGCATTACCGAATCTGGGGAGGCGGGAATTTCCTGCCCGTTCACTTGTTTTGCGTCTGCAGTCCCGCGTTCTGATCGGCTTGGCGCATCCGATAGACCTCCGCGGCGCGTTGCAGGGCTTCCGTAATACTCGCGCAGATATTCTCCTCGCCGACATGCCTTTCGAAATCGGACTGCTTCATCAATTGCGAGGGTTGCTCGCGGGCACCGCACAAAAGCAGGGAGCGTCCCGAAGCTTGCAGAGAGTCCGCCAGGTCGCGGATGGCGCCCGGTCGCATCAATCGCGGTCATATTTCGCAAGCGCAAGATAACGATGGGTGGCAAGGTGTCGATGGAATGGAGGATGTCGGAAAACTTGTCCGTGGCTCCGAAAAGAAACGGTCCGTGAATCCGGTAAACAATCGCATAGTCGGGGATGTCTTTTCCCTGAAGGACGTGCACGCGGCTGTCTTCGACATAGTCTCTCGTGACGGGACTCACCGTGGTCGTTCTCGAGACCTTACGAATAAACGTCAACGCTGCCAGCACCATCCCGACTTCCACCGCAAACGTCAGATCGGTCACGACGGTCAATGTCAGCGTCAGCAGCCACACCGCGATGTCTGCCTTGCTCAGCTTCAAAATCTCCGGGATCTCCTCCCAATCGCCCATGTTGTACGCCACGATCATCAGAATCGCGGCCAAGGCAGCGAGAGGTACGCTTTTGACCAGCGGCGCAGCAAACAGAACGATCGCTAAAAGCGTCAACGCGCGAATGATCCCTGCAACGGGTGTCTTCGCGCCGGCGCGGACGTTGGTGGCCGTGCGGGCAATGGCTCCCGTGGCGGGGAGCCCGCCGAACAACGGTGAAACGATATTCGCGACGCCTTGGCCAATCAATTCCATGTTGGGATTGTGCTTGTCATTGCTCATACGATCGGAGACGACCGCGGACATAAGCGATTCGATGGCGCCAAGCATCGCCACGGTGAAAGCCGATGACAAGAGTTGCCGAAAGATGTCGTAGTGGAAATGCGGAACAGCGAATTTCGGCAGGCCGCTGGGGATTCCCCCAAAGCGCGCGCCGATGGTTTCGACATGAAGGTGCAGAAACAGGACGGCAGCGGTCGCCGCCGCGCCGCGTGCGGCGAAGTGGACGTGTGCCTTGAAGGGAATCTTGGCTTGACGCGGGCGTGTTGGACGGTCGTTCTCTTCGTTCAGTCCGCGGCTTCGCTGCGTGGGGTAGCCGGCTTCCAACGCAAAATAGGTTTGCGAGCAGCGCCGACTTCGTCGAGACGCCGGACGCGCGTGGTGTGCGGGGCAGTCTTCACAATCTCCGGCTTCGTCGCGGCTTCCTCCGCGATGGCTTTCATCGCATCGATGAAGAGGTCACATTCTTCCTTGGATTCGGATTCCGTCGGCTCGATCATCATCGCTCCCGCCACGATCAGCGGAAACGCCGTGGTGTACGGGTGAAAGCCGTAGTCGATCAGCCGTTTTGCGATGTCCATGGTATTCACGCCGTTTTTCTTTTGAATGGCGTCGCTGAACACCACTTCGTGCATCGAGGGCAGGGAATAGGGCAATTCGTATGAGCCCTCAAGGTGCTTACGGATGTAATTCGCGTTCAGCACCGCGTCTTCCGTGGCCTGCCGCACTCCCGGACCGTAGGCGAGGATGTACGCTAGAGCGCGGACCAGCACGCCGAAGTTGCCGGCGAACGCTTTTACTCTGCCGATGGAATCGGGACGCACCGGTTCCAGCGCCAGCCGCCCGCCTTCTTTTTCCACCAGGATGGGCACCGGGCGGAACGGCTCGAGAATTTTCTTCATCGCCACCGGACCTGCGCCGGGGCCTCCGCCACCGTGCGGGGTGGAAAACGTCTTGTGCAAGTTCAAGTGCATGACGTCGACGCCGAGATCGCCCGGCCGCGTCACGCCCGTGAGCGCGTTCATGTTCGCGCCATCCATATAGAGCAGCGCGCCGTTGGCGTGCAGGATTTCCGCGATCTCCGGAATCCGCTGCTCAAAAATTCCCAGCGTCGATGGATTGGTGATCATCAGCGCCGCAACGTCTCCCGTCACCAGGTCGCGCAGCTTATCAACGTCAATCTGTCCGTGCGACTCGGACTTGATGTTTTCGACTTCGTAGCCCGCGATCACTGCCGTTGCCGGATTCGTGCCGTGCGCGGAGTCTGGAATCAACACCTTCTTGCGCGGATTCCCCTGCTTTTCCAGGTACGCACGAATCAGCAGCAGGCCGGTCATTTCTCCATGCGCCCCGGCTGCGGGCTGCAGCGTGATGGCATCCATGCCGGTGATTTCCAGCAGGCACTTTTCGAGCAGCCGCAGAATCTTGAGGCAGCCTTGCGAAAGCTCCTGCGGCTGATACGGATGCTCCGTGGCAATCCCATCGAGCCGGGCCACGAATTCATTTACGCGCGGGTTGTATTTCATCGTGCAGGAGCCAAGCGGATACATGCCCAAGTCGATGGCATAGTTCCACGTCGAAAGGCGCGTGAAGTGGCGAAGGACTTCGATCTCGCTCACCTCGGGAAAACCTTCGATGCCCGCGCGGCGGTGATTCGCGCCGAGTGCTTTGGCGGGATCGGCGGCGGGGACATCGAGCGGCGGCAATTCGAACGCGCGCTTTCCCGGCGACGACTTCTCAAAGATCAGCCCTTCGTTTTGATTCGTGTGTCTTGAAGCCTTTTTGATCCTGTCGTTCATTCTCAGCTTTCAGCTCCGAGGGGCGCAGCATGCTGCGCCCCTCGGAAGAGTACGTCTCTTAGATGGGCCGCTCGAGCGCGCGCTTCAACGCGCCCGCGAATCGTTCAATCTCCGCGCGCGTCGTCGTTTCCGTGACGCACACCAGCGCGCGCTTGGTTAGTTCCGGATACGCGGTACCCAACGCCAACGGCCCGATGATTTTTTCGCGCAAGAGTTCGGCATTGACTATCTTTACCGAGCGCGGCAGCTCGACCGTGAATTCGTTGAAAAAGGGCGCGTCGAATGTGCGCCGGATGCCGGGAATCTTCAGCAATTCCGAAAGCGCGAACTGCGCCTTGGACAGGTTCTGTTCCGCCATCTCGCGCAAGCCCTCTTTGCCGAGCAGCGTCAGGTGCACCGTGGCGGCGAGCGCGCAGAGCGCCTGGTTCGTGCAAATGTTGGAGGTGGCTTTCTCGCGGCGGATGTGCTGCTCGCGCGTCGCGAGCGTCAGCACGAATCCGCGTTGGCCATCGGAATCCGTCGTTTGCCCCGCGAGCCTCCCGGGCATTTGCCGCACAAACTTGTCGCGCGATGCAATCACACCGGCGAACGGCCCGCCGTAACTCGGCGGCAGCCCGAAACTCTGGCCTTCCATCGCCACGATGTCCGCTTCCGCAGGTGGCTTGACCAACCCGAGGGAGACACCTTCGGCAATCGCGACTACGAACATCGCACCAGCCGCGTGCGTAACATCCTCGAGCGCCGCGTATGATTCGATCGCTCCGAAAAAGTTCGGCGATTGCACGACAACGGCGGCAACGTCATCTTTCAGGGCCACTTGCAAAGCCCTTGCATCTACCGTTCCTTTCGCTGTAAAGGGAATCTCCTCCACGCGCAAACCTGAATTCTTCGCGTAGGTCTTCAGTACGTCGCGGTACTCCGGATGCACGGATCGCGCCACCAGCACGCGCCGGCGGCCCGTCAGACGCTCCGCCATCAGCACGGCTTCCGTGGTCGCCGTGGATCCGTCGTACATGGACGCGTTCGCCACTTCCTGCCCCGTGAGCTGGCACATCAGCGTCTGAAATTCGAAAATTGCCTGCAGCGTGCCTTGCGTGATTTCCGCTTGGTACGGCGTGTAGGAGGTGAGGAACTCTCCGCGCTGGATGATGGCGTCCGTCACCACGGAGCGCAGATGATTGTAAACGCCCGCGCCGAGAAAACTCGTGTACCCGTTCGAATTCTCCGCGGCGCGGTCCTTGAAATACTGGATGACTTCGGCTTCCGAATACGGTCCCGGAATGTTCAGCGCTTCGCGCAGACGAAAACGTTCGGGAATGCTGGAAAACAATTCGTCGATGGATTTTGCGCCGATCGCGGCGAGCATCTCGCGCCGCTCGGCGGGGCTCTTAGGGAGGTAGCGCATCAGGCCGAGGCTTCCTTACCCTTGGCCGCGATGTAAGCTTCGTACGCAGCCGCGTCCATCAGCCCGCTGAGCTCAGCCGCGTTCGTGAGGCGCACCTTGATCAGCCACGCCGCACCGTGCGGATCGCTATTGATTTTCTCAGGAGTATTCTGGAGTTCGCCATTGGCTTCGATTACCTCGCCCGCGGCGGGCGCGTAAATCTCGCTGACGGCCTTTACCGACTCCACCGTGCCAAAGGACTTACCGACTTCGATCTTTGCGCCGGGCTTGGGCAGTTCGACAAAGACCACGTCGCCCAGTTCATGTTGCGCGTAGTCGGTGATCCCGATCGTGGCGAGTCCACCCGCCATGCTGATCCATTCATGTTCTTTGGTGTAGCGGTAATTCTTCGGATAGGCCATTTGGTCACTCCTTGGATTCGTGTGCGCCCGATCAGGATTCGCGTGGCGCCGCTACTTTTTTCGGCCGCTTGTAAAACGGCGTCGGGGCCACCTGCGCCTTGCACTTCTGCCCTCGAATCTCCACGTACAAAACCGTGCCCACCGCAGAATACGCCGGCGGCACATAAGCCAGCGCAATGTTTTTCCCCAGCGTCGGCGAAGGCGAGCCGCTCGTTACCACGCCGATGGCATCGCCTGCCTCATTGCAGCAGCAATATTCGTCGCGCGCAATTCCGCGGTCGACCATCTCAATCCCCACCAGCATGCGCCGCAATCCCGCCGCTCTCGCCTGCTCCAGCGCCGCACGTCCGACGAAATCGCCTTTTTCCATCTTGCAGTAGCGATCCAGTCCGGCTTCCCACACATTGATCTTGTCGCTGATCTCGTGCCCGTACAGCGCCATCTTCGATTCCAGCCGCAGCGTATTCCGGCATCCCAGGCCGCAGGGAACGACGGCGAATTCGCGCCCCGCTTCCATCACCTGGTTCCAGACCTTCTCGCTGGTCGCCGCGTCGGAGGGCACGTAAATCTCAAAACCATCCTCGCCTGTGTATCCCGTGCGCGCGATGAGCGTGTTTTTCAAACCGCAGACCGTTCCATGTGCGAACCAGTAATTCTTGATGCCGTTCAATTCCGAGTCGGTCAGCTTCTCTAAGAGATTGACAGCCCGCGGTCCCTGAATCGCCAGTTGCGTGTAAGCGTCGCTCAAGTCCTCGACCACGCAATCGAAACTCTTGGTGTTCTCGCGCACCCAGTTGATGTCTTTCGCCCGCGTGCCGGCATTGATCACCAGCAGAAAATCATCTTCGCCCAGCCGGTGCACGATCACGTCATCCACAAACGTGCCCTCCGGATAGAGCATCGCCGAATACTGCGCCTGGCCGATGGCCAGCTTCGACGCATCGTTCATGCTGATGTGCTGCACCGCCGCCAGCGCCCCGCCGGGTTTCCCGCCACTGCGGATTCGAATGTCTCCCATGTGGCTGACGTCGAAAACGCCGACACTCGCGCGGACCGCCTTGTGTTCCGCGATCAGACCGCCGCTCGACGGGTATTCGACTGGCATATCCCATCCGCCGAAATTGACCATCTTTGCGCCCAGGCGGCGGTGCAAGGCATTTAGCGGCGTCTTACGAAGCTCGCTCTTGTGAGGAGTTGCGGTGGATTCCATTCCATGGCTCAAGCAGAAATCGATACTAGCACGCGCTCTCAAACGGGTCAAAGAACCTCGCCATGAGCTGGTAGGTCTTCCGATTACGGCGTTATTAATCAGAGTTGACTATCGGTTTTCTGCCTATGCCACAAATCCATCCTTTGTCGCGTTCCTCGATTACCTGAACATTCGAGTAACCGGCGTTTGTGAAGAGTTCGCGATGCTCGTCAACGCTCAGGAGCGTCATGCCTGTTCGCGAGGCGTATTTTTCGACGAGCTTTGCAGCCGTGGTGTTCGCTCCTTTATAGATTTCCGCGATGCAGATGAGCGTGCCGCCAGGCTTCAGGACTCTGAAGACTTCGCGCATGTCACCGGGCAAGTTGGGCCACCAGAAGTGTGTTTCCACGGCAGTGACGATATCGAACATGCCATCCGGAAACGGCAACTGAGACACAGACCCGTGCCGGATCTCGACGCGGCCGAGATCTATCCATTGTGCATTCGTTCTTTTTGTTGCGGCGACGCTCTCGTCGGAATAATCGATGCCGTAGACTTTCCCCTGCGTGGCGATCGCCGCTAACTTACTGACTGTCCTACCGCCACCGCAACCTACATCGAGAATCGTGCGGTGGTTCTCTATCGAGATGTGCTTTAAGCCCCAGTCTGTTAGCTTGAAATGGCTCAAATTCATTCGCCACAGAGTGAATCGGCCCAGCCACCCTGTCGGCTTGCTGCATTGATTTACCGGTGTGTTCCTGCTGGCCACGATTGTCTACCCTGTCACAGTCTAACGTTACAATGAGCGGCGACGCTTACGTCTCCACATGTCCGGTTTCGGCGGTGGTCTCAATAGGTCGATGCAACACCATCTGATATAAGTCTGCTCTCTAAAGGTGGTGATGCATGAGGCAAGGTCAACGGTTT
>JGI12635J15846_10004132_pt1 | contig 12538 bp, 9 predicted proteins | sample BlaSpr_A8_OM2_M2_FD_15846 | JGI IMG/M metagenome (IMG submission 15846) | reverse complement strand
TCTCACTTCCGACCGGTCGCAAGTGTTGCGGGCGGTGCGCTCGACGGTAGCTGGAGATCAGGCAGCTCTCTACAACGCACTGTTGCTGACGTTGAAGGACGCGGCTCAAAATACAGGGAGGAAAGTTGTAGTGGTGTTCTCGAATGGCCCCGACAATTCCAGCGTGGTCCCGCCTGAGGATGTCGCGGAATTTGCTCAGTCTGCCGGAGTGTCGATCTACATGATCAGCACGCAAACGGCAAAATTGGAACCCGTATCCACCGCAGTTTTCGATCGCATGACCGCCGCCACCGGGGGCAAGGCATACTTCGCCAAGGACTGGAAAGACGAACACCGAGCCTTCGCTTCCATCCGCGACGACTTGGCACATCTTTATTCATTGAGCTACTACCCCAAGCCCAACGCCAACGCGGGCTGGCGCGCGATCACAGTGAAGCTCCAGGGCGACCAGCTGAAGAAATACAAGGTCCGCACCCGCAACGGATATCGTCCCCAACCCGCCCGCTTTTCGGGCGGAGAAAGAACCACATTATCTGAGCTGACTCCCAAATAGAAATGTCGTCCTCCTCTGTGCTGTGGAAGCTCAAGCCGGAAGGCGATGAAGCGTCCTGCATCCTCGAGGCCTACCTACTTCTGGGGAACGACCTGCAGGTCATCCATGGAAGTGCCATGTGAGCTTGCCCGGACAAGTCGAATCTGCCACACCGTCAGTTCCGGGCTTCGACTGCAACACCACGTTGCCTGCGTCTCTGGCCCGGGCGTTTTACAAGCAGGGATATAAGTTCTGTTTCCGGTACCTCTCCCGCGAAACAGAGTCTGCTCACGACTTAAGTGAGTTGGAAGCCACCGACATTCTGAATTCGGGACTCGCTGTGATGCCCGTCCAGCACGTGCGGCGTCAGGGCTGGTCACCAGACCAGAATCTGGGTCAACAGGATGGACAAAATGCTGCTCAGAACGCTCAACTCGTTGGATTCCCAGCCGGAGTCAGCGTTTGGTGCGACCTCGAAGAAGTCAATCGTGCCGCGCAGGCTCAGGACGTAATCGACTACTGCGAGGCGTGGTACGAAGCCGTGCAAGCCGGCGGTTATGTGCCTGGTGTGTACGTTGGAGCCCGCGCTCTGCTCACCGGTCAGCAACTCGCCGACCTATCCTTCCAACACTACTGGCGCTCACAAAGCCGAGTTCCCGAGATTCCCAACCGTGGATATCAACTAATTCAACTCTTTCCCTCGATTGAAATCAACGGGGTGAGCGTCGATATTGACATCGCCCAGGATGATGAAAAAGGCGGGCAGGCGCCGTGGTTACGCCTCGAAATCGGTTCCTAAGAAATCGACGTTCCTTCCGCAGTGTCGAAAAGTTTCTTAAGTAGGCCGCGCACACAGTTCAAGCGGTGGAGTCCGATCTCGTCTTCGGAACTAAGTAAACATTTACAAGAAGGCTGCGCGGCTTCTACTATTCCGAGGAATGCCCCGAAGATTTTTCATGCAAACAAATCGCATCCGCCCTCTTCTCCGCGCACAAGTCGCGCGTTTCGCCATCTTTCTCTGCGTTCCCGCGCTCTTCGCTGCAAACACGCACATCGTGGTGGTCCCTGTTGCCAACCTTTACTCGCATCCAAGCGACCAGTCGGATGTCGTCTCTCAGGCCATTTACGGGAGCAACGTGACGCTGCTGACCGCTCTTGGCGAATGGTCCAGGATTCAAACCGCAGATCGCTACAAGGGATGGATTCCCAGCCGTCACTTGCGACTGATTCAGAACGGCACGGGTTACGCAACCTCCGGAGAGGTCGTCCAAGTGGAAAGCCTTTTTGCCAATATTTATCGAGACCCCGATGTCACGCGCCACAAGCCTGTCGTCACCGTTCCCTTCGAGACTCGCCTCGTGGTGATCCCAGACGAGACCGCACCCGACGCGAAAGCCCAAGGAAAGGGAACGCACGAAGGCTGGTTGCAGGTGCGCCTTCCGGACAAAAGCAGCGCATGGATTCAGACGGGGGACGTCGTCAGTGATCCCAAGCCTTTGTCGATTCCCGAATCGATCGAACTGGCCAAGCGTTTCCTGGGGATCCCATATTTATGGGGAGGCAGTTCCAGCTTTGGCTTCGACTGCTCCGGCTTCACGCAGATGCTGGTACGCGCTCGCGGCATCATCATGCCCCGCGACGCCGATAAGCAAGCCGCGTGGACTGGCGTGATCAAGGTCGAGCGCAAAGACCTGGAACCGGGCGACCTGCTGTTCTTTGGCTCATCGCTGAAAGAAATTACGCACACCGGAATGTTCATCGGCAACGGCCAATTCATTCACGACTCGACCAACGAACATCCGGTTGTTCAGATAGGCCGCCTTGACGATCAGCCCTGGACAAAACTTCTGGTCGCCAGCCGCAGAGTGAAGTGAATCTTCACCGCGAGTTTTCCGGTCTTTTCCGCTCGGCTTGGTTTCACTGGCGGAAAGTTTGACTAAGTGCGTTTCACGGACCACCCGGAATCCACATGCCTCCAACCCTCGACGCGCTGCTCGCCAGCCTCGAAGCCGCTAAGAGTCGCTTTGGCCGAGGGGCAGCCACAGAAGTAAGACTCCTGCTTGACCAACTCGCTCGTCACGAGTTCCGCGCCGCCAAGTCCCTCATTCGCTTCCATGAGACTTTGCTGTTTCTGCGCGCCTTCCCGCAATCCGCAGCGCTGGTCCCGCGAATCGAAAGACTGCTGAATTCGTTCCATGAACGAGTCGCGAAACTTCGCGACCTCGGCGTCGACATGTCGGCCTTCGATGACTTCGACACTTCCGGCATCGCTGGCACCACAATGCAAGACACCCTTAATTTCGAGGCTGCGCGCTGGCTGGTTCGCCGCATCCCGCGCCACGTCGAGATCGCGTGGGACGATTATGAGGACGAGCGCGCCATGGGATCGACCTGGCCGCGTTTCATTCCGCTACTCGCGGAGGACTCCGACGTCGAAGCCAACATTCCCTGGCGGCGTTGGCTCGATTCGGCAAGAGGGCGTGAGCGCGAGGTCGAATGGCTGGTCCGATGCTTCGAGCAATTACCTTTTGAAAATTCGCGCCTGTGCGCCGAACTTTATGAGTCGCTTCGCCTGCCACTGCGCTGGGATCTCGGAAATCTCAAACTCTCGCGTACGCGCAGCTGGAATCGTCCGCGGCAGTTCTATTACCACAACGAGCCGATGATTGCGCGAAGTCAAGTGTCGCTGGCCCGCGAACTTTCGCAGCTTGCTCCACGTCTCACGAAACTCTCGCGTCGTGAAGGCGAGTCGGTCATGAACACGATTCGCGAGGTGATGGCCGTGCGTTATCGCGAACTCTATGGCACGACGCTCGGCGATCCGAACTCCGTCGTGCGCGCAGTGCTCGCTCGCGGTGTCGTTATGTATTTCTGGAACTTGCCGGTCGAACGCCGATTGCCGCTGCGCGCCTACGTTGCCGGATTCACTCTCAAGAATGGCGTTCCTATCAACTACATCGAAGCCATCGGGTTGTGCGAATGGATCGAGGTTGGCTTCAACACCTTTTACACTTACCGGCAGGGCGAAACCGCGTGGATTTACGCGCAAGCGCTGCGCTGTTTGTGCGCGTTGACCGGCGCGACGACGATCTCCGTTTATCCCTATCAGATTGGACAGAACAATGACGAAGCCATCGATTCCGGAGCTTTCTGGTTCTACCGCAAACTTGGATTTCGCTCTGGCAACAAAGATCTCGAGAATCTGGCGGGAAGGGAAGAGCAGAAGATCGCAGCGAACCCGCAATATCGCTCGTCCAGGAAAACTCTGAAACGCCTCGCCGAAGCGCATGTGTTCTATGAGTTGCCAGGAAGTGAGTGCGGTGCTTGGGACAATTTCTCTACGCGGACTCTCGGCTTGCGTGTGAACCGGCGCATGGCGCGCGACTTCGGCGGCGATAGTGCGCGCATCCGACGCGCATCGGTAGCTGAAGTCAGCCGTGCGTTGAGTGTCAGCTTGTCGCGCTGGAATTCGGCGGAGCGGCAAGCTTTCGAAAAAGGGTCGCTGGTGCTGGCGATGATTTCGGATATTCGGCGCTGGTCCGCGAAAGAAAAGCAAGCTGTAATCAGGATCATTCGCGCGCAAGCTGGTTCCAGCGAAATGCGCTATCTGCGATTGACCCACCAACATTCTCGCCTGCGCGAAGAACTTCTGCGGTTAGGGTCGAAGGGATAGGTCGATCGAACGACTGTTTGTTTCTGCCAGCGTACGATTCTTGAACTTTGAGACGCGATAGTTTCGCGAGATCATTCCCGTTCTGGGACGACTGTTTACTAATTGGTTATTTTTTGGTACCCCCCTCCCTCGTGAAGTAATCCTAGGGCCTCAATAGCTTGCGGGCAGAATCTTGAGCCGCAAAGGGTTACGTGTCACTTCAGTTGACTTTTAACTCGGTCGAGGCTCTAGGATCGGCTGCCCAGGCTGTACGGTCAGGACCACAAAAGGAGACAAGTGCAGGACGCGAGGAGATTCAAGAAGACAACTCTGACGTTCGGGAGTTGATCGCCGTCTGTGGCTCCAAGAACCGAGACGTGTCGTGCTCTCGGAATGCGAGGCGTGCGAGGCATAGTCGATGCGCTAGAAGGGATCGACCTGGGGAAAATGGATCTTCAGCTTATAACAAATGAAGAGAATCAGGATCGCGCCCACCGTGGAAAAAATGAGGCCGGCGGGATGATATCGTTCGTTGGCCGGGCGCGAAAACATGTGGGTTACGGCGCCGCCGAGGATCGATCCGATGATGCCGAGAACGATCGTCCAGAAGATCGTCATATGCACGTGCATCACCGATTTTGCGATAACCCCCGAGATTAGCCCAATCAGGACATACCAGATCAAGTGAAACATGCTGTTCCTCCGGCGTCTAGCTGCAGAGCGTCGTCGAGTATACCCCAGCGGTTTGGCATTAACCAGACTTTCTCGGAGTGCGGCAGACAGCGTCGGCGATTGTCCATCCGGAACTTTCAAGCAGGCGAAATGAAATAGAAGGTGGAGGATTTCAAGTCGTGTTAAGTCCTCTCCACATCACTTATCGACCCGATTGCCGGGGATTTTGAGCGTTAAGGGCTGTTAACGTCAGCCTGCGCAAGTGTGAAGTCCTCAATGTACCGTTGTCACAGTATGCCTCCCAACCCTGATCTTGCCCATGCTCTGCGATCCACGATTTTTCCTTGCTCCGTGAGACAAGATCGGCCCACGCGACTGGTGCAAGCTGCGAGACCTCTCGGCAGCCGCGGACGGAAGTGACGCAGGAAAAGTTCAGCGCAAAAGAATGCTGCTGCTCCGTAGGCATCGCCTCAGGACCAACTTCAATTCGGAGACGACACGCGCCTCGATGAAGTCGAACTCCTATACCATAGTGAGGGTACTTCGGATCAAAGCTCATGCTTCCAATTGGCAATGCCGTTGTGGACACCATGAGAATGGGTTCCCCGACAGCCCTTTCAACGACAGCGCTGTATTGCGCATAACAGACGTGGCCCTGTTGTAAGAGAAACACTGCCCCCACGCCCCAAGGTCTGAAACCAAGTCTGCGAGCAAATGGAATCGTCCATCCAATCCGATTCAGTGGTGTAGCCGCTAGCCGAACGTCGTATGCGGCATCCGCTGACGGGCAGTTGCTCGCATATAGTCGCTTGTCAGTCTCTCCACCAAAACGCTCAACGATCCGTTGCACGTCTGCTGTCGTCGATTCTCCTACCCGAATGGCTCGTGTTGCCAGCAGAAGGGCTTCCATTTCGCGCTGAGTATGCAGGTTTAGAAAGAAGGCTGCCAGAGACGCTACGAAAGGCACGTGCAGCTCAAAATCCCGGTCCAGCAAATCCATCGCAACATTGGGCGTAGCCAAGGTCTCATACCTGAATTTGACACCGCTGTCCGTGGGGCTGCACGTTACCTTGGGTTCATTGTTCGAGTGCTTCGCATCGTCAAGACGGACCGCCACCTCCTTCTTTTGGAGACGGAAGTCAATGGTTTCGGAGAGCGGAATGGGGAACCTGGGCGAAGGCCGGCTGGCGCGTGGGTCCCGGCAAAGAAGAGCGTTGCTACAAATTTGCGCCCGATGCCGAACTCAGTTCTTCAGTCCATAAATGTCCAGCTCCCCAGTGGGATTGGGAGTAGCGATAGGATCGTGTGCCGTTCCAATAAACACTTTGCCATTGGCCACAATCGGCGACGTGAACTTTATTCCATATCCCGGCACGTCGCTTGAGTTCTGAGAGCTGTCGTACAGTTCCACGGCGAGATTGCTGGCGTCGAATGCACGCAGGATTGCCGAACTGGCCGCGCCCGCGCTCTGAATAGGCTGGCCGTGATCGATCATCCAGACGATGCCCGACGAGCTTCCCACAGCCGAAATGAAAGGCGTCGTCCCGTAGCTGCCCTGCAGAATGTTATCGCTGGTACCGGCTCCCGGGGTTAATGTCCCCGCGTAGGAGAACTGTCGCAAGGGAGCGGGCACGCCTGGCAACGTGGGAGTGACACCGAGATAGATGGACCCGTTGAAAAAGGCGGACGTTGCGAAAATTTCGTAGGAATTAATGTCGGTCGTATTTACACCCTGGCTGTCGGTACAACTGGTCGAGTAGGGAGCCACCTTGTCAGACTCAAACCATAGCGTCTGCGTTGCTCCGGCATCGTTAGCTTGCATTCCCCCCAGTCCGGATGTGTTGACCAGATAGAGTTTGCCGTTCTTGCCGCCCGCCAAGGCTTCCGTGCTGCCAGGAATTAGCAGCAATCCCCCGGCTGCGAGGTCTTTATCGGAGCAATCCATATACTGGAAGTCGTGGGGTGTAAAGTGGTCGAGCAGGTGAAGTTTCGAATCGAATTTCAACACTGAGTCGCCGAATGCGGTCTGCCCATCGTAGGGGCCATTGCCCGTCGTGATGTAAATATTCCCAAGATCATCTGCGGCGGGTCCGCCTCCGCCCATCCAAATTCCGCCCGCGCCGCCAAAGGTTCCCTCGCCATTCAAATTGGGGCTCGAATTGAAAACTCCGGTTCGAGACAGGGTCTGAGCATCGTAGGCGAGTAGCCATCCGCTATGGCAACCGCCAAACCCGATGAACACCGAACCATTCGCCACCAGCAGCGCCGCGCGTTGCACGCATTGCGTGGTCAGACTTACTACCCCGTTCACCGAGTCCGAATTCGTACCCGGCACGGATGCCTGAATCGTCACCGGCCCGCCAAACTTCTCTGTCCCATTCGTAATATCGAGTGCATGGAGCCGGAAAGTGCCACTGCCCGTGGAAGATTCTTGTACCGAAACTACATACATGGTGTGCGACGTCAAGTTGATCGCTGGTGTCGACGTGATACCTAAATCGGGTTTTATGGCGCCGGCTGTAATTGGCGTTTCCCCCGCTTGCAACAAGGAGACATGCCAGAGAGCCGAGCCGCTCGAGAAGTTGTCGCTGTCGAAAGCGTAGACACTGTCCTTTTCAGTGGCAACGAAAACTACATTGTGCAAGGTGCCGTTCACGCCCAAATTCGACACGAACAGGGGCTGCGCGTAAATGTAGCCATCCACGCTGTAGGAATAGAGCTTGCCAAAACTTTGCGGGTTGACGTTATGGGGTGTCAATATGCCTTCAGCGGCGTTGAGCCCGGAGCGCAAATTGTCGTTGTGCCACGTGACCACATTGGCGCCGACTGCAACCGTTGAAGTTGCGCTCTGATTGCTTGCGCTTGCCGTAATAGTTACGTTGCCTGCGGCCGCCGCTCCGACCAGTCCGGTCGAATTCACGGCCGCTATGGTTGAGTTCGAACTTGTCCAAGTTGCGGAGGAATTGATGTTCGCCGTCGACCCATCGCTGTAGTTCGCGGTCGCGGTCAGTTGCTGTGTGCCACCGACCGTGAGTGCAGCGCTTCCGGGGGTGAGTGAGATCGAGACCAGCGAGCGAGTTGATCCCACTGTAACAGCGGTGCTTCCGCTTTGACCTGTTAAGGCGGCGGAGATTGTGGCAGTCCCCGCTGCCACGGCGGTGACCATGCCGGCTGAATTCACGGTCGCTATCGTTGAGTTCGAACTTGTCCAAGTTGCGGAGGAATTAATGTTCGCCGTCGACCCATCGCTGTAGTTCGCGGTTGCGGTCAGTTGCTGTGTGCCAGCGACCGTGAGTGCAGCGCTTCCGGGAGTGATCGAGATCGAGACCAGCGAGCGCGTTAATCCCACTGTCACAGCGGCGCTTCCGCTCTGCCCAGCCAAGTTGGCGGAGATTGTGGCAGTTCCCGCTCCCGCGGCGGTGACCATGCCCGCTAAGTTCACGCTCGCTACGGTTTTGTTCGAACTGGCCCAACTCGCCGATGCGCCAATATCCGCCTTCGAGCCGTCGCTGTACGTTGCGGTCGCAGTCAGTTGCTGTGTGCCGCCGACGATGAGGGGAAGGGTGGCGGGAGTGATCGAGATCGCAGCTAGCGTTTTCGCTGCTGGGCCACTCTTAGGCGCCGCGCCGCATCCCGTGGTCCAAAAAACGAAACAAGAGAGGCCTACCAAAGAAAAGAAGGCGTAGCGACGAAGCGACATCCAATTAATTTCCTCTGCTAGGCCGCGCCACAAGAACCTGTTTGCACGGGTGCATGCAATTAGTCGCTGGAAATGCTCAATTGGTTGGTTTCAAAAACGAGTAAGTTCTGGCGCTGTTTAGAACCATTCGGAATTCTCGTCGCAGCCCGGAATTAGTGTCTGTACCGGGTTAATACCGAGTGTTGGGGGGCAGAATCATCAGCTGATCATTACCGGTAGATGTCGCAATCGCCACGGCGCTCACTGACCCGGTTCCAAATGATCGATGGCGACAATTCTGGACAGTAACTCGCAATCGCATTGTTCGGTACTGCGCCTTATGTTTTACCGCCTGTTTTGTGTGGGAAGGATGGCTTGCTTGTAAGACGTTCCCGTTCACTGAGAACTCGCCAGATATCAGCGCCCAGTTCGTCGTACTTCGCCGGGTCGGTTTCCTTCATTATCTGGCGTAAGAGTTGCTCCAGGCGCGTACTTAATTCCGCGAAACGGTCCGACATAGAGGTACTCCCAGGGAGAGCGTGGAGGAATTACATCTGGATTTGAGCCGAAGAGCTGTGACCGGAATCACAAACAGAGTTTTTTGAGCGCGCCAGCATGAAATCTCAGTTTGAGGACGAGAAAAGAAGATGGCAGGTCCGAGCCGCCAAGCTTTGCTCGGCTGGTCGGGCCGCTGGCGGCACGACTGAAGCCCTGCCTTCCCAAAACCTACGCTTTTCCAAATCAGCCGCTGTGATTCCAATCACATCCGGCCCCGCGCTGTGTAGAATACACTCCTGCGATCTCGTGCCGGCTTTCCGGCACGCAGACACAATTCCTCCGCGTCGAGGTGCTCATTATGGCCGATAAAGCTGTGGTCGATACCCAGGGCCCTAACATCGATTCCATTCTGAATGAGCAGCGCAAGTTCGAGCCTCCGGCCGAGTTCAGCAAACAGGCCCACATCAAGACGCTGGACGAATACGAGCACCTCTACAAGGAATCCGTCGACGACCCCGACAAATTCTGGTCGCGGATTGCCAGCGAGCTTCACTGGTTCAAGAAGTGGGACAAGGTTCTCGAATGGAATTGCCCGTGGGCGAAATGGTTCGTCGGGGGCCAGATCAACCTGTCCTATAACTGCCTGGATCGCCACGTCGAAACCTGGCGCAAGAATAAAGCCGCGATCATCTGGGAGAGCGAACCCGGCGAGGTCCGCACTCTCACCTACCAGCAACTGCATCGCGAAGTGCAGAAGTTCGCCAACGTTTTGAAATCTCTAGGCGTGAAAAAAGGCGACCGCGTTGCGATTTACATGGGAATGACGCCGGAGTTGCCCGTCGCCATGCTGGCTTGCGCGCGCATCGGGGCGCCGCACACGATTGTGTTCGGTGGATTTTCTTCGAATGCGCTGGTCGATCGGATTCACGACTCGCAAGCGACCGCAGTGATCACGCAAGACGGCTCCTATCGCCGCGGCGCGGAAGTGAAATTATTCCCAGCCGTCGAAGAAGCGTTGAAATCCTGCCCGAGTGTGAAGCACGTTGTCATTTATAAGCGCAGCGGAACCGCGATCAACATGCAGGCTGGGCGCGACCACTGGTGGCATGAGTTGATGGCAAAGGCTTCGGACGTTTGCCCTGCGGAGCCGCTTGATGCCGAGCATCCGCTCTACATTCTCTATACGTCGGGAACCACGGGCAAGCCGAAAGGCGTAGTTCACACCACGGGCGGATATTCCGTCGGCACCTATCTCACTACAAAGTGGGTCTTCGATCTGAAGGAACAAGATACGTACTGGTGTACAGCAGACATCGGATGGGTGACCGGGCACAGCTACATTGTTTACGGTCCGCTGCAAAATGGCGCCACCAGCCTGATGTACGAAGGGGCTCCCAATTTTCCGGAGCCCGACCGCTTCTGGTCGATCATTGCGCGCCACAGAGTGAACGTGTTCTACACCGCGCCCACGGCCATCCGCACGTTCATCAAATGGGGCGACGAGTGGCCGAAGAAGCATGACATGAGCAGCCTGCGCCTGCTCGGCACAGTGGGCGAGCCCATCAATCCCGAGGCCTGGATGTGGTATCGCGAAACCATCGGCGGCGACCGTTGCCCTATCGTCGATACGTGGTGGCAAACGGAAACGGGACACATCATGCTCACGCCGCTTCCCGGCGCGATCGCGACCAAGCCTGGGTCGGCGACGCGGGCGTTTCCCGGGGTAGTAGCAGAAATCGTCACCATGGAAGGCAAGCCCGTTCCCGAGGGTTCGGGCGGATTCCTGGTCATCAAGCGGCCGTGGCCGGGAATGCTGCGCACGGTTTACGGCGATCCCGACCGCTACGTGAAGAATTACTGGTCGCAGATTCCCGGTATGTATTTCACCGGGGACGGGGCGCGAAAAGACAAGGACGGATACTTCTGGATCATGGGGCGCGTTGACGACGTGCTTAACGTCAGCGGACACCGGCTCAGCACCATGGAAGTGGAGAGCGCTCTGGTGGCACACCCGGCGGTCGCGGAGGCCGCGGTGGTCGGGCGTCCCGATGATCTCAAGGGGCAGGCGATTTCGGCCTTCGTTACGCTCGAGCAGGGAAGACAGCCCACGCCTGAACTCAAGGAAGAGTTGCGGAAATGGGTGGCGAAGGAAATCGGGGCGCTAGCCAANCCGGATGATATTCGCTTTACNGATACGCTTCCCAAGACTCGCAGCGGAAAAATTATGCGGCGTCTGCTGCGGGAGTTGGCCACCAACGGTAACGTGAAGGGCGACACCACGACCCTGGAAGATTTTGGCGTGATCGCGAAGTTGCAGGAGCAGGACGAAGTTTAGCGGCAGCGTCCGCGCGAAGTTAGGTCAAAATCCCCACCCTCCCGCAAAAAACGCGGGAAGGATGGGGCACCCACTTCATTTCGCTCGGGTGCCGTGCAGGTCTTTGAAGGCGGGGTTCCTCTTTAGCCGGTCTGGAAAACTTCTCTCGTACGGCGCCAGCGCCGGGCAGATCCAGTGATGCATTCGGCTAAATCCGAAGGCCTTCATCTCGTTCATGGCTTCTTCGGCCGACCAGCCCTCTTCGGCCATGCGATACGCAGCCACTGCCATTCCCGTACGATCGTTGCCCAGGCGACAATGCACGAAAAGTTTCTTGNCGGGATTTTCCTCAATGAGCTTTAAGAAGCGGGCAAAGGGTTTATCGCGTGGCAAGGGACAATGCCAAGGAATCGAAACGTACTGCATGCCGAGTTTCTGGGCGATTTCCTTTTCGTCTCTGTTGTTTCCTCCGCGCATATTTACGACGACATCGATGCCCATTTTCTTCAGCGCGTTCATTCCTTGAATGCCAGGTTGTCCTCCACGATAGAGGTGGGGTGTGACCTCAGCGAAATTGGGAATTCCGGCGGTTTGTTGCCGGGTTCCCATCGGGTGCGTGGAAGGAGAGAGCGTCGCCTTGTCCGCTTGATGGGCACGGGCGCTGATGAAAAGCGCAGATGAAAGCAGCAGCGCGCCGACTTGCGCGACGANCAATTTTGAGATCACTGGGGGCTCGGATGCGTCGTAGGAGTGCGCAGATGTGCCGTTGTATAGCACATCTGGACGCGACAGCGTTGAAGTTTGATACCGGAGATCACTGGCTTAACTTGATCGCGAGTTGCCGCTCCGGCTGCGTCATTTCGCCCCATAGCTTCTGCAGGTCCGCTTGCACTGCCTGATTGTCAGGTTGCTTCCGCAACGCCATGGCGAACCAACGATACGCGGTCGGAAGGTCATGCGGAGTGCACAATCCTGCCGAGTAGAGGGCCCCCATCTCGATCATCGCCTTGGGATTCGCCTGTGCGGCGGCAGGTTTCAGCAGCCGCATGCCACGCTCGCAATCCTGGCTCACCCCGCGTCCGTAAATATATTTCTGCGCCTCGCTCACCGGATCGGCCACGGGAGTCGGCGCGACTCCGGCATGTGGCTTCGGCGCGGCAGAGGCCGCTGGCTTCTTTGGTTTCGGAGCCG
>JGI12635J15846_10004130_pt1 | contig 12540 bp, 7 predicted proteins | sample BlaSpr_A8_OM2_M2_FD_15846 | JGI IMG/M metagenome (IMG submission 15846) | reverse complement strand
CGCACATCAATCTTGCTAACGCGCTGTCGGCCAGGCGGGACAACGGAGGTGCAATCGAAGCTGCGATAAACGAGGCCCGCATCGCAGTGAAGTTGGCTCCATCAGACAGCGAAGCCCATCGCACGCTCGGGCGCTTGCTGAGCTTCCAGCAGAATGTAACCGGCGCGATCAGCGAATTGCGCCGCGCAGTGGAACTCGACCCAACTCGGCCTGATCTGCACGACGAACTCGGAGTGCTCCTCACGCAGAATTCTCAACTCGACCAAGCCGCTGCCGAATTTTCCAAGGCGCTTCGCTTGCAAACAAATTTTGCCGCTGCAAGACTGCATCTAGGCGTGCTCCGCTGGAGGCAGCGATCCTTCGAAGAAGCCCAACAGCTGTTACAAAGCGCGGCCGGACTTACTCCCGAAAGCGCGGATGCGCACTATTACCTGGCGCGCGTTCTTGCCGATATGGGTGACCATGACGGCGCGGTTCGCGAGTTACAGTCCGCGGTCAAGCTACGGCCAAATTTCAGCGACGCGCAGACACAGCTCGGTTTGTTGCTTCAACGGCAGGGGGACGCGGTCGCAGCGGTTGCGGCATTTCGTCAAGTGGTCGAAGCACAGCCTGAGAGTGCCGATGCCCACAATAACCTGGGGCTCGCGCTGATCCAAGTCGGAGATGCGCCGGGTTCCATTCCGGAATTCCAGGCGGCACTGCGGCTCAAGCCGGATGACATCGACTATCGCGGCAATCTCGGAATTGCCTACCTGCAGAGGACTGATTTCGACGCTGCCATCGGCGAATTTCAAACGGCGCTGCGCGCTGCTCCGGACGATGCCACCTTGCACTACAACCTGGGCCTGGCATTGAAGCTCAAGGACCAGTTGCCGGTAGCCGTCGCCGAATTCCAGAAAGCCGCAAAGCTCGATCCTGCTCAGGCCGACGTCCGCTACACGTTGGGAGTCACGCTTTGGCAGCAAGGAGAATTTGCCCGCGCGATCGAGGAATTGCAGGCTGCGATCAAGATCCGTCCCGATTACGCGGAGGCGTATTACACGCTGGGCACAGTTCTGAAACAGCACGGGAACTTACAGGAGTCTGCGAGTGCGCTGCGGGAAGCGATCCGGCTGCAACCGGATTTTGCGGGCGCTCACACCACGCTCAGCGGCGTGTTGCGCCAGCTCGGAAACACGGAAGCCGCGGCCGCGGAGAGCAAGCTGGGAGCGGAGATGGCGAAAAGCGCAAATGCTCTGCAGGCGGCGACTTTCTCGACCAACTCAGGACGACGCCTGCTGAANGCCGGAGATCTGGATGGAGCAATCTCCCAGTTTCGAACCGCTNCCGGACAGTTAGCCAGCTATGCGCCGGCGCACTTCTATCTCGCCCAGGCGCTGCGCAGGAAGGGCCTTTCCGATGAGGCCGAGCGTGAATTTCGGAAGGCCTCGGAACTCGATCCTAAGTTCAAATCCGCCTCAGAATAGAACCTTAACGACACTCTACGAAAAACCGTAGGCACGGTCAAAACTCTACCAGCTTTCATATTATTGATAAGACTCCATTTACGTATTGACAATGCAAACGCCCGAGAGTTACTTTGTCGGACACTGGTAATAGTTCATTCGTACTAGATGCCGAGTGTATTCCACTCGCGCTTCGAGGAAAAGGCCTTGCTGCATTTCCTGAAGCGTGGCACGAACCCACCCGGCGAACTCTGGACCGCGATTGTCCGGCAAATCTTGACGATTGAGCACTGCGGAGGCAGAAAAAAATGGCTAAACAACTCTCGATAGCCGCGATGCTGACGATTTGCATTTGTCTGGCGACATTGACGGCGCAACCCGTGTGGGGGCAAGCGGTATACGGCAGCATCATCGGCACGGTGACTGACCCGCAAGGTGCGGCGGTCGCGAATGCCAAGGTAACAGTTCTCGACCAGCGCAAAGGTACGTCGGACACGACGACCACGAACGATAGCGGGAACTATTCCGTTACCCACTTGATTCCAGACGTGTATACCGTTCGCGTCGAGGCGCCCGGGTTCAAGGCCAGCGAGCTAAAGGATGTGAATGTCTCCGCGGATGCCGCCTCCAACGTGCCGATGCAGTTCCAGGTGGGCGGCACCAGCGAGACCGTGGAAGTAACTGCCGAGGCGCCAGAACTGAAGACGGATCGTGCCGACGTTGCGACCTCATTCAATGAGAAGTACGTCGAGGACATTCCCATTCTCAACCGCAACTTCACAACCCTGCAGTTGCTGGCGCCGGGTTCACAAAAATTGACAGGGTGGGGCCATGCCGCCACCGAGAACCCGCAGGGCAGCCAGCAGATTTTCACTCAGGGGCAGCACTTCAGCGGCACGGCGTTCGAACTTGACGGTACAGACAACCAGGATCCCATCCTCGGGATTATCGTAGTCAATCCGAACCTCGACGCGGTGACGGAAGCCAAAGTTGCGCTGCAAAACTACGACGCGGAATTCGGCAAGGCGGTAGGTAGCGTAGTAACGGCGCAGACCAAGTCGGGCAGCAATGAGATTCACGGCAGCGGTTTTCTTTTCCGCCGCTCTGACGCGCAATTTGCGCGCAACCCGTTCACGGAGTATAAGAAAAATGCCTTGACCGGGCGTTTCATTTCACCGGCTCGTTGGGTGCAGTTCGGCGGCACCGTCGGCGGTGCCATCATCAAGAACAAGCTGTTCTACTTCGGCGACTACCAGGGCACCCGGCAGACAAATGGCGCCAGCGGCCAATTCACGTTGCCGACGCAGACGGTGCAGACTACTTGCACTGGGCCCAATGGACCCAATCCTACAACTACCTTTTGCGATCTGAGCCAGTACCTGACGGCAGGCGTCACAGGTGGTGGACAGGTCTACGATCCGGCAACCGGTAACCTGGCTACCGGAACTGGAAGAACAAAATTCGCCGGCAACTTGATTCCGAACAGCAGACTTTCGGCAGCTGCGGTCAACGTTCTCAACGCACTTCCGCCGGCCGGTGCTACCGTTCTTAACAACTTTTTGGCCTCCGGTTCAGGTCCGTTCAAACAGGACAGCTTCGACACCCGTATTGACTACACGGCGACCTCAACCGTAAATGTCTTCGGGCGTTTTAGCCTCGATTACTTCAAGCTCTCCGGCAGCGGAATATTCGGCGCGTTACAAGGTCCCGGCAACGGCTTGTTGGGCTTATCCGGCAGTTCCATCACTCACAACTACAGCTTGGCAACAGGCTTCACCAAGAGCTTGGGCGCTTCATTGTTGACGGATTTCCGGTTCGGCTATTTCAAGTACAATCCTCAAACTAAGAAACCCGACGGCGGCACTCCGATGACAGCGTTCGGGATCCCCGGTGCAAATACCAGCGACCCGAAGACTGCAGGTCTGGGTTCCTTCTTGCTGGGCTCGGATCAGATCAGCGGCCAGGGCTGCACTCAGAACCAGGGTGGTGCCGGTTGCGTAATTTCCAGTTTCGGCGACGGCCTAGGAGTTGCCCGCTGCAACTGCCCGCTGACGGAAAGCGAACAGCAGTTTCAATTTGTTAACAACTGGACCAAGACCAGAGGCAACCACATCATCAAGTTCGGCGCCGACATTCGGTATGCCGAGAACTTACGAATCCCGAGCGATAACAACCGAACGGGAGAATACAACTTCAGTCCAGAGGCAACATCGAATGGTGGGATAGGCGGCTTGGACCTGGGAACACTTCTGTTGGGAGAGGTAACCTCCTTTGCCCGCTATGTCAATAATCCCAACGTGGCTTCCGCCAACAACGCAGCCGAGCGCCAAAAACGGTGGTTCTTCTACGGTCAGGACACGTGGCGGTTCTCTCCGAAGCTCACCCTTAGCTATGGATTGCGCTGGGAAATCTACTTCCCCGAGTCGGTCAACTCGAAAGGCAATGGCGGCTTTGCCAATATCGTTGACAATGGCGGCCTCGGTGGCATCCGAGTCGGAGGCTATGGCCCTTATGGGCTCAACGGTAATGTTGACAACAAACTCACAGCGTTTGCGCCACGCCTTGGTATTGCTTATGAACTGACGCCGAAGACGGTGGTCCGCGCCGGCTACGGCCGGAGTTATGACATTGGCGTTTTCGGCTCTAACTTCGGACACACGGTTACGCAGAACCTGCCGGTACTGCTGAAGCAGAACTACGATGCCAGCACCTTCACGGTAAACTCACCCAACCCCAACTGTACCGTTGCTACTCCTTGTTCGGCGAACTTGGTTCCGCTGTTCTCGCTGGACGCCGGCCCGAATGCCAATTCCAACATCGACCCGGCCTCCGCGTTCCCACCAATTCCCTCGAACGGCTTTTTCCCATTGACTGCGGGGCTCTCTGGTACGCACATTCGTCCCACCAAGCAGGTCCTACCGACGGTAGACGCATGGAACGTTACCGTCCAGCGGCAGCTAACCAACACGATCGCCCTCGAAGTCGCGTATGTGGGCAGCAAGGGCACCCACGGCTTCGCGGGCAACGGGCCGAACTACGACATCAATCCCCCGGCACTCGGGCCGGGAACAGACGTTATCACAACTCCCGGGCAATTCCACTTCGTGGCTGCGATTCCACAGAACGCTCGCCGCCCGCTGTGCGGCACGTACGATCCGCTACTTGGTTGCAGTAGAATTGGATTTGACCTCGGCAACTACTACGGCAACGACGCGGCCAGTACCTACAATGCGTTCGAGGTCAAGGTGGACAAGCGGTTCTCGCAAGGCTTGCAGTTCATCAGCCACTACACCTATTCGCACGCCAACAACTACACCGACAGCTACTACCCGATCAGTCACAAGATTGCGTGGGGACCGGTGGACTTCGCCCGCAACAGAGTATGGGTCCTCAACACGGTTTACGAACTGCCCGTCGGAAAGGGCAAGAAGTATATGGGCGACACCAGTCGGGCACTTGACTACGCGATAGGCGGATGGCAGTTGAGCAATACTACGAACTGGAGCAGTGGCCTGCCTTGGACTGCCGGTATTAACGAGTGCGGTGCGGTGTCCGACACCGGCCCGTGCCGTCCGGACAAGGTTGCGGGTTCCTTCCATGTTGGAGTGTCGGGCGGCATTGACCCGACCAATCACAACCTTACCTACTTCACGCCGGTACCTAGTATTCTCGATCCCGCAACTCTCGCAGTAGGAACCGACGTGTGCGCCTTGGCTCAGCCAAAATCAGGGCCGTTTGCTCTTCCAGCTTGTGGGACGATCGGCAACTTTGGCCGAAACACTTTCCACGGACCGGCCGGGTTCTATTCTGACCTATCCGTAGTGAAGAAATTCAAGATCCACGAAAGGTTCAGTGCGCAGTTCCGCACGGATTTCTTCAACTTGTTCAACCACCCTGTTTATGCCTTCAGTGCGAACAATGGCGGGAATACCTGCGTTGATTGCCAAGGCGGTAACAACGGGAAAATTACGAACATCGAAGACGGCACTACTATGCGGCAAATTCAGTTCGCAATCCGGTTCGACTTCTAAAACTCGCAGCCGAGAACGTCTTCCAGGAGGGAGTCTTTTCCGAGACTCCCTCTTTTTTGTGTTCTAATCTTTTGCAGACACTCCCGGGTGGTCCTTTGATGCGCGCGCCCAAGTCGCTGTTAACGTTCCTTCTTGTCGCGATGATTTGCGCGGGACAAGAAGCGCGGGACTCGAATCCACTTGCGCCGTCCTCAACTTCTACTCCACCTTCCGAGTTTGCCTCGGCTGAACTCCTGCTCCGCCAGGGCAAGTACGACGAGGCGATCGCGGAGCTGCAAAATCTAGCGGCAAAAATCCCGGCCCCGAAAAACATCGCCCGAGAACTCGGTGCCGCATATTACAAGAAAGGCGACTACCTGAAAGCGGCCGAGCACCTGAAGACAGCTCAATCCGAGGACCCCAAAGACAATGAATCGATTCAGTTGCTCGGCCTCTCTTATTACCTCGCGGGGCGACCGGCAGACGCTATTCCCTATCTTGAGAAAGTCCAGTCCTGGTTTCCGCGCGCTAACGTAGATGCCGCTTACATTCTCGGGATCTGCTACATCCAGAGCAAGGATTATCCCAAGGCGCGCACCGCGTTTGCGCACATGTTCGATGTGCCGGCGGATTCGGCGGCCAGCTACTTGTTTACGGCACGCATGCTGCTGCGGCAGGAATTCGATCCAGTGGCGGAAGAATACGCACAGAAGGCAACGACGCTCGATCCGAAGCTGCCTGGGGCGCACCTGATGCTTGGGGAACTGTATCTTTATAAATCGCGCGTTCCCGAGGCGATCGAGCAGTTCCAGAAAGAACTTACGCTGAATCCCGCCAGCGCAACTACGTATTACAAGCTGGCCGACGCCTACTCTCGCATCCAGAAATACGATGACGCCGAACGATTATTGCAGCGGTCGCTCTGGTTGGACGCGACTTCGACCGGACCGTACATCCTGATGGGCAAGGTTCTAGAGAAAAAGGGCGAGTTCGAACTCGCCGTGCGGGCACTGCGCCACGCGGCCGCGATGGATCCGAACAATCCCATGACACACCACCTGCTCGGACAGACCTATCGTGACATGGGCAGGAAGGAAGAGGCCGAGACGGAGTTGAAGATGGCGGAGCAACTGCAAAACAAGCGGGATTCACATCCGTGAGCAACGTAAACCATCCCACCTTGTTAATAGAACGCCGGGCGTCCACGCCCGTCGCTCCATCACACACTTACGGTGCCAATTTCTCGACGGCATCTTTCGGCAGAGCGTGCAGCAGTTCGAGAAAGGCGCCATTGGTCCAGCCGAAGCCGACGACGTTCTCTTGATATCCCACGGTCACCTGGGATTCCGAAGAGCGGGTGACCACGTTGTATTTTTCCCGGATGGTACCGTCGCGTTGAAAGTTCTCCATCACAGTGGACAGGAACTTAGACGAAAGGCGATCGGCTTCGGCGTGGTAGCCGTAACGCCGCAAGCCCTGGATGGCCAGGAGTTGAACCGGCGCCCAGCCGTAAGGGTAGTCCCATTGCGCGCCGGAATTCTCGGGGCTCATGGCTAGTCCTCCGGGCTGCTCGAAGACGGGCAGGTTCTTTACGACGGCAGCGGCTTGCTCCGGCGACGCAAGGCCTGCCCACAGCGGATAGTAGGTCGTTAGGTAGCGATAGCTCGATTTCTTGCCGCTGGTAAAGTCGTAGTCGAAGAAGAAACCGCGGTCTCCATCCCAGAGATATTGCTGCATGCGATGCTTGCGCGCCTCCGCCCGCTCTCTCCACGTTTTCGCTTCGGACGCCTTGCCGATCGACACGCTGATCTGATCCATGTCGGTTTCCGTCTTGTAAAGCAGGCTGTTCAAGCAGACGGGAGCGTAATGATGGGTGGCCGAGCCGTAGGCTCCGAAACGGAAGGAAATGTCGAAGCCGGATTCGCGCATCGAGCGGTCGCCCTTATAGTAGTCGGCGCTGAGGCGGACGACATGCTGAGGCTCGCACGCCGGGTGTGCTATGGTCGTCGAGACGTCGCAGACCGTGATGCCATAGGTCGCTCCTGAGGCAGCGGCTTGGGCTCGATCTTGCTTAGCCATATCTTGCTTAACCAGCTCCGGATGAACCGGATCTTGTTCAACCAGATTTTGTTGAATCAGATAATGATCGGCTTGATCGGGATGAACCGCGAAGTGGCTGACCACCTTGCGGTAGAAACCGCCCTCGTCCTGCAAGCCCTCGGCGGGCGGGCCGTCGCCAAAATCGTAGTAACGCGCAAGTCCGGTCGGGCCGGCAAGGTGCGGATCGCGAGCCCACATCGAATAGTCCTTTTCCAGATACCCGTATGCTCGCGCCAGCCATGCGGGATCGGCGTGACCGGCCTGTTTCTCGGCATCATAGACNGCCAGCACCATCGAACTCAGAAGTGGCGGCTGGGAACGGGTCAGATAATAAGTCCGATTCGCGTTCAGCAAAGCGCCGTAGTTCTCGATCTCGAAGAAAAAGTTTTCGACCATGCCACGAGCGAGGTCGGTCCGGCCGTCGCGCAGCAGACCGAGGATGATGAAGTAGCTATCCCAGCCATACATTTCGTTGAAGCGTCCCCCGGGCACCACGTACTTGTTCTCCAGATAGAGCAGACCGTGGGGATGGATTGCGTTGGTGTCGATTTCGCCGAGTTGATGAATTGGCTTGGGCAGATGCTCAATCTCAACATTGCAGGCGGCATGAAGTTTTTCAACCGCGGGCGGAGCCGCGAATCCCGCCGGAAGATAGATTACGGGATTGACCTTCATCTTGGGATCGACCACCGAGGCGCAGTCCGTCATGGAACGGGTGAGGTTGTCCCAACCGGCCGAGATGTATTGGCGGATCGACGCGAGGCCGGCAGCGGGCTTTTTCTGCTCCTGCGCCAGTGCGCCTGGCGTGCAGGCGAGCAGAAGGAGGAGGAAGATCAGTGGCAAGGAGAGTCTTCTATTTTTCATGGTTGTTGGCCGCCAACATCATAACGCCGATCGGCAGCTTTGCTGAGGGGAGTGCTTGAAAGGTTGCTGCTCGCGGCTAAGGACGCTAAGGACGCCCCGGTTTGACATCCGATGTCTGCGGGGGTACGCTTCCCAGCACCTGGGGTGACGTGGCCGTGCAGCGACACTGTCAGATCTTGGTTTTGTTCCTCATGGCAGGAGTCTTTGGTGGATCCGCTGTACCACCAGTGGACTTGCATGAGACCAGTTTCAATGAGTCTGACGCACCAGTGAATCTAGCTCTTCCTTCGCAGGCTCCGCTCAGCTTCGTCCGTCCGGTTAGCGTCCCACTCGTAATGCCACGTTTGAGGTGCTACTGTGCAGGGTGCGTTGTCAGCATTCCGGTTATCGGAGTGGCAGCCATCCCGAGGCAGCGGCATCCACATTCTCTCCAAGATCTTCTCTGTACGTTTCTGATCTGAAGGCTGTCTCCATACTCAGACCGACATTTCCGCATTTTCATTTCTGCGACACGCCGTCACGCACCGTGTCCCTCAGTAAATTGTCTGGCGATTGCCGGGGTCGACTATTGGCAATGGAAAGCTAAAGCTCTGGCAGGCATTGCCAGGAAAGAGGAGGTCATATGAGCAAGAACCATACGAAAGAAGAATCTCAGGACAACCATGAACAACTCAACCACGACTTAGACGTTCGGAATTTGGAAACCAACTCGGCGGCTAACTCTCTGAGCAGGCGCTCGTTCCTCGGTCGCGCCGGTGCATCCACAGTGGCCGTGGCGGCCGCGAGCGTGGGTTTGCCCTCGATACTGAGTGAAAATGCGGAAGGCCAAATCGCCGAACAGACCGCGCGCAGCGACCGGTCTTTTCAAATTCGGCTCAACGCCGCAACCATGGAAAGCAAGGTGCACATTCCACCCCAGATCGACAATGGCGACGAGGCGCGATATGCCAACTTCATCGGCAACTTTTCCCAGGGTCTACCCCACAACGGCATCGGTGAAGTCGACACGACGGCGTACCAGGCCCTGCTGACCGCGGTTGCCAGCGGCAGGCCAGACGATTTCGCGAATATTCCCCTCGGGGGAACCGTGAAACTGGCGGGACCTCAAGGGGGACTGGCCTTCGATTTGGAAGGTACAGATAGCGGCCAGCTCTCGATTCCCCCATCGCCCGCCCTGGCTAGCTCGGAGAGGGCAGGTGAGATGGTCGAAGACTACTGGATGGCTTTAGCCCGCGACGTCCCCTTCTCCCAGTACGGGAACGAGCCAATCACTGCGGGAGCGATCGCTGACCTCAACAAACTCTCGCGCTTCAAAGGTCCCAAAGTGAGCGGTCAGGTTACGCCGGGTACTTTGTTCCGCGGGTTCACGCCCGGTGATCTGATCGGGCCCTATATCTCTCAGTTTTTCCTGCTGCCGGTGAACTTTGGAACACTCCCCGTCGCGCAGAAGTACAACACATATACCCCTGACACAGACTATTTGACGGACCCCACGTCCTGGCTGGCAGTGCAAAACGGTCAGGGACCTTTCCCGAAAAACACTATTCCGGGTACAAGCTACCTCAAGAACGGTCGCGACCTGGGAGCCTGGGTCCATGTGGACTTTTCCTTCCAGGCTGCCCTGTTCGCAACCCAGTGGCTGCTTGGCAATGGGGCACCTTTCAATCCGGGAAACCCCTATCTCGCTATCGCGAATCAATCGGGGGTTCAAACCTTTGGAGCGCAGCACATTCTTGATTTGCTGGGCGAAGTCTCGAACCGAGCGCTCAAGGCGATGTGGTATCAGAAATGGTTCGTGCACCGTGCCTTGCGCCCCATAGCGTATGGAGGCCTTGTCCACAACACGATTACAGGAGTGGCAAAGTACCCCGTCCACGGAGACGTGCTGAACTCGCAGGCTGTTGGCCAGATCTTCTCTAAGTACAGCTCTTACCTTCTGCCAGTTGCCTACCCAGAAGGTGGTCCGCAGCATCCGTCTTACGCCGAGGGGCATGGTGTAATTGTCGGCGCGTGTGTTACTGCCCTCAAGGCCTTCTTCAGCGAAAGTTTTGTGATAGCCAATCCCATGGTAGCCTCCGACGATGGTCAGTCGTTAGTTCCCTACATGGGTTCCGACGCCGGGCAGATTACGGTGGGCGGCGAACTGAACAAACTGGCCAACAATGTGGCGTTGGGGCGTGACATGGCTGGCGTGCATTGGCGATCTGATGCCGAGCAAGGTCTTTTGCTCGGTGAGAAGGTCACGATCAGCATCCTACGGGATCAGCGTCACACGTACAACGAACCCTTCAACGGCTTTACGTTCACGAAGTTCAACGGCGTTCCGATCACGGTCTAGGCCTTGCCGATGTGCGACGATGTGCGACAAGGCCTTCTCGATTCTAGACCCGTTAGCTCGTTGTGGGCGCTGAGCCAAACTCGGCGTCCCTTTTTCGATACAGCCTGAGGCGATTCATTTCGTCAGCGTCGGAACTCCGTCCTCCCAGCAATCCGGGAGCGGCGGCATCCACGATGCTGGCTCAGATCCCAATCGGCCCCGAACGGTAACGTCGCCGATTGCCGTCTGTCGGTTGCGGCATGCGCAGGGGGGCGATTGCAGGGTCGCTCCTGTGATTTTGGGACAAGGCGTAGAGCACGAGTTCGACCCGGGTCGAGATCCCCAGTTTCTCGAAAACCTTGAACAGATAGTTTTTGACGGTATGCTCGCTAAGCTTCAACTGCCCGGAAATCTGGCGGTTCGTCAAGCCGTCAGCTACCAGGGCGACAACTTCTTCTTCGCGCTTCGACAGCAGACTGGATCCGTGAGCATCGACTATCCGACGCGGGCGCGTCGCCATGAGCTCTTCAATAATGTGATCCATCTCGCGGGTGCTAGCCCAAATCTGGCCTTTATGAACGGTATAAATACACTTGGATAGCCGTTCGCTGGATTCGGCTCGCGAGAATACCCCGCGGGCTCCAGAGCGGAAAGCATCAATCACAAGATCATGTTCGCAGTCTTCCAGCAAGAGGATAAGGCGCGTAGCAAGGTTCAGGGGGTGGATCGTGCGCAGCACGGAGTAGCCGGCAAAGGAGCTGTCTTGCAGCACTCCGCTTACAAGGGCGACGTCTGGCCGGGTCCTGACGATTTCGTCCACTATCGCCTTGGAATCGAAGCAACCGGGCAGGATGGTTTCAAAGCGTGGGCTGCGGCTACTTCTCAGCTGCCCAGCGATCAATTGCGAAGCCATGCCTGAGGCGTCGCCAATCAGAACCCGAATTGAGATATCGTCGGCCACGTGGCGCGGGTCGTCCGAGCGAGTCATCCCGTAGGGTGGGCCGCTTTGATGATGCGGGAAGGACGAAGCACCTCTCCGCGTCATCGAAGCGGCTTTTCGTGCTTTTGGCTGGGTAATCAGCTGTACTTGAGTTCACCGGACGAGTCATTCGAATGCCCTTGCCCGCGTCCGCGAGAGTGTAAATACATCCCGCTTGTGCATTCGAAAGTCGTCTATAGCGCTGCCGACATACTCGTCCCTGCGGCTGCAAAGACGTCGGGGGCTTCCTGCTCAGCGATGGGAATAAATGCTTGCAAGATGTCGGCATCAAACTGGGTTCCGCTGCTGCGGAGCAAGCGCGCAATCGCTTCCGAGTGTGGAAGGCCTTGCCGGTAACAACGATTCGAGACCATCGCATCGAAAGCGTCGATGACGGAGATGATTCGCGAAACCATGGGAATGTCGTTTCCCTTCAGGCCAGCCGGATAGCCAGTCCCATCCACGCTTTCGTGATGGTGTAAGGCATAGAGACTGGCCTCTTCGAGACCAGGGAACGGGCGCAGGATCGACCAGCTGTATTCAGGATGGCGGTTAATGAGAGCGCGCTCCTCGGGCGTGAGCGGACCCGGTTTTTTCAGAATAGCGTCCGGCACACCGACCTTGCCGATGTCGTGCAGTAATGCAGCGACCTCCACTTGGTAGAGGCGTTCTTCAGGCATATCCATCTTCCGCGCTACACGCAGCGCCCACTCTGCCAATCGGGTGCTGTGGACTCCCGTGTTGATGTCTTTCAGGTCGAGCATCTGGTTAAAGGCGCAGACCAGAGAGTTGCGGAAAGCAAGATGCTGCTCTTCCAGTTCCTTG